>ENA-UOOR01000080-UOOR01000080.1-fermentation-metagenome-genome-assembly--contig:-NODE-80-length-128548-cov-5.764345_pt1 | contig 128548 bp, 100 predicted proteins | sample MGYA00245780_ERZ724029 | MGnify/ENA primary metagenome ERZ724029 (study PRJEB28704, sample SAMN03018315) | fermentation metagenome | biome: anthropogenic terrestrial biome; feature: soil...
TAACGGGAAGCTGTTCGTGAGGGCAGAGTAGCGTAACAGAAAACAACCGCTTCGCTTCGGCGGAGTAAGGGTGAAAAGGTGAGGTAAGAGCTCACCGGATGCGACAGCAATGCCGCGTGCCGTACGTCTTATGGGTTGCAAGGCCATGTATACCGGATACGTAGGGTTGCTCGCCCGATGCCGGGGGGTAGGCTGCTAAAGAGCGATGGCGACATCGTCTCGCAGATAAATGACAGACATTCCGTTTGCGGAATACAGAACCCGGCTTACAGGCCTGCTGTTTTTTTTATGTAAATCCGAGAGTTGACAAGTGATGGGTAAGAAGAAACAAGAAGAACATACGGAAGAGGAAATTGGGAGAGTCGAAAAACTTAAAAAGAAGGCGACGGAAGCGGTACAGTTTCTTTCATACGATATTTGGAGGTTAAATCCAGAGAACTTCTCCAATAAGAAAAATATTTTCCATAATATTCTCAAAACCATTATGCTCACGGTGAGGAATGTGCAGGAACAGGATCTCGGCGCCAGTTCGCGTTCGCTCACGTATCGTACCATTTTGTCGTTGGTGCCTTTGCTGGCGGTGTTATTTGCGATAGGACGGGGGTTTGGATTTGAGAACATTATCGAGAGCGAGTTCTTCCGGTTCTTCGGCGGGCAGAACGACACGGCCAAAATGGTGGTCGAGTTCATCAATAATTCGCTCATGCATGCTCAAGGGGGCATATTTGCCGGAGTCGGTATCACGTTGCTTTTATATACGGTTTTTGTGTTGTTTTCGGATATTGAGAATAACTTCAACCGTATCTGGCAGGTGCAAAACGGGCGTAATGTGCAGCGCCGTGTCACCGATTACTTCGCGTTGGTATTGTTGATGCCGGTGTTTATGCTGCTCAACAGCGGATTGAACATCATGATCAGCTCGTCGACTGCTTATTTCGACACATTCAGTTATATTCTCAATCCGCTGGTAACACAATTCCTCAATATACTGCCGTTTATCATCATCATTCTGGTATTGACTCTTACTTACCGTTTCATGCCCAATACGAAAGTGAAATTCGGCAATGCATTTATCGGAGGAGTAGTTGCCGGAACGGCTTTCCAAGTATTCCAGATGCTTTATCTCAGCGGGCAGTTGTGGATTACGAAATATAATGCGATATACGGTACATTCGCCGCCATCCCGCTATTGCTTTTATGGTTACAGCTATCGTGGTTTATTGTCCTCATCGGCGCTGAACTTACCTATTCGGCACAAAACGTCCGGAAGTTTTCGTTCGATAAGGAGACAAAAAATATCAGTCGCCGTTACCGGGACTTTTTCACCATTATGATTGCATCGGTTATCGTCAAGCGCTTTGCGGAGAAGAAGTCGCCGCTTACCCCGGATCAGTTGTCCGTGAACTGCAAAATTCCCTTACGGCTTACCAACGACATCATCAATCTATTGCAGGACCTGAAGATCATATCGCCCACGCCTTCGCCCGAAGACGAGGGGGTTATGGCTTATCAACCGGCGATCGACATTCATCTTATAACCTCCAACTTTTTATTGAAAAAGATCGACACCAAAGGTTCGGAGGACTTCATGATCGATGTGAACGGTGAATTTGCCTCTCATTGGGAGACCCTTATTCATTCACGGATGTGCATGTACGAGTCGGATGAGGATGTTTTGCTGAAGGATTTGTGAGGATGGGGTGATGTGCTGATGGGATGAATTATGAGCTATGAAGTATGAACGATGAATTATAAGACCGGCGACATTGGACATTAGACATTGGACATTAGACTTTAGGCATTCATGCGTCTCTGAAATAGTCATAACTTTCGGAGTGGAAATTTTTGATTGACTTGCTCAATTCTTTGGCGGGGCATCCGCATAAAGCATCGAGAAGGGTCCAGAATTTTTTACCATGGTTCATTTCTACGGTGTGAGCCAATTCGTGCAGCACCACATAATCGATATACTTTTCGGGTAAAAACAGCAGGAACAGGGAGTAATTGATGTTTTTTTTCGTAGAACAACTGCCCCAACGGGTTTTGCTGCGATTGATTTTCACCTGGTGATAATGCAGGCCGAACTTGTCGGCAAAGAAGGCGGTTTTTTGCGTGAGCAAACGCCTGGCTTCTTTTCGCAACACGGCAATAATCGTTTCTTTCATCCAATGTTGTATTCCCGGTTGCGCTATGTCGGTGTCTTGCGGCAGGGAAAATGCCAAGCATTCGTTTTTGAACGAAGCGAAGGCTTTGGCGGGACGCTCGTGACGATAAATATGTATGGTGAACGTGTGAGTATGTATAACCGATTCGTCGGTAATGATTTTGTGTACAGGGGTATGCAATTGGAGCAGGCGCGGCTTTATGCGCTGAAGCACCCGGGGAAGATCTCCCTCGGAGAACCCTAAGGGTACTGTCATTTGTATATATCCTACTTTTTTTCGGGCAATGATGTTTCTCACCCTCTTGTCGGGGACGATGATAATCTTTCCGAGATCGTTATCTGCGTATTCGTACATACTGCAAAAATAGCAATTTATCGCAAAACCGCGACGGAATTGTCTTTTATCCATCCTGTAAATTAAAAACAATGTATATCTTTGTAGCAAATTACACAGAAGTTCCATAGCATGAGTTTTATAAATTCTATAGAGAGTATTGGTGAATATGCATTGCTGGTAAAAAAGGTGATTGCCGTTCCCGACCGTTTCAGAGAGTTTTTCAAAGAGTTCTTTAAAGAAGTGTACAAATTAGGGGTGAACTCAATTTGGATTGTGATGGTTATTTCTTTCTTTATCGGCGCCGTTATTGTCATGCAGATCGCTTTGAACGTCGCTTCGCCTCTTTTGCCTCGTTTTACGGTAGGAGTCGTGTCGCGCGAAATCATATTGTTAGAGTTCTCATCCACCATCATGTGTCTCATCCTTTCGGGCAAAGTCGGTTCGAACATTGCCTCGGAAATAGGAACGATGCGGGTAACCGAGCAAATCGACGCCTTAGACATTATGGGCGTTAATTCGGCCAATTATCTGATCCTTCCTAAAATTACCGCTTTTGTGGCTTTCATGCCGGTATTGGTGATATTCAGTATGTTTATGGGCCTGTTCGGAGGATATATTATCTGCGCCATGACCGGCACGCCGCCGGTAGCGACCTATGTATACGGAGTGCAGTCTTTCTTCCGGGAATCTTTTGTTTGGTATTCCATGGTCAAGTCTATGATATTCGGTTTTATCATCGCTTCTGTGGCCGCTTACTTCGGTTATACCGCCAAAGGCGGTGCGTTGGAAGTAGGAAAGGCAAGTACCGATTCGGTAGTTATTAACAGTATCTTAATTCTTATGACCGATTTGGTGTTTACACAATTGGTAATGGGATAAACAGCAAAGCAACAGTATGATCAAAGTAAAGAACCTGGTCAAGGAATTTGAAGGGCGCGTAGTGTTGAACGATATTACCGCCACTTTTAAACAAGGCTCCGTAAATATGATTATCGGGAAAAGCGGATCGGGAAAAACCGTGTTCCTGAAATGCCTTATCGGGTTGGTGCATCCTGATGCAGGCGAAATTCGCTATAGCGGCAAAAATATTATCGGGATGAAATCGAAAGATTTAAAACGCCTGAGACGCGATATGGGGATGCTTTTTCAGGGCTCTGCGTTGTTTGATTCGAAAACAGTACTCGAGAACGTGATGTTTCCGCTCGATATGTTTTCGCGCAAAAACAAACGCGAACGCCGTAAGCGAGCCGAGTTTTGTCTCGAACGTGTGAATTTGTCGCAAGCGGCCGATTTATATCCTTCCGAAATCAGCGGCGGTATGATGAAGCGTGTGGCTATTGCCCGAGCCATCGCCCTTAATCCGAAGTATTTGTTTTGCGACGAGCCGAACTCGGGTCTCGACCCGAAGACATCCCAATTGATCGATGAACTGATTTTGGATATTACCACCGACTTTTCGATGACGACCGTCGTTGTATCGCACGATATGAATTCGGTGATGAACATCGGAGACAACATCCTTTTTCTAAATGAAGGCGTGAAAGAATGGGAGGGGAACAAAACTGAAATTATGGGTTCCGACAATTCCAAATTAAACGATTTCGTCTTCGCGTCCGACTTATTCAAAAAAATCAAAGAGGCGGAAGAGATTATCAGCGATAACGACGATGAGGAAAAAGCAGACTAAGCCCTCGGTTCCCGATTAATTTTATGGCCGTAACAAACAATTCCGTTCGAATAGTTGTTATTCTGGTGCAAGAAAAACTTGTAAAATATACGTGTAGAGGCTACATGATATCTGTAAATGGGAGGGTGCGGCGATCGATCCGTCCCTCATTTGGTTAATACAAACAAAATAATTGACATGTTAAAAATAAATAATCTGCATGCTGTAGTAGAAGGTAAAGAAATCCTGAAAGGTATCGATTTGGAAGTAAAAGCGGGGGAAATTCATGCTATAATGGGCCCGAACGGTTCGGGAAAAAGTACCCTGGCATCGGTGCTGGCCGGAAATCCCAAATTTGAAGTAACCGGCGGCAGCGTGCAATTTGAGGGGAAAGATTTATTGGAGATGCAACCCGAAGACAGGGCCCGCGAAGGACTGTTTTTAAGCTTTCAGTATCCGGTGGAGATTCCCGGCGTAAGTATGGTGAATTTTATGCGTGCGGCTATCAACGAGCAGCGAAAATATAAAAACGAGCCGCCTGTTTCGGCGGGCGATTTTCTGAAATTGATGCGCGATAAACGCGAATTGCTCGGGATGGATAGCCAACTGGTAAGCCGTTCGGTCAATGAGGGGTTCTCAGGGGGTGAAAAAAAGAGGAACGAAATCTTTCAAATGGCGATTTTAGATCCGAAATTGTCGATTCTGGATGAAACAGATTCCGGCCTCGATATCGATGCCTTGCGAGTGGTTGCGGCAGGGGTGAACAAACTTCACACCGTCGAGAACGCAACTCTTGTCATTACGCATTATCAACGTTTGCTCGACTATATCAAGCCTGATAAAGTGCATGTGCTGTATGCCGGAAAGATTGTTAAATCAGGCGAAGCCGATTTGGCTCTCGAACTCGAAAAAAGAGGCTACGACTGGCTGGCCAACGCCTGATGATCATTCCCGTTTAACCGTTTCAAGCGGTTTAGAGATTGAAGAGAGGTTGAGAAAAGATTGATAAGAGATTGAAGAGATCGCTCCAGATTGAATATAAAATGATAGAACAACAATATATAGATTTATTCGAGCAGTATCGCCACGACGTGGACGCGCACTCCGTGCCCGGCATGAACAAGGAACGCGATGCTGCTTTCGAAACATTTAAAAAGATAGGATTTCCCACTTCCAAGCAAGAAGATTATAAACACTCTAATGTGGCTCGGGCGTTCGATGCCGACTTGGGGTTGAACCTGCGCAACGTTCCGTTTTCGGTGAATCCTTACGATGCGTTCAAATGTGATGTCCCTAACTTATCGACGAATTTGTATTTTCTGCTCAATGACCGTTATTACGATACTGTCGAGCAGCATCACGCGCTTCCCCAAGGTGTGTTCGTGGGCAGCATGCAGGAGTTTTCGAAGAAATATCCGCAGGTTTTTGAGGCGCATTACGCCCGCATCGCGGATTCTTCCGACAACGGATTGGTCGCTTACAACACTTTGTTTGCGCAAGATGGTTTTGTGGTGTATGTCCCGAAAAATACGTCGGTTGAAAAGCCGTTGCAGTTGATACAGATTCTTCGCGGGCAAGCCGATACGAATGTGAACCGGCGCCTGCTCATCATCGCCGAAGAAAATACGCAGGTGAAACTATTGGTGTGTGATCATGCCGTTGATGCCGCCCGGTTTGTGGTAACGCAAGTAACGGAAATCTTCGCCGAAGCTTCCGCACAGGTTGATCTGTATGAGTTGGAAGACAATTCGGAACAGGTTACGCGGTTCAGTTCGCTGTTTTCCGCACAAAAAGATCAGTCGAATGTCATTGTAACGAACATCGCCTTACATAACGGTTATACTCGCAATAATTACCGTTTCCGGTTATTGGGAGAGCATGCCGAAGCACATGTAGGCGGCTTGGCTCTTTGCGACAAACAACAACATGTCGACAATTTTGCTTTTCTCGATCATGCCGTGCCGAATTGCATGAGTAACGAGTTGTTTAAATATATCCTTCAAGAACAGTCTACCGGAGTGTTTTGTGGAAAAATACTGGTCGAAAAGGACGCGCAAAAGACACAGGCGTATCAAACGAACCGCAATCTGTGCGCATCGCCTGACGCGCGCATGTATTCCAAGCCCGAGCTGGAGATTTATGCCGATGATGTGAAATGCTCTCATGGACTGACTACCGGCCAACTTGACCTGGACGCGCTTTTTTATCTGCGGGCACGGGGTATCGGCGAGGATGAAGCTCGTCTGATGCTGATGGAGGCTTTTACAAGGGATGTGGTGGAAATGATTCGCATCGACAGTCTTCGCGAGCGGTTGGAGTCATTGATCAGTAAGCGTTTCCGGGGGCAATTGGTGCGTTGCGGCAACTGTAATGTATGTAAATAATGTGGAATATAACCGATATACGAAAAGATTTTCCGATTCTCTCGCGGCGCGTATACGATAAGCCGTTGGTTTATTTGGATAACGCCGCCACTACCCAAAAACCGAAGTGCGTGGTGGATAAAATACAGGAAATGTATTACTCCGAGAATGCTAATGTGCATCGGGGCGTTCATTTTTTGAGCCAGGCTGCTACGGACGAACACGAAGCATCGCGCAAAACGGTGCAGGAGTTTATCGGTGCGGCTTCGCCTTCGGAGATCGTATTCACACGGGGGACAACCGAGGCGATTAATTTGGTTGCTTCGTCGTTTTGCCGCGAGTTCTGCCGTCCGGGCGACGAAATTATCATTTCAGGCATGGAACATCATTCCAATATTGTCCCCTGGCAATTGCAGGAAGAGATATCGGGCATAAAAATGAAAGTCCTGCCTATAACCGACGACGGAGAGCTCGATCCGGAAGAACTTGAAAAGATGATTTCCGGGAAGACGAAGCTTGTTTCGGTAACGCATATTTCCAATGTGCTCGGGACAATTAATCCGATTGAAAAGATGATAGAAATCGCTCATGCCCATAATGTCCCGGTGCTTATCGATGCGGCACAATCGGTGCAACACCGCAAAATAAATGTGCAGCAACTCGATTGCGACTTCCTCGTTTTTTCTTCGCATAAGATTTACGGCCCTACTGGTATCGGAGTGCTGTATGGCAAAGAAAAATGGCTCGAAAAGATACCTCCTTACCAAGGCGGAGGCGAAATGATAGCCAGCGTATCATTCGAAAAAACAACCTTTGCCGAACTTCCTTATAAGTTCGAAGCCGGTACGCCCGATTATATCGGATCGACCGCGTTAGCCGCTGCGCTTACTTATGTGTCCGGTTTAGGGTTGGAGCACATTGCTGCTTATGAAAACGAACTGTTGGCTTATGCTACGGAACGCCTTGAGAACATAAACGGGCTGAAGATTTTCGGTCCGTCGGGACATAAAAGCAGTGTGATTTCATTTCTGGTAGACGGCATTCATCATTACGATATGGGGGTGTTGCTCGACACGATGGGCATCGCCGTGCGAACGGGGCATCATTGTGCCGAACCGCTTATCCGCCGCCTGGGGATAGAAGGTACCGTGCGCGCTTCGTTTGCGTTGTATAATACCAAAGAAGAGATCGATGCCCTGGCGAACGGGATCCTGCGAATTGTTAAGATGTTTTGAAAGGGCCCGTTATTCGTTGTAATTGATTATTTTTGTCGGCATACTATAGAATCCATTCATTGAATGCCAAAGAATGCAGAACCATATGGCCGTAACGAAGACCATGCGTTGTTCCTTTTGATAAAAAAGCGCGACAAACAGGCTTTTACCGTGATATATCAAAAATATCACCGCTATTTGTATGCATTATCCCTAAAGTATTTGAAAGATGGGGAAATGGCGGAGGATGCTGTGCAGCATGTCTTTGTGAAACTATGGGACACAACGAATAAAATCGATATAGAGATCAATCTGAAAAATTATCTCTATACGATGACGAAGAACTATATTCTCAATAAAATCCGCGATGAAAAAGAGGCTGTGTCGTTGAATTATATTCAAGCGCAACCGGTGGATGAGGATGAGGGGATTTTGCAAGCTATTGAGGATAGGGAAATGATTGATCTTTTGTATAAAGGTATCGATGCGCTCCCGCCGCAAAAACGCGAAATATGTATACGTAAATTACAAACTTCGGACAGTAATCAACAAATTGCCGACAAAATGGGTATTTCGCTTCATACGGTTAAGTCCCATTACCAGGAATCATTGAAGATGCTCCGAAGCTATTTTCAAAAGATACGGCTTATGCTCTTTTAAAAAAAAATTATCGCCGACTCATATCTTTTTGAAGTATAAGTGTCGAATAATAAAAGCAACAGTTTAATGCAATCACCCGATAAGGAAATCATACGGAAAGTCATAGCCGAAACAGGAACTCGTAAAGAAGCGGGAAATGTCTTGGAGTGGTTCTCTTCGTCGATGGAGGGGCAGCAATGTTTGTCGGACATGCTCGACCGCGATGCCTACCTGCTTGAGACGGCGACCGCTTCCGATTTGCCCGAATGCCCTTCCGATAAGATATTCTCAACGATTTCAGGAAAGATGCGTAGGCAGACCTTAAAAGCTCGGGTGCTGAGGGTGGCGGCTGTCGTCATTCCTTTGGCGTTTATCATCGGCTTTGCGGCTTATCTCGATACGGAACTCCAGCTATTCGGCCCGGTTCAATATTCCGATTTATATGTGGCCAAAGGCGAGAGTGCGCGCATATGTTTTCAAGACGGATCGGAAGTCTATTTGAATGCGGACTCGAAGATACGCTATCCAAAAAAATTCGGATGGCGAAAAAGGGAAGTGTTTTTGGAAGGGGAAGCGTATTTTAAAGTGGCTTCCAATAAAAGAAAGCCTTTTGTCGTACATACGGGCGATTCGCATATCAACGTGTTGGGAACATCGTTCAACGTGAATGCATACTCCGATGAAGACGTCATACAAGTTACCCTCGACGAGGGGAAAGTCATCTTTCATACGCCGCAAAACGGGTATTCCATTGTGCCGGGGCAGCAAGTCGTTTATCATAAAAGTGATGGGAAGGCATCGGTGCAACATCTGCCCAACGCAACGACCGAATCTCTATGGAAAGAGGGCGTGATTTATCTCCACGACACGCCTCTTGTCGATGTGATGCGAATGCTCGAACGAAGATACGATGTCTCATTCGAATTGCGTAACTCCTCCGCTTTGAAATATTCATATTCGCTGATTTCGAGACAACCTTCATTGACTGAAATTCTGGACGAATTACAGAAAATTGCTCCGGTGAAATTCAAGCACGAAAAAGAGAAAGGAATTATAGAAGTATCGCTGGTTAGTAAATTAGCCAATTAGCAAATTAGCTGATGAGCAAATCAAGTCAAACGCCTAAAGAATTCCGGGATTGCCTCAAAAAAACAGGATCTCTCCCAATCGGCAAAATCTACGAAAGGCTATTCAAGGAAACGATCTGCTTAAAAATAATACCGCATTCCCAACGTACTGTTCCAGTGGCTCGCATCCAGTTTGTTATCATCGCTGACCGGCTCCTCATACGTCACATTTTCGTAGTGTAGGGAAGAATAATATCCGTTAATGGCGGAAATGTCAAATCCGACCCCGAAATGATCTGAAATCCGGTATTCCAGTCCTGTAGATAAATGCATCCCAAGTGTTCCGCCTGTAGCCTTACCCGTTGCTGACGGATTATTCACTAAGCTTACGCGATGAATATATCCTAAATACCCAAGGCCAAAACTGAATTTCCACAGCCATTGAGGGGTAAAAGAGTACTTTTGAATGAATGAAATTCCCGCATAATCCAAGCGTATCCGGTGTTCGTTATTCTCATAAACGGTTTTATCGAAAGGATTGGAATAGAATTGGGAAAATAGGATTCCAATACCCGTAGGAAGGTCTTTATGGTGATAATAATAACTTATATCCCAATTGATGCCGTTATTGAGGTTGTCTTCGAATCTGGCAACCTGAGGCGAAGCTCTTTCCGTAGTATGTGCACTGGTTCCTCCGTATCCCCCGTTCAATGAAAAATGATGTACAGGAATAAGAATGCGGTTTCTGCGATTGCTTTCTTCCATACTGATATAGGTTTCTTGCGAAGGTACGGCCGTTGTATCTTCCGGATTCACTTTGAGCATGGTTCCGCCGATCTGATGGATGCTGCTTCCCCAAAAGGACGGTTTGAGATGATCGGTAATGAGTAAGGCGTTTCCGCCTGTCTTGCGCGTTTCTTCCACAGCTATATCGACTACACGGGGATAAGATCCTTTGGTGGAAAAGCCGTTATCGACCACCGCGACTTGCCCTAATGTTTCGGCTGTAGCCGGGACACTGTCGTTTGTTTCGAGATGATATACCGCCACGTCTTCGGATTCCGGGAGAGGCGGATACGTCTTAATAACTTGTGTTACGACTCTGGGCGAACACGCAAACAAGGTTGCACCGATGAGAGTTATTCCTAAAGAATAAAGGACTTGTTTCATGAATGTGTTATATAACGATTAAAATTTATTCAAAGATAATAAATTCGGGCTAAACTGTTTTTTTGTGCAACAACAGTTCATTGTACCTGTATTTTTTCGATCTCTGCGGGAGAAAGGCCGGTAATATCGGCGATCATATCAACCGACAAGCCTTTTGCTTTCATGTTGCGGACCACTTCAATTTTGCCTTCTGTTCTACCTTTCTTTTCACCTATTCTTTCCCCTAATCTTTTGGCGGAATTAATCTGTGCGAAGTGGTCGCGGTAGGCTCTGAGATCGGCATCATATCGCCTCCGTTCCTCTCTGCTCAAAGACGCCAGGTCGGCGATCTGTTCCAGTTTCTTAAATATCGGTTTCTCCTCTTTAAAAGGAATTTCTTTTAAATTTTCCATATTCTTCAATACATAAATCCATTTATCCAAGCCTGTTATACATTCTGTTTTCATTTTCGTGAAAAAAGGAAGTTCCACGAAAATAAAACGTAATTTATCACTGATTTGTTCGCCCGTATCTCGGTCGGCCAGAATCATATCTGTCCGCAACTTGCCTCCCAATTCGAAATTCAGGAAAAAAATGCCGTAGACCGCTTTCACGTCGAACTCCCATTTCGCTCCCTGCTCGCCTTGATTGGCGATTGTTTGCGAAAGATAATACAATGCCCGGTCATAAAAATATTCCTGATAGGCATTCTACATCTCCACGATGATATACTCTTCCTCTTCCGTCAAGCAGGCGATATCGTAAATGCCTTCACGCCCTTTATGATACAACGGCGGCCGTTCCTTATCCAACAACCGGATACTCTCGATTTTCTTTTCTCCCTTCAATAGGTCGTTCAAAAAGTCTAACAACAAATCTTTACTGTTTTCCTGACCGAAAATCCGGTTGAACGCCATGTCGTATGTAGGGTTGATGAATCTAGCCATTCTCCTTTCCTATCAGTTCTTTTTTCCCTCAGTCTCATTATCTTCGAGTTCTTTTCCTTCGCGGATAGACCGTTTAATGGTTTTCGCCACTTCGTTGAGGACGTCGTAAGTTGTGTTTTTTTACCGCTTCCTGCGTGTTATTGTTCGTTACATTGATAATCAGTTTTGCACCGTAATCTAACGGACAGAGCGATAATCTTTGAAAATTTACTTTCATTTTTTTAGTGATTGAAAATTGTTATACAATGAGATAAAGATTACTTGATATAGGCAGATCTTCGGCTAAGTTTAGCAAAATTGATCTGTATGGTTGTCGAATGAGTAAATGTTTGTAGGAGAATGCCTGAAAAATCAGTTTGACGAGCAAATGTTTACAGTAGGATACCCCTAAAATTAGTTTAGTTGGCAAATGTTTAGAGCATTTTATCCGAAAAAATAGTTTAGCGGGCAAAAGTATGAGAAGAGTTGCTCGTGAAGCGTCGGTAGATTCCTCTTTTATTCGATTTAAGCGGAAGAACGGCGTTTTTTCGATGGTTTTGTTTTTACGTATTACCATGATCAAGCCGAAATACGCAGCAAATATAGCGAATTTTTTCTCACAACACTATTTTATTTTTATTTTTTACTCATACTTTTTGACATCTATGGTGTCAATATCTTAAAAGTGAAAAATATGAAACCGTTTCGGTTTGATAAATCATTTATGAAAACCAATAATAGAGAGTAATTTTTAATTTCATGTTTCATTAATTTAATAACACAAGTAAACCATGGGAAGAATCCATTTTAAACCCAAAGTTGTTATTCTATGCTCTTTTCTAATGTTGAGCTTAACCCTAAGTTCGGCACAAAAAGTAAGTTTGAATTTCAACAATCAGTATTTAAAGACAGTACTCGAAAGTATTTCACAACAAACCGGTTACTCGCTGGCTTACAGCAAAGAAGTCGTAAACTTGGATGATGTGGTCAGTATTCGGGTGAATCAGCGCGAGCTCGCAAATGTGCTCGAAGAATTATTGTCGCCTCGTAATTTAGGTTATGAGATCAAAGACGGTAAGATTTATATTTTGTATGAAGCGCCCCGGCAAGAGGGGGTTGCAGCCGCAACTGCTGGAGTACGGCAGGATCCGGTCGGGCAGCAGATAAGCGGTGTAGTGACGGATGAAAACGGTGATCCTATTATCGGCGCCAACATTGTTGTTCCCGGAACGACTACCGGCACGGCGACTGATGTCGACGGTCGTTATTCGTTGACCGTTCCGAGAGGTTCGGTACTCCGCTTCTCATATATCGGATATCTTGAACAGGAATTTACCATCACCGATCAAACGACTTTAGACGTCCGCTTAGAGGAAGATGTGGAGACGCTCGAGGAATTGGTGGTAGTGGGATACGGCGTTCAGAAAAAGAGCGTTGTTACCGCCGCTATCAGCAAGGTAACGGCCGAAGAGTTGAATACCAATCGCCCGTCGCGTGTGGAAGATGCCCTGAAGGGAAAAGTGTCCGGAGTACAGATCACCCAAAGTTCGGGACAGCCCGGATCGGACTCCAAAGTGCGCATCCGCGGTATCGGGACGGTGAACAACAGCGACCCGTTGTATATTGTGGACGGAATGTATGTGGAAGGAGGAATCAATTATTTGAATCCTACCGATATCCAATCGGTTGAGATACTCAAGGATGCGGCCTCCGCAGCTATTTACGGAGCGCGGGGCGCCAACGGAGTGGTATTGGTCACCACCAAAAGCGGGCAATCCGGTAAGCCGGTCGTTAATTACGATATGAGTTACGGATGGCAAAACCCCTGGAAAAAAAAGGAAGTGCTCAATGCACAGGAGTATATGATCATCATGAACGAAACGGATATCAATGATGGAATCGCACCCCGCTATAATAGCGAGGCTTTTGCTGCTGCCGGTGCGGGTACCGATTGGCAGGACGAAACGTTTTATTACAATGCGCCTGTACAAAACCATCAGGTAAGCATATCCGGCGGCGCCGAAAGAATCCAGTATTTCCTTTCCGCCGGCTATTTCGACCAGGCGGGTATCGTAGGCGGTAATTACGATAAATCGAATTATAACCGTTTTAGTCTACGTTCCAATACAACTTACAAGGTATTTGAAGTAAAGGACCGCTCTTTTTTGAATAATGTAACTCTGGGCGTAAATGTAGGGTATTCCAGAAGTAAATCCACCGGAATTGAAACCAATTCCGAATACGGATCCATTCTCGGCAGCGCCCTTACTTTTTCTCCATTGGTTCCCGTATATGCCGATGACGCTACGGCCGAAGCTATTTTGGCGCGCTATCCGTATGCCGTAAAGGATAAAAACAACCGCGTATTTTCGCTCCCTCCCGATGGATTTCAGGAAATTGCCAATCCCGTGGGAATGTTGAATCAGCCTTTCTCCGGAAAAAATAATGATGATAAGTTTGTCGGAACATTCTGGGGGGAGATCGATTTGCTCCCCGGTTTGAAGTTCCGCAGTAATTACGGGGTCGATCTGGCTTTCTGGGGCTATGATACGTACACTTTTCCTTATTTTCTTGCGACTCAGGGAAAAGATGTGAAATTCAGTACGGTTCAAAGCGAAATGAACCGCGGTATCCGCTGGCAGTTGGAAAACTATTTTTCCTACGCCAAAACGTTCAACGACGTGCATAACTTATCTTTTGTATTGGGGCAATCGGCTTCCAAATATACCGTCCGCCGATTAGGCGCCAACGACCGCGATCTGCTGGAGCTGGATCCGTTGAAAGCAAATATCAATTCCGCCATCGCCGACCGTAAGGAGGAACGCGCTTGGGGCGGAACCGACGGGCACAACGGCATCCGTACCGCTTCGTATTTTGGCCGTGTCGATTATAATTATGCCGAACGGTATATGGTACAGGCTACGGTGCGGAAAGACGGATCGTCGAATTTCGGGCCGACGCATAAATGGGGTCCCTTCCCTTCGTTTTCTCTGGGATGGAACCTCACCAACGAGGCATTCATGGAAAACAGGCCCGACTGGCTCGATTACCTGAAACTGCGCTTCAGTTGGGGTAAAAACGGAAATGACCGTATCGGACAATTCTTGTATGCCGCCATGCTCGACGGCGGGCAGAATTATTATTTCGGCGGAGGCTATAAAGTGAATCAGGGCGATCCCTCCAAACTCGGCGAAATCGGCGGTAATATGCAATACGGAAGCTCGCCCGCAGCCATTCCCAATCCCAATGTAAAATGGGAGGAATCGGCTCAGACCGACATCGGTTTCGAAGCGCGTTTTTTCAGAAGTGCGCTTACCTTCGGTTTCGATTATTTCAAAAAGAAAACCATCGATATGCTGATGTTGCAGCCTATACCCGCTTATGTAGGACAGAGCGCTCCGATTGCCAATGTGGGCGATATGGAGAACTGGGGATTGGAATTCGAAGCGAGTTGGAAACACCGTATCGGGGAAGTTAATTATTTTGTCAACGCCAATGCTTCTTTGCTGAGAAATAAATTGATCAAACTCGGAAATGCCACCGGCGAACAAATCTACGAAGATGCGGGAGCCAGCGGTGTGGGTAGTTATGTAAAAGGAAAAAACGGGCTGGTATTCCCTTATTTTTACGGTTTCCAAACCGATGGAATCTTTCAAAACCAAGCAGAGATTGACGCTTATGTAAACGCTAAAGGTGAAAAAATTCAACCGAATGCGCAACCCGGAGATGTACGCTTTGTGGATCAACTTGTCAATAACGAAAAAGACGGAATTATAAGCGATGCCGACAAGGTGAAAATAGGAAAAGGCGCACCTGACTGGACTTTCGGCCTTACCTTGGGCGCCGACTGGAAAGGTTTCGATACCAATCTGTTTTTCCAGGGGACGGTCGGAAACGATATTTTCGACTTCTCGCAACGCGGTGATATTCCTGCTATGAACCGTCCGGGTTGGATTTTAGATCGCTGGCATGGCGAAGGAACATCCCACAAGATACCCCGCATGACCGCCAAAAACCCCAACAGCAACTGGCGTTCATCCGACCTGTATATCAAGGACGGATCGTTTCTGCGATTGAAAACGGTGCAACTGGGTTACACCCTTCCCGCGCAATTAACGCAAAAAATATCCGTTCAACGGCTGAGGATTTATGTCTCGGCGGAAAACCTGCTCACCTTTACCAAGTACGACGGGTTCGATCCCGAAATCGCTTCGGGTAACTATACCACCATCGGCGTCGATCGCGGTATTTATCCCCAATCGCGTACGATTTCTTTCGGTGCGAATATTTCGTTCTAATCTTAATACATTCAACAAATGAAAAAATATAGTTTAATTTTGATTCTTGCAGTCGTAGTGGGGCTGCAATCATGCGGAGACGATTTTCTTTCTTCTTCTCCCACGGAGAAGCAAAAAGCCGGCGATCCGGCAACGGAAAGCGTGATTCTTTCCAACTTGGGGGCCGCCTACCAAATCCTGCTCTTCGATAGTTATGCCAATAATAATTACAACAGTATCGTACTGATGTCCGACCTCCGTTCGGATGATATCTATAAAGGTGGCGGTGATGCCGGCGACCAGCATCAATTGTACTTGCTGTCGTTATTTACATCGACCCCTCAGGAATTGCCTGCAGGCCTCTGGAACATTTATTATACGGGACTTGCCCGTTGCAATAACGTGCTCATCGCTTGTGAAAATGCAGTGGGTTTCGAGGATGAAGGAAAGCTTAAAAAACTGGAGCAGTACAAAGCCGAAGCGCATTTCCTGCGGGCTTACTACATGCATTTGCTGTGGAAATTTTGGGGGAATATCCCTTATTTCGAAGAACCGTTGATCGAACCGCCTTATATGACCAGACAATATACCGCCGACGAAATCTATAAGGAAATCATGGAAGATATCGATCAGGCGTGTGTAGTAGGGGCTTTGCCGATGAAGGTCGAAACCGCCGATCTGGGACGCGTGTCGAGAGCCGCCGCATTGCTCTTGAAAGCCCGTGTGGTGATGTATCAAAAAGACCAATCGCGTTATGCCGAGGTAACGAAAGATATGGCCGAGCTTATTAACAGCGGTGAATATGACCTGTTCGGCGATTTTGCCGCCATGTGGCTCGATCAAAACGAGTTCAGCAACGAATCGGTGTTCGAAGCGAACCATCTTCCCGAAGGAAAAACCTGGGCCAGCGGTTGGCAAGGTTATGGAACCAACCTCCCAGCATTTATTGCTCCCAACGGACTGAGTGCGGGCGATAAAACCGGCGATTTCAAAGGTGGTTGGGGATTCGGCCCCGTGCGTCAGGCAACCTGGAATATATTTGAGGAAGGCGACACGCGCCGCGAAGGATCCATCAACCGCTGGGACGCCGGTCAATATACCGCTCGTTTTCAGGATACGGGATTATTCATGGCCAAGTATTCCGCTCGTGTAGGATATAATCCCCAGGGCGATGTCGATTTGAATTATTGCAATAACCTGCGCATCTTCCGCTTTGCTGAAGCGTTATTGAACTACGCCGAACTGTTGGTCATCCACGGACAGGCACCTGTCGACGGACTTACCGCACAGACTTGCCTCGACCGCGTTCGTCGTCGCGCTTTCGGTGAAGACAAACCCATCCCGGCGACGGCTGAAAATATAAAACTGGAACGCCGCAGGGAGTTTGTGGGCGAAGGAATGCGTTTTTGGGATATTGTCCGTTGGGGCGATACAAACCTGTTGACGGAATCCACAGAACTCAGCACCCGCACATGGAGGGACGAATACAAATATCTCCCTATTCCTCAAACGGAAATGGATAGAACGGCCGGAACCGATTTCGCCCTCACGCAAAATCCCGGATATAATTAATGCTTAATCGATAAGAAGATGAAAAAAATAATAAAACATACAGTATGGATGTTGGTGGCGCTGTTTGCGATTGTTTCGTGCGCGCCTCAGGAAGCGGACAAGTATTCGCTGGAAGCCTTGAATACAATTACCGACGACCAGCTCTCCTATTCCCAAGCCATATCCGATCAAAGCGATAATGTGATTACATTTAAAAATACTTCGCAGCTTTCTACCACGGAATATGTCATTACATGGGATTTGGGTAACGGTGTGAAGAAAACCGGAAAGGACGAATCTATTGTTGCACAATATCCTTTTAAGGGAGATTATACGGTGACAATGACCGTCGCGAATAACAATACTTCCGCTTCGAAAAGCGCAGTGATTCGTATTGCCGATAACGACTTTCGATTGCTTGATGTGCCCGTCTATAATAACTTGACCGGAGGAAGCAGTGATCCCGACGGGAAAACATGGGTATTCGACCAGTATAATAATTTCACCAAGGAAGTTGTGGACGCTGTAAGTCCGTTTAAGGAAAAAATAGAAGACCCGAACTTGAAGTCTGCCGCCTTTGATATTAAAGGACATATGGGATTGGGACCACAAAATTCCTATGGCCAAAATTGGTGGGGAGCCGCGCCGGAAGACAAAAAGGCTTGGACAATGTACGATTACAAATTCACCTTTAAACAATCTTCTTCGCTTGACTTGAAGATCGAAACCAAAGGCGACGGATACGGCCGGAAAGCATCGGCTTCCAGCGTAGGAAAATTCGACGTTGAGGAGGAAATAGCAGATGATGCTTTCTTCCCCTACAATGGCGGAGACTATTCCTTCTCGATAGCCGAAGGGGGGCAATTCCCGCAAATTACCTTGACGGGCAACGCCTTTATGGGATATTATTGCGGCAATCAAACATACGATATCATCTATCAAACCGATAAGGTGATGGCGCTTCGTGTGGATAATTATACCGAAAAACAGGATTGGGTATTCATTTATTGTCTACAAGAACTGAATGTTCCCAAACCCAAACCGCTCAAAGCTGTTCCGTTGAAAGAAGATTTTGAAAAAGAAACCGCTTCGGTTGTTTTCTCCTTCGATAACATGGGCGAATTTGCCGACTCGTTCTATTCGAATCCTCATCCGACCGTCCCGAATGCATCTAAAAAAGTATTCCTGTACGAAAAAACCAATGCTTTTTATTCCAATGTATTCTTTATGGCGGAAAATTATAAGTTCGATTTGAAAAAACAAAACAAAATCCGAGTGAAAGTATATATTCCTTCCAATAACGATTATACGACTGAAAATAAAACGGCAGGCACTTGGATATCCGAATCGAGGCTGCGTCCCCAACTGGCAGTAAAATTACATAACTCAAGTCTGGGCGGTGATGCCTATACCACACAAACGGAGATCGTGAAAAAAGATCTTCAGACCGACAAGTGGCTTCAGTTGGAATTCGATTTCAGTAATGCGGCCGACAGGCAGGATTATGACAAGATTGTCCTTCAGTTTGGAGGGGAAGGACATGAAGGCCGAGGATTCTTTTTCTTCGATGATTTTGAATTCGCCGAATAAGGAGATAGTATTACAACATTAAAATTACAATGACTTCTGATATCCCATGAAAGGCTTACAAAATAGTCTTTCATGGGATTCTGAGTTTCAGAAATAATATGAATAAAATGTTTCATCTTTTATTGTTTTCTGCCGTCGCCTTATGGACGGCTTGCGGAGGTAAAAACGAGCCGGAGGTTATTCCTCCGAAACCCGATGTGGAAATAACATGGGAGATATCGCCCGCTTCGCTTGCTTTTGACGATAAAGGCGGCGCAAAAAGTCTGCTGATTGCCGCCAATGGCGATTGGAAAGTCTCTTCGTCGCAATCTTGGTGCTCCTTGTCGCCGTTAGTCGGTCATAACGGGCAAACCAGCCTCAAAGTAACCGTGGAAGCGAATGGATTGGAAACGGCTCGCACTGCGGAATTAGTGTTCTCTTCCCTCAAGGGCGAATCTTCAAAGGCTTATACTGTAACCCAGAAACCGGGTAAAATTCCCAACCATGTACCTGACGGATACAGTTTGGTTTGGCGAGATGAGTTTAACGACGACCGTTTGCAAGGCGGCAAACCGGCATTGCCGAACACGGCCAAATGGTGGTTCGAAACCGGAAACGGAACGAACGGATGGGGAAACAATGAATTGCAGAATTATATCGACCGTTTTGCCGGTACGGATACCTGTGCGGTTGTTTCCGACGGCACACTCAAAATCATTGCCAAGGAAAGGGGAGATGAAGTGATTTCCATTCGTATGAATACAACGGAAAGTTGGCAGTATGGTTATTTTGAAGCCCGTTTGAAAGTTCCTACCGGAAAAGGCACATGGCCTGCTTTCTGGATGTTGCCGAAGGATTTTAAAAACTGGCCGCTCGATGGTGAAATCGATATAATGGAATATGTCGGATATGATCCCAACGTGGTGCATGCTTCCATCCATACGCAGGCATATAATCATGTGCAGGGAACGCAGAAGACTGCCACCAGAAAAATTCAAAATGCCGAGACGGAGTTTCATATTTACGCCGTGGAATGGACATCGGAAAAGATAGTGGGATATGTGGATGGCGAAGCTTACTTTTCTTTTTCAAATGATGGAAAAGGCGATGTGAATGCCTGGCCGTTCGATAAACCCTTTTATTTAAAACTCAATCTGGCTTGGGGCGGTAATTGGGGCGGAGCGGAAGACGTAGATGAAAGTCGACTTCCGGCAACCTACGAAATCGATTACGTCCGCGTGTATCAGAAAAAATAATTTATAATCTTATGGAGGAAATTTAAACAGTTTTCAGGTATTGGCGGTCTTGAAACCGGTTGGTGTTTACATAGTTTCTTTTTCTAGCAAACTCATACTTTTTGTTATAGAGAGTGTCAACTCTATAAAAGGTGGAAACATAAAATACCGTTTGGTTTGACAGGTCTTTTTTAATGCGGTATTTATTATTTTAGAGAGTGTTTAGTCATAATACATTATTATTTTGCATCAAAGAATCATGGGAAAAAATCATTTTAAAAGAAGAATTGGTGCTCTATGTACCCTCTTACTACTTAGTTTTAGTCTAAGTTCGGCACAGAGAGTGAGCTTAAATGCCAATCAACAACAGTTGAAAACAGTACTCGAAAGTATTTCGGAGCAAACCGGTTATTCATTAGCCTATAGTAAAGAAGTCGTTAATTTGAACGAATCGGTAACTATTCGTGTAAACCAAGCCGATTTAACCAATGTACTTGACGAATTATTGTCGCCTCGTAATTTAGGATACGAGATTAAAGACAATAAGATTTATATTTTGTATGAAGCACCCAAAAGAGCCTCAACAAGAAGAGCTCTTTCCATAGAGCAAAACCAGCAGCCTGTAGGACAACAAATCAGTGGCGTGGTGAGGGACGAAGCCGGCGAGCCGGTTATCGGAGCAAATATCACGGTACCCGGTACGAGTAATGGTACTGTAACGGATATCGATGGTAAATATGCGCTTACCGTTCCACGAGGTTCCGTTGTGCGGTTTTCTTATATTGGGTATCTCGATCAGGAGTTTACCATCACTAATCAAACAACATTAAATGTAGTGCTTGTCGAGGATGTGAAAACCTTGGACGAGTTGGTGGTAATTGGTTACGGTACGGTAAGACGGGGGGATGTTACCACCGCCGTATCTTCCGTTTCTACGGAAGATTTGGCCGAACGCCCGATTGTTTCCGCTGCCCAGGCCATACAAGGCAAGGCCGCCGGCGTAAACGTGTATCAGCCTAACGGTGCTCCCGGAGGCGAAATGGTTATCCGCGTGCGTGGAACAACTTCTTTTAACGGAAGCAACGATCCGCTTTATGTAGTAGATGGCGTGCCGGTCGATAATCTCAATTTCCTGTCTCCTACGGATATCGCCAATATACAAATTCTAAAAGATGCGTCGTCGGCGGCAATTTACGGTTCGCGCGCCGCCAATGGGGTTGTGTTGATTACGACCAAACAAGCTAGTAGCGGAGCGAAGATTTCGGCCAATATACAGCTCGGCACAAGTCATGTTGCCAATCAGATCAAATCTTTAAATGCAAGACAGTATAAAGAACTGATCGACGAAATACGTCCCGGCACCGTACCGGAAGGAACAATCGATCAAACCGATTGGTTTAAGGAAGTATATGGAACGGGTGTCACCCAGAATTACCAATTGCAGATTTCCGATGGAAACGACAAGATGCGTTATTTTATATCGGGAGGATATTTGGATGAAAAAGGAGTCCTTAGCTCTGCTTTTTTCCGCCGCTTCAACCTTCGTAGCAATATTGAAAGCCAAGTACGCAAATGGTTGCATGTAGGATTGAACTTATCCTATTCCGACAATACGAGCAACGGCATTACAACCGGCCGCGGATCCAATCGCGGAGGAGTCGTGCTCGCCGTTGTGAATCTTCCTACCGCCGCAACCATCATAAATGAGGAGACCGGGTTATACAACCGTCTTTTTTTCGGACAGAATATAGCCAATCCTATTGAAGAGATAGAAAACGGCAAAAACAACAAGAGCTATGAAAACCGGTTGATTGCTTCCGGGAATACGGTCATTACTTTTATGCCCGAACTAAACCTCAAAACTTCCTTTACGTTGGATCGCCGCCACGGCAAGTCAACAGGTTTCACTCCGCCCGTCCACGGCCCGGGCCGAGACGAATGGGGAAATGCATGGGATACCCGCAATATGAATACATTGTTGGTATTCGATAATGTGCTGACGTATAAGAATACTTTTTCGCAGAAACATAATGTGGAAGGAATGGCCGGAACTTCGTGGACGGATTCCCAATGGTCGCAAAGTTACATCAACGGGTCTCATTTTAGAGATTCGTCTATCAAAACGTTGAATGCCGCCAATAAGATCGCGTGGGACAATACCGGTTCTAATGCTGCCGCATGGGGGATCATGTCGTATTTCGGAAGGCTTTCCTATAATTACGACAGTAAATATCTTTTCACGGCCAATGTCCGCGCCGACGGTTCTTCGAAACTGCATCCCGATCATCGCTGGGGGACTTTCCCCTCTTTTTCCGCTGCATGGCGCATGTCTTCCGAAGACTTTATGAAGGATTTGACCTGGATCGATGATTTAAAGATAAGAGGCGGATGGGGACAAACCGGTAACCAGTCGGGCGTGGGCGATTATGCCTATCTGCAACGGTATAATATCACCCGCCAACGTTGGTTCCCCGATCAAACCGGAAAAGGTGATGAAAATGTCCTTCCCCTTATCGCTCAGGCCAATCTCCGTACGCGCGACCTTACCTGGGAGACAACCTCGCAAACCAATATCGGATTGGATGCTACGTTGTTTAAAGACCGGTTGACCATCGCGATGGATTACTATTACAAACATACCACCGATATGTTGATGTATGTTTCCGTACCGGAGGGTGCCGCCTCGGCTTCGAGTATTATCCGGAACGAAGGCGTCATGACAAACCACGGTTTTGAATTTGCCGTTAATTCACGCAATTTTACCGGCGACTTCAAATGGGATACCAACTTCAATATTTCATTTAACAGGAATAAATTGAAGAGCCTTGAGTTGCAGAAAATCTATTATGATGCCGAAACAACCGACGCTTTTCATCAAATCCGTGTCGTACGCAATGAACCGGGACGCCCGGTGGGCGGTTTCTACGGATACATCAGCGACGGTGTGGATTCTGAAACCGGAGAGTTAAGGTATCGTGATTTGAATGAAGATGGAAGAATCAGCGCTTCCGATAAAACCTATATCGGAGACCCCAATCCGTTATTTACGTATGGATTGACCAATTCTTTCTCATGGAAAGGGTTCAGTTTGAATGTGTTCCTTCAAGGTTCCGTCGGAAACGATGTGTTCAACGCCTCGAAGGGTGATACGGAAGGCATGCACGACTTGAAAAATCAATCCACCGAAGTGCTGAGGCGCTGGCGTACCCCGGGACAAATAACCGATGTTCCCAAGGCCGGATTTAACTTGCAGCCGTCAAACTATTTTGTGGAAGACGGAAGTTATCTTCGCATAAAGGACGTGACGTTGTCTTACAATTTTACGGGTGGTTTTCTCGAGAAATGGGGCGTAAGCCGCTTGCAACCGTATTTTACTGCTAACAACCTGCTTACTTTTACAAAATACAGCGGAATGGATCCCGAAGTCAACCAGTGGGGAAACAACGGCGCCGTACAAGGCATCGACTGGGGAACCTATCCGCATAGCCGGTCTTTTGTCTTTGGAGTGAATGTTGAATTTTAAATAACCGAAAAAATGAAAACGAAATATATATTATCCATCTTTACAGCTTGTCTATTCGCAGCTTGTTCCCTCGATTACAATCCGATCGATACTTACTCGGATGTTACCGAAGGAGTAACTAACGACAGCGTACAGGTTGCATTTAAAGATAAAGCCGCTGTTTTGTCGCATAGGCAAACGCTGCTGAGATTGTTCAGGGATGGGCAGGAACATTGGTATCAGGATATTTTACTACTGGGCGATTCGCATTCCGACAATGCCTATGCCGGCTCCCCCAATGCGGAGACTACTCCGTTTGAAGTAAATTCCATCGAGGGGTCCAATCCGAATCTGAAGCGCGATTGGAACGGACACATGGGAAATGTAGCCAAAGCAAACAAATTAATTGTGAATATCGATAAAGTAACCGATCCGTCATTGTCCGATGCCGAAAAAAGGCAATATAAGGCTGAAGCCAAAATCCTCCGGGGCATGATCTATTTCGATATGGTCAGGATATGGGGAAATGTTCCGTTAATAACGACCGAAGCGGGAGATATCACTTCCGAAACCATCGAAGAGGTATATCCCGCCTATTTCCCTCCGCAAACCGATGCGCTTACGATCTATAAACAAATAGAAGAAGACCTGTTGGAGGGTTTGCAGTATGCTCCCGATAATAATCCGCAGGATAAAACGCAATTCTCCAAATCGGTAGCTCGCGCTTTACTGGCAAAGATGTATGCAGAGAAACCGTTGCGCGATTACGACAAGGTGATTCAGTACGCCGACGAACTGGCCAAAGACGGATTTGATCTGATTCCCGATTTCGGAGATATGTTTGAGGTCGTATTGGTCGACCCCAATCTCCCTCCCTCACAAGCGAACAGAGCGATAGACGCCAAAGCCCGCAATACCCGGGAGAGTATTTTCGAGGCTCAGTTCAGCAGTAATGAAGGCAATTGGGTTACCTGGATGTTCGGACGCCCGATGGAAAATTGGGATTATTATTTCACCTGGCCGAAATGGATTACTCCTTCCCGTGATCTGATCAGTGCTTTCAACAGCGAACCGGGAGATAAGCGCTATGCGCAAACCGTCGTTTTTTATGCTTGTGATTGGAACATATATTATCCCGCCGATAATTATGCATTCATGTACAAAACCCGGAGCGCGTACAACAGCATCATTAAACTTCGTTATGCGGATATCCTTTTATTAAAGGCGGAAGCTTTGATAGCCAAAGACCAATACGGAGAAGCCGCTACGATTATCAATCGAACGCGTAACCGTGCCGGTTTAAGAAATCTACCCGCATCGGCATCTGCCAATAAAGAATCCATCCTGCAAGCATATTTAAAAGAGCGGCGGCTGGAACTGGCTTTGGAAGGCCAACGCTGGTTCGACCTTGTTCGTTTGGATAAAGTGGAGGAGGTGATGAACGCCGTTTTTGCGAAAGACGAAGGCCGTCCGGCGCAAGTGTATCCATATACCGGCTTGTCTTATATCTTGCCTGTTCCCCAGGATGTGATCGATCAGAATCCCAATCTTGTTCAAAATCCGGGTTATTAATCCGGCATGTTAAACAGTTAAAAAACAGATAAAAATGAAATCGATATACAAAATATTTTTCATAACCGGAATAATCGCTTTGTTCGTTGCTTCTTGCAATGACGACGAGTTCGGGCCTCGTAAAGAGTCTACGCCGGTCATTGAGTCAGCCGCTGTTAGTCCCGCCGATTTTACTTTCGGAGACTCGATTGTGTTGACTGCTAAAATTATCGATCCGGCTACCACACTTTCTGCATTGGCTTATGAAGTGGTTGCGGAAGGGCGCGTTGTTACATCGGGTGAAATACCTCTCTCAAACGATACGTTCACAGTGGCGCAATCTATTTTCGTACCACTGTTAAGCAATCAGGCGGATGCAGCCATACAGGTCAACCTCATCGCCCGGAATATATTGAAGGGATCGGCATCCTTGCAATTAAACGGCCTTAGCGCAGCCCGTCCCGGTTATAATCAACTCTATCTGGTTACGGACGACGGCAAGGTCGCTATTTTGAAACCGTCAACCGATAAAAATAAATTCGAAGTCGACGGCCTCACGTTCAATCCTTCCTTCCGCTTTAAAATAGCCGAAAAACTCCTTGCCGACAATACCATCGATTATACGGGTGACGTATATGGAAATGTGAACGGGAAAATCGAAATGATCGATGACAAAGGCGAATCGGCATTTGCCTATACAGCGGGTTCGGATTATACAAAAGGGTTCGTTTATGATAGTTATGCCTTTAGCGCCGCAACCACGGGAAGTGAGTTGGGAGAGGACGATTTGTCGCTAAGTACTTTCCGGGATGAGGATATTGACGGCGAATCTTTCCGTACGCTCAAGCGTACACTCGAAAACGGCAAAACGTATCAGGCATTCGGTGCCCTCTCCGATGCTCAGAATATCTATAATCCCGACTTTTTCGAGCGGACAGCCGTCGACAAAATCAAGTTCCTCGGAAAAACCGGAGAATATACTCTTTATTATAATCCTGTTCGCAAGAATATCTTCGTAGGGGTCGACAATCCTTCGTACCCGGACTTTTTACTGGCTTGCGGATGGGGATTGGGATATCCCACAAACGTTTCGACGGAACAAATAGCTTCGGTGTATCCCGAGCATCAGCGAACGCATACCGATTGGGGTTTTGACCATGTGTTGAAGTATGTCTTGTTCCGCCAAATCGGCGAAGGGGTATATCAGGGTACTTTCTACACACCCAATAAAGACAACTATGCAGGGTTTAAGCCCTATGAAAATACCGGATGGGGTAACGAAAAGAAAGCCGGGGAGTTTACCTTTACCGGCGAACAGATCATTACCGGCGACAACAACTGGACCATACCCAACGGTCCCGCTGATCCGGTTGTGGAAGCAGCCAACTACAGGTTTACGGTCGATCTGAATAATAAAACAGTACATATAGAAAAGATAACGCTTTAACAAGATGAGAATACTATTCAATTTGAATTTAATTTTGCTGATGCTGGCGCTTTGCAGCTTTTCTTCTTGTCAGGATTCTAAAGATAAAACGGACGAGCAAGAAAAGCCGGAAGTACCCGCAACCGGTGATGTAACCGTTTATGTCACGACCAATAACCGGTCGCAGGATTTCAGGAAACAGGCCGCCGATTTCAGTAAAAAAAGCAATATGTCGCCTACAACCATTAAACTGCAACCGGCTACGCGTTACCAAACGATGGATGGTTTCGGAGCGGCTATCACGGGTTCCACGTGTTTCAATTTAATGAAAATGACGAAGGAAAACCGCGCTAAATTCCTCAAAGAAACTTTTTCGCCTACCGAAGGGATGGGGCAGAGTTATATCAGGATATCCATCGGTTGTTCGGATTTTTCGTTGAGCGAGTACACGTTGTGCGACACTCCCGGACTGGAAAATTTTGCATTGACCTCCGAAGAAACGGAATATGTGATTCCTATCCTGAAAGAAATTCTGGCGATTAATCCGGAGGTGAAAATAATGGGTTCCCCGTGGACTCCTCCCCGGTGGATGAAAGTAAACAATCTTACGGACCTGCAACCGTTCAACTCCTGGACAAGCGGACAGTTGAATCCGGCTCATTACGGCGATTATGCCGATTATTTTGTAAAATGGATTCACGCTTTTGAGGAACAGGGAATTAATATTTATTCCGTAACACCGCAAAACGAACCGTTGAACAGGGGAAATTCGGCTTCTCTTTTTATGGGATGGCGGGAACAACTGGAGTTCGTGAAGAACCATTTGGTGCCTAAGTTTAAAGCAGCGGCTTTCAAGACGAAGATTTACTTGTTCGACCATAATTTCAATTACGATAATATGCCCGATCAAAACGATTATCCGGTGAAAATTTACGATGCCGGTATTGATGCCGACGTGGTTGCCGGGGCAGCTTATCATAACTATGGCGGGGATAAATCGGAACTTCTCGACATCCACCAAAAGTATCCCGACAGGGAGTTGGTTTTCACGGAGACTTCCATCGGAACATGGAACGACGGCCGTAATCTGGAAGTCCGCTTGATAGAAGATATGCGGGAAGTAGCGCTGGGAACAATCAATAACTGGGCGAAAGGAGTTATTGTCTGGAACCTGATGCTCGACAGCGATCGCGGCCCGAACCGTGAAGGCGGATGCCAGACATGTTATGGCGCCGTCGATATCGACCGATCCAACTATTCGACCATTACGCGCAATTCGCATTACTACATCATCGGGCATCTTTCGTCGGTCGTAAAACCGGGAGCGGTGCGTATCGGCACATCCGGTTTTTCCGATGCGGGTTTTTCCTTTTCCGCTTTCGAAAATACCGATGGAACGTATGCGGTTGTATTATTGAATGGAAATGCCGCGAGTAAAACAATTACGATTGATGACGGAACCCATCACTTCGCTTATGATGTGCCGGCGAAATCAGTCATATCATACAGATGGAAAAAATAATAACGGAAATGAATAATCCTAAGAATATGAAAAATTTAAAATATTGGTTATTTACTATGCTTGTGGGTTTTGTCGCTGTGGTGTCGTGTTCGGACGAGGCCGAAGAAATTCCACAGGCGGGAAATCCCGTGGTAGAAATAGAAAATCAGTTCTCCAACGTGCATTTTGGAGATGTTCTTCCTTTTACCGCTACCGTCAGTGACGATGTTTCCCTTTCCACACTGACAGCCGTATTGTATTTCGGGGAAGAGGAAGTCGCGAAGACCGTCATCCGTACAAAGGAAAACGGAAAATATGAGGGAACTATTGCCGTTCCTTTTGAAAAAGATATTCCCGATGGAACGGCTACTTTGGAGTTTGTTTTACTGAACACCACGATGAAAAGCGCCAGGCAGACGTTTGAAGTACCCGTAAAGCGCGCTTCCTACCCGTATCTGATATTGGTCACGGAGGCTGCGTCCTATCCCATGCTTCCGACAGGCAATCCGAATGAATACGCAGCGACGGAAGCTTTCCCGTCCACCGATTTGCCGGCTTATATAAAAACTCCTATAATGGATGATAAGGGCCGTGAAATTGTTTTCGGTTGGGAAGAAAGCACTATTAAAGATGGCGTATCGGCTAATATCCCGTTTGTAAGCCCGGTTGGAGGTAAATATTCCGTCACGTTCAACACGCTAACGTATGAAGCGTCGCCATTCTTCAAAATCTTGTTTAACGAACAGGAAATGAATATGGTTGATGAAGATAACTATCAATTGGACATCGATTTGACCCAAGGGCAGGAATTGAAGATAGAAGGCCTGTCGGATATTGCCGATTGGTGGATTGATGCCGACTTCTTTACGAAGAAGCAAGACGGTGTTTACAGTTTTGTCCCCATTTCGGGTAAATACCGGATTGTGGCAAATCTGAAATTTAAATACTTCAAAATTGAAGTGCTGGACGGTAATTCGCCTGCAACATTAAAAGAAGACGGCACGGGCGCTATCTGGATTATCGGCGATAATGTCGGGAAGCCTTCCGTTGCACAAAATGCAGTAGGATGGAATACCGATAAACCTTTATGTTTGTCGCCGATAGGTAACAAAAAATACCAGATAACGCTTGTTGCAGGGACAACTGTAAGTATTGAAGACATTAACTTCAAGTTCTTCCACCAGAAAGGCTGGGGAGGAGAATTTTCAGATAAAACCCTCACGACCGGAAGCGATATGGTGTTTATAGGAACGGGAGAGGAACCCGGTCCGGGCAATACCAAACGGGATCCGGGCAACTTGGGCTTGTATAAGGGTAAACCGCTTACAGCCGGAGCGACGTATGTGTTCACCGTAGATGTTTCTGCCGGGAACGACAAAGCGGTGTTGACGGTCGTAAAGAAATAAAAACGAAAACAATAATCAGGTAGGATGTTAAATACTGACATCATTTTTTGGGAATGGACGGCTAGCAATTAATCTGCCGTTCATTCTTTTCTAACGCATATAAAAAAACGATTAAACAAATGTACAAATCAATTTATTTCATCCTTTTATTTCCTTTGTTGCTTGCGTGTAATCAAGGGATTAAAAAAGCATCAACGGCGTTGGATAAGACCGTCGAAAACCGTATCGATAGTATCTTGTCTAAAATGACGCTTGAAGAGAAGGTCGGACAAATGGGCCAATATACGGTGGATGTCATCGGCAAAGGCGGTAACTTGTATGCCAGCGACGAACCGTTTGAAATCGACTTGGCGATGCTCGACACGATTATCGGCCGGTATAAAGTCGGCTCTATCCTGAATACCAGTAATAACCGTGCCCGGACACCCGAAGTGTGGGAGTATACGGTTAAGACCATTCAAGAACGGGCGTTGCGTGAAACGGGTATTCCGGTGGTATATGGTATCGATGCCATACACGGCGTGACGTATACCGCAGGAGCGACGTTTTTCCCGCAACAAATCGGCATGGGGGCGACGTTCAATCCGGCTTTAATGGAACAGGGTTCGCGCATATCGGCTTACGAAACACGCGCCAGTAATATTCCCTGGAACTTTGCACCGATCCTCGATTTGGGCCGTGATGCCCGCTGGCCGCGCCAATGGGAAACGTTCGGGGAGGATCCTTTCCTTGTCAAGCAAATGGGACTCGCTTCCATTCGCGGCTTTCAAGGAGATAATCCGAATGCTATCGGAAACGAACATGTGGCTGCTTGCCTGAAGCATTTTATGGGATACGGGGTTCCCGCATCGGGAAAGGATCGCACCCCGGCCGTGATTACCGAGAGCGAGTTACGCGAAAAGCATTTCGAGCCTTTCCGCGCTGCAGTGGAAGCCGGTGTTCTTTCCGTGATGGTGAATTCGGGGATTGTGAATAATGTATCGACTCATGCCGATCATCGTTTGCTTACCGGATGGCTGAAAGAAGAGTTGGGCTTCGACGGTGTGGTGGTGACCGATTGGGCGGATGTGCAGAACTTGCAGTCGCGCGATTATATCGGCAAAGAATATAAAGATGCGGTACGTCAGGCAATCAACGCCGGTATCGATATGGTGATGGAACCTTATAACGTGAAGTTTTGTCCGACGCTGATAGCGCTTGTAAAAGAAGGCTCCGTTTCGCAAGCGCGTGTGGATGATGCGGTAAGAAGGGTATTGCGGATGAAGTTCCGCCTCGGATTATTCGAGCGGCCGTATTGGTCGGCGGCGGAATACACCCGTTTCGGAAGTGCAGAATATGAAGCCGCGGCGAAAGCGGCGGCGGATGAGTCGGTGACGTTGCTCAAGAATCAGGATAACGTGCTGCCTTTGCCGAAAACCGCGCGCATTTTAGTATCGGGTCCGAATGCCCATTCCATGCGTACGCTGAATGGCGGATGGAGCTATTCCTGGCAAGGAGAGAAAGTCGAGGAGTTCGCCGAACGATATCATACCGTCTACGAAGCCTTGCAAAACGAATTCGGTGCGGAGAACGTGAAATATGAACCGGGGGTTACCTATAAAATGGATGGCTCGTATTTCGAGGAGAATGCGCCGGAAATCGAAAAGGCGGTAAGAGCCGCTTCGGGAGTCGATTATATCGTGTTGTGCGTGGGTGAAAACTCCTATTGCGAATCGCCGGGGAATCTGGATGAATTAGTCCTTTCGGCTAATCAAACGGCGTTGGCCAAGGCGTTGCAGAAAACCGGGAAACCGGTAATTCTTGTGCTCAACGAAGGCCGTCCTCGTTTAATCCGGAGCATAGAACCCGATTCAAAAGCGGTTATCCAGCTTTATCTGCCGGGAAATTACGGCGGCGATGCATTGGCCGATGTGTTGTCGGGAGACGTCAACCCCAGTGGAAAGTTACCGTATACCTATCCCCGGTATGAGCAGTCGCTTATTACCTACGATCATAAGCCGAGCCAGAATATCGACGGTAAAATGGAAGGAGCGTATGATTACGGTGCACAGACATCGGTACAATACCCCTTCGGATTCGGATTGAGCTATACGACTTTCGAATATTCGAATCTGTCGGTAGACAAGAAAGAAGTTGTTTCGGGAGATAGCATAACGGTCAGCGTCGATATCAAGAATACCGGTGAGGTGGAAGGAAAAGAGGCGGTACTGCTTTTCAGCAGCGATTTGGTCGCATCTATCAGTCCCGACGTGCGCCGGTTGCGCGCCTTTGAGAAAATTTCGCTTCAAGCGGGCGAAACCAAACGGGTTACATTGACTTTTCCGGCAGATGAACTGGCGTTTGTCAATCCCCAAGGAAAATGGACGCTCGAAGAAGGGGACTTCAAATTGCAGGTTGGAAATCTGATCGACCAGATCACCTGTACGAAAACCCGTTTTTGGGACACACCGAACAGGTGAGGCAATACATTTTTAAGGTTATCCGGATCTTTCTATAAAGAAAAGGTGTGTGTAGAGGCAGGCTGCGGCTTGTCTCTATTTTTTTTGTATGTTGGGCATATTACAACAAATTACTTGACATTAAAAAAGTTACAGAAAATGCTGTGTGCGAAAGTACGCACGGTGGTGTGAGAGGGCGGGGGAGTAACCCTCTTAACTACTTAACTACTCGATTGGATAAATAGGCCTTTAATTGAAAAAAGTCTCTCATAGCTTGTTTACTATCTTTCAGGTGATGATGACGATGAGCCGGATGAAGAAAAGAAAGAGTAATTTTAGAAAAAGTATCTACCAAGGAACAGTTGGCAGATATCGCTCTGGATATAACCTGGGCAAAGATAGCACAGAAATATTTCAGTAAATCCTCTTCCTGGATTTACAATAAAATCAATGAAATAGACGGTAACGGCGGTAAGGGCGGGTTCACCGAAGAAGAAAAGCAACAATTTAAAGGGGCGTTGTATGATCTCGCTGAACGGATCCGGCGTACTGCCGATAAACTTGAGTAATGGAATAAGGCTCGGTCAGTATCTTGTCTGGTTTTTAATTACCTTTTCCACGCTTGAGCCGGCGTGGAATTTTTGTCTGAAGAAAGCCATTCGTGTTTCCTCAAAAAAACAGGAAGAATATCTTGTTCTCAATATTTTTGTGCATCTTTGTAAAAATATCTTATGAGCGGATTAAGGCTAGATCACTTGATTTTTTCGCGAGAAAGTGGTTAGTTAGCATTCCTTAAGACTCTGTTTTTATGAAATAAGAGGGCATAATTTTTAAATTGACTACTAAGAGGAGGTTTTAATTCTGTTAGATGGACAAAACGCTGGAAATAGGATACCTACGGAAGCTTGCGAAAGGAGATGATCGTTCCTTCGAATTGTTATTCCTTGATTATCATCCCAAAATGGTTCGTTTTTTATATGGCTTTATAAAAGATGAGGAAGAAGCCTATGACATGGCTCAGGAGATATTCTACAAAGTGTGGGTCAACCGCGAATCGTTGGCAGAGGTAACCTCGTTTAAATCATATCTCTTCACCATGGCCCGCAATATGATATACAACTATTACGAACATAATCTGGTGAAAGAAAAGTATATCCTTCGCCAGTCGAAGGATCAAGACGAGTACGGGTTGGAAGATGAATTATTTGCCAAAGACCTCTCTCTTTTGATCGATCTTTTGGTGTCGCAAATGCCCGAACAGCGGCAACGTGTTTTTACTTTGAGCCGCAAAAACGGACTCAGTAATGACGAGATTGCGGAGCGCCTTCATCTCAATAAACGGACGGTGGAAAATCACTTGTCCAATGCTCTGCGAGATTTACGCAAAGCGCTTACCCCTCTTTTCTCTTTGTTCTTGCTTTAAATTGAATGGCTTTTCGGTTAGAAGAGGAGAACGCTCGCTAAATAAGGGACGATAAGCTCTTATTTTTCTACAAAAAATACGTATTATCGTTCAATAAACGGTATTTTTCGTTTGAGACGCGCTATTTCTCATCCGGCAAAGCCCATTTTTCGTTTGTCAAAGGCTGTTTTTCGTTGCATCAGTACCTTTTATTGTGTAAAGATTGATAGAGATCGTATAAAAATCGATGTTTTTCAATTAATAAGGGCTTTGATTTGTTTCATAAACGGTTTGATTCGTTCAATATTCTATTTTATTAAGTTGGAGAATTCTATTTTTCGTTTGGAACAGACTATTTTTCGACCGGCAAAGCCCATTTTTCGTTTGGAGACCTTCATTTTTCGTTTGGAACATCGGTTAATTCGTTTGTAAATCGCATGAATTCGATCGTTTGACCACAGAATTCATCCTTTCTTCGCTGTATTTCGATCTTTTTTTTATTTCATTCGTCCGAAACACTTCGTTATTCATTGGGAATACGGTGTTTTTCCTTCATCCATCCCCAATTTGACGATGGAAGGGATCAGTTTGGCGAAAAAAAACGTTTTTGTTTGTGCGTGCCGTGTCACTTTCCTGTCTACTCTATTAAAAGGCCGAAATGAACAAAGACCAGATTCGCATACTCATTACCCGTTTTTTTGAGCATTCTGTTTCGAAAGAGCTATTTGCTAAGTTCCAGCAATGGTTTCTTCGAGAGGACGATCGTTTGGACAAAGACGAAGTGCTGAGTGAGTTATGGGAAAAACAGACGGCTTCGGCCGACAGTCTTACCCTACAAGGGTTGGACGAAATGAAACGCCGCATCGGCAACCTAAACAAGTCCGGGAAGACTTTCCGGCTTCGCCGGTTAGGACGTATTGCGGCCATATTGCTGTTGCCTGTTATCAGCGCCCTGCTGACGTTCTATTTTGTCCGAAGCAATGAAGCGTCGAGTCATCGCGCGGCTGAAATGGTGGAATATACCGTTCCCGATGGAGAGATGGAGCAGATTGTTTTACCCGACGGTTCTACAGTCTGGTTAAATGCCGGCTCCATGCTTTTATATTCCGAATCCCCCTCCGCATCGGCTCGTCGTGTATTTCTTACGGGAGAGGCGACCTTTCACGTGACCAAAGATCCCGCAAGGCCGTTTACCGTAAAGACCCAGTATTTGCAAGTCGAGGCGCTCGGAACCACTTTCAATGTGAAATCCTATACCGATGCCGAAGCCGCCGCCGTTACGCTCGAAGAGGGCTTGGTGAGAATTCAGATCGAGGGAAAAGTGACTGCCGACGAAGTGATTTATCCTGACGAGCAATATATATACGATCATCGTCATGGGAAAGTGCTTAAAACGCAGGTGGATGCCCGGATGGTCAATAAATGGAAAGAGGGCTATATGGTGTTTGAGAATGCCTCTTTCGAAGAAATTATCCGCACCGTCGAACGTCGTTTTAACGTAACCATTCAATATGACATTCGAAAATACGGCGGAGGAAGTTTCTCTGTGAAATACCGTCCTTACGAAGACGTGGAACAGGTCTTAACGATTTTGGAGACATTGAATCCCGGACTTAAATGGACAAAAAAAGACGCGAATATTGAAATAAGATAAAGAACCGGAAATAAATCGATGCATATGCTAAAAAGAGCCGGGAAGCCAGTCTCATAAACACAGCTCCCCGGGTTGAAATCGTTAAATACTCAATAATTACTATTCACTCCATAACCATAAAAGAGGAATAATTACTTAGAATACTAACAATTGAATTACAAAATTATGAAAATAAATTATTTAAAACACAGATTAAGAACAAATCATTTCAATCGATTGATTTTTCTGCTGCTTACCTTTTTCTTTTTTCAGACACAAATTTCCTGGGGACAATCTGTGTCCCTGTCCGATACCCGCCTTACGTTGAAGGCTGCTTTTACTGAAATAGAAAAACAAACAGATTTGTCGATCGACTACAATCGTGAAATTATCGATGTCAATAAAGTCGTGGTAATACCGGCGAGAGCGGGCTCATTGTCCGAAATAATGGCCGCTTTACTGCAAGATACGGGATGCACCTATGTGACCCGGGGAAACCATATTGTGATATCGAAAGCGCCTGTAGCGGCACAACAGCCGCAAAAGAAAAATATAGCCGGTACTGTATTGGATGAAAACGGCGATCCTGTCATAGGAGCCAATATTGTGGAAAAAGGAACGACAAACGGTACTGCAACGGATGTCGATGGACGGTTTTCGTTACAGGTAGCGGAAAGTGCCGTTATCCATATTTCTTATCTCGGATATGTGGCAACTGATGTTTCTACATTAGGCAAGAATTCTTTCAATGTCGTGCTCCAAGAAGATACGAGAACCTTAGAGGAGGTCGTTGTCGTCGGATACGGAACAATGAAAAAAAGCGATGTAAATGCAGCTATCGTTTCCGTTAAAGCAGAGGATCTTGTAAAAGTGTCATCTCCTGATTTTTCCGAAATGCTCATGGGGCGTGCAGCCGGTCTTACCGTCACTCAATCGAGCGCCCAACCGGGAGGAGGAGTAGAAGTATTGATTCGGGGCGGAGCATCTACCGGAGCCGGCAACCAGCCGTTGTACGTAATTGATGGTTTCCCCATTGTAAACGACGGGGTTTCTCCCGGTAGCGGCAATCAATGGAGTGCAGGGAATCATAGTCCTTTGAGCGATATCAATCCAAACGATATTGCTTCCATTGAAATTTTAAAGGATGCTTCGGCTACCGCCATATACGGAGCCCGGGGAGCTAATGGTGTTGTGTTGGTGACCACTAAGCGGGGAACCAATAAAACAAGGGTCGAGTATAATTTAATTACGTCTGTTCAATCGATCATTAAAAAACCCGAACTGCTTAACGGTAGGGAGTTCATGATAGAACAGAATAGATATAACAAGGAAAAATATATGGAGACGAATAAGATTTACCCCTATGGTAATGCAGACCCCTCAAGTGTCAGTCCGTATATTCCCAAATATTCCGAAACCGATATAAGCTCCGCCGGCGTTGGAACAAACTGGTACGATCTGATAACGAGAACCGGAAAAGTCAATCAGCATAATCTATCTATCACTTATGGAAATGAGGATCTCAAATCGCTCGTTTCCCTTAATATCTTCGATCAGACAGGTGTGGTTAAAACATCCGGGTTCCGGCGGTATAATATCCGGTATAACCTCGATCATAAAATTGCAGGATGGTGGGATTACGGTATATCTGCTTTAGGCTCAATGACCGAAGAACAAAATGCGACTCTTGGCGGTGGTCGTGACGCAACCGCGGGGATCATCGAGGCGGCTCTCAACTACAGTCCTCTGGTAAAAGCGGAAAGAGATCCCTCTTCCGGGTCGTGGATTGAAGATCCGAGCCAAGCGCTGCTCAATCATCCGCTGTCTTATCTCGATATCAACGACAAAACGAAGACAAAACGGTTCCTGTCATCTCTTTATACGAACTTTTATATTATAAAGGATGTCTTATGGGTGAAATTATCGGGGGGAATTGATATCCGTGACGGATTACGCCAAAACTATTATCCCTCCACTACACGTTACGGCAGTCAAGTGGGAGGGGACGCGAATATAAACTCTGCTTACCGCGAAGATTACATGTCGGATATCGTCGTAAATTTTCAGAAAAGTTTTGTCGAAAAACATCGCCTGTTGGCATTGGGCGGATATTCATATCAAATTCAGAACGATAATGGCGCCTACTCTCGTGCCATGGGTTTTACCTCCGACGCCCTTGCTTATTATAAGTTGCAAGCCGGAGAACAGAGACCCATAGTCAGTTCTTACAAAAACAAGCATGTTCTCGCATCGTACTTCGGACGTTTACAATACTCTTACGACGACAAGTACTTGTTTACTTTAACGGCACGTCTGGATGGAAGTGACCGGTTCGGGGAAAATAACCGGTATGCGTTTTTCCCTTCGGGAGCATTTGCCTGGAGACTGATACAAGAGGACTTCGTGAAAGATATTGATTGGCTGTCCGATGCAAAAATCCGTTTAAGCGCCGGACAGGTGGGAAATGAGAATTTACCCAATGATGCCGCATCGGAGTATTATTCTTTCGACGGGCGTAATTATTATTTCGGGGATGCCGAAAAAAGAGGAGTTAATTTAGGGAAATTCGGAAATTCCAACCTGAAGTGGGAAACAACCACGGAAATCAATGCCGGTATCGATTTCGGGTTTTTCCGTAACCGTGTCAACGGTAGTGTCGATGTGTTCTCTAAAGAGATAAAAGACCTTTTAAGCTGGAGAACCTTACCTCACACGTCCATATTGGGAGGAGTATGGTCGAATATCGGGAAGACGACCAGTCGCGGGGTTGAATTTACGTTGAACACCGTAAATCTCGAAGGGCCGCTTTCGTGGCAATCGACTTTCACCTTTACTTCCTACCGTGACAGATGGAAAGAACGCGATCCGAAAGTGATATTGAATCCATATCAATCTGAAAAAGATCCCATAACGGCTGTGTTTGGGCTTATCTCTAACGGTATTAAACAGCCGGGTGAAGAAACTCCCGAAATGCCGGGACTGATAGTGGGGCAGCAAAAATATAAGGATGTAAACGGATTGGACAGTAATGGACAACTAACAGGGCAATCCGATGGAAAGGTTAATCAGGCGGATGTTGTATTTATCGGTACGCGTGCGCCCAAATTTACAATGGGATTAAACAATGTGTTCAGATATAAAGGGTTTGACCTGAGCGCTTTCCTGTATGCGGCCGTGGGAGGATACAGATGGCCTTCAACTCAGGCGGAACATGGTGTTTACGGCAGTTACGGAACGCAGATGCTCCGGGATAACTACAACTATTTGAAAGAGATACAAAACCGATGGTCTTCCGACAACGTGAATACCGATATGCCGTCAGGGGTTGTGAACAGCTTCGACGCTTATGGAGCCCCGCTGTGGCAAAAGGCGTCTTACTTGCGTTTGAAGAATTTAACGTTGGGATACGATATCACCCGTCTCTTAAAAGTAGATAAAATAAGTGCCCGCATTTATTTTACGGGGCAAAATATCTTTACCGTAACCGATTACAAGGGCTTTGATCCGGAAGTGGAAAATGACAGGGCTTCGTATCCGCAGCAAAAAACATTTTCTTTAGGCGTCGACGTGAAATTTTAATAGAGAAAAATTATGAAAAAGATAATCAAATATATACTAATAGGCATAATCGGTTTTTCGTCCTTTTCATGCGAAGGCGACCTGGAGCCATCCTTATACGGAAATGTAGGCAACGAGGATGCTTTCAGAACCGCTGGCGATGTGGAAGCGGCGACAACAGCACTGTATTACGAACTCAGACAAAAAGGATGGGCGCCGTATCTGTTTAGCGACGGCAGTTCGTTTGTTATGGATGAAGTTGTGACAGACGAATGGACCACAAAATGGGCCTGGACAAGTTTTCTCAACGGATCGTGGAACGGCGTTGATGCTATGTCCGCCGGATTCTATAATTGGATAGCTCCAACCATCACGCGTTGCACGTATAACATTGCCCAAATAGAAAGGTCGGCTGTCGCAAGTGAAGTGAAAGATGAATACATCCCTCAAATACGGGCGTTAAGAGCTTTTTTTATGTTTGACATATACCGGCTTTACGGTCCCATGCCGATGATATTGGAGGGTGAAAGGGCTATAAATCCCGATCCCGACTATAAACCGCAACGTCCTTCCGCCGAATCGGTTGAGGATTTTATCAAAACGGAATTGAGGGAGGCTGCCGATCTGTTGCCCGTAGCTCCGAAAATATATGGACGTATAACGAAAGGCGCGGCATTGCACTATCTCTTAAAATATCAGATGTTTAAAAAGGACTGGCAGAATGCGCTGACAACGGCAAATGAAATAATCGGTCTGAACTATTATAGCCTTGAAGATAATTATGCAACTATTTTCTCGGCGCAAAACGAAGGGAACAAGGAACTGATATTTGTGGTGCGCGCAGAGCCTATTGCCGATTACGGCAACCATACCTATACAAACATATTACCGGGCGATTTTCCATCGCCTCACGGTAATGTAATAGATGGGTGGAACGGGCATCGTATGCCGTGGAAATTCTATGATACGTTCGATCCGGATGATAAACGACGGGAGTTGGCTGTGGCCGAATATAAATCGAAAGGGGGCGTGCAAATCAATCTTCGGGATAACGATATCGGGGCGTTGCCTTTAAAATACGGCATAGATCCCGAAGCGGCAGGTATTTGGGCAGGAAACGATAAAGTGCTTGACCGGTATGCAGAGGTGTTGTTGTTTAAGGCGGAAGCGTTGAATGAACTCAATGGGCCGAACCAGGAAAGCGTTAACCGGATAAACGAAATACGCAAACGCGCATTCGGACTTGGGGTTAGTTTGCCTTCCGAAACAATTTTAGATGAAGGGTTTGACGGAGAACTGGAGGGGAATGCCCTCGGAGCGTTCACGTTAAACAACTATCAAGATCAAATTGCTGCCTGGACGTACGATGTGGACAAAACCGGAGTGTTTGGCAGCGGCAATGCCTTGCATGTAAAGGTCGCTAATTCTGGCTCTGAGTTTTGGGCTTTACAAGTGAGAGCCGACAATCAACCGATTAAAAAAGGGCGGAATTATACGGTTAGCTTTAAAGTGAAAGCCTCGAAGGACGTCACATTCGATTTCAAGGCCGAAGGGCCATTGGCGCATTCTCAGACAGTCACGTTGAAAGCCAACGAAGCAAAAGAATTGACCTTCGATACCGCTGCGGGCACGGCTGACGGCAATTGCGTTATTTTCTTCGCTTTGGGCGCCACGGAAAATAACTACGATATCTGGTTCGATTCGGTGAACCTGATCATGAAAGAGCAGGCTGCCGCGGGAGGCGACAAATATCTCGTTAAATTGAGTGACTTCCCCGACAAAGGTTCCTTGCGCGACTGGATCCTAAAAGAAAGAGGATGGGAATTTTGGTATGAAGGCAAGAGGCGCGAAGACCTCATCCGGACGGGTAAGTATATCGAAGTGGGGAGCAGCTTGGGGGATAATTTTACAAGCAAGAACTTGTTATTTCCTATTCCTACTCATGTTTTGATCGAGAATCCCAACATCAAACAAAATACCGGATACTAAACGATATTTCGAAAGGATTGTTATAGGCTTTGGATCTGTAACAATCCTTTCTCTGTAATAATGAAACATATAAAACAAATATTTATGGCTATAAACAATCTGTTCAAATTTCCAGTTCTTCTTTTTATTCTGTTAGGATGTGTCTTTTGCGGATGCAGCGGATGCAGCAGTAGCGATGATACGCCCGACGGAACGCCGCCTCCCGATACCGGGCCGAAAGAAGTATATGATATCAAACTGAGCGATATTCATATACGCGATCCGTTTATACTTGTCGACAAGCAAAACAAAGTCTATTATTTGCATGTAAACGGAGACAAAAAAGTAAAAGTGTATAAGAGCGAAGATCTGACAATGTGGAAGGATATGGGTTTCTCATTCGTTCCGCAGCCGGATTTTTGGGGAAAATCCGATTTTTGGGCACCGGACGTGTATCATTATAACGGAAAATATTATGTTTTTATTACTTTAAGCGCTCCGGGCGTGAAACGGGGTACTTCCATATTGGTCTCGGATGCTCCGCAAGGCCCCTTTGTTCCTTTGGTAAACAATGCCGTAACGCCATCGAACTGGATGTGTCTCGACGGCTCTTTCTATGTGGATGCAACCGGCACTCCATGGATCGTTTATTGTCACGAATGGCTGGAGGCGGGCGATGGGGAGATATTGGCTCAGCAACTGGACAAGGATCTTAAAGCAACCGTAGGCGATCCGAAATTGCTTTTCAAGGCTTCTGCCGCACCATGGGTCGGACCTATCAAATCGGGTTCGGTGACAGGTAACGTTACGGATGCGCCGTTTATCCATAAGATCGGCGACGGTTCTTTGATAATGCTTTGGTCGAGTTTTCGAAAAGACGGTAAATACGCCATCGGCCAGGCTGTTTCCAAGTCGGGAAGTTTATCGGGTCCCTGGGAACAGAGTTCCGAAACACTCAATAGCGATGACGGGGGCCATGCAATGTTGTTTGAAGACTTAAAAGGTAGGCTGATGATCTCTTATCACGCGCCCAACAGTGGACCTACAAGAGCCGTCATCAAAGAAGTTTATATAAACAACGGCAAAATTATCTTAGCAGACTGAGAGGTGGTATGAAGAATATGAAGTGTCTATTTTTATGGGGAATGCTTTTTGCCGGTTCGGTTTTATCATTCTCTCAAAATAAGCTGTATACCCTCAGCACAAACAATACATCATTGGTTTATTCGGTGGGGAATGAAGGTCGTTTACTGTTCCGTTATTATGGTAAGAAGATAAATGATTTTTCTCCTTTCGTGTCCGTAAACAACTATGGTAAGGCGGATACCGACCGCGATCTGGAATTTGAAGCGTATCCGGCTTTTGGACTCGGGTATACAAATGAACCGGCCTTAAGCCTTATCCATAGTGATGGCAGCTTGATTACGGAATTATCTTTTGTAAAGGATGAAGTTCAACACAAAGGAAATGTAGTTCATTCTGTAATCTATCTCCAAGATAAGGTGTACGATCTTGCCGTCGAACTCCATAGCGAAGCCTATCAGGCCGAAGATGTAATCGCCCAATGGGTCACCATTCGCAATAATGAAAAGGGAACAATTTCTTTGAACAATGTTTACTCTTCATCTCTCAACCTTCGCGCATACAGTTATTATTTGACCCACTTTAACGGTACATGGGCCGGAGAGATGAACAGGGTGGAAGAAAAATTAGAACATGGAATAAAGACGATAGAATCGAAAAAGGGAGTCCGGACAACCCAAACGGAGAATCCATCCTTTATATTGTCACTGAATAATCCGGTAGAAGAAAATAACGGAGACTGTTATGGAGGGGCATTGGCTTGGTCCGGCAATTACAAATTATCCTTCGAACTGGACGAATGGGATCATGTAAATATATTGGCCGGCGTCAATCCATTTTTATCGGAATACAAATTAGCTGCGGGAGAGGATTTCACCACTCCGAAGATGATTTATACGTTCAGTAATCGGGGACAGGGACAAATATCCCGTAATTTCCACGATTGGAGCCGGAAATATGCTTTAAATAACGGAAATGAAGAACGCCCCATTATATTGAACAGTTGGGAAGGGGCCTATTTCGATTTCAACGAACAAACGCTCACGGATATGATGGATGATGCAAGCCGGCTGGGTGTAGAGTTGTTCGTTTTGGATGATGGCTGGTTTGGAAATAAGTATCCACGCAACGGCGATAACGCGGGACTGGGAGACTGGCAAGTAAATAAAAAGAAACTGCCCAACGGCCTCCAACATCTTATAGATTATGCCCAATCAAAAGGATTGAAATTCGGTATATGGATTGAACCGGAAATGGTTAATCCGAAGAGTGAATTAGCGGAGAAACATCCCGAATGGATTGTACAAAGTAAGGGTAGGGAAAAAATAACGCTGCGGAATCAACTCCTGCTCGACCTCGCTAACCCGCAAGTACAGGATTTTATTTGGAATATGATAGATGGTTTATTAAGCGAAAATAAAGGGATCGATTATATCAAATGGGATGCGAACAGGCATGTGGAACAAGTCGGATCGACCTATTTGCCGGCTGGCGATCAAACGCATTTCTGGATCGATTATACCGAAGGCTTGTATGGCATCTATGATAAAATAAGGGCTAAATATCCCCATCTTATGTTGCAATTATGTGCTTCGGGAGGGGGCCGTTTGGATTACGGCGCCTTGAAATATCATGATGAGTTTTGGACATCCGACAATACGGATCCTTTGGCTCGATTATATATTCAATACGCTACAAATCTGATCTATCCTCCGGTAGCGACGGCAGCCCATGTATCGGCCAACCCCAATCATCAGACAGGCCGGCTGACACCTCTGAAATTCCGCTTTGATGTGGCAATGACAGGCCGCCTGGGCCTCGAACTACAGCCTAAGGATATTAAAAATGAAGAATGGGCGTTTGCTAAAAAGGCGATAGAGGATTACAAGACAATTGTCAGGCCGCTGATTACAAGTGGAGATTTATATCGTATTATTTCACCTTACGATCCTACAAATAATTATGCCGCTCAACTGTATGTCGGTAAAAACAAACAGCGCGCTGTCCTGTTTGCATTTTGTACGGAGTTTAATAATCGGGGAATTCTACCGTTCATCAAAACACAAGGTCTTGATCCGGAAAAGAGTTATAAAATTAGTGAGATAAATAAAATATCTGCCCGGTCCTGTTTCTGGGGGGATGGGTTGATATTTAAAGGAGACTTCCTCAACAATGTTGGAATAACGCTCAATATCGCACGGCAATATGAAAGCGCTGTTTTTCTTATCGAAGAGATAGGTGCCGGAGAATAAGATAAATGAAGTTTTGAAATTCAAATCTCCGTTATCCAACTCTCAGGAGCCGATTACCACAATCCATAATTCGATTCAACCTGTCGGAATAAAAGTACTTTGTTCCGGCAGGCTATTGAAACAACTAAATGTTTCAATAGCCCATCAGCATCAGAACTGCCCTCAAAAGTTTTAATGACATGGTATTTGCCACGGCTTTTATCAAAGGCCTGAACACATGCACGACGGACAAGTCTTGTTTTGCCGCTATGGCAGGATTGAGAGCCACCTAAATCTTCTGGCTTCCCAGATTAATCTCCGCTGAGGAGGGATGACAAATCTACAATTTGTAGGAGTCCCAGTCTCTTACATCTTTGATTTGTGGCTTTTTTAATAAACGAATTGCTTCTTCACGCTTGTTTTTCTGTTTCTTTTCCATAACTTTGTCGTTGTTAGTTTATATAGCAAAATGGGGTTAAGTTATGTGGGCTATAAAAGAAAGTTCTATTTTTCTAATAGGGAATTACAGGCTAAAGAGCCTGCTCTCGTCATGATTTTAGGACGCAATCCGCAGAAATCCGATTATCTTACAGGCGCAAGGGCACTGTTAATATTCGACTATATTGCTTCCTGTTTTGCTTTTTAAAGAAAAAACGCTTAGACAGAACCTCTCTCCGGGATGAATTTTGTTCAATAAAGATTGGGTAAAATCATTTAGTTGAGGTTGTCTTTGCAAATTATCTATAGAATTTATTCCTCGACTTTAGTGTCATTTAAACGCTTGAATATGTCTACGGAAGAAACAGAAATAACAGGGAGTAATGCCATTGCAGAGGACCGGGATTTGGTGATTCGTCTCATCAACAATGATCAGGAAGCATTTTGCGAATTATACGCAAAATACAAAACTCGCTTGCTATACTTTGCTGCGAAATTCATTAAATCAAATGAGTTTGCTGAAGACATTTATCAGGACGCTTTCGCCGTCATCTGGCAAAGCCGCTGTTTCCTCGATCCGGAAAAGTCATTTTCTTCTTATCTGTATACCGTTGTAAAAAATCGCATTTTAAACACATTGAGAGATATAGAGAACAATCAAAAACTCAAATCGCATATCCTCGATCATTCCATAGACCACTCCGATACGACGAATCAGTTTATCGAAGCATCCGAGTTGCAGGCGATACTCGATAAGGCCTTGGCGAAACTTACCCCCCGCCAACGACAGGTATTTGAAATGAGCCGCGATGCACAACTGTCGCACAAAGAGATCGCTGAAACACTCGGTATTTCCGTTTTTACCGTACAGGAACATATCTCCATCGCTTTAAAGACCATCAAAAGCTATCTGAAAGAATATCCCGATTATATCTCCGGATTGTTGCTCCTGTTGATATGCGCAGGGCTATAAAAAAAGTTAAAGTCTCCCCAGCTTTTTCCATTAAAAGTGTATAACTATTATAAGGGAACGAAAATTCCGACCCTTTTATAAAATCGTACATGAACGGTAAGACAGAAAAAGAAAAACAATTCAGGCGCTTCATTCATAATCTTTACACAAAAGAAGAGGCGGAAACATTTTTTCGCGATATACACGATTCTCGAAATGAAGTCGCCCTCGACTCTGTCTTTTCCGAACTGAAAGACGAAGCGGAATGTCGCCCCTCTCCCAATGATATTACTTACCATCAATATAAAGAAGAAGCGAGGCGGTTGTTGAGGAACATGGAAAAGGAAAAACGCCCCCGCATTCGCCGCATAGCCATGTCTGTAGCTGCTGTAGCATCGGCGTTGCTGTTAGGGATATTTATATTTCAATATGTCAAAGATGCCCAAAACGCTTCCGGCTTATACGTCGAAACCGTCACTCCCTCGGGAGAAAGGGAACAGTTTACGCTTTCGGACAGTACACGCGTCGTGCTGAATTCCCGTACGAATATCGCCTATCCCGAACAATTCGGCAAAAACGAACGCCGCGTGCGACTTTCGGGGGAAGCTTATTTCGATGTAAGCAAAGACAAAAAGCCGTTTATCATAGAAACGGCCCGCTTCAACATCCGCGTATTGGGTACCGCTTTCAACGTAAAGGCTTACGAGGAGGACGAAACCGTATCCGTCAGCGTAAACGAAGGCCGGGTAGAGGTCTCCATGTCCGACGCTACATTTACCTTGACGCGCAATGAGAAAGTCACCCTTAACTCGCGGACTGGCGAAATCATGAAAGAGATTTCCCGCAACAACGCCTCCTCTTTTGCATGGATGAAAGGGTGGTTGTATTTTAATCACACGCCCATACGGGATGTAGCACGAGAACTGGAACGAGTATACGGATGCCGTATTGTATTCGACGACGGACAAGAATTTAACAATCTTATTTCAGGGGAACACGACAATAAGAGCTTGGAATCGGTATTGCAATCGATTCAGTACACAACGAAAATCAAGTATAAAAAAGACGGGAATGATATACTCTTTTTTAAATAATCCAAACGAATAGAGTCTCTAACAATAAATTAGGATAACTAGTAAAAATGCGGCGTAATAATAAAACATTGGTAAAATTCTTTAAAAGGAGATATGTATATTCCCGTTTATTTCAATTAGATATAAGGAGAGAAATAATTTATGGGAAATCGTTTGGATGAAATGAAATAAAAACTTCATAAATAATTAACCGTTTTGTAATATTCTTATTGTTTCTTTGCGCAAAAAAGAAGGGAATGTATTCAAATTTTTTAAAAACATGATATATATATGAAATTTATGAATCAGCAGGGGAAAACTAATTTTGGGGTTTTTCTTAATTTTTGTGTGGCGATCTTGTTCTTTATTGTTATTGTTGTCCCCCTTAACGGACAGAATATAAAAGATAATAACCTTTCGCTAAATGTACAGAATCAACCCGTTAGTCAAGTGTTTAATAAAATTAGCTCAATGACGGGTTACAAGTTTTTTTATGATCAGCGGATATTAGACAAAACACCGAATGTGACTTTGAATGTGCGCAATACGACTATCCAGAATATTCTGGATAGAATAACGGCTCAGACATATCTTTATTTTCAACGTATAGATAATACGATTTCTGTCAGTTTAACCCCGACAGTAAGTAACGCAACATCTCCTCCCCGTGAACGTAAAACCATTTCCGGCACAGTTACCGACCAATCGGGCGAGCCTGTTATCGGGGCGAATATTATAGAAAATGGGACTTCTAATGGAACCGTTACCGACTTGAGTGGAAATTTCTCTTTAGACGTCTCGGATAATGCGACCCTTCGTATTACGTATCTCGGGTATAAGCAAAAGGATGTTGGCACAACCGGTAAAACCTCTTTTGATGTTGTTTTACACGAAGATGTAAAAACCCTTCAGGAGCTGGTTGTGGTCGGTTATGGAACAATGGAAAAACGCCAGGTAACAAGTTCCATATCTTCTATAAGCGGAGATGATCTCTTGCAAGGAATAGGAGGTGCCAGTATTGAAACGGCTCTGAGAGGAAAAATTTCCGGGATGAGTGTTTCAGGAACAAGTAGCCCAAACTCGAGCAATACAATATTATTGCGTGGTGTTGCATCTGTGAATGCGGGTAAAGGGCCATTAGTTGTCATAGATGGTGTCCCGGGAGGAGATTTGCGCTCTTTAAACCAGGAAGACATAAAGTCCATTGACGTTTTGAAAGATGCATCAGCGGGAGCTATTTACGGGACACGTGCTGCCGGGGGAGTTATTTTGGTCACAACGCGAAACGCCGTGGCCGGACAAATTAAAGCTACTTACACGGGAGAGTTATCAATGGAAACGCTCAGAAACAGGCCGGATGTATTAAGTGCGAGTGAATACCGGGACTTAGGATTAGGAGGCGAAAATGATATTTATGATTATGGTGCGGATACAGATTGGTATGATCTTCTGATGAGAAAAAATCCTTTGTCACACCGGCATGTCGTTAATGTCAACGGAGGAAGTGAATACGCAAATATTTATACGACATTTTCCATGCAAGATCAAAAAGGAATTGCGATAGGGGATGGAAGGAAAGACTATTCCGCACGTATAAATGCTTATTTTAAAATGTATGAAGGGCTGGTTGAACTCAGGACGCATGCTGAATATAGAGAAGCGAAAAGAGATTTAAGAAGATCAAATGGCATGTATAATGCGGCGATAAAACTTAATCCTACCCTGAACCCGTATGATCAGGAGAGCGCGTCGGGATACAATCTGGAGGATTTTAAGGGAACCGACTTTAACCCTGTGGCAGACGTAATGCTAAGACAACGTGATGCTTTAGATAAATGGTTACTGTCAGATGCTACATTAAAAATAAATTTGACACCTGAATTGAATGTGCAAGCAACGTTCGGATATGATTCCAGGCAATGGCAAGCTACCCGGTATGTATCGGCAAATCACCGGGAGTCCGATCAAGGCGGATACAGTGGGGAAGCTTATCATGGGTTTGATAAAACGCAGAATAGTTCGTTCGAAACGTATGCCTCCTACAATAAAGCCCTCAATAATCATACCTTTAGCGCAGTTGCAGGTTACAGCTTTTTTGAGCATAATCAAGAAGCATTTAACATGACAAATAAAGACTTTCCCGTAGAAGGAACAGGTGCATGGGATATCGGAACGGGTAATTATCTTAGTGATGGAAAAGCAGCCATGTCTTCTTCAAAAGCCCCGAGAGAGCGTTTGTTGGCTGTTTTTGCGAGAGGAAATTATTCTTTCAAGGATAGATATATGGCGACCGCCAGTATAAGACGCGAGGGTTCCTCCAAATTTGGACCTGATCACAGATGGGGCACGTTCTGGGCTATTTCAGGCGGCTGGCGTATCAGTAACGAAGATTTTATGAAAGATGTTTCCTTTGTGAATGACTTGAAATTAAGAGTAGGATACGGTGTTACCGGAAACAATGACTTTTCTTCTCCTCCGGGACTTACAGCAAGAGTATATGGATCGAATGGAATGTGGTTGACCGATGGTAAAAATTGGAATTCGCTTTATGGCTCTATCCGTAATGTAAACAGGGATCTCCATTGGGAAGAAACGAAAGGGACGAATATTGGTGTGGATTATACTCTGTTCGATAGCCGGTTATATGGTAAATTCGATTATTTCTGGCGCAATGTTAGTAATCTGATCTTTGACCAAGGGGTAAGCCAGCCACCCAATGTTTATCCTACAACGAGAAAGAACATAGGAACCTTAAAAGGGAACGGTTGGGAACTGGAAATAGGAGGTGTACCGATACAGACTAACGATTTTGAATATACTACTGCTGTCCGTCTGTCACAGAATTCGACAAAGATTACATCCATGGGGAATGTTACTTGGACGACAGTGGGGGATGGATTCCCTTCTCCGGGATCTCCCGGAAACCCTTATCGGTTACAAAATGACTTGATAATAGGACAATGGTATATGAAGAAGCATGCCGGAATTACGGAAGACGGACAATGGCAAGTGTATGACAAAGATAATAATGTCATACTTGCAAGTAAATCAAGTGATGACGACAAACGTTTTCTGGGGAATGCCATACCCAAGCTCGAGATTTCGTGGGATCATACTTTACTGTATAAAAACTGGGATCTATCGATTGCTTTACGCAGTTGGCTCGATTTCGATGTCTTTAATATGGCAGACATGTATTACGGGATACCGACGAAAGAAAACGGCGTTAATTTTCTTAAGAGAGCGTTTAAGGATGATAGAAAACACATTGCCCAAGAGAAACAACTCTCTGATTATTGGCTTGAAGATGGAACATTCCTCAAGATAGATGCAATAGTGCTGGGGTATACGATTAATCTCAAAAAGTATAATCGGTTTGTAGAGAAAGCGCGTTTCTATCTGAATATGCGGGATGTAGCCTGTTTTACCGGCTACTCGGGATTAGATCCTGAAGTTTCGTATTCGGATCCTTTGAGGCCCGGGCTAGACGATATAACCGGTGACGCTGTTTTTCCTAAAACACGCAGGTTTACATTGGGATTTCAATTAACATTATAATAAATACACTTATGAATAATCGTAATTACATAAAATTAATTTGTATAGGTTTGTTGTTACTCATTACAAGTTCATGCGATCTCGATCCTGTATGGTACTCACAAGTGACGACCGATCATTATTACACATCAAAAAAAAGCGTATACGGTGTCTTGGGACGCCCGTTCGGACATTGGGCTTGGTTTTGCCAAAGCGACCGTTTCTATCTGCAAGAGTATACGGGAGATATCCTTTGTTTGCCTACCCGGGGTAGCGATTGGTACAATGGAGGTATTAACCAACGGATGCACCACCACGAATGGGTATATACGGATAGTTATTTCTGGGAAACTTGGAGAGGAATAGGTATGGGGCTGGCGTATGCGATGGAGTCGAGAGAGGATCTTGCAGATGTAGACTATGTAGCCCTCGGACTGACGGAAGACGAAAAACAAAATCATACAACTCAATTGAGGGCATTGGAAGGCTATTATTATATGAAAGGACTCGATTTCTTCGGAGGAATGCCCATTTATACAACCACTAAAGAAGACATCAGTGTTCCACGCAGTACAACTAAAGAAACCTTTGAATACGCTGAAAAGCTATTGAAAGATGCTATTCCGAATCTTCGTAAGAAAGAAGAATTAGGAGCAGCCGAAGATGGCTATATAAAACAAGCGGTAGCTGCCAGCATTTTGGCTCAATTGTATTTCAATGCCAAAGCGACTATCGGTGTTGATATGTTCAGCGAATGCGCCGAGTTATGCCAGGATATTATTGATGGTGTATATGGGAAATATGAATTGGAAGAAGATTGGTTCGCTCCATTCAGTTTTGATAATAATTTATCAAAAGAGATCATTTGGAGCGTCCCTTCCGAAGCCAATAAAAATGAATTTAATTGGTGGTATAAACATTTTGGACACTATCAGACGTGGATATATTTGGATTTGGAAGTTACCGGGAACAACGGCGGGTGCATGCAGCCCTCGTTAAAACCGAACGGGCAACGCTATACCGATAGCGATTTTGGCGGATCAAGATTAGGCAGGCCTTTCGCTAAGTTTCACGAAAAAGATTTAAGGAAAAGACCTTACCTGTATAAAGGAAATAAAAAATACGAGGGTATGTTCTTGATGGGAGAACAAACAAATCCTATTACCGGGAAGTCATCTAAAGGGGGTAGAGAATATAAAAACGAGGTTATTTCTTTTGTAGACCAAATTACGGTAATGAAACAACTTGGAGGTGAAAAATATCCCACCGTTGATGATCTGCCCTCTACAATTGCCGACGCCGAGGAAGTTTCCGGAATTCGTCCCTGGAAAATTCCTCAACCGAATAAGGCGGATGTCGCTATACGATATAATCCGGACAATCCTATTATTCGATTGGCTGAGATATATTATATGCTTGCGGAATGTACGATGAGAGCGGGCGATAAAAAAACAGCCGCCATGCTGATAAACAAAGTCCGTGCTCGTAATTTTGAAAATAGAATAGATCCGGATCCCGTGACCGAATCTAATTTGGATGAATACAGAATGTTGGATGAATGGATGATCGAGTTTCTGGCGGAAGGACAGGGGAGAAGGCGTACCGATTTAATCCGATGGGATAAATTTGTAACTGAAAATTGGTGGGACCATACGGCTACTAAGGATAAGAATCGTAACATATTTCCTATTCCTGAAAAAGCTATTTCCGCAAACAATCTATTGGAACAAAATCCGGGTTATTAATATCCTGAAGAATAAAAGGGCCTTGTTAATATGTATTAGCAAGGCCCTTTTTCTATGTTTCTTTGCCATAACTTTAACTTGTGGTTTACTTGCTTGAAGGGGTTCGCAAGTTCTTAATTATGTGTCATTAGGTGTAAATCCAAAACTTGTGTCACATAAACCATCTAAAATATAGGAAGTCATCCGACCGGTTGTTCTGCTGAAGTTTTCTACCATAGATAATCATTGTAGGGGATTGCCTACCGCTTCATTACGAATCTAAAAGGGGATAACACCAAGAAGATTAAAGTTGATGAAGAGCAGGTGAATATTCATTTTCCCGGTAGCTATTTACTGCATTTGCAACCGGTAAAATCAACAAAAGGAGAAAATCGTTCATCTAAAAATTAAGCGGTTAACCAACTCTATTTCGTCTTCGGAAATGGTATGTCCCCTGTTTTCGTATACTTTCTCCGTAACGGCAGCATTCATCTTCCGGAAAATATTCGAAGAGGCATATACCCGCTCTACCGGGACATGAAAATCGGGGTTGCTCGTTCCGATGAATACCGGGGTTTGCTTAAAATCTCCCCGGTAATTCGTCCTTTCGATGTTTTGTCCGATCAATCCTCCGGTAAAAGCAATAATGCCGCCGTAACGTTGCGCATGGCGAGCCGTAAACTCCAATGTCAAGCACGCACCTTGGGAGAACCCCAGAAAATATACCTGTTCGGCCTTTATGCCCGCTTCCAATATCTTGTCGAGTGTTTGTCCGACGATATCGACGGCGGATGAAAGCCAGGGCTCATTTTCGGTAACCGGAGTCAGAAAGGATCGGGGATACCAGGTGTGATTTGTCGCCTGCGGTGCGAGCAAGGCGTACTCCGCTACGTGAAGATGTTCCGATAAAGACAAGATGCTTTGTGCATCCCCGCCTCTGCCATGCAACAGAATTAACGCCTTTTGCGCTTCGTGTAAGGGTTTTCCCGAATAAGTGATCTCCAAAGAATGTTTCATTATAAAGCGAATTTTGACGGATTATATTTGAACGACGGCAATGACTCGTTCATCAATTATTTCTCTTTTTGCAGATAATATCCCGCCGGGAAGGCTTAAAGCGGAGGAAGTGCGCGTTCAATCCGTTCACGCATATTGGCATACTGTTTGGGCAATTTTAATGCCGTCCCTAAATTTTCCAGGCTTTCATCCCTTGTAAAGCCGGGATTATCGGTCGCCAGTTCGAACAGCACGCCGCCCGGTTCCCTGAAATAGAGCGAGAAGAAATAATCGCGGTCGATTTTGGGAGTAATATTCAATCCGGCGGCAAGCACCTTTTCACGATAATCCATCAGAATATCATCATTTTCCACCCTGAAAGCGATATGATGATTCGTTCCGGCCGCATTTCTTCCGTACGAAGCGGCAGGGTCTTCGATTACATCCACGATGTGAGCCGTATCGATGGCATCCGTCGTAAAACGGTAACGGTTTCCATCTTGCCGTGTAAGAGAATATCCCAAAACGTCCGTCAGTATTTTGGCGGTAGCGTCCACCGCGCGCAAGGTGAGCGTTACCGAGTGGAAACCTTTGATAGCCTCGTTGTTTGTAATCTGTGTTGTTGTCCAGGGTGTTCTGGTGTCCGAATCGGAAGCGATGAATTGCAACTGCAATCCGTCCGGGTCGGAGAAAGAAAGGATATCTTCGCCGAAAATCTTGTCTTCCTTCACGGGGAGGCCTTGTTGTTCAAGGCGTTCTTTCCAGAAAGTGAAGCTGCTTTTCGGGATGGAATAAGCGGTATGCGTAGCCATTCCGGCGCCGTTTTTCCCGCGGCCGATGCCTTCCCAAAGGAAAAACGTGATGATGGTACCGGGTGTGCCTTGCTCGTCGCCGAAATAAAAATGATAGGTGGTCGGATCGTCAAAATTGACGGTTTTCTTTACCAACCGGAGTCCCAACACATGCGTGTAAAAATGAAGATTCCTTTTCGCGTTGTCGGAGATGGCCGTGATATGGTGCAGGCCGAGAATACGATGGTTCATAATGTCTTGATTGGTTGTTATTGATTGATAATAGGGATATAACAGTTGATATTTATATTTGTTTTGTCCGTCCGGAAATATCCCCTACATTTGTAGGGCAAAAGCAGAACTGCTTATTCGTTTTTACAGTTGTTTCACATAAAAATAATTAGTGTATGAACATCAAAAAAATGAGCGTATTATTCGCTCTTATCGTAGCAAGTATGATGATAAAAGCGCAAAGTATTACAGGAGATTGGAAAGGCACCCTTTCGGTGCAAGGAGTAAATCTGGAATTGATATTCCATATTGCCGGAGATGACGGTAATTTGACCGGAACGCTGGATGTGCCGCTTCAGGGGGCAACGGGTATCCCCGTGGACGGCGTGGCGTTTGCCGACAATCAGTTGAAACTGAAAGTGACGGCTGCTCAGATTGTATATAACGGAACCTTACAGGGCGACAGTGTCGTCGGAAATTACGAGCAGGCCGGCATGTCGCTTCCCCTTACGTTAAAACGTTTTGAAAGCAAGTTACCCGGTAATCCCGCTTTGGTAACGACCGGAGAGGAGCTGAAAGAATTGGCGGCTCTCGACAAAGGAGAATATAAGTATTCCGTAGCCGATTATTTCGCCCGCCCCAATGCGTCGTCTTTTCAGCTTTCACCCAACGGCAAGTATTTATCGTATAAGGAAAAAGACGGCCTTAAGAATCATGTGTATATTAAGGAGATTGCCACGGGAAAAGTCATTCGGGCGATTGAGGAAAAAGAAGAGCCGATTAAAGGCTACGGATGGATCAACGATGACCGTTTGTTTTACGCGATGGATAACGGAGGAAACGAAAATTACCATATCTATGCGGCTGATATCGACGGGAAAAATGCCCTCGACCTGACCCCTTTCGAAGGCGTAAAGGCCGGTATTCTTTCGTTGTTGAAAGAGCAGAAAGATTATATCATTGTTTTGCTGAACAAGGATAATCCGCAAATATTCGAACCGTACAAGTTGAATGTGGTCACCGGCGATTTGGAAAAGTTGTATGAAAATACCGATCCGGCAAACCCCATTCAGGGATATGATTTCGACAAAGACGGCAACTTGCGCGCTTACACCAAGATGGTCAACGGCGTGGAGATGGAGTTATATTATAAAAACGGAGAAACGGGGGTATTCGAATTGAAGAAAAAGACTCCATGGGATGATAGTTTCGGTATTATTGCCTTTAATTACACCACACCCGACCCCGATGACGCGTATGTGGCGACGAATCTGGACGGGGACAAGTCCCGCATCGTTCTCTATGACCTTAAAAACAATCGCGAAATAAAAGAAGTATTCGCGAATGCGCAGTACGATGTTTCCGATATGGGGTTATCCCGCAAACGGAATTACGAAATCGATTACTTCAGTTATGAAGGGGAGAAATCGGAGATTATCCCTGTGAGCGCGTTGTATAAAGCAATTGATGAAGGGGTGAAAAAGAATTTCACCGGCAAGATTTACGGAATTGCCGATTATGATGACGATGAAAATACCTTCCTGATCATCTTACAGAGTGATAAATTGTACGGCACCTATTATGAATATGATGTGAAAACCAAACAATTTACGCTGCTGTACGACTTGATGCCGCAATTAAAGGAAGAAGATATGGCCGAAATGCGCCCTATTACCTTTAAGAGCCGTGACGGACTGACCATTCACGGATATATCACCCTGCCGAAAGAGGCGTTGCAGGGAAAGAAGGTTCCGATGGTCGTCAATCCCCACGGAGGCCCGCAGGGAATCCGCGATTCATGGGGCTTCAACCCGGAGACGCAATTGTTCGCCAGCCGGGGATATGCCACCCTGCAAGTCAACTTCCGTATTTCGGGCGGATACGGCAAAGAGTTCCTGCGTGCCGGCTTCAAACAAATCGGACGGAAAGTGATGGATGATGTGGAGGACGGCGTACGCTATGCCATTGCCCAAGGATGGGCCGATGAAAGTAAAATCGCCATCTATGGCGGCAGCCACGGAGGTTATGCCACGCTGATGGGGCTTGTAAAGACCCCCAATCTGTATACGTGCGGCGTGGATTACGTAGGTGTTTCGAATATCGAGACATTCTTCTCTTCCTTTCCCGAATACTGGAAGCCGATGACTGAAATGGTCAAACAGATCTGGTATGATTTGGATAATCCCGAAGAAAAAGCGATTGCCCGCGAGGCGTCGCCGGTGTATCAAATCGATAAGATTGTCAAACCGGTGTATGTCGTTCAGGGTGCGAATGATCCCCGAGTGAATATCAATGAATCCGATCAGATTGTCACGGCGCTTCGTGCAAAGGGATTGGATGTCCCTTATATGGTGAAGTATAACGAAGGGCATGGTTTTTACCGCGAAGAGAATCGCATGGACTTTTATGCCACCATGTTGGGATTCCTGGCGAAATACCTGAAATAACCGGCACCGGCATAAGAGGAAGAAAGGGCGCCTGAGATCGGGCGACTGATAAGGCTGTTCCAAAAACCTATTTTGGAACAGCCTTTTTTAATACCGCCTCCTTTGGCCGGTAAATCTATTCCGGGACAAGACACTTCGATAGGGCTTTTTTGCATTTCGGTTGTCGAATTTTTCGGTTGGGTGTTTTTTCCGCAGCAGACGCGGAGTAATACCCTACCTTTGCGTCAATCGGCATCGGTTACCGATTTTGACAAAAAGAAAAAAGGCTGCGAAAGACCGTAAAGAGATTGTCCCGGCCTTCCACCCATTTTCGGATGGAAAAAACAACGTTTCAAATCCGGGGAAGAATAGTATCCGGAGGGCGAAACAAATGAACCGGAAGAGAGAATCGTTTGGTTAGGACAATCTCCTCTAATAGATTGTTCCTCAATTACAGATCCCGATGAACGGTTGTTGATAACCGCCGGCTTATCGGGATCTTTTTTTGATGTTTTTGCGTATATTTGCCGCATGGTTATAAGGATGAAAGAAAAGTTGTCGAAAATAAAGCTGCAAAAAAAGAAGCCGTTCATTCTCAACTATGACAAGAAGACGGCTATCAGGGCAGCTATTATTATCAGTTTTATTTTGGCGCTCGTAATGTTATCATCGTCGCTGTACTATTCCGTGTCGCTGAACGATAAGCATGCGATCCGTCTCAAGGATCTGGTATCCCTACAGTCATTCTTTACATTGCTTGTCAATACGCTGGTCATTTATATTCTTTTCCGCCTGCAATTCACCATAATAACCCGTTTCCGGAAACGTCCGGCGGTGATGTGGCTGATTTTATCGAGCCTGTTCGTCCTTGTCATTCTTTTGAGTCCCGTCATTTCAAAAACACAATGGTGGTGGTTTCGCGAAGAAGTTTCGCCGACAACCTACTCCACGCTGCATTATGTGAAAGACACGGTGATCCTAATTATTTCGTTTCTGTTTACGGCGCTCATCTATTTTATCAATCAAAATCAGAAAAAAGTAACCGAGAACCAGGACTTAATTATCGAGAATCTGCGAAATCGCTACAATGTGCTGAAAAATCAAACGAACCCCCACTTCCTGTTCAACTCGCTGAATACGTTGAACGGACTGATCGGTTACGATGATGAGCGGGCGCGTGAATATCTGGAACAGCTTACGGTAGTGTTTCGCTTTGCCATGCAGAATCGCGAAGTAATTAAACTATCGGAAGAATTGAAGTTTGCCGGATCGTATATCTATCTTATGAAAATACGCTATAACAACGGGTTGAATGTCAAGATCGGCATCGACGAAAAATACAAAGAGTATTATACGCTTCCCTCGGCATTGCAGTTGTTGATTGAAAACGCCGTAAAGCACAATGTGGTAAGCTTGCGTAATCCGCTGGATATCGTGATCGAATCGACCCCTCAGGATACGATACGGGTGAAAAACAACCTGCAAAAGAAAATGGGTGAAAAAGACAGTAACGGTCTCGGGCTGGCAAACCTGAATGAGCGGTTCCGGCTGATGTTCGGGAAGGAGATTGTCATTCGTTCGGACCGTTCGGCTTTTACGGTTGAGGTGCCGCTTATCAAAGAAGCCGATATCTATAAAAATTATCTGAACATGGGGAAATAATAAGATGAAAGCGGTCATTATTGAAGATGAGTATGTGGCGGCGGAGAATCTGAAACGCCAGATAAAGGCAGTGGACGCAACCGTGGACGTTATTGCCGTATTGCAGAGTGTGGAAGAGAGTGTCGAGTGGTTTTCGGAAAACGCGGCGCCCGATGTGGCTTTTATCGATATCCATCTTGCCGATGGAGATGCGTTTTTAATTTTTGAGAAGATCGAGATTCGCTGCCCGCTGATCTTTACTACCTCCTACGACGAGTATGCATTGAAAGCCTTTGAAGTAAACAGCATCGATTACTTGCTGAAACCCATCAATAAAAAGAACCTCGAAAAAGCGCTTAACAAACTCAAATACTTTTCCTTTAAAAACAATAATGAGGAACTCGTTTCCCAAATCGTCGGGTCGATCCGGGAGACGAAAGGCACCTTTAAAAAACACTTTCTCATTCCGTATAAGGACAAGCTGATCCCCCTTTCTGCGGACGAAATAGCTTACATCCGTACCGAATACAAAATGGCCGACGTTTTTTGCCTTGACGGCCGTCGATTTCTGGTTGACAGTTCTCTCGATGAATTGTCGAGACAGTTGGATCCCGCGGTTTTCTTTCGTGCGAACCGGCAATACATCGTGTCGCATCGCGCCATAGTAGACCTGACCGTGTGGTTTGGAGGCAAGCTGGCTGTTAACCTTTCCGTAAAAACTCCCGAGAGAATTATCGTGAGCCGGGCGCGTACCGGTGAATTCAAGGAATGGATGCGCTGTAACGGGTAAAAACGATGCGCCCCCCGGCGTTTCATGAACGGTTGCGGTTGCTTCGGCATTCAAAAAGAACGCTTCGGTATGTTTTTCCTCTTAGCCGGAGGGAAAACCGCTTATTTTTGCTTCTGTTTTTTTAGAACTCATAAACCGGTTGAGAAAAAATGGATATGCGGAAATACTATTTTATTTGCCTGCTGGCGTTGCAATTGTTCGCGAACTTTCCTTTCCTGTATGCCCAGCAAACGCTTACGCTGGAAGCGTGCAGGGAAATGGCTCTCAAAGAGAACAAAAAGATCAGGATGGCGCAAAACGAACGGCAAACGGCTGCCCTTATCAAACGAACGGCGATGACCCATTATCTGCCCAAGATTAATTTCGGCGGCGGATACATGCGTACGGGCAGCGATATCAAGCTGTTGGAAAACGACCTGTTCCTGCCGGCAGTACCGTACAATACCATCGACCCCCAAACGGGAAGGTTCAATCCCGAAGCGCTGAAAGACCCCGCTACGGCGATGAATACCCTTGTGTTGAATCCGCAAACAGGGGCGCCTGTCACCGACGCTTCGGGAAACCCCGTATTTAAAAACTACGCCATGTTGCCGGCCGACAAACTGGTCCTCGAGCGGAAAAATCTTTATTATGCCGGCTTTAGCGTGATGCAACCCCTCTTTACCGGCTTTAAAATCACCGAGGCCAACCGGATTGCCCGGCGCGCCGAAAATATCTCCGGAAAAAACGTATTACTTGTCAAAGCGGAAACAATCGTCAAAACCGATGAAGCGTTTTGGCGCGTAGTATCGTTACAGGAAAAAGTAAAGCTGGCCCATTCGTATGAAAAACTGCTCGACCAACTCGTTACCGATTTGCTGAATATGCATGGCGAGGGGATTATTACCCGCAACGACTTGTTGAAGGCGCAGGTGAAGCAGAACGAATCGAAGTTGAAAACGCTGGAAGCCGAAAACGGGTTGGCGCTCTCGAAGATGGCGCTGGCGCAGATCATCGGGTTGCAAGATACCGGCATCGAGGTGGCGCCGGGGACAATGGAAGAGGCTCCGCTCCGCACAGACAGCCTGATGCCTCCGGATATTTCGCCCGAAAACAGGGCGGAGATATCGATGCTGAAAGAGAAAGTGGGCATCATGGAATCGAATAAAAATATCGAACGCGCAAAATTTATGCCCGATATCGCGCTTGCCGGGAGTTACGGATGGATGAACCCCAACCCTTACGACGGACTGAAAGAGGAGTTCGGCGGCGATTGGAGCGTGGGCGTGGTGGTGAAGATTCCCGTTTTTACATGGGGAGAACGTAAATACGAGCTGAATGCGGCAAAATTAAAAAAGCAAAAAGCGCAACTCGAGCTCGATGAAGCGCGTGAAATGATTGATTTGCAAATCCGCCGGAGCCGGTATCAATATGCCGAGGCGCTGAAAAAAGCCGAAATGGCCAAACTTTCCAAAGAACAGGCCGCGGAAAATATGCGCGTGACAAAAGATAATTTACGCGAGGGGATAAGCCGCCTGAGCGAATTGCTCGAGGCGCAAACGCAATGGGAAAGCGCCTCATCGACCTATATCGATGCGCTGGTGGAGGTAAAGACTACCCGCCTGGAACTCGAAAAATCCACCGGACAGATTTACCGGTATGTGCCATAGCCGTCACTCATTCTTTAAAATGAAATAAACAGATAGATACAACGATGCAACTGAAAAATAAAATGATGTACGCCGCCTGCCTGCTTGCCTTTTTGGCGACAGGATGCAACAAAAAGACCGGAGGAAACAGCGAAGCTGATCCTGCCGCTGCAAATACCCGGGTGACCGTATTTGTAGCCAAGACAATGGAATATACTCCCGAATTGACTTTCACCGGAACGGCGAAGGCTAATAAGGAAGCGAATTTGGGCGCATCCATCCCCGGACGTGTAGAGAAAATTCATTATGCAAAAGGCAGTTATGTGCCCGCGGGGGCGTTGATTGTCGAGATGTCGGACGAGTTGCTCATTCAGGCGCAGATTGAGATGGAGACGCTCCGCAAAGATCTGGAACGGATGGCGCGTTTGCGCGAAAAAGAGAGTGTGAGCCAGATCGATTACGATCACCTCAAGGCTCGGTTCGACGCCTCGCAATCGAAAGTGGAAATGTTGAAGAAAAACACGTCTATCCAAGCGCCGTTTGGCGGCATATTGACCGACATATCGGTGCAAGAGGGCGAAAATTATTCCTTTATACCCTCGGTAGGATCCGATATGAGCCTGCAAAGCGGCATTGTGACCATCCGCCAGCTCAATCCGCTTAGAGTCTGTGTGGAAGTCAACGAAAAAGAGATCGCTTCCATCCGCCGCGGACAGAATGCAGAGTTGCTCTTCGACGCCTATCCCGGTAAAAGCGTGGCGGGGAAGGTCAGTTACCTCTCGCCCGTTTTGTCGCCGATGACCCGTACCTCAACGGTCGAAATCAGCGTTCCCAATAACGATATGAAATTAAAACCCGGGATGTATTGCCGCACCGCTATTTTGATGCCGGAAGCAACCGGCGTGTTTGTTCCCGTCAACGCCCTGCTTCGAAAGCAAGGTACCGGCGATGAATATGTTTTTATTGTCAATGACGACAACCGCACCGTTTCGCGCAGAAAAATATCCCGGGGGATCGCCAAAGGTAACCTCCTTTATATCGACGGAATCACGGCCGGCGAACGGGTGGTCATCGACGGGAAAAATAAATTGGACGAGGGTTCGGCCGTTGAAATAGCGAATCAAGAATAAGACAGTAAAATGAAATTACCCGAAATATCCGTAAGAAGACCAACCGCAACGCTCATGCTGTTCCTGGCGATCATCCTGCTCGGAATTGTGGCGATGAAGATGTTGCCGATCGACTTGATGCCGTCGATGGAGTTCCCTTCCGTCACGGTCATTACCGTTTATCCCGGAGCTTCGGCCAACGAGGTGGAGGAACAGGTAACCAAACCGTTGGAAACCGTGCTTGCCGGCGCCGAAAGCCTGACGGAGATCAATTCCACATCGAAAGAAAACGTGTCGTTCGTCCAACTCTTGTATGAATGGGGGAGCGACGTCACTTCGGCCGCCAATAATGCGCGCGACCTGATAGAGTTGGTGAAGAGCGAGTTGCCCGACGATGCCGGCCAGCCGGTCATCTATAAGATCAATTCGTCGATGCTTCCGGTGGTGGTGTACGCCATTAATGCCGAGGAACATTACAATGGCATCGAACATATTGTGGAAGACCGAATCGCCGCCCCGTTGCGCAAGGTGGAAGGCGTGGGGACGGTCGTTTATTTGGGCCAACCCGAGCGCGAGATCGAAGTGAATATCGATCCGCAGCGGTTGTCGGCCTACGGGTTGTCGGCCGCACAGGTATCCCTTATGTTGCAGGCAAACAACATCAACGTGCCGGCCGGAAACATCAACATGGGCGTTTATGATTTCACCGTGCGCATGCCCGCCAAGTTCGAGTCGGTCGAGGAAATAAAAAACACCGTGCTCAAGGCTGTCAACGGACAGGTTATCCGCCTGAAAGATGTGGCCGCCGTGGAGGATTCTTTTCAGGAAAAAGAGGCCTTCGCGCGCAACCATATGGGTGAAGGGGTGGCGTTGATGGTGCAGAAACAATCGGGCGCCAACACGGTGAACGTGGCGGATGCGGTACGCAAAGAAATGGAAAAGATCGTGCCGCAATTGCCGTCCGATTTGCGGGTGCATGAAGTGGTCGGCTCCGACGAAATCGTCGTCAAATCTATCGACAGCCTAAGCACTACCCTGCGGGATGCCCTTATATTCGTCACGCTGGTCGTGCTCTTGTTCCTGCGCGAGTGGCGGTCGGGACTGATTGTTTTCGTTTCGATGCCCGTATCGCTCATCGCCGCGTTTATCGCCATGTATATCATGGACTATACCATTAATGTGTTTTCGCTCATGGCGCTGGTCGTTTCTATCGGGATGGTGGTGGATGATGCGATTGTGGTACTCGAAAACATCACGCAGCATATCGACAAAGGTTCAAGGCTCAAGCAAGCGGCTATCTTCGGCACTTCCGAGATGGGACTGTCCATTGCCACCGCCACGCTCACCATCATTATGGTGTTCCTGCCGCTGATGTTTATGCAGGGACTTGTGGGGATTATGTTCAAACAGTTGGCCGTGCTTACTTGCGTGTGCATGCTGGTGTCCCTTTTCACTGCGCTGACGCTTACGCCGATGATGTCTTCGAAATTGCTGAAAGAAGCGCCCCGCGACAAAAAAGAGCAACATCGTTCAAAGCTTTATATGGCCAGCGAAAAAGCATTTCAAAAAATCGATAACGGATACCGCAAAACACTCGGATGGGCGGTCTTCCACAAAACTCCCATACTGTGTACGGCATTGGCGGTGTTTGTGATAACGATGTTATTAGGCAAGCGTATCGGCACGGACTATATTCCCGATTTTGATGCCGGCACGGTGTACGTAGTGTATGAAACCGAAGTGGGAAGTTCTGCGGAAAAGACCGACAGCATCGGGCAGCAAATACTTGAAATCATGCTCGACGGGATTCCCGAAATAAAAGAGGGCGCCGTCGCCTCTATTTCGGGGCAAACCCCTTCGGGAGTGCTCACAACGGTTGGTTTTAAAGAAGGGAAAAACGTGGGCACGGTGCTTTGCCGGCTTATCCCCATCGAACAGCGCAACCGCAGCGCCGCGCAAATAGCCGACGCCATCCGAGGCAAAGTGGAAGCTATTCCGCAAATAGATAAAGTGAGCGTGAAAGGCGGCAGCGCCGTGGCAACCGCTATGGGAGGCAATAAAGATCCTATCGAGATTATTGTTTCGGGAAACGATTTGGAATCGATTCGCACCGCGGCTTCCGATTTCGAAGAGAAGATGAAGGCCGAAGGATCGTTCGCCAATGTATCGAGTACGGTTGATGAGGGAAAAATTGAAGTCCACATACTGGTCGATAAGGATAAAGCCTCGCAATTGGCCTTGAATGCGGTGATGATCGGCTCACAGGTGCGGCAGAATCTTTACGGATCGGAGTCGGGCGATTTTACCGAAGGCGGGGAAGATTACGGCATTGTGATCCGCTACGCTCCCGAATACCGCAGGGAGGTCTCCGGATTGCGCGATATGCAGATCACCAACCTGCTGGGGCAATCGATTCCTTTGTCGGCTGTTGCCGATATTGTGGAAAAAAGCGGTCCGGTGGAAATTCAACGCCGCTCGCAGCAACGATATGTGAAGGCGACGGCCGGCTTAAACGGCGTTTCGTTGGGAGAAGCTTTCGAAACGGCGCAGCGTCTGGTGGATGAAGCCAACCTCCCCGAAGGAGTGAACGCCGAAGTGGCGGGTCAGGTAGACGATCAGACATCGGCTTTCAGATCTCTCAAGTTGGTCTTTTTGTTGGGAATTGCGCTGGTGTTCATGGTTCTGTCGGCAGAATTCGAATCTTTCAAAGATCCTTTTATCATTTTGTTCTCGCTTCCGTTCATGCTGGTAGGCGTTATCCTGGCATTTTTTGTTACAGGCACCACTTTGAGCGTGATAACGTTTATCGGGCTGATCATGCTGGTGGGCATTGTGGTTCGCAACGGCATTATATTGGTCGATTATACCAATATGCTGCGCAAGCGGGGCTATTTGCTGCGCGATGCGGTGATGGAAGGCGGCCGCTCGCGCCTGCGTCCGGTGGTGATGACCTCGTTGACGATGATACTGGGGATGCTGCCTATGGCGCTCAGTAGCGGAATGGGGCATGAACTGTTCGCTCCGCTGGGAATCACCATCATCGGAGGATTGCTGATTTCTCTGTTGACCACCCTGATTATTGTGCCCGCCATGTATACGGCGCTCAATCACCGTGTCTTGATAAGAGAACGCGCAGAAGTCCGCCGTACAAGAGGACAATCCGATGAAAAATAACCGTTTGCCGTTCGTTGAACGCTAAAACAGACAGTAAAAATGAAATTGATATACATTACGTGCAATGCGAGTATGCTGGAACCCGTTACCTCGTTGATCGACGAGATGGAGTTTGCCGATTACCAGGTTATCGAAAAGGTAACCTCCAAGAGCCGGAGCAGCCAGCCGAGGCAAAATACGGCGATATGGCCGGGTTATAATTCGGCGGTGTTCATACAAGAGGACGATGCCGGAAAAGCCGCCGCCTTGTTCGCCGAGATCGACCGGCTCAATGCCGGCGCGTTCAACAGCAACGAGCAATTGTCGGCCTTTATGTGGGAAGCGGAAAAGAGTGCCGGGCGATAAGCCCCGCACCCGTCTCCTTGTCACCCATCCCTTGCCTTGTCCTTCCACAAAATCTCCTCGATATCGCTTTTGTCATAATCATCCTACACGGATTCTTTTTTGAGGGTGCACGTATCGGCCGGTCGTTGCGTTTTTTTCTTAATGATTCCTTCTTCTGTTGCATCGACAGAAGGCATTTGACCGTCAAGAGATGGCTTCGGAGCATCGCAAAATAGTTCTTAACGACCCCGAGATGGTATTTGATGATCCCGAGATGCCATTTGATGACCCAGAGATGCCATTTGATGACCCGAAAATGACATTATGGCATCCCGAGATACCATTTGATGACCCGGAGATGCCATTGTGGCATTCAGAGAAAGCATCCGATGACCCGGAGATGCCATTATGGCACTCAGAGAAAGCGTCCGATGACTCCGAGATGCCATTATGGCACTCGGAGAGAGCATCCGATGACTCCGAGAGAGCATTTGACGACTCGGAGAGAGCATCCGATGACTCGGAGATGATATTATGGCATTCGCAGATGGTCGCAGATGGTCGTTGACGGCCTGAAGAGGGCCGTATGATCTATCGACTTGCGTCTTCTCCCTTTTATCTGTCGAAAACAATGGCTGTTTCGCGTTTTTTTATGTATTTTTGCGCTTTCACTCAGACAAACGACAACTATGCACGTAGAAAACGATATACAACAAGCCATCATCAAGGCGATAAAGGATTTATATTCCTCCGATGCCGATCCGGCAGGCATCACGCTGCAAAAAACAAAGAAAGAGTTCAAGGGGCATTTGACATTCGTCACTTTTCCGCTGCTGAAACTATCGAGGAAAAACCCGCAGCAGACCGCACAGGAGATCGGAGACTATTTGTTAGCAAATACCGATTTAATCAGCGACTTCAATGTCATCAACGGATTCCTGAACTTGTCGGTATCCTCCGCCGCCTGGATCGAAACGCTTGCGTTTATCGCCCGCCGGCCCGATTACGGCTTTACGCCGGTCACGGACCAATCGCCGCTCTATATGGTGGAGTATTCTTCGCCCAATACCAACAAACCACTCCATCTGGGACATGTACGCAACAACCTGTTGGGGCATTCGCTGAGCGAAGTGTTGAAAGCCAATGGTAAAAAGGTGGTAAAGACGAATATTGTCAACGACCGGGGCATCCATATCTGCAAATCGATGCTTGCCTGGCAAAAATGGGGCAACGGCGAAACACCCGTGTCGTCGGGCAAGAAAGGCGATCATCTCATCGGCGATTACTATGTGCTGTTCGACAAGAAGTACAAGTCCGAAGTGGCCGGAGGCATCTCGCGAGGCCTATCGAAAGAAGAGGCCGAAGAGCAATCGCCCCTTATGGCTGAGGCGCGCGAAATGTTGCGCCGTTGGGAAGCGGGCGACGAAGAGGTGGTAAGCCTGTGGAAGCGGATGAACGGATGGGTATATGCCGGCTTCGACGAGACTTACCGCAAGCTGGGCGTGTCGTTCGACAAGATCTATTACGAATCGGACACGTACCTCGTGGGCAAGGAGGTGGTATTGCGCGGACTGAAAGAGGGCGTCTTCTACCGTAAGGACGACGGATCGGTGTGGGCCGACCTGACGGACTGCGGGCTGGATCACAAGTTGCTGCTCCGCTCCGACGGCACATCGGTGTATATGACACAGGATATCGGTACGGCCAAACTGCGGTTCGACGATTATCCCATCGACAAGATGATTTACGTGGTGGGGAACGAACAGAATTATCATTTTCAGGTGCTTTCGGTATTGCTCGACCGGCTGGGATTTGAGTTCGGCAAGGGACTGGTGCATTTTTCGTACGGCATGGTGGAGCTGCCCGAGGGCAAGATGAAGTCGCGCGAAGGTACGGTGGTCGATGCCGACGACCTCATCGAAGAGATGGTGGAGACGGCGCGAGCCACATCGGAAGAACTCGGCAAGCTCGACGATTGCACGCCGGAAGAAGCAAATGAAATCGTCCGCATGATCGGCCTCGGTGCGCTGAAATACTTTATCCTGAAAGTCGATCCGAAGAAAAACATGACTTTTAACCCGAAGGAATCAATCGACTTCAACGGCAACACGGGGCCGTTCATTCAATATACCCACGCGCGGATCAAGTCGGTGTTGCGCAAGGCCGAAGAACAGGGTCTTGCGATTCCGGAAGCGGCCGATGCGCATCTCGAATTGTCGGAGAAAGAGGAAGGGTTGATACAACTGCTGGCCGATTTTGCCGATGTCGTCAAACAGACCGGCGACGAATATAATGTGTCGCTCATCGGTAATTATGTATACGCTTTGGCGAAGGAATACAATCAGTTCTACCACGATTTTTCCATCTTGAAAGAGGAAAACGCTTCGCGGCGTGCTTTCCGGTTGCTCCTCTCAAAAAACGTCGCTCTCATTATCCAACGGGGCATGAAACTGTTCGGTATCGATGTGCCGGAGAGGATGTGAAAATTAGCAAATTAATAAATTAGCAGATTAGCGGATTAGCGGATTAGCAAATTAGCAGATTAGCAAATTAGCAAATTAGCGGATTGGCAGATTAGTAAATTGAAGGATGAAGATAGGAGATGCTCTTTGGTGGAAAAAAACAGTGTTCATTTTCATGGCGGTCTGGCTATGGGGAGTCGTGGGCTTTTCGCAGACCTCAACCGTCGATTCTTTGCGCCATTCGGGACGGGCGCTGCACCGTATCGGCATGGAAGTACGCCCGGGCTATGTTTTTCCTACAAATCCTTTCGTAAAAGGTGAAAACGCCAAAGCGACGCCGATCGACCATTTACTCTCCGCCCATGTGCGATATGCTTTCGAATTCGATCCGGTATCGCCCGTGAGCCGTATTTACCGGAATGTGTATCAAGGCATCGGCTTCGCGTATTATTCTTTCGACAACCGGCAGGAACTCGGTGAACCGCTGGCGCTCTATTTCTTCCAGGGAGCGACGTTGGGACGCTTGGGAAAACGGCTTGCGTTGAACTACGAATGGAATTTCGGGATTTCCGGCGCTTGGAAGACTTACGACGAAGAAACGAATCCTTATAACGGAATGATGGGCTCGGAACTAAACGCGTACATGAACGTGAACTTCTATTTAAAGTACGCCCTTTCGCGCCGCATCGACCTTGTCACCGGTTTTACATTGACCCACTTTTCCAACGGGAATACCAAATTTCCCAATGCGGGGCTCAATGCGGTCGATTTGAAAGCGGGTCTCGCTTATCACTTCAATCGCGACGCATTATTTCCCCGGCGACACCTCTCCTCGAGTATCCCCGCATTTCCCCGGCATGTCAGTTATGATGTCGTGCTGTTCGGATCCTGGCGGCGTAAGGGAGTTATCTTCAATGAGCAACCGCTGGCGTCGCCCGACACATATTCCGTATTCGGATTCAATTTCAGTCCGATGTATAACTTGGGATACAGCCTGCGTCTGGGCGCCTCGCTCGACGGTGTTTACGACACCAGCGCCAATATTTATACGGAAGATTATATATACACCGACGACGTGAATCCCGGTTATACCTTTTACCGTCCGGGTTTCGACAAGCAATGGGCATTGGGACTCTCGGCGCGGGCCGAATATGTCATGCCTTACTTTACGGTCGGCGCGGGTATCGGCGCAAACGTGCTGCATGGCGGCGGCGACCTGAAAGGGTTTTATCAAATTCTGGCTCTGAAAATAAAGACTTCCCGCCACTCATTTATCCATATCGGCTACAACCTTCAGAATTTCGAGACTCCTAATTACCTTATGCTGGGCATCGGTTATCGGTTTCACGATAAATCTCCTTTTTTCTACCGTTAAATTAGCGTCCGTCTCATTAGTCTAAAGTCTAATGTCTCCAATCTCCAGTCACCGGTCTTTAGACCTCATTTGTCATTTGTCATTTGTCATTCGTCATTCGTAATTTGTCATTCGTAATTTGTAATTTGTAATTAGTAATTATCTAATGTCTCCAGTCTCCAGCCGAATGTCTTCGGGATAATCGACTTGCTCGAGGAAGAGCGCGTGCGCGGGTACCGAATCGCCGGCGACATTTCGGTTGCGGGCCTCGATAATGCGTCGGAAGCCGCGCTCGTCGAGTCGTCCGCGTCCGGCTTCGAGTAAGGTGCCGACGATGGCGCGCACCATGTTCCGGAGGAAGCGGTCAGCCTTAATGGTGAATATGTAGTCGTTGCCTTGTTGTACCCATTGTGCGGCGTGGATGCGGCAGAGGTTGGTTTTGACGTCCGTATGCAATTTACTGAAGCTGGTAAAGTCGTCATACTGCATCAGTACGGGGCAAAGGGCGTTCATGGCGTCGATATCGGGACGGAAGAAGACACGGTACTTGTAATCGTGCAGGAAAGCGTCTTTAGCGGTGGTTACGTGGTAGGAATAAGTACGCGCCACGGCCGAGAAGCGGGCATGCGCATCGGGACGGACCTCTTTTATATCGAAGAGGACGATATCTTTGGGCAGAAAGCTGTTGAGTTTGGCCGTCAAGGCCTCGGTGTCGAACGGCGCGCCGTCCCAATCGAAATGCGCCGTCATGCAGCGGGCATGTACTCCCGCATCGGTGCGTCCGGCACCGACCGCCTGGACGGAAGCGCGCAGAATGACGGACAACGCTTCCTGCAACGTCTGCTGTATGCTGGGGCCGTTGGGCTGTATTTGCCAGCCTGCATAGTTCTTTCCGTTATATGCCAGGGTGATGAAAAAACGCTTCATAATCCGGGTGTTGACCATTCTGGTATAAATTACAAATTACCGATTACTAATTGCAAATTACAAATTACTAATTACAAATTACAAATTACTAATTGTCAATTATCAATTAATTAGTTCTGATGGTTCGGCGGAAGGGTTGTACGACATCGGCCATTCAGCGTACGGTGATGTGAAAGCAGGCTTGTTTGCGCTCATGCTTTACATAACAACGCTCCTGCTTTTTCAAGTCGAACAATACCTGCGCCAGTACGAGTTTCAGCCGTTCGGGCGGAATAGCCTGTAACGTGTCGGCATCGACCTGTTCGAAACGTTTCCACGACAAGTCGAACGTCGTTCCATAGCGGTGCGCCGAATTGTCGGTCGCATTGGCATTCCTTTTCGTAAGCTTCTCGATATCTTCGTCGGTGCGGGTCACGCTGGTCAGATACAGGCGGTACAGCGGGAGCTCTTTGCTATAGAGCGAATCCCGGAAGTTCTGCCCGATATCCATCAGCAACTTCGCCGCCGAAGGCACCAGGAACGGAATAGAGTGCGTCAATTCGTCCGTTTTATACAGTTCCAACTCATCGGGGATGCGCACCAATTCGCCTTTCAGGGTAAGGGTGTCGTCGCGGGAAGCCATCGGGGTGATACCGTTGTTGACGGCAGCGACGATTTGCAGTTCGTGCAAGTCGTTAAATTCGCGCGAGTAGTTTCCCGTGAAGCGCGCCTTTCTTTCGGTTTCCGCACCCGGCGGAGCGGCATCGGCCGGAACCGTTTCGGCCTTGCTTTTTCCGCACGCCGACAGTCCGAAGCAGAGCAGCAACACGGCGATTCCCGCCAGTTCTTTTATCTTCGCTGTCATAAGCGTTTAACCGTTTAGTTCCTTAAGCCGTATTTTTGTAAGTGACTGTTTGGTGTTGAGCGGAAAATCGCCTTCCATCATCCAAGCATAATAGCTGGGTTCGTTTTTCAGCACTTCGACGACCGGTTTGCCTTTATGTTTCCCGAAGTTAAACACTTCCACGCCTTTGTCGTTCTTGACGATGCGGCCGGCAAAATCGACATTGTTATTAAAGCTCGAATATTCTTTCGACAATGCTTCGACGTCGTTGATAAGGTCGGGATAGCGTTGCAATTGCGATTTCAACACTTCGTATGTGGCCTTGGTGTCGGCTTCGGCCGAATGTGCATTGGTGAGTTCTTTGTTACAATAGAAGCGATAAGCGGCTTCGAGGGTGCGTTGTTCCTTCTTGTGGAAAATGATTTGCACGTCCACGAATTTGCGTTTGCTCATGTCGAAATCGACTCCTGCCCGCAGGAATTCCTCGGCCAACATCGGTACATCGAAACGGCTCGAATTGAATCCCGCCAGGTCGCATCCTTCCAACTGGTCGGCGAGCGAGCGGGCCACCTGCTTAAAGGTCGGGCAATCCTTTACGTCGTCGTCCGTAATGCCGTGAATGGCCGTAGCCTGCGGTGGAATCGGTATTTCGGGATTGATACGCCGCGATTTGACTTCTTCTTTCCCGTTAGGAAAAACTTTCAAGAAAGAAATTTCGACAATTCGATCGTGAGTAATATTTATTCCGGTAGTTTCCAGATCGAAGAATACCAACGGATTTTTTAAGTTAAGTTCCATCTATATCAATCGTTCAGCATCATCGGCATTAAGAGCATCAGTAAATCTTCCTCCTCTTCTTTTTCGGTCGGGACGATAATGCCGGCCCGAGAGGGATCGGACAATTCGAGACGTATATCGGCCGAAGGAATATTGTTGAGAATATCGATGAGGAATACCGCTTTGAAGCCGATACTCATGACGGTGCCCTGATAAGCGCAGGGGACGACCTCTTCGGCTGCCGTGAGGAAATCGATATCTTGCGCCGAAACCACCATCTTGTCTTCCGACAGTTGTAGTTTGACCAAGCTGCTGGCCGGATTCGAGAACACGGCCACGCGCTTCAGCGCATTGAGCAGCGCCAGGCGGTCGATGGTCAGGCTGTTGGGATTATTTTGCGGAATCACCGAGTTATAATTGGGATAACGCCCTTCCACAAAACGGCACACCATGGTGTAGTTGGCGAGCGTGATGTAGGCGTTGTTTTCGTCAAATTTAATGGTGACCGGTTGCGTTTCCTTCGGCAACAAACCCTTTAGCAGGGTGGCCGGTTTTTTGGGAAGGATGAAGGACGCGCGTCCTTCGCCTTTGGCCGCCGTAGAGGTCATGCGCACCAGTTTATGCCCGTCGGAAGCGACAAAAATGATATTGTCGGCGGTGATATCGAAATAGATCCCATTCATGACAGGGCGCAACTCGTCGTCGGCCGTAGCGAACAGCGTGCGGTTGATGCCTTCCGAAAACGTGTCGGCCGGCAGTACGAGCGACATCGCCGAATCTTTGAGTTCCTTCGGTTGGGGGTATTCATCGCCTTTAAGCCCCACAAAGTTGTACTTCCCGTTGTGATAATAAATATACACTTCGAGCGTTTCGTCATTGATGTCGAACGTCAAGGGCTGGTCGGGCAGTTCTCTTAACGGATCGAGCAGGTTTTTGGCGTTGATCGCCAAGCGTCCGTTACCGTCGGCATTCGTCACCTCCACCCACGTTTCGAAGCGAGTTTCGTTGTCGGCTGCCGTTAACGATAACGTATTCTCTTTCAAATCAAGCAGAAAGCAATCCAATATGGGTAAGGTATTTTTCGAGTTGATTACCCTGCTTATGGCCTGTAAATGGTTCAGCAAAGAGGCACTTGATACTACAAATTTCATAATGATATGTATTTTTTACGATGTTGTTTCCTACAATTACTTTAATCGACAAATATATAAAATTTTTTTGAGGGATGAATGATGAATGATGAATTATGAGCGATGAGGGATGAATTATGAACGATGAATGATGAGCGATGAGCGATGAACGATGAACGATGAGGGATGAATTATGAACGATGAACGATGTAGGGAATAATTATTGTCTCGACAATCTCCCATATATCTCCCATCTATCTTATCTCCTGTCAATTTTTCATCAATCATTTATCAATCTTTCTTCAATCCCTCTTGTTTCTCGGATGATGCTCGATAATCTCCTGGCGAAGAAACGTGCGGTCGATGTGAGTGTAAATCTCCGTCGTGGTAATCTTCTCATGCCCCAGCATCTCCTGAATCGCCCGGATGTTAGCGCCCCGTTCCAGCAGATGTGTGGCAAACGAGTGACGGAAAACGTGCGGACTGATCTTTTTTTGCAGCCCCACCGCTTCGGCATATTGCTTGATGTAATAGAACACCGTGATGCGCGAAATGGCTTTCCCCCTTGCGCTGAGAAACACAAAATCTTCTTGTCCTTTTTGCACATTGAGTTGTCGGCGGTAGGGCAGGTAGTCATTGATTCTTGTGATCGCCGTTTCCGAAATAGGGACGAGCCGCTGTTTACTGCCCTTGCCTTGCACCCGTATGAACCCTTCGTCGAAGTATAAATCGGAAAAGCGCAGGTGGGTAAGTTCCGAAATGCGAAGGCCGCAACTGTAAAGCGTTTCGATAATCGCGTAATTGCGCGTACCCTCTGACGTCGATACATCGATAACGCTCAGGATACGGTCTATTTCTTCGAGGGTGAGCACTATCGGCAACTTCATGCCGATCTGTGGCGAATCGAGCAGTTCGCTCGGATCGTCTTCCAGGTATTCGTCGAGGACAAGAAAGCGGAAAAACGATTTCACGCCCGAGATGATGCGAGCGATGGATCGGGGTGAGATTTGCTCGTCATACAACTGGGCCAGAAATGCTTCGAGAGTATCCGTGGTGATTTCTTTCACCGGGATATTTTGTTCCTGGATAAATACGATGAGCTTGGCGAGATCCGTCATGTACGCCTCGATGGTGTTTTTCGAGAGCCCTCTCTCCAGTAATAGAAAACGTTTATATTTCTCGACTACCGGATAGCTTTCCTTTTCTTTTGATAAAACGTTCATATTGTTTCTTAATCCCTTTGTCCCTTTGTCCCTTTGCTCCGCCTGCAATTATCGACGTCAGCCATTATCGGGCGCAGCCCCTATCGCGAAGCGTTATCCCCTTTCTTTCCGCCGTCTTTATTTAGTTTCGCCGTCAACTTCTCCGCCTCCCGGATGTGGCCTCGGATAGAATCGATGACCTGTCTTTGTTCCGGAGAAGAAAGGTCGTCTTTGTTTTCAAGCTTGCGGAGCAAAGAAGTGAGCGTTTTATCTCCCGTCATTTCAAAAACCGGAAGCATTTTATGCGCCAGTTCCCCCGCAACCGACAGGTTGTTTTCTTTCAGGGCGCTCTCCAACCGGGGAATAGCGGCGGTTGTCTCCGAAATAAACGTCCCGAGGATCTCCTTCGACGTGGCAGGATCATCCTTTACAAAGTCGATGAGAGCGGCAGCGCCTTTTGTCGCCGGCGGTTGCGGCGTTTCCGTCTCTATTGCCGTCGCATCGCCGCCCTTTACGTAGGTGTGGATGATGCCGTATAATTGCGAAGATGTAAACGGCTTCATCAGGAAGTCGGTAAATCCGGAGTCCGCCAGGTCTTTTTGCGAAAGCCCCGACTTGGCCGAGAGGCCTATGATCGGTGTCTGGACATCTTTTCCGGCCCTTTGGGCTCTTATTTGTTCTGCAAGCTTGAAGCCGTTTATCTGCGGCATTTGGATATCGACAAAGAGGATGTCGAACGATTGCCGTTGCAGGATGGCGAGTGCGTTTTCGGGACGCGACTCGGCAATGACCGTCATATTCTTCCTCCGCAGCATTTCGGCGGTCATGGAAAGCTGGATGTGGTCGTCGTCGATCAATAACACCGATACGCCTTCGAGCGAGTAGTGGGTAGGGGAGGGTACCGGCACCTCGGTGGGCTGATCGGGCTGTTCGGGTTGTAAGGGCAGGATTACGAAAAACTCCGATCCCTTTCCTCTTTCCGACTCCAAGCCTATTTTCCCGTCCATCATCTCTACCAACCTTTTCGTGATAGCCAGTCCCAAGCCGCTGCCCTCGCTTCTTCCGTGGCGAGGATCGTCGGAGTCGAGTTGCTTGAACTCTTCGAAGATCACCGCTTGGTCTTTTTTATCGATACCGGCGCCTGTATCTTTCACCTTAAATAGAAGCTCCCGGTTGCCTTTTTCCTCCGAAATAACGGCGGAAACCGCGACCGTTCCTTCCTGCGTGTATTTAATCGCATTCGAAATGATATTCCCCATAATTTGGCGGATGACGTAAGCATCCCCGTAGCATGTAAGATCCTTCGGCAGCCGAATGTCCGGCACGAAACGGAGTTTTTTCGAGTCGGCAATGGGCTTGAAGCTGGCAGTCGTTTCATCTATCAGGTCGAACAGGTTGAAGTTGGTTTCTTTAACTACCCACGTTCCCGATTCCAGCTTTTGAAAATCCAGCAGATTCGTAGCCAGTTGCAGGATGTGCCGGCCGGAGAGCTTCATGTTCTGCAATTCCCGTTGATTATTGCCCGAATCCCGCTTCGAATCCATCAATTCGATGTATCCGAGAATAGAACTCATGGGCGCCTTGATGTCGTGTGATACGGCCAGCATCAACTCTTCACGCGAAGCGAGTAACTTGCGGATATGTTCGTTCGACCGTTCGAGTTGTTTCTTGTAGCGTTGGCTTTTGTTGAAGTCGATCAGAAACAGAATGCCGAAAAACAAGGCAATGAGTATTGCCAACCACGACACGCCGTAGACCGTTTTGAACGACGACGATACCGCGGCGTCTTTTTCTTCGAGAAGGCGGATCGACTTTTCCAGTTCTTCTTTTTCGATACCTTTCAACAGTTGATCAATGCGGGCCGTCAGCATCGTATTGGTCAGGTACATCTGCGATTGGCGGTCAAGCAACGCATATTCGAATTTTTTGCGGTTTTGCAAATCCAGCCTTTCGGAATACCGCACCATGTTGACAACAGTGTCGATGGCCAGTTTGAAGTCCTCTTGGGAAATGACGGTTTTCTTATCGACCAATACCGTTGAATCGGATCGGGCGACAAATACGTCACGGATGCGGTCGGCGAGTCTCCGCCGCCGTCCGTAGACGACCGACGTATCGCTTTTGGCTTCTTCCTCCGGAAGTAAATTTTTTGTATTCAGATAGTCCCTGATTTGTTCATTCAGTGCGTTGGGGACATACGTGTATTGCGTTTCGCGGATAATTCGGGGGCTTTTACGCAAGGAGTCGAGTAATTCGGCTATTTGTTCGAGGTTTTCATGCTTCTCTTCCACCAACACCCCGATGGTGTCGAGGGTTGCCGTTCGTAGCGTGTCTTGAGACAACGACCTCAGCGAGTCTAGATTCGTTTTAATTTCGGGTAGGAGTGTTTGGTATTTTTCGAAATAAGCTTCCGTTCCCTCCTTACTAAAGAAGCCTTGTACGCTTTCTATTTCATAGAGTTTGGAAAGGGTGTTGCCTACGATTAGCAGTTCGGAGAGGTCTTCGCCGCGTATTTTCTTCTCGGAAAACGACACCAACTTATTGTACACCAAGAAAAGCCCGGCAATCATGATGACTACGACCAGCACATATCCTGTAATGACAAGATAGCGTATATGAGAACCGGAAACAGATGATTTTATTGCCATGGAATATAATGCTATATCGTTTAAAACGTTGTGTTTACGTTGTACAACTTTATTTTGTTGTATAGCGTTTTCCGGTCGATATTTAAAATAGATGCCGCCATGGTTTTATTCCCCTTAGCCAAAGTCAACGCTTCTTCGATTTTTTCTTTTTCGTAACGTTCTTTTCGTAATCCTTTTACCGATGTCCCTTTCGGGTGATCAACCGGTTCCTTTTGGGCGGCTTTAAACAATAACCGGCCTACTTCTTCGGAAATGCAATTACTTTCGGTAAGTAACGCAGCCTTTATGATGGTGTTTTTGACTTCCTGAATGTTGCCGGGCCAATCGTAATCGAGTAAAAGTTGTTGCACGGCGGGCATAATCTTCTCGATCTTCTTGTTTAACACCTCATTCGCAACCTTCAGGAAGTAATGGGCGAAGAATGGGATGCTCTCTTTGTTTTCTTTCAGCGCCGGCAGAAGAATGTGGTGCTTTTGGAGGGTCGTCAGAAGTTTGGGAATCCATATGGCGGAAAGTTCGGATATCGTTTTATCGGTACTGACGATAACTTGGGTGAAGTTTTCGTTTTTCGGCTGTTTCGTGAGGAAGTCCTGCAATTGTAACTGCCCCGTTTTATCGAGAAGCTGTGCATTTTTGACGAATAACAACCCGCCTTTTGCTTCGGCGAATTTGCGACTTATCCAAGAATTTTCCTGTTGAAAAGAATAGGAAGTTGCGCCTGCATCCGAGCCGTTTTTAGAAAATCGATCGTAATCGGCTGTGACGAAAGGGAACGATTTATGAACTCCTTTTTCATAAATATATTTTGCCGCGGAAGCTTTTCCCGTACCCCTGTCGCCGGTGATCAGAAGGTGTGTATTGTCGACTACCGCTTTGTCGAGACGCTTGAATAACTCCGTGTAGGCTCTCCCTTCGGGTTTAATGAAAGCATTGATGAATTGTTTACTTTTCTTTTGATTCTGACGGATCTTGAGGGCATCTTCTATTTTCTTGAATAGAAGTTCGGGTTCAATGGGTTTCGAAATGTAGTCCACGGCTCCTGATTTCATGGAGGCGACCGCCGACTCGATGTCCGCGTAACCGGTCATCATAATCACCAGCACGTCGGAATCGTATTTTTGTATCCACGATAAAAAAGAAAATCCGTCCATATCCGGCATGCGGATATCCGATAATACCAGATCGAAAGCGACCTCTCTTATCAACTTTTTGGCATCGTCTACATTCGTGGCTGTTTCCACTTCATAAAGCCTCTTCACGAGCCACGACTTGAGCATCAAACAGATTGTTAAATTATCATCCAGTACCAAAATCTTTTTCATTGCCGTACGTCTATTCATTTATCATCGTTGCAATAACCGGATCGACTCTTCATTGTTTTTGCCACGGAAGTCTCCATCACTTTTGTTTGTTTTCTTCTTCGAAGATTTTCGGTAAAAGGATGGAGGCATACAGGAAAAACACGGCTGCAGCCGACATTACCAGTATCCACTCGTTTCGTTGGCGGAACATAAGATATGTAGCCACCGCCATCAGTACGCAGCCGAGAACCTGAAAATTAAACAAACGTTTCCCCCGAAGGCTCTTGCCGGGATAAGGCCTGCTTGCCAGGATTGCCGCGAATGCGCCTACGGCAAAAGCCATGATCCACGGAGCCACCGCCGGAACAAAAAAATAACCGATTGCTGAAAACAAAATAAGTACTCCGGAAAGCTGAAATATTCTATCTTTTTTTTTATCCATAATCATTATTTTACCGAGGGTGCAACTCGAAGCGACGCCCTCGGTCGGCTCACTCGATGAGGAAGAGATCTTCGTTCTCTTTTTTCATCAAATAATTTTCACGGGCAAACTTCTCGAGATTCTCTTTGTTCGAGTACAGTTCGTTCAGTTTGGCTTTGTCTGTTTCGGTTTGATGACGATAGAACTCTATCTGCGCTTCCAGATCTTGAATCTCCATTTCGTATTTGACCCGTTTCGTGATACTGCTGTCGCTGAAAAAAAATAACATGGCGATCAACACCAACAGAATGGCAATTTGATAAACTGTCAGTCCTAAAATTCTTCTCGACTTGTATCTCATCGCATCCTTATTCAAATACATACAGATTTTAAGTGATTTACCGGACAAAAATAACACTTTTTTTTCTAATTCGTCTTATTGCGCGGGACAATTAAACGAAAATATCTTTGCAAGGCGAAGACTATTTAAACAAAATAAAGTATCTTTACGCTTTAGTTGACAACATGCTTAACGATATCGAATAAAAAGAATGAAGAAAACGATTTTAACCGCCATTTTACTTTTTGCGGCTGTAATACTCGCGCTTCCGTGTACGAATCTTATCGTTGGAAAGAAGGCTTCTGTAGATGGATCCACGCTCATTTCATATGCTGCCGATTCGTATGCTTTATACGGAGAATTATATCATTGGCCGGCCAGAAAATACAATCCCGGAGAAATGCTGAACATCTATGAATGGGATAGTGGAAAATATTTAGGACAAATTCCGCAGGTATTGCAGACCTATAATGTCATCGGCAATATGAACGAGCATCAATTGGCTATTGGGGAGACTACTTTCGGAGGACGTCCGGAATTGGTCGATTCAACCGGCATCATGGATTACGGCAGCCTTATTTATGTGACGTTGCAACGTGCCAAAAATGCAAGGGAGGCGATACGTGTGATGACGGAACTGGTGGCTGAATATGGATATTATAGTTCGGGCGAATCGTTTTCGATAGCCGATCCCGACGAAGTTTGGATTCTTGAACTGATTGGAAAAGGTCCCGGGCGCAAAGGAGCCGTATGGGTGGCCGCCCGCATTCCCGACGATTGTGTGTCGGCGCATGCCAATCAGGCCCGTATCCGTCAGTTTCCGCTCAATGACCCCGATAATTACTTGTATTCCGGCGATGTGATCGACTTTGCCCGTGAAAAAGGATATTTCAAAGGAAAAGAGGCCGATTTTAGTTTTGCCGACGCTTATGCGCCGCTTGATTTCGGCGCTCTTCGCTTTTGCGAAGCCCGTGTGTGGTCGTTTTTCAACCGGGTGAATAAGGATATGGCGAAATATGTAACCTATGCACAAGGCAAGAGTACCGACCCGATGCCGCTGTACGTGAAACCCGATAAAAAGCTCAGCGCTCAGGATATCCGGCAGATGATGCGGGACCACTATGAAGGGACGGAACTCGACTGGCGCTTCGATGTGGGCGCCGGGCCGTTCGAATCGCCTTACCGGTGGTCGCCGCTCACCTATACGGTCGATTCGGTCGAGTACTGCAACGAGCGCCCAATCGCTACGCAGCAGACCGGCTTTTCGTTTGTGGCGCAACTCCGTTCGTGGTTACCCGATGCGATTGGGGGAATTCTTTGGTTCGGTGTGGATGACGCCGCCCAAACGGTTTATTATCCGGTTTATTGTGCCCATGATCAAGTCCCTCCAGAAATGGCGCCCGGTAACGGCGACTTGCTCACTTTCTCGTGGTCTTCGGCGTTTTGGATCCATAACTGGGTATCGAATATGGTCTATACCCGCTATAGCGATATGAGTAAAGATATGAAAAAAGTGCAGGAAAGTCTTGAGAGCCGTTTTCTAACTTCCCAACCCGATGTGGAAAAACAAGCCCTCGCCTTATACGAACAAGCTCCTTCCGATGGAGTTCGTTTCCTGACCGACTACACCAATAACTTAGTGGAAGAAGGGGTTGGCGAATGGAAGAAACTGGGAGAATACCTGATGGTGAAATATGTAGATGGAGTGATCAAAAAAGAACAGAACGGCCGATTTATGCGCAACCCATACGGACAACCCGAATTCCCCTCGCGGCCGGGTTATTCCGAAGAGTTCTACGAAAAGGTGGTTCGACAAACAGGGGATAAATATAAAGTACGATCTGTTGAATAACATAAAATATAATAAGTTGCAAATGATGGAAAATGAAACTTTATTAGCACAGGTTACCGACAAAGCTCATGTATGGCTGCAAGGAAACTACAATGCTGAAATGAAAGAAGAGGTGCAGCGAATGCTCGAGAACGAGGATAAAACGGCTCTCATCGATGCTTTTTATAAAGATTTGGAATTCGGTACCGGCGGATTACGCGGCATTATGGGGGCGGGAAGCAACCGGATGAACATATACACCGTAGGAGCTGCGACACAAGGCTTATCCAACTACTTGTTGAAGGAATTTGCCAATGTCGATCAAATAAAAGTGGTTATCGGGCATGATTGCCGCAACAATAGCCGTACATTCGCCGAAATATCGGCCGATATTTTCAGTGCCAACGGCATAAAGGTGTATCTTTTCGAAAGCCTGCGCCCCACACCCGAAGTATCGTATGCCATCCGCAAGTTGGGTTGCCAGAGCGGTATCATGATAACCGCTTCACACAATCCGAAGGAATACAATGGTTATAAGGCGTATTGGAACGATGGCGCGCAAGTGCTTGCCCCGCATGATAAAAACATTATTGCGGAAGTAAACCGCATCGCCTCGCCCGATGATATCCGTTTCGAACGGAATGAAAAGCTGATTGAAATCATCGGTAAAGATATGGACAACGCGTTTATCGATGAAGTGAAGCGTCTTGTCCTTTCCCCCGAAGCCATCGAACGGCAGAAGGATCTGAAGATGGTGTATACGCCGATTCACGGAACGGGCATCACGTTGGTTCCCGATGCCTTGCAGGCGATTGGCTTTACAAACGTTATCCACGTGCCCGAACAGGATGTCATCAGCGGCGATTTCCCCACCGTGGTATCGCCTAATCCTGAAGAACCGGCTGCGTTGAAGATGGCCGTGGAAAGAGCCAAGGAAACAGGCGCCGAAATCGTGATGGCGAGCGACCCTGATGCCGACCGTATCGGAACGGCTATCCGCGACGACAATGACGAGTTTATATTGGTCAATGGTAACCAAACGTTGCTCATCTTCTTGTATTACCTGATGACCAAGCGCAAACAATTGAACTTGCTCACCGGAAAAGAGTATGTGGTGAAGACGATTGTTACTACCGAATTGGTGAACACGATCGCTCAACGCAACGGCATCGAACTGTACGATTGTTACACCGGCTTCAAATGGATTGCCGATGTCATTCGCAAGTACGAAGGACAGAAGAAATACATCGGCGGCGGTGAGGAAAGCTATGGCTTCCTGGCCGGCGATTTTGTGCGCGATAAAGACTCCGTGTCGGCCTGTGCGCTGTTTGCCGAGATTGCTGCTTGGGCAAAAGATAACGGTAAAACGATGTATCAGCTTCTGCAAGATATTTATGTGGAATACGGCTATTCGAAAGAGGTGGGTATATCGCTTGTGAGAAAAGGAAAAGAAGGTGCCGACGAAATAGAGAATATGATGCGTAACTTCCGCTCGAACCCGGCCGAATCGCTTGCCGGTTCGCCCGTCACCCTGATAAAGGATTTTGTTAAACTCGAAGCGGTCGATTACATTCGTGACGAAAAGGTGGCGCTCGAAATGCCCACCACTTCGAACGTATTGCAGTACTTCACCGAAGACGGCACTAAACTTTCGATACGTCCTTCGGGCACGGAACCCAAGATCAAGTTTTATATCGAAACACACGGTTCGGTGAAATCGCGTGAAGAGATTCCCGCTGCCGAAGAAGCCGCTCAGGCAAAGATCGATCAGATACGAAAGGATTTAGGTATTTAATGAAAGGCGTTTGATATGAAAAGAAGACTAACCATCGCTTTAGTGGCGCACGACCAACGCAAGGCGGATATGGTCGATTGGGTGATTTTTAATTCTGATTTTCTTTCTCAGCATCACTTGGTTTGTACGGGTACGACCGGTACGCTGGTCAGGCAAGCCTTGGATCGCCGGGGGGTAAATGCCGATGTCGAGTGCATGAATTCCGGACCGATGGGTGGCGATGCCGAAATTGCCGCCATGGTGGTTCGCAAAGAAGTCGATCTGGCGGTGTTCCTTATCGACGACCTGAATGCGCAGCCGCACGAAGCCGACATCATGATGTTGTTGCGCCAATGCCGCGTACACAATATACCGATTGCGTGCAACCGGTATAGCGCCGACCTGATGATCACCAGTACGCTATGGGACGACGACACGTATGTGCCCATGCCGCCCCGCTACGAGAAGTTCGACCGGGACGAGTCCGGGCTTTAAGGAAAAGATACGCTTTGCGATAAGGCTTCCGGCGATAGATATTGCGAACGCATGCCTCTTCTACGAAAGAATGGGGCATGCGTTTTAATTTAACGGCTTACCGGTCGATAGTTGTTATCGCGGAATTTGCAGTTCACGGATGATATGCGGAGCCTTCATCACTTTGTCTATCATAAAGAGTACATAACGGATATCCACACTAATGGTGCGCTGCACTTCCGGTTCGAAGATAAGGTCGCCGCTCAAAGCTTCCCAGTTGCCGTCGAATGCCAGACCGATCAGTTCGGCCTTGCCGTTAAAGACAGGACTGCCCGAGTTTCCACCCGTAATATCGTTGTTCGATAAGAAGTTCACATGCAGCAACCCGTCGGGAGCGGCATAACGTCCGTAGTCGCGGCTGCGCAAAGCGTCCAGGATATACGGTTGTACATGGAATTCGGGATCGTTCTCTTTATATTTTTCAAACACCCCTTGCGCCGTGGTATAGTAATCGTACCAAACGGCGTCGCGCGGTTGATAACCTTTCACCGATCCGTAACTCAGGCGTTGCGTAAACGTCGCATCGGGATAGAAATTCTTATCGGGCGACATTTCCATCAGCGCAGCCATGAACTCCCGTTCCCCTTGCAAGATCTTATCGTAAGTAGGCATTAACTGTCCCGATAACTTATAGCCGGCTTCGGTTGCCGAAAGCGCCAGTTCCATCGCCGGATCTTTCATCAGGCTGTCGGTATTGTTCGTTTTCAGCAGCGATAACAGGTTATCCAGATTCGTAAATTGGGAATGCGTAAACAACCATTCGCCGTAACGATCGTAGTCCCCGCCGAATTCCTCTTTGATTTTCGTATAGATGCCGGGATGATATTCTTCGGGAACACGTTCGGCATAAAGCTTCAATAAAGCAGAAAGCACTTTTTTATCGAGCGCCGGCTCATAGTCCTTATACGATTCGATGATGCGTTCGTTGATAAACGCCTGCTTGTCCTCTTCCGACGTTTTTGTGTCGAAATGAAGGATGGTATTGGCAAAGCGAATCAATTCGATACCGTTATTAAATGTTTCGAGAAAGTACGTAGAATAGGCCGCGGGGGCATTGGTGCTCGTGTAGGCATCGCGCAGCGTCGCGAGGGTGTTGCCGTATTTGGCTTTCCGGGCGGGATTACCGTCGATCCATTGCTGTAAACGGCTCTCGATGGTTTCTTTCTCCTGCAATACGTTGCGGTTGAGGATGGCCTCGTTCATGCCGATGGAGTTTTTCCAATAGTTGGAACTGCCGGCGAACTTGTTCGCATATTTAATGCGGATCGTATCGTTGGCGTTCATAGCTTCACGCCAGATGGCCTGCTTGGCGTCGCGCACATCGATGCGGGGTTTGTTTTCCGATTCCATGCGTTGGCGGATTCCCCATGAAGAGAGATACCGCTCGGTGCTGCCCGGATAGCCGATGGTCATGGCGTAGTCGTTATCCTTTACTCCGGCAAGCGATACGGGTACCACATATTTGGGGCGGTACGGCACATTGTCGGCGCTGTGCCGGGCGGGCTTGTTGTTCTTGTCGGCATATACTCTGAACACCGAAAAGTCGCCGGTGTGGCGCGGCCATATCCAGTTGTCGGTGTCGCCTCCGTATTTTCCCACGGAAGAAGGAGGCGTCACGGTCAGGCGCACATCGCGGAACACATCATACAATACCAAATAGTATTTATTGCGGGAATAAAAGGGAATGACTCGGGCACGGACGAAAGGATCGTTTTCGTATGACTTCACCAATTCGTCCGATAGCGAATCGATGGTGGCCTCGCGCTGCATTTCGCTCAACACGGAGGGTACATTCGAAAGGATGCGGTCTGTAACATCCGACATCGAACGCAGGAAAGACACCGTCAGCCCGTCGGCATACAACTCTTCCGGTTGATTCGCCGCCGCAAAGCCGTCCTGCAGGTAATCGTGCTCCACCGAACTCAGCTTCTGAATGGCGCCGTAGCCGCAATGGTGATTGGTGAAGATGAGTCCCTGTTCCGATACCGCCACGCCGCTGCATCCTCCGCCGAAGATCACCACCGCATCTTTCAGCGACGGATTGTTCTCGTCGTACAGCTTGTTTATCGGAAATGTAAAGCCCAACTCCTTCATCCGGCTGACACTCTCCTTGTTCAATTCTCTCAAAAGCCACATTCCTTCGTCGGCTTTCGTTGCAAACGCCATGCATAGCATGACCACTGATAGTAAAATTTTTCTCATCTAACTTTATTTATATAGGTAATTATTATTTCTTGAAATGACGGCCGATGACGGGTAATTGGTGCAAAGGTAATTCCTTTTTTACAACCATCCATGCATAAAAGGCAATTAAAATCGTGCTGATGGACAGTCTCGCCCATATCGAGCCGACATATCGGTACGACAGGAGCATACCGGCGAAAAGAACGGCGGCCAACACGAAGAACGATGCGGCCGATCGCAGGTCGTAGGGGATGGGATAATTCTTTTGCCCCATATAATAAGATAGGAGCATCATGATGAGGTTGGCAAAGAAGGTTGCCCAAGCGCAAGCCATATAACCGACAACCGGGATGAACAGGATATTGATAAGCAGCGTGACGGCAAAACCGATGAGCGACATATAGGCGCCCCATTTGGTTTGATCGGTGAGTTTGTACCATAACGACAGATTGAAATAGATGCCGAAGAACAATTCCCCGATCAATACGATGGGTACCACTTTGAGGCCGATATGATACCTTTCCGGAATCAGGAATTTAATGATATCGATGTAACCCGTGGTCAGGAGAAAGATGAGCAGGCCGAGAAGAATGAAATATTTCGTGGCGTCGGCATACGCTTGCCGGTTGCCGTCGCCTTCTTTGTTCCGTGCGAAAATAAAAGGTTCGAAGGCATAGCGGAAAGCTTGGGTGAACATCACCATAATGACGGCGATCTTGAAGTTTTGTCCGTAAATGCCCAACTGTGTGTAAGCCTCGGCCTTGTCGGGATATACCCAAGGGAAAATGATTTTATCGACGGTCTGATTCAGGATGCCAGCCACGCCCAGCACGAGCAACGGCAGCGAGTACCGCAGCATACGTCGCAGCAGCGCCTTGTCGAAGGTGAACTTCATCCGCATTTCGGGCGTCAGCAACAGGAACTGAACGATGGATGCCAGCAGGTTGGCGGTCAAAATATAATCGATGCCGTTCCGGATGTCGAACCATCCGAAGGTCTCGGGGAAAAGCGTTTTCAGCCACGGGCACAGCAGGAAAAAGAACAGGTTGATGGCTATCGTCAACACGATATTGATCATTTTGATGGAGACGAAGCGAATGGGCCGTTTCTTAAAACGAAGATTGGCAAAGGGGATGGCGCTCAACACGTCGAAGCATAAGATAACGACCAGCAACAGCAGGTAATGCGGCTTCATCTCCGTTCCCCCCAATTCGAAGGCGAGGGGCTTGAGGAAAATCGCCGTCAGGAGCAGAAACAGGAAGGTGGTCGAGCAAATGCTGAGAAACGTGGTGGAAAAAACCCGTGCGGGATTATCCTCTTTATTGGCAAAGCGGAAAAAGCCGGTTTCCATGCCGTATGTCAGGATGACCTGCAACAGGGCCACCCAGGCATAAAAGTTGGTGAGCACGCCGATGTCGGCGATGCGGGGCAAGGCAAAAGCCCAATAAAGCCCTAAAAACCAGTTCAGCAGTTTCGGGAGGACGCTGCCGACACCGTAAATGACCGTTTCCTTTGCCAGCGATTTCATTCCGTTTGCCATATCGAATACCTGTTTTGTGTGATTTACGATGCAAAAATAACATTTAATCTCCGGTTTGCGCGACAATTGAGGGCGTTTATTACCGAGGGTGTCGCTTGGAGCAACATCCCCGGCAAAAGAACGAGCGACCTCTTCGGTTAAGATAAAAATATGTACATTTGCACTAGTTTTTCAACGGATTATGAACGGGGAAGCGATGAATACGGTACTTATTGTAGATGACGAGGCGCAGATACTGAAACTGTTGCCGAGGATTATCGGTTTGGAAGGATATCAGGTGGCGACCGCTTCCGACTGTCGATCGGCTTTGAAACAGATCAGCCGCCAGTCCCCGCAGGTGGTGCTGTGCGACGTTTTTTTGCCCGACGGCAACGGCGTCGATCTGATAAAGCAAATAAAAAAAACATCCCCTCATACCGAAATCATTTTGCTCACGGCCCACGGCAATATCCCCGACGGCGTGCAAGCCATTAAAAACGGTGCGTTCGACTATATTACCAAAGGAGATGATAACAATCGAATCATCCCTTTACTGGCCCGGGCGATGGAGAAGGCGCGTATGAACGCTTCGCCCGCAACGACCGAAGCGAAGCCCGGCTCGCGTTATTCGTTCGATTCGATTATCGGCCGTTCGGCAGCCATTGAACAAGCCGAAGCATTAGCCCGGAAAGTGGCCGCGACCGATGTACCCGTATTGCTTACCGGCGAGACCGGCACAGGAAAGGAGGTCTTCGCGCAGGCGATCCATCATGCGAGCGGCCGGGCTAAAAACCGTTTCGTCGCAGTGAATTGTTCCGCGTTGAGCCATGAATTACTCGAAAGCGAACTCTTCGGACACAAAGCCGGCGCTTTCACCGGCGCACTGAAAGATAAGAAAGGCCTTTTTGAAGAAGCTGACAAGGGAACGATCTTTTTGGATGAAATCGGAGAGATGGCGGTCGATTTGCAGTCCAAACTATTGCGTGTGCTGGAAAACGGCGAATATATGAAGGTGGGCGATACCAAGCCGGCGAAGGCCGATGTACGCCTCGTGGCGGCGACGAACCGCAACCTGAAAGAAGAAATAGCGGAAGGTCGTTTCCGCGAAGACCTGTTTTACCGCATCTCGGTGTTTCAGATACATTTGCCTCCGTTGCGCGAACGGGCAGGCGATATTCCGCTGTTAGCGCAGTATTTTGTCGGTATATTATCGAAAAAGCAGGCCCGTCCTTCGCCTATTGTTACTCCCGCATTTATGGATATGCTTGCCGGACAGCCTTGGAAGGGAAACATACGCGAGTTGCGGAATGTCATCGAGCGGAGCCTGATCGTGCGCGAAGGCGATACGTTGGATGTGCAGGACCTTCCCTTGGAACTGCAACTCAACGGCCATACCGTTACCGAAACCGATGAGGCGGCCGGCCTCGAACTCGCGGCGATGGAGAAACGCCATATCATCCGCATTCTGGAATATACGAAGGGCAATAAGACGGAAGCCGCCCGCCTCCTGAAAATCGGATTGACAACGCTTTATCGTAAAATCGACGAGTATAAGATCTCCCTTTAACCGTCAAACCGCTTGAAGCGGTTACACCGACCGCAACCTTACCAAAACGGAAATCTTTTTTCAAAATGAAAAAGCAGGGTAACCGCCCTTTATCCCCACCCGAAATTTATCGTACTATCATTCAATCCCCTATCCGCAAAACCTGCTTTCAGGCATATTCTTTGACCGTATCCGGCACGTAGTCTGAGAAACTGTTTAAATTTCTTACGAAACGCGGAAATGAAAGTATTCTTCGCCTTCAAAAAGTTTCTTTTTGAATCACGAAACAAATTTAAACAGATTCCGAATGATAAAGAATTTATTCTTATGGTAAGAATGTTTGCTAATTTAGAAAGGTTATTAATCGGCAAAAGCTTAAAGACAAATGAATTGAAATCCGAAAAATTCAATGTCTTCTGGGGATTTCCCGTTCTGTCGAGCGATGCCATCTCATCGGTGGCGTATGCAGGTGAAGAAATACTGTGGGTGCTCGTTCCCGTTTTGGGGCTTCTTTCGTACGGCTCCATGTTTTATGTCGCCCTAAGTATTGTCTTTTTGATGATTTTGGTGGCGTTTTCATATCGTCAAACCATCGATGCCTATCCTCAGGGCGGGGGATCGTATATCGTGGCGAAAGATAATTTGGGGGTTATTCCGGGATTGATAGCCGGCGCCTCGTTGTTGATCGGATATGTGTTGACGGTGGCCGTGAGCATGTCGGCGGGCACGGCAGCCATCGTTTCCGCTATTCCGTCGTTATTGCCTTACAAGGTTCCCATTACGTTCGCTTTTATTTTTATTCTGACCGTCGGCAATTTGCGAGGCATCCGGGAATCGGCGAAGGCGTTCGGCCTGCCCGCCTATTTGTTCATACTCGTCATCCTGGTGATGATTGTTGTCGGGATTTTCAAGGTGAAAGTGATGAAGTACGAGCCGGAACCCCTTTATGAAATTCCGACGATGGTGTCCGACATCACACTGGTTTTGTTCTTACGGGCGTTCTCGTCGGGTTGTACGGCGCTTACCGGAATAGAAGCGGTGAGTAACGGCATCCCGAACTTCCGGTCCCCTTCGCAGACAAATGCCAAAAGGGTGTTGGAACTGATGTCGTTGGCCATGCTGGTTATCTTCGGCGGCATAGCCTATCTGGCCACGCTTTACCATGCCGTTCCCAATCCCGATATGACCGTCGTGGCTCAAATCGCTTATCAGGTGTTTGGAGGCAACGCGCTGTTTTATCTGGTTCAGGTCATGACGGCCATTATCCTGATCATGGCCAGTAATACCGCTTTTGCCGACCTGCCTTTACTGCTGTCGATTATTGCAAGGGACGGATATGCTCCCCGGCAATTTACCAAACGGGGAAAGCGGTTGGGATATTCCAACGGGATTATCGCCCTCGGCATCATTTCCGCCATTTTGGTCATCCTGTTCAAAGGCGATGTTCATAGCCTGATACCCATGTATGCGGTAGGCGTTTTCATTTCTTTTATGTTGTCGCAGGCGGGGATGTTTATGAAATGGATACGGGAAAGAAGCCGTGGATGGTTTCACAAAGCTGCCGTTAACGGCCTCGGAACCGTCATCACGTGCGTCACGGCGGCCATTATCGGCATTACCAAATTCACGTCCGGGGCATGGGCGGTGTTCGTCATAACGCCGGTATTGGTATATGTGATGTTTAGTATCAAACGGCATTATAATGAAGTCGCCCGCCAACTGAGCCTTTCCCTCGACGAGCGTCCGAAGGAGAAAATCGATTTTATGAAACAGAAACGGTATGTCATCGTGCCCATCGACTCGGTAAACAAGTCGTTTTTGAAAGCGCTGAATTATGCGCGTTCCATCTCGGAGAATATCGTCATTTTTCATGTGTCGGTCGATGATGCGGCTACCGATGCGCTTTTGAAAAAGTGGCGCGAATATAATGTAGGCATCCCGATGGTGGTGAAAAAATCCCCCTACCGTAGTATCCGGTCCCCGCTATTGCAATTTATCGAATCGGATGAATACGGCGCCGGCCCGAAAGATACCGTTACGGTGGTGATGCCTCAACTGGTCATCAACAAATGGTGGGCCAACTTGCTTCATAATCAGACGTCGTTGTTTATCCGGACACGGCTGCTGACAAAACGCAATATCGCCATTGTGACCATCCCTTATCTTATTTTCGAAGATTGACTTGCGTGCGCGGCAGATTGTTTATCTTTGGCATTCTTAGAAACTGTTTTGAATTTTTTTATGCGGTGTTTTTTTAGTCATTTTTTGCGCTTTTGAACTTTCGTTTGGCATTGAATAGCGGGCTATTGGAAAGAAAGGAAAGTTCAAAAGCGCAAAAAAGGCAGAAAACAGCATAAAAGAATAAACAAAATTAGATCATTCGGAAAATTCAAAACAGTTTCTTAATTAAATTGATTGGCGATATGAACATTAAAACAAAATTAGTACTCGGGCTTGGCATACTGGCCGGGATGATTGTCCTGCTGGTATCGTTATCGATATTTAATCTGCAAATATTGACCGAAGTGGAGCCTGCCAGTCCCAACGCGCCCGTTTACCTGGAACGCGCCCTTTTGTGGATATCCGTCATCGGCGTGGTATGCATCGTCACCGGCGTGGCGCTGCTATTGTGGTTGCCGTCTTCCATCAACAAAACCATCCGTAAACTGACCGACGGCATCGTGGAAATAGCGAACCATAACTATGGCAAACGGCTCGACACGAAACCCAACGAAGAGTTTTACGGCGTGTCGGAAAGCTTCAACCGTATGGCGGAACGGCTCACGGAGTACCGCGAAAGCATATTGACGGACATTCTCGCCGCCAAACGTTTTCTCGAAGCTATCGTGAACAGCATCAACGACCCTATCATCGGGTTGAATAACGAAAAGGAGATTCTTTTTATCAATGATGAAGCGCTCACTATTTTAAATCTGAAGAGGGAAGAGGTGATCCGTAAGTCGGCCGAAGAATTGGCTCTCCGGAACGACTTGCTCCGGAGGCTGGTACGCGAGTTGATGACTCCTGCCGGCAATAAGGAGCCGTTGAAAATCTATGCCGATAATAAAGAGAGTTATTTCCGCACGTCCTACATCCCCATCCAATACAAGGACGAGGACAAAAGCGCCGTCACGAACCTGGGGAATATTATCATGCTCAAGAATATCACGGAATTCAAGGAACTCGACACGGCCAAAACCACCTTTATCTCTACGATTTCGCATGAGTTGAAAACGCCCATTTCGGCCATTATGATGAGCCTGAAGTTGTTGGAGGATGCGCGTATCGGCGGATTGAACGCCGAACAGCAGCAATTGTCGGCCAGCATCGAGGAAAATGCCAAACGGCTGCTCGACATCACGTCGGAATTGCTCAACATTACGCAAATCGAAAACGGACGCTTGCAGCTACGCCCGCGCATCACCAAACCGATCGAATTGATACAATACGCCATTAAGGCCAATCAGGTGCAAGCCGATAAATTTAATATACAAATAGAGGTCGATTATCCTGAGGAGGGAAAAATCGGCAAGTTGTTTGTCGATAGCGAAAAAATAGCCTGGGTGCTGACCAACCTGCTTAGCAACGCCATCCGTTATTCGAAGGAAAACGGGCGTGTGGTCATCGGCGCCCGGCAGGAAGGGGACGGTATCGAAATGTATGTGCGCGATTTCGGCAAGGGCATCGACCCGCATTATCATCAAAGCATCTTCGACCGCTACTTCCGCGTGCCGGGAACGAAAATACAGGGCAGCGGACTGGGGCTTTCCATCTCGAAGGATTTTGTGGAGGCGCATAACGGCTCGCTTACCGTGGAAAGCGAACTCGGCAAGGGCAGTACGTTTATCATCCGCCTGAAAAAATAGTTTGAAGGCCAACCTTTCCTCTCCGGAAGGCCTTAAAAGTTGTTGAATAGGCAAACCTTCATCGAAGGAAGCGTAAAAAGTATGTTGGATGATGAAACTTCCGTAAAAAGTTGACCGAAAAGTTTGTCGGACGACGAAACTTCCGTAAATAGTCGACCGAAAAGTTTGTTGCATGGTCAAACCTTTGTCGGAGAATGCCTGTAAAGTTTGTTGGACGGTCAACCCTACATTTTAGGATGACTGTCAAACGGGTTGGATCTTCTTCGGTACACAAAACAACCGGCTTCCGATGGATGATCGAGCGCATAATCATCGGCTTTTTCGTCTTTTAGCAGGTGGATGACCATAAAATCGCCGATGGCAGCCGTGATAAAAAAAATCCCGAAGAGGGTGATGCGGTATTCCCCCGCCGCCACTCCCGCCACGGCGGGAATCAATCCGAGTAACAGCGCCGGCATCAAGGCTCCCAGCCGGTAATGTTTGATTTTGAGCGGTTCGGTGCAATGGCAATAAGGCGTGAGGTACTTCCACAATACTCCGAAGCGGATGGAACGGAATCCCCCCGGGGCGAACAAAGCCCACGTCACCCCGTGGATGCATTCGTGAAGAACGATTCCTATAAAAAACGCCGCCAGAAACACGGACCCGTCCCGCAGGTATGTCATCGGGCCGGAGGCGGTGCGGAAATAAGCCAGCATTGCCTCCCCATGCAGCAAAACATGCGGGATGGTGAAAAGAAGAAATACCGGAAGGATGATTTTAAGTCCCACTTGGTTCGCCTTTTCGATGGAGATGGTCTTTAAAACCTTATCGTATTGCCTTTCATCAAACATTCCTGTATATTTTGTTAGTTGCGTTCAGAGATAGGGGCTGCCGCCGATGATATTTCGCGGATAGAGGGCCTCGGCCGATAGGCGACCGCCCTGAAGCATACCGGCGAAAGTCGGGTGATAAAAAAACGCAGCGATTGGAAGAGAACCGCTGCGTTTTTATTAAGATGCGTTCAAAAAACGCCGTTAATCGTTCATCGAAATCAAAAATTCTTCGTTGTTCGCGGTTCTGCGCAAGCGGTTCAGCAAGAATTCCATAGCTTCCACCGAATTCATATCGGAGAGGTAGTTACGCAGCACCCACATGCGGTTGAGCGTTTCGGCCGACAGCAGCAGGTCGTCGCGGCGCGTGCTCGAAGCGATAATGTCGATAGAAGGGAAGACCCGTTTGTTCGATAGCTTGCGGTCGAGTTGCAGTTCCATGTTACCCGTGCCCTTGAATTCTTCGAAGATCACGTCGTCCATCTTGGAACCCGTATCGGTCAGCGCCGTGGCGATGATCGTCAGCGAGCCGCCGAACTCGATGTTACGCGCCGCACCGAAAAAGCGTTTCGGTTTATGCAAGGCATTGGCGTCCACACCGCCCGAAAGCACCTTTCCCGAAGCCGGTTGCACCGTGTTGTAGGCGCGCGCCAGGCGGGTGATCGAATCGAGTAAAATCACCACATCGTGCCCGCACTCCACAAGTCTTTTGGCTTTATTGAGAACGATTTCGGCGATCTTCACGTGGCGGTCGGCCGGCTCGTCGAAGGTCGAAGCGATTACTTCGGCATTCACGCTGCGTTCCATGTCGGTTACCTCTTCGGGACGTTCATCGATCAACAAGATGATCATATATACTTCCGGATGGTTATCGGCGATAGCGTTGGCGATATCTTTCAGTAACATCGTTTTACCGGTCTTCGGTTGTGCCACGATCAATCCGCGTTGCCCCTTTCCTATGGGCGAAAACATATCCACGACCCGGCACGACAAATTATCTTTGTGTCCTTTGGTGAGATTGAATTTCTCGTTCGGGAATAAAGGTTTCAGATGATCGAACGGCACCCGGTCGCGCACTTCGTCGGGTTTGCGTCCGTTTATTTTGTCGACTTTCACCAAAGGAAAGAACTTTTCGCCTTCTTTGGGCGGGCGAATGGGGCCTTCCACCACATCGCCGGTTTTCAATCCGAAAAGGCGTATTTGTGATTGCGACACATAAATATCGTCCGGCGACGACATATAGTTATAATCGGATGAACGTAAGAAGCCGTATCCGTCCGAAATAATTTCCAATACTCCCGAAGCGGTAAGGATACCGTCGAAGTCGTAAACAGGCTCTTTTTCTTTGTGGGGTTGATTGTTCTGATTATTTTGATTCTCTGCTTTTTTAGGGGCAGGTTGAGGTTTCGGCTGAATAGGGGTTGGAGTGATAAGGTCTCGGATAGAGGGTTTTTCAATAACCACCGGCGTTTCGGCTTCAACTTGCGCATCGCCTTCTGTTTCTTCGGCTACTACGGGAGGCAACGTAACGGGAGGCGGCGTTGTTTTTTTCTCTTCATTCCGGTGTTTGGAAGAACGGAAAACGAGTTGAATCGGTTTGCCCGGAGCCGGTTTCTGCTCGGCCGCGGGGCTCTCTGTTTTCTTTTCGGTTTCGGGTTCTGCTTTAACCGCGGTTTCCGCCGGAGTCTCTTTTTTCTCGACACTCACTTTGGGTTCTTCCTTCTTCTGTTCCGGAAGAACGTGCGCAGGTTCCTTTGTTTCTCTTTTTGGGGAAGCCGCCGGTGGCGCTACATTTGCGTTGACCGGCTGCACTTTTTTCTCAGCCGGCAATTCGGCAACTACTTTATCCGCAGGCGGTTTCGGAGCTTCTTTTTTCGAAAGAACAGGCGCTTCCTGTTTCTTTTTCGTCGTTTTTTGAACAGGCGCCTTTTTGACGTTAGGGGTAGGTTTGGTATCGTCGATAGCACTCAGTTTTTTGGTGCCGGCGATGGCCTGTTCGTCAAGAATCTTATAAATCAATTCTTCTTTTTTGTATGCATCAGGACGTCTGATGCCTAATTCTTTGGCAAGAACTCGTAATTCTGTCGTGAGCTTTTCGTTAAGCTCAATAATGTTATAAGCCATGTAAATTGTATTGAAATCCTATATGGTTCTTAAATAAATGTTTGTTATTGTAATAAAGATCGTTTTGATCGATAATATCATATTTAATCCCTTAAATCAATAAAGAGAAATATGATAAAATTAAAATTGAAATGTTTGCCTTTATATGGAATACAGAACGGACTATGATCGGGACCTTCTATAATTATGGGACCCTCTCTATTAAAATCAATCCTGGATTTGAAATTCCTTTGAAAAACAGTAGTACGTGTTCATTTACTGTTGGAGATTCACGGGGCAAAGGTAGTCTTTTTTTTGAAAACTACATCACTTCCCGCCAATTTTTTGTTATTTCTTCTCTAATTGCGATTTTCTTCTTAGTTGACCTGCATGTTCAACTGATTGGAATTATCACGGCGTCTGTCGATTTCTCTCTTATATATCTGTACCCTTTTTCGGTCTAAGGAATCGGGGCGTGTCGCTTTTAGAAACAATTGTTCCGACTTGCCGATCCATTCGGAAGCGAGTTGCATATCGTCGAGCATCTCGTAGGCCAAGGCGATATTACTGGCTGCTTTTGCTTTCTTGAGCTCATTTGTTTCTTTCTCATAAAATGCCTCCCACTTGCTTACCGCATTCACCCAGTCTTTATTCTGTGCAAACGTTTCCCCTTCACGCATCAGGGCGTTGGGTAAGGTGTAAAACCACCGGTCCTGCATCACCCAATGAGGAGAGAATACCGAGGTCATTTTTTCCGCGGCGTATACGGCGGCTTCTTTCATTGCTTCTTCGTGGGAGGGAAGGATCTCTTCGGCATATAAATAGCCGTTTTGCCTCTCGAATCCCTGCCAGTTCAGGCTATCGGTAAAATGAACGGCGGGTATTTGTCCTGTCATAGAAGGAAGATAAACCCGCACAATCGATTGGATATTGGCTTTCATAGCCGCCCATGAATATCCTTGTTGCCTGAAATGCTCATCCTTATGCGTTTCAATAAGCAGTTTGTCAAGAGAAATGATGGCGTCGACATGATGTTCCGTTCGCAACTCGTTCATTTTGTCGGGACTAATGGGCTGTTCCGTGAAGAAATCGTGATCGCTGCGCAGGGGTTCTTGCCGGTAAAGTACGGCATCGAAAAAAGCCTCTTCGTTTAGAAACTGCGATAGAGCCTCGGTGTAGAATACAGATATGCTATCGGAAGAAACATTGATCCGTTGTGCTCCGGAGCGTCCTAATAATTGATTCGTGTGGCCGATGTCATTGGGTTGCTGAACCACATTGTTCGCCACGAGGATCGTCCGCACATTTCCGGGAAGCGTAACCTGAGCCGGTTCGAGCGTTTCGATTGTCAAGTATTTTATTCCCGAGCAACCGGTGAAAAACAAGCCTAAAACGATGGAACTTAAAATAAAAAACAAATTTTTCATAGATTTTCCGTATGCATTACTCTTCTACAATAAACAAATGTACTCTAATAACACTTTTGCGTATTTAAATGTTTTGTTGAAATGAATCGGTCGGATGAATATATCCTCCTTGTTCGTTAAGTTAAAATTAATCTTATTCGTAATACCTTTCAACGAGGATATATGTTTCGCAGAAGAAAAAAAGGCCACCTCGATGGAGATGGCCTCTTTCCTCTTTGGTTAATATAGATACTAGCGTCAAGATAAAAAAGATTGTTTTAGGTTATCGATGCAAAGATACGGCAGCCGGAACAATTAGCCAAATAAAAAAACATGTTATAAAACATAGTTATATAATATGTTTTTGACGCAGTTACGCCGTTTCATTACGTCAAATAATTGGTTACAATAATGTTAAGTTGTGAGTAAAAAAAAGAGTAAACCGAAAAATCAGTCTACTCTTTTAATTCTTTTTTTGAGAATTATTTTCTGATGCCTAATTCTTTAATGATGGCGCGATATCTCTCGATATCTTTTTCAATTAAATAATCGAGCAAACGACGGCGTTTACCGACTAAAATTCTCAAAGAACGTTCCGTGTTATAATCTTTTTTGTTTGACTTTAAATGGTCAGTCAAATGCGAAATACGGTATGAAAACAATGCTATCTGCGCTTCAGGTGAGCCAGTATCAGTGTTAGACTTTCCGTATTTTGCAAAGATTTCTGTCTTTTTTTCAGAGTCTAAATACATAATTGTTTGTAAAAAATACGATTAAATAAATTTTTTCGGACGACAAAGATACGATTTAAATATGAAAACCAAAATAGATTCGGCAATTTATTCGTTGCGTCGCCGCAATTTTTCACTCAAGCGGCTAATGGCGTTGGTTATTTCCGCATCGGGCTCAATGACATTGTATTCGCCCCAGAAGTCGGGATTTTGAAAATAATCCACCCGCTCGGCAATGACGTCTGTAGAACGGATGCGCTCTTTGCGTGGAAATTTTACAATATCATCCGTATATCGGTCGGTAACGGCAATCTCCGACCCGATGGTGTACGTGGTTGCAAACAAACCGAAGAACCGGTTGGTCCAGCGTACGCGGAACGCGACTTCGGTCCGGCTATGGTTGAAATACCATTTCCCGTTGTCTTCTATAAAATCGACGACATAGAGGGCGTGATCGACCTGCGCTTTCATCTTCGGCGGTTTTCGTTTGATAAAAAGGGCTACGGCATCGTCTCTTTTCTCCACGTTCATGTTGAATTCCATACGGGCAAAGGCGAGCGAAGCGGCATCGAGATATATTTTTCCGCGAAAAAGGATGTCGGGTATTCCGGGACGCGGAAGGAAGGAGATAACGTAATGCGGCTTATTGTTTATAGGTGTCATGTTTTCGATATGGAACACATAATCGTCGGCGTTGGCGCCAAAAACAATTTCGGGATTTTTGGCGATATCCAATAACAGGGCGCCGTTTATCCCTCCCTGGAACCGTAATAAGAGGGTGTCGCGCACACTCATGTCGGAGGCTTTGCGCCCGATGTAGATTTTGGCGAGATCGTCTGCGAAGGAGGTATACGGTGCTTTGTAAATGTCCAATACCGCTTCGGACAAAGAAATATATTGGGAGCGTTTTTTAATCGACTCCCGGTAAAAAGCCACCATCATATTGGGGCCGGTGGGGTAGTTGCGGGGAATGCGGCGAAGGGCCTCCCGCACCAATTCCGTACCGTCGCCCGAAACGACGAGCAATTCCTGTAAGGAAACGGTCGAAAGCGACATCCCGATTTGTGTATCCGGCCGGTTTATCAACGTGATGAGAGGAACGGTTTTGTTATGATAACCCAAATGTCGGATGAGGATGCGGGTATTTTTTGCCGACTCCGGCACACGTAAAGTGAAATATCCCTCTTGGTTTGTCACGCTCGAAATGCTTGAGTGTTCAACCATGATGCTTGCATTCATTAAGGGCTGGCGCGTATCGATATCGAATACCCGTCCCCGTAAAACGAATGTCGAGTCCTGTTGCTGTTCTACATTTTCAGGATAAACTTGACGGATAGACAGCGAGCATAAAAATAAAAGTATGATAACTAGGCTTTTCATAGGATATACAGTAAAAAAATACAGAATAAAAAAAGAGTTGAATAATGATGAGACAAAGAAAGAACTTTTTTTGAAAATAGCAAGTTAAATGTTGATATTTAACATTATGATGACTGATGAGATGATGAGATGATGTGTTGATGGGGTGATGGAGACTGGTGGCTGGTGACATTGGACAATGACAAATGACAAATGACGAATTACAAATTACGAATTACAAATGAAGTCTAAAGACTGAAGACCGTCGACCGGTGATTGAACGAATCATTCAAAATAAATAACCCGGAATAGAAATAACCCCCGATATTTCACTAAATTTGTGATTTAAAAATAACAGGTATTCTATAAAACATGGTTTATACATATGATTTTCTGGTCATAGGATCCGGTATTGCGGGGATGAGTTATGCGTTGAAAGTTGCCGCTCATGGAAAAGTCGCCGTCATTGCGAAAAATTCGCTGGAAGATGCCAATACGTTTTATGCGCAAGGCGGGATCGCTTCCGTTACCAATCCTTGGGACAATTTCGAAAAACATATTGCCGATACGCTCGACGCGGGCGCCGGCTTGTGCGATAAAACGGTAGTTGAAAAGGTCATCCGGGAAGCCCCTGCGCAAATTAAAGAGTTGATCAGTTGGGGCGTCGATTTCGACAAAGATGATAAGGGCAATTTCGATCTTCATCGCGAAGGGGGGCATTCGGAGTTCCGCATCCTTCATCATAAAGATAATACAGGCGCCGAGATACAGATGAGCTTGATCGATACGGTGCGCAATCATCCCAATATCGATGTCTTCGATCAGCATTTCGCCATCGAAATACTCACGCAGCATCACTTGGGGCAGGTTGTCACCCGCCATACGCCCGGCATTGAATGTTACGGCGCTTATATTCTGAATCAGGAGACGAACGAAATCGACACGTTCCTTTCGCGGGTAACCATGATGGCTACCGGCGGCATCGGTTGTATATATCAAACAACCACCAATCCGCTGGTGGCGACGGGCGACGGCATTGCGATGGTGGCCCGCGCCAAAGGCGAAATAAAAGGAATGGAATTCGTGCAATTTCATCCCACGGCTTTTTTCCATCCGAGCGAACGGCCTTCGTTTTTGATCAGCGAGGCGATGAGAGGCTACGGTGGCGTGTTGAAGACGTGCGACGGACAGGAGTTTATGCAGAAGTACGATGCGCGTAAATCGCTTGCGCCCCGCGATATCGTGGCCCGGGCGATCGATACGGAAATGAAAAACCGTGGAGACGACCATGTGTTCCTCGATGTCAGGCACAAAAATGCGGAAGAGACTAAAAAGCATTTCCCGACCATTTACGAAAAATGCCTTTCGTATGGCATCGATATCACTCAAGACATGATTCCGGTGGCGCCCGCCGCGCATTACCTGTGCGGCGGCATTAAAGTCGACCTCGACGGACAAACGAGTATCAGCCGTTTGTATGCCAACGGCGAATGCGCCTGCACCGGGCTTCACGGCGCCAACCGGCTGGCATCGAATTCGCTCATCGAGGCAGTGGTGTTTGCCGACGCTGCGGCAAAACATTCCATACCGCGCTTCCACGACTACTCGCTGCGGGAGGACATTCCGCACTGGAACGCCGAAGGGACGTCGCTGCCCGAAGAAATGGTGCTTGTCACGCAAAGCTATAAGGAAGTGGGACAAATCATGTCGTCGTATGTGGGCATCGTTCGTTCCGACCTGCGCCTGCAACGGGCGATGGACCGGCTGAACATCCTGTTCCGCGAAACGGAAGATTTCTTCCACCGCTCCGTGGTGTCGAGGGATATCTGCGAATTGCGGAATATCATCAAGGTGGGATATATGGTCATTAAGCAGGCCACGGCGAGAAAAGAAAGCCGGGGATTGCATTACACGATCGATTATCCGGGCAAGGATCCGCTCTCTATATTATAATAAGGTATGCCGACGAAGTCAATTTGCATAAAGGGGAAGCTTGTGGAATTATCCGCGCCGCTGGTGATGGGGATTGTAAACGTCACGCCCGATTCGTTTTTCGAGGGGAGCCGGAAGCAAACCGAAGAGGAAATCGTGCAGCGCTGCCGGCAGATTGTGGAAGAAGGCGGAGCCATCATCGATGTGGGCGCCCAGTCGACCAATCCGCATTCGGAATGGTTAACGGCTCCGCAAGAGGCTGCCCGGCTGATGCCTGCACTGCGGCTCATCCGGAAAGAGTTTCCCGATGCGGTATTGTCGGTGGATACGTTTTATGCCGATGTCGCCCGGCAGGCCGTGGAGGAATACGGGGCGGATATCATCAACGATGTGTCGGGCGGACAGATCGATGCGGATATGTTCGCCACGGCGGCGGCGCTCAACGTGCCTTACATCCTGATGCACATGCGGGGTGTGCCGCAAACCATGCAACAGCACACCGATTACGAGCATTTTATTCAGGAATTGATTTATTATTTCTCGGAAAAGAAAGCGCAGCTTGACCAGTTGGGCGTGAACGATATCATTATCGATCCGGGGTTCGGCTTCAGCAAAACGCTGAATCAGAACTACGAATTGATGGCTTATCTAAAATATTTTAATATCTTTGATGCACCGGTGTTGGTGGGCATTTCGCGGAAATCGATGATCTCTCGTCTGTTGGATGTGTCGCCCGAAGAGAGTCTCAACGGTACTTCCGTGTTGCATACCTACTCGCTGTTGTGCGGGGCCGATATCCTGCGGGTGCACGACGTGAAGGAAGCCGTGGAATGTGTACGGATTATCTCGAAAATAAAAGAATTTACAAAATAATACGCTTATGTTTAGTCATTTCGGATTTAAAGACCTCGTCGATGTCATCTTAGTGGGCATGTTGCTCTATTACCTGTTTTTGCAGGTAAAGATATCGGGTTTGCGTCCGCTGTTTGCCGGCATTCTCATCTTTTTGGTGATCTGGGTGTTGGTGTCGCAGGTATTCGATATGATGTTGCTCGGATCGATTCTCGATCAGTTTGTGAGCGTGGGTTTGTTTCTATTGGTCATCCTGTTTCAGGACGAAATCCGGCGGTTCCTCATGTCGCTCGGTTCCAAGCGCGGGTGGAACATTATCTCGAAACTGTTCTTTCCCGCCGATAAACAGAAAAAAGACCGGTCGTATTATACGGCGCTTGTACTGGCGTGCATGAATATGTCGAAAACCAATACCGGCGCTCTTATCGTGGTGCAAGGCGATATCCAGTTGGGGCTCTATGAGCAGACGGGCGAAATCATCAACGCCGACATTTCGTCGCGCCTCATCGAAAATATCTTCTTCAAAAACAGTCCCCTTCACGACGGGGCGATGATCGTGGTGGGAAAGAAGATCAAGGCGGCGGGATGCATCTTGCCCGTATCGCAGAATCCGAATATCCCGAAGCATTTGGGATTGAGGCACCGCGCCGGACTGGGTATCTCGCAGGAAACCGATGCCAAGGTGATTATTGTGTCGGAAGAGCGCGGAAAGATATCGTTCGCATCGGAAGGCCGGTTGAAACTGAACATCTCGCCGGAAGATTTGCAACAATTACTTCTTGAAGAATAGAAAGGGCTGTCAACAGGAATGATTCTCACAAAACTATCCATCATTAATTATAAAAATCTGGAGCAGGCGGAACTCGAGTTGTCGCCCAAAATCAATTGTTTTATCGGCAACAACGGAATGGGTAAAACCAATCTGCTCGACGCCGTATATTACCTGTCGTTTTGCAAAAGTTTTACGAATCCGATCGATTCGCAAATTATCCGCCACGAAGCGGAGGTGTGCATGCTTCAGGGAAAGTATACGTTTGAAGATGGAGCGAGTGAAGAGATTTACTGCGCCTTGCGCCGGCGGCAGAAAAAGCAGTTCAAACGCAATAAGAAGGAATATGACCGCCTTTCGGACCATATCGGATTTATTCCTTTGGTGATGATTTCGCCGGCCGATAACGAGTTGATTCTCGGAGGAAGCGACGAGCGGCGCCGGTTTATGGATATGGCCGTTTCGCAGTTCGACAAGGAGTACCTGAATGCGTTGGTGCGTTACAACAAGGCGTTGCAACAGCGCAACGTGCTGCTGAAAGAGCCGGAGGAGCGCATCGATGCCACATTGCTCGACCTGTGGGAAGACCAAATGGCCGGCGATGGCGTGCTGATCCATCGCAAACGGCGCGATTTTATTGAAGACCTGACGCCCATATTCAACGAATTTTATACCCGCATCAGCCGCTCGAACGAAAAGGTATCGTTCGATTATATTTCGCAACTCACCGGTAACGATTTCCGCAGTATCCTGCGTGGCAACCGCTATCGCGATATGGCGATGGGGCACACCACGGCGGGCGTGCATCGCGACGAGCTGGAGATGCTGCTTGACGGCTTCCCCATTAAAAAAGTGGGCTCGCAAGGGCAAAACAAAACGTACTTCGTGTCGTTGCGCCTCGCGCAGTTCCGTTTTCTGATGCAGACTCGGAAAGAAACGCCTATATTGCTGCTCGACGATGTGTTCGACCGCCTCGACGCCCAACGCGTGGAAGAGATCGTCAAACTGGTGTCGGAAGAGCAGTTCGGGCAAATTTTCATTTCGGACACCAACCGCGAGTCGTTGGATAAAATTCTGGACGGGTTACAAAACAACCATGCTGTTTTCTCCGTAAAAGACGGGGAGATTCAACGTCTTAACGAGTAAACATATGTTCAAGAAAAACGCGCAGTCATTGGGAGAAGTTTTGGCCGACTTTTTTGAAAAGAATCCGGGTATCAAAACGAAATTGGCCGAGCACAAGGCGGTCGACGGGTGGCATGAAGTGCTTGGAGAGGGGGTAGCACATTATACGAAAAACGTATATATGAAACGTGGTACGCTTTATGTACAGTTGGCTTCGTCGGTGTTGCGCGCCGAATTACTCATGAACAAACCGGCGTTGATAAAGAAACTCAACGAACATGCGGGCATGACGGTGGTGCGCGATATCGTACTGCGCTGAATTTCCCTCCAAACGTATCGTTTTAGGGCTTTTCAATCTTCAATTTTCTTTCAGAACACCGTTTTGGAACTTTCTATCATTCTTCTTTCTTCCAAATCAACCTTTTGGGAACCTTCCCGGGTATGTTTTTCCTTCCGAAGCCTTTTTTCGGGGCGACCGTGTTCCCCTGAATCGTTGAAAACGGGCGTATGGGTATAACATCAGAAAAAAGCCGATATGCCGACGAAGAATCCCGAGGGATAAGGCGAGTTGACATGCTGTATCAGGTCGTAGTTGAGCGTGATGTGCGAGGAACCTACCCGCAGTCCGCCGCCGACAACCAACGAAGGCACCCATCCCTGCGAACGGCTTCTCTCGCCGGTCGCTTCATCGGTGTAACCCGCCCACAGGTAATTGATTTCGGGTTGGGCGAAGAGGGTGAGGAATCGTACGGGATATACATAGCCGAAGATATTCGCTCCGATCAAATGATTTTTATAAAGATAGGAGGATTGGTAAGAGTATCCGCGCGTTTTCATATAATAATATTTCATACCGGCGCCGGCCATGAAATAATGGTTGAACTGATAACCCACCTGCGGGCCGATATTGAACACCGAGTAATTGCGGCTGAAGGAGAGTCCCAGCGTGGCGCCGATGCGCAAGTTTCCCCTGGGCTCTTCCGACTCGTCGTCGGGGGCAGGCTCTTCCGGGCGGTTAGCCGTTGCGATGCGATCTTTGCGCAGATGGATGTTGCGCTCGTCGTCGGCCGCCACGCGGATGGTGTCGTAGGTGATTACCTGCGCCGCAAGGGAGAAGGGTGCGATAAGGAGAAAAAGACCGATTATTTTGTTCATTCCGTTGGATAAATGGGTTTGTATGACTGCAAAAATAGTAAAAAAAGTTGATACACGGAGGATGCCGGAGGTTTCACAGTTACCCGTCACCTATTGTCTCTTTATCTCCCTGTCTCCCTGTCCCTTTGTCCCTTTGTCCCTTTGTCCCTTAAGGTTCCCTCAAGTCCCCCTGTTCCCGTCTCCACCCCCGCAGCATCTCGCGTTTACCGGGCGGTCCGGGCAAGCGTTCCACGGCAAAACCGGCCGCTTGCAGCATGCGCCGGACACTTCCTTTGGCGCAATAAGTGGTGATGACGGCGCCTCCGGCACAAGCCTCATAAATTTTGTCGAACAGCGCTTGTGTCCAAACCCCGGGCTGCTTGTCGGGGGCGAAAGCATCGAAATACACCACGTCAAACAGTCCGTCGAAACAGAAACTGTCGGGTTTACTGAAGTCCCATTGCCGCTTTTCGAGGACAAACGCAGGAGTGATCGCTTGTGCGCGATCCCAAGGCAAGGCGTGTAACTGTAGAAAATGATCGTTTCTATCGGGGGCGATTAATGAGGCAAAATTCAGTTTTCGGGCATCCTGTAACGAAAGCGGATACAATTCGAGCGAAGTGTAATGCGCCGTCTGTTGTCTTTTTTCCGTTTCGAGTAAGGTCAGAAAAGCGTTCAACCCCGTTCCGAAGCCCACTTCCAATATCCGCACATGCGGTTTTTGGCACCGATGTAACGCGGCGTCGATATATACATGCCGGGCTTCCTGTAGGGCGCCGTGCGTGGAGTGATAGTGCTCGTCCAATGCCGGAACGTATAATGTGTGCGAGCCGTCTTCCGTTATCTCAAAATCGAATTTCATTTGATTAAAATACGAAGGAATTGTGAAGAAATAAACGATTTATTCTGAGTTATTCTTTTTCCATTTTCCTTCGTCCTGAATCTCGTCGATAGGGGCGCTATAAACATCGATTTACGCCTTGAGAAATAAAAAAATAACTTCGTCATTTCTGAAAACTTTATTTATTGAAAATACCTAAACGAAACAAAAGTATCAAATCTTTGTTTACTATTTTATCGAACGCTAAAAATTCTTACCTTCGCTTTAAAAAATAAATGAAGAAGACTACTTATATTCTTGTTATCGTTGTTTTGTTGTTGTCCGCCGGGTGCCGGCCGGGATCAAAAGCCGGGCAACACTCCGCCGGGGAGCGTGTCCTTACCGTGACCATCGAGCCGCAACGGTTTTTTCTGGAAAAGATTGTGGGGGATCGGTTTACCGTAAATACATTGATTCCCCCCGGCGCTAATCACGAAACCTACGAACCGGCGCCTTCGGTGATGACCGATTTGGGCAAGAGTTCCATCTACTTTAAAGTGGGAGCATTGGGTTTCGAGAACGCCTGGTCGGAGCGTTTGGGTAAAAATAATCCGGATGTAGCGGTGGTCAATTGCAGCGAAGGCATCGAGGCGATAGAAGATGCGCATAGCGATCATGCTCATCATTCGCACGAAGGACATGCCCATTCGCATAGTGAAGGCATCGATCCGCACGTGTGGACATCACCGTCGGCTGTGCGCATATTTACAGCCAATATGTATAAGGCGGTGGTCGAGGCGGATCCCGAAAACGAAGCCTTTTATAAAGCGAACTTCGACTCGCTGACCCGGCGTATAGACCGTACCGACAGCCTTATCCGAGACTTGTTGCAGGACATTCCTTCACGCGGATTTGTCATTTATCATCCCGCGCTCGGTTATTTTGCCCGAGACTACGGGTTACATCAATACAGCATTGAGTTTGAAGGCAAAAACCCGTCGCCTCGTCAACTCAAAGAACTAGTCGACATCGCTCACGCCGAAAACATCCATATCGTGTTTATCGAAAAGGGATACGATACGAAGAACGCCGAAGTGATGGCGAAGGAAATCGGAGCGCGCACGTATACCATCGATCCGTTGGCATATGACTGGGACGGCGAGTTGCTGCGCATTGCCCGTATTTTAGCCGGAAAAAACAATGAATAAATTACTCGAAATACAAAACCTGACGGTTGGATACGACGCTAAGCCCGAAGTCTTGAAGGGGGTGTCGCTGTCGGTGTACGAACGCGATTTCCTCGGCATTATCGGTCCGAACGGCGGCGGTAAAACGACCTTGCTCAAAACGATTCTCGGATTGATTAAACCGTCGGTCGGAACCATTACCTTTTTCGACGAAGGCAGGTCCGTCCCCGACATCAATATCGGGTATCTGCCGCAGATAAACCAAATCGATAAAAAGTTTCCCATATCGGTCTCCCAAGTCATCCTTTCGGGACTTACCCCGTCGGGCAGGCTTTTCAAACGCTATACCCTCGCAGATCGGGAGCAGGTAAAGCGGGTGGCCGGGCAACTCGGCATCGAACCCTTGCTCGACAAGCCGATAGGAGAACTCTCGGGCGGGCAATTGCAACGGGTACTGCTGGGTCGGGCTATTATCGACAATCCGAAATTGATTATCCTCGACGAGCCGAGTTCGTATGTCGACAAACTCTTCGAAACCAACTTCTACAAACTGCTCGGCGAGCTTAATAAAGAGATTGCCATTATTCTTGTTTCGCACGATGTGGGCACGGTGCTTTCGATGGTAAAGAATATCGCCTGCGTCAATGAGGGCTTGCATTATCACTCCGGTGCCGATATTTCCAACGAATGGTTGCTGGCGGCTTACGATTCGTGCCCCGTTGAGATTCTCGGGCACGGCTCGCTTCCGCACCGGGTGGTGCTGGATCATACCGTAGATGCGAACTCTAAAAAAGCATGACGATACGATGGCGGATGTAGTGTGGATTATTTTGGCGGCAGTTTTAGTGATTATCGGTTCTGTGGGCACCGTGGCGCCCGTATTGCCGGGGGTGCCGGTGTCGTGGTTGGGATTGTTGCTGCTTAAGTTTGCACCGTCGGTGAAAGACGAACTGTCGTGGACGACGATCGTTGTATTAGGCATCGTGACACTCATTGTGAGTTTGCTCGATAACTACTTGCCGGTGTGGGGAACGCAGAAGATGGGCGGAAACAAACAGGTCGTTTGGGGCACGGCGGCGGGGTTGCTGATCGGCTTCTTTTTCGGCCCTCTCGGAATCATTCTGGGGCCTTTTGTCGGCGCCTTGGCAGGGAGCCTTTTGTCGGGTAATAAGATAAAAGCGGCTTTCAAACAAGCTTCCGGCGCATTTGTCGGCTATATCCTCGGACTGATAGCGAAACTGGTTACCGCCGGATTCATTATTTTCTTTTTTATAAAAGCGTTGATGTAATAGAAAGCGTATGTAGCTGTGTTACTTTATGGGATTCTTTTTAAGTTTTAGAGTCTGTCAATACTTGTTTTTGGATTTCTTTTGGAGTGAAGTACTGCGTGGATGAAAATCGTTTGTTCTTCAATGGTGTAATAAATGTCGTAAGGGAACTTACGGGTAAAAGCAACTCTTGCTTCGCCATATCTTTTTTGATATTGTAATGGATGCTCTTCAATGGATGTCAAACAATCTTCGATACTTTCGGTTAATTCTTCCGCTAATTGAAGAGTATGCTCTGCATACCATTCGATCGCTTCGGTGATATCTTGTTCGGCTAAAGATTTTACAATCACTTTATATACCATACCTATCTTTTAAGGTTGTTTTTATTTCCTGCCAGCTTTTTCCGTCGGAGGGATTCTCCTTATGGTATTCTAACCGTTGGCTCAATATTTTTTCGTAATCCGAATCCGGTTCATTTATATCGTTTTCATCCGGATCATAACTATCGGCGAGTGCATTCATCATACGTAACAACCGATGATCTGCCGATCCGATTCGTTTAATGAGATGTTTTCTTAATTCTGCGGTTGTTCTCATCTTTTTTCCATTAAAATAGTTGTGAAATTATTTTGAAAAGAGGCTGTCTCAAAAGTAAAAATAGGGAATATTCTTTTTAATTTACAATCCGTTACTTTCACTCTTTTAATAATAACAATTTTTGAGACAGCCTCTTCTCTATGAAATCAATCCAAGGATTTGGTCATATCTTCCGGACGTACCCATTTGTCGAAATCTTCCGCCGAAACATATCCCAATCGGACGGCTTCTTCTTTCAGCGTGGTTCCGTTTTTGTGAGCCGCATTGGCGATCTCGGCCGCTTTGTAATAGCCGATCTTCGGATTCAACGCCGTCACCAACATCAATGAGTTATTCACCAATTCCTTGATGCGTGGCTTGTTGGGCTCGATGCCCGATACGCAGTGAATGTCGAACGATACGGCTGCATCACCCAGCAGTTGGGCGCTTTGCAGGAAGTTTGCCGCCATAACCGGTTTGAAGACATTCAATTCAAAATGTCCCTGCATACCCCCTACGGCAATCGCTACGTCGTTTCCGACGACTTGCGCGCAGACCATGGTTAATGCTTCGCATTGGGTCGGATTCACCTTTCCCGGCATGATCGAAGAGCCCGGTTCGTTGGCGGGGATAATGATTTCGCCGATGCCGCTACGCGGGCCGGAAGCCAGCAAGCGGATGTCGTTGGCTATTTTGTTGAGCGAAACGGCCACTTGTTTCAACGCTCCGTGCGTTTCCACGATAGCGTCGTGAGCAGCCAACGCCTCGAATTTGTTTTTTGCCGTCACAAAAGGAAGGCCGGTAAATTCGGCGATATGTTTAGCGACCACCACATCATAGTTTTTCGGCGTATTCAAGCCGGTTCCTACGGCCGTACCTCCAAGAGCCAGTTCGGCAAGATGCGGCAACGTATTCTCGATCGCCTTGATGCCATGTTCCACTTGAGCGGCATATCCGCTGAATTCCTGACCCAACGTCAGAGGAGTTGCGTCCATCAGGTGCGTGCGGCCGATTTTCACTACATCCTTCATTTCTTCCGATTTCGCGGCGAGCGCTTTATGCAATTGGCACAATCCCGCGAGGGTTACTTCCACCACTTTTTTATAGCAGGCAATGTGCATTCCGGTGGGGAACGTGTCGTTTGACGATTGAGATTTGTTCACGTCATCGTTGGGCTGCAAGGTCTTTTCGCCTTCGCCGATTTTTTTTCCGGCGAGTTGATGAGCGCGGTTGGCGATCACTTCGTTCACGTTCATGTTGCTTTGCGTTCCCGATCCGGTTTGCCAGATAACCAACGGAAATTGCTCATCGAGTTTACCTTCGAGAATTTCATCGCATACCCGGGCGATGAGGTCGCGTTTTTCTTGCGATAATACCCCCAGTTCGTGGTTGGCATACGCCGCGCCCTTTTTCAGATACGCAAATCCGTAAATGATTTCAATCGGCATGGAAGCCGGAGCCCCGATCTTGAAATTGTTGCGTGAACGTTCGGTTTGCGCCCCCCAAAGCTTGTCGGCGGGAACCTTCACTTCACCCATCGTGTCTTTTTCGATTCTGTACGTCATAATCCGTTATTTTTAAATATATTGAAAATTTTTTGTGTACGCTACTCTTTTGCGTCCGTTGTTCAAAAATGGTGTTCCGGAGATCGAAAACCATTATTTTTCCTTTACGCGATACCGGAACGCTCACAAAAATACAAAGAAAAAGCCTGATCGGGAAACACACGGTAATAAAAACTTGAAAGAATATCGTACAATCGAGGGCGTCGCCCGGAGACTTTGCCGAGGGTATCGCTCCTTCTTTTACTGAGGGCCTTGCCTGGAGCCGCATCTTCGTTCGGCAACGCCCCCGGAGAAGATATAAAAATGTAATTTAAAATGAGTATAAATAATGCGGGAGGAAAAGATGCTTTTCACACCAAAAAATACTACCTTTGCAGTTTGCATATCAAAAATTGATTTTGAAAATTCATGCGCCTTTCAGAACTACAAACAGGACAAAGAGCATATATCACTAAAATAAACGGTAGCGGAGCTTTCCGTAAACGTATTCTTGAGATGGGATTTGTGCGCGGGCAGGAAGTGAAATCGATCCTCAACGCGCCGTTGAAAGATCCGATAAAGTACGGCATTATGGATTATGAGGTGTCGTTGCGCCGGAGTGAAGCCGTATTGGTGGAGATTTCTTACTTGAAGGAAGACACGCTTCGCTCCGAGTCCGATTTGCCCGAAGACGACAATAAGCCGCCTTTACCGGATGTAAGTCATGCAACCCCCCGCCATGCGGTTCCTTTGCGGAAAACCGATCCTAAAACCATTCACGTGGCGCTTGTCGGCAATCCGAATGCGGGAAAAACGTCTATTTTCAATCTGGCCTCCGGAAGCCATGAACATGTGGGGAATTACGGCGGAGTGACGGTCGATTTGAAAGAAGGAACCCTTAAACATAAGGGATATACCTTCCGGCTGATCGATTTGCCGGGCACGTATTCTTTGTCGGCTTATTCCCCCGAAGAATTGTATGTGCGGAAATATATCTTCGAAGAAAAGCCCGATGTGATTATCAATGTCGTTTCCGCTTCGGCCGTGGAACGGAATTTATATCTCACCACGGAGTTGATCGAGTTGGAGACGCCGATGGTGGTCGCGCTGAATATGTTTGACGAGCTCGAGAAAAGCGGGCGCAAGTTCGACTATAAAAAGCTTTCGGCGATGCTCAATGTGCCCATGATTCCCACTGTCGGGACAAAAGGCGTGGGTATTCCGCAGTTGCTCGAGGCGGTTATCGACCTGCATCAATCCGAAAAAAACGTTCCCCGGGAGAGTGTGAAGGTTCCCTACGGGAGAGTCTTGGAAAAATCTATCGGCGTTATGGAGCGGGAATTGCAGGAGGTCGATTTGGAACAGTTACACATGCCCAAGCGATATACGTGCATCAAGTTATTGGAGGGAGACAAAGATGTAGAACAGGCGATCGCTGATTTGCCGAAATATGCCGATATCGTTTCCCGGAGAGATAAGGAACGTAGTTACATCGAAAAACTGTTGAAAGAGGATCCCGAATCGGCGTTCACCAATGCGCGTTACGGATTTATTGCGGGGGCGTTGAAAGAGACGTTGGGCGCCCGGATTCATTTTTCGCTTACAACGACGAAACTCGATGCGATATTTGCCCATAAGTATTTGGGGTTGCCGCTGTTTTTCCTGTTTTTGTGGATTACTTTTGAAGCGACATTCCGTTTGGGACAGTACCCGATGGACTGGATTGAATGGCTGGTTGCTCAATTGGGGAATCTGCTTCGCAACGGGATGGCCGATGGGCCGTTGAAAGATTTGTTGGTCGACGGCATCATCGGCGGTGTGGGGAGTGTGATTGTTTTTCTGCCCAATATCATTATCCTCTATGCGTTTATCTCTTTTATGGAGGATTCGGGATACATGGCCCGAGCGGCTTTCATTATGGATAAACTCATGCATGCCATCGGGTTGCACGGGAAGTCTTTCATCCCGATGATCATGGGCTTCGGGTGCAATGTGCCGGCCATCATGGCGACACGAACCATAGAAAGCCGCAATAGCCGGATGATTACGATGTTGATTGTGCCCTTCATGTCGTGCAGCGCCCGGTTGCCGGTCTATATTTTGTTTGTGAGTGCATTCTTTCCGCGAAACGGCAGCTTTATTTTATTGGGATTGTATGCGGCCGGCATCTTAGTAGCCGTCCTTACGGCATTGCTGCTGCGGAAAAAAATATTTACGGAAGAAGATACGCCGTTTGTCATGGAACTTCCTCCTTATCGCAAGCCGACGTTCAAATCGGTTATTATTCACATGTGGGACCGCTCGAAGCATTACCTGCAAAAGATGGGAGGCCCGATATTGATTGCTTCCGTCATTATTTGGTTCTTAGGCTATTTTCCTCAGAATGAAAATCGCGATAAGGCGTTTGATCGGCAAATCGAACAGATCGAATCTCGGGTTGGGCAAGGGCAAATCGATGAGGGGGAGAGAGAGAGTCTGGTTTCCGATATTGAGTACGTGCGCAATATGGAGCATCAGGAAAATTCGTATATCGGCAAGATTGGCAAGGCCATCGAACCGGTGATGCGTCCGCTCGGATTCGATTGGAAGATATCGGTGAGTTTACTTTCGGGCATGGCGGCCAAAGAGATTGTCATCAGCACCATGGGAGTATTGTACACGGGCGATAGTGAAAATCAGGAATCGTTGCAGACACGGCTTTCCTCGGAAAGATATGCCGATGGCTCGCCGGTGTTTACGCCGTTGGTGGTCGCCGGATTTTTATTGTTCGTACTGATTTATTTTCCCTGTATTGCGACGGTCGTGGCCATCAAGGAGGAAGCGCATTCATGGAAATGGGCGTTGTTCAGCGTGCTTTACTCGACCGGTTTGGCGTGGTTGGTTGCTTTTGCCGTATTTCAAATAGGGCAGTTTTTTATGTAAAAGAAGAACATTTATCCTTTTAACGTGTTTTGAAAATATGAATATACAATGGATAGTGGTTGGCCTGATTGGCCTCGCAGTCGTGGCTAAGGTCGGATACGAAATTTATAAGTTTTTCTTTGTCAAGAGGGATGACTCTTCTTATTGCGGCGGATGCCCCAGTTGCGGAGAGGTGAAGAAAGAGTTACGCTCACCGGCACATCATGAAAGCAGGTGAATGCTCAATTTATAACCATTTCCTTTTTGCAGTGTGATTTTCAGATTTGTATTTTCAGCCAGTAAAACCCGTAGGCGGCGGATGTAATTATTCAGGCTGTTTTCGTTGTATGATTCGGTGTTGCCTTCCCATGCCGCATAAAATAATTCTTCACGGGAAACAACCCGATCAAGGTTCGCCGTCAGTTTTTTCAATAACACATAGTCCATCGGGCGTAATTCTTTGATTATCCCATCTTCGGTTATAATAGCCCTGTTCCGGTTGTCCAGTAACATATTGCCGATACGTTCCGGCGCCCCGTCGTCTTCCTTATATCTGCCGTCTCGTTGGCGGGCAAACCGGTCGATATGCGCTGCCAGGAGTCTTACGGATAGCGGTTTATCGAGATAAGCCACCCCTCCTGCGTGTAATCCTTTTTCTTTCAGAGGTTCTTCGTGGTACGACGATATAAAAATAATAGGTAATGTGGGAAAAATCTCATACAGGTTGCGGCCCATCTCGATGCCGTTTTGCTTTCCGAGCATGACATCCAGTACCAATACATCCGGCTGCAAGCTACGGATGTTTTCGGTGATTCTTTCAACCGACGGGAAATAGCGGGTCTCATAGCCGCGTTCATTCAATTCTCTTACAAGTTGAGCGCCCAGCATCTTATCATCGTCTATAAGCAGTACATTTATTTTTGGCTTCGTCTTCATCGTTCGATTTGTTTAAATCTTTATTCAGGAAGGGCAATGGTAAACAACGAGCCTTTGCCCGGTTCACTTTCCGCCACAAGCGTACCGCCGTGCGCTTTGATAATATGAAAAGCATAATAGATTCCGATTCCGTTACCCTCTTTTTTGTCGGTGGTATAATAAGGATAGAAAAGATGCTTCAACTGTCGGCCCGTCATACCTGTACCGTTATCGGCGACCGTGATTTTTATGCGGTTATTATCCTTAAACGCGTGAAGGGTTACAATGGGACGGTCATCATTGTATTTCGCCGCATTCTCTATGAGCGTACGCAAAGCCGCCTCAAACAAGTCCGGTGAAACCCGTATGGCGAGTTCGCTGTCTGCTTGATTTTTAAACGTGATCTTTTTTTCGGGAAAAACCGCCCGCATTTCAGTTTCAATCTGTTCCAGCAGATCGTACACATATACCTCTTCTTTTTGATTATCCCGGATTTTTTGGATAGTTCGTCCCGATTGCAACATCCGTTTTATTTTATCAGACAAAAAAATCACGCGGTCGGCGCTAAGCGAGAGCGCTCCCCTCTTGGTAGCATCTGTTTCTTTTTCTTCCATGGACGTAAGCGTCAGGTACACGTATGCCAGCGGCGATTTCAAGTCGTGAATAGCGCCGCGGAACGATCGTTCCATGTTCGTCATCTCCCCCTGCCAGCGTTTCAACTTCGCCAGGAGAATAAGGAGCACACCGATAATAATTACAGAAGCGCAAAGGGATATAAGTGTCGCTATACCCATATTCCGCAAAGGGCCTTGTTCTGCGATACCATATTCGGCGCGCAGTATGTAGCGTGCTCCGGGATAGGCGATTATCCTTTCTGCCGTGTAGCGCGCCGATAATGCTTTTTCGACGATAGGCAATGAGTAGGAAATGCTGTCGATCACCACATCTTCGTTGGAATAAAGCAGAAGGCTTCCCGACACCGTTTTGCCCATTTCTTCGGTGTGAGCGCGCAGTAAAGAATCCATGCGTGCCAGAGAAAATTTACCCGATCGTATCTGCATCAGGATAAACGCATTTTCTATCAATATCGGGGCGTTACTGTAACTGTTTATTTTTCCCAGGTCTATGATTTTCTCAGGATGGGTTTTATATCTTCCGGGAATGGAATCGAGACGGGCTGCATGGACATAAGGTTGCGACGACCGAAGAGAGAATGCAGAAGAAGAAACCGATTGGTTGAACGCCTTTTCAAATTCCTCCTTTTTATTTTCTTTCTTTTGATGAACGGCATTACCTATCCATATCGCCTGTGAGCCTATTAAAACCGCCAAGGCGAGTGCAGAAGCAAAAATATAAGGTGTCATTCTCCGTTTCATCATAATAAATTTTTTCTTCTTATTTCTCCTCCGAAAAAAAATCAAAACAGTTTCTAAGCAAAAGTAGCAAAATTGTGCTGATGTAAAAAAGTATTCTTCAATAAAATAGCAATTGAAAATCCTTTGCGAAAATTTCCTCTAATGTAGGCAGCTTCCCTTTAGCTTTACAATATATAGATTTTGCCTATACTATATATCGATTCTTTCGATGAAGAGATTATGTTGCGATTATATAACGTTCCGAAAACTCTTCCTAATATTGCAGCGTATACTATTATTCACAATTAATAATCAAAACAATGGAAGTATTCAATGCACAACAACTGAATTCGGTAAAAGGCGGTTCTTCAGGAACTGAAAAAGAAGATGAAGATAATTCGATTATTGTCATTATCGATGGAGTACCCTATATTGTTACCCCGCATGGATTGAAGCCGGTAGTGGTACTAAAGTAATCCTCAATTTTGGAGAGATTCCGCTAAACGGCTCAAAACCGTTTGACGGATAAAATAATAATTCATGAAGTGCGAATAATTACGCCAAAAGGCAAAAAAACAAAACGATTATGGATTTAAATCTGATCTCTGCAACGCTCTCTGGTGAAGATGCGGAAGAAGTTCGCAAGGCTTTTGCGACGATCAACACGAAGTTGCCGTTCCTTTCCACGATGCAAAGCGCGGAAGTGAGCGGGGTATTTAAAGTGGGAAACAACTACCAGCCGTTCCTCGAATTGGCCAAGGAAGTAGTCGATACCCACCCCGAAATTCTGCCGGCAGTGTTTAATGCCGCGGAGTTCGATAAGGATTATTCGCTTTACAAAACACTTCAACCCGTTTCCCTCCAAGCCGAAGAGATCAGCGAAGGGTTGAAAAAGTCGGTGATGGCCGTCGGTGGCGACACCATCAATGCCGCGTTCGAGGTGTACACGGCCGTCAAGCAGCACAAGGACAAGGTGCCGGGGCTAAGCGTGTTTTACGAAGCGATGTTCGCATTCTTCAAAAGAACCCGGAGCAAAAAGGATGAGACGAGAAAATAAGGCTTTTTTGCGCTTCTATGTGCGGTGATAACACAAGCGGCAGGATAGTACAGAGTGTTCTCAAGCCACTTTCGAGCGGAATGCCGTTTTTTGATACATTAAATTACAGGGATATACGGATGAAGATGAAAACAAAAATAAGAATACTAAGGGAGAAAATAACCGGATGCCTGAGGCAAATGCTACATTTCTTTCCGTTACGGGAAATCCTGTTTGGTTTCCCGTCGGAAAAGGTTTACTGTCCCGTTAAGGATAGAATGCCGTTTCTTTTGCCGGAATTTCGCTTAGAGAAAAACATCGCTTCGGGAAATTTCTTCTTTTGTCATTCGTTGAAGCGTAACACATTCTTATGCCTGATCGGCAAAAACAACCTGGACACATCCGGCTGCAGCCGTTTTTCTCAATTCCGGCGGTTGCAGCCGATTAGGAAAAACAGGATTTTTCCTGTTTAGAAATTGAGAGACAAGCGGAAAATCTGTATTTATACAAATTGTCCGCAAGTCGCTGAAGCGAAGATAAAAATAGTAGGCGGCGCAGCAATCCCAACCGGTGTGTTGCCGGGAAACTGTATCAAAATGGGCGCGAATATTTCGAAAAGCGTGAAGAGTAGAAATAATATCCAAATAAATAAATTTATGAGAAAGAAATTAATCATTACTTTTGCTGCATTATGTATTACTTTAGCATCTTTCGCTTCTTTTAATTTTACAGCGAGTTGCGGTGCTCAGACGCAGACAGATTTTGGGAATCTATCCCCCGAACAGTACCAAAGCTATCTCCTGGAATTGGATGATATCCTTTGCAGTTAATGAAATTATAAAATAAGGGTGTGTCCAAAGTGTTTTTTATTGGACAAATAAAGACTTCTATATACGATACATATACATGTCTATATTCTTAATCAACGTTTTTGACACACCCTATAAATATAAAACAAAATGAGTAAGTCATATCTGTTCGTAATACTTCTGTTATTTTGTGTTGTGGGGAGTCTTTTTTCCCAACAAATAACTTCTGCCTCTCCGGAAGTGATGCAGACGCTCATGACCGTTTCAAAAAGAATTAGGTTGGATACTTGTGTGCTTCAGGTCCAATACAGAATGCTGAGTGTAACCGATGCGAATAAGCCCGATAAAAAGAAAGACAATTTGATGCTCTTACAAATAGGGCTAAACATCTCAAAGTTTTCAGATTTTTTTGTGTTGCGAGGAGATTCCTTACGTGAGGTACATGCCGCCCAGAAAATAAACCTGGTGGAATCAACCAATAAATTGTTGCCTCTTTTAAAGGGAACTACTCCTTTGAATGTTTTTAAGAATTATCCGGCAGGAAAAATCACGGTTTTAGACAGAGTACCATTGAGTACTACCTATAAATATATTGAAGATAGGGAAAAGCCTGAGTGGAAAATGGAGCCGGGTAATTTAACCGTATGCGGATATGAGTGTCGGAAAGCGACAACCTCTTTTCGCGGGCGCCATTACACGGCTTGGTATGCTCCGGAAATAGCCGTCAGCGAAGGCCCGTGGAAGTTTTGGGGCTTGCCGGGATTGATACTCAAAGTGGAAGATGACCGGGGGCATTACACCTTTGAGGGAGTCGCCATAGAAAAAGCACGGGGAATCGTTCCTATATACATTTTAGACCAGACCTATATAAATACGACAAAAGCCCGCTTCAACAAAGCGCTAAAGAACTTTTACGATAATCCGGGCGGAACCATACAGGCATCTGGCGTTGTGCAAGGCGGTTTGCCGGATAACATTCAATCCCGCCCGTACAACCCGATAGAATTGACTGATGAATGAGTGGCCGGTATAGATTACTGTTTCCGTTGTTCTTTTTCCCGTTTATCGCCGTATCTCAAACGGCGATAAGAGGAAATATATCGGATGCGGAAAGCAAAAATCCGGTGGAAGGCGCCGTTATCAGTATCGTGGACGAGAGTAACGAAGTACTGTCGTATGGTGTATCTGACCGTAAAGGGGACTTCATGCTATCGGTAAACAGCCAATCGAATACATTCCGGCTGGTATGCCGGATGTTAGGATATTCGGACTACTCTCTATCGATAGAGAATAAAACACAGGAAGTACTTGTTGCATTAAATCCTTCCGCCATCGAACTGAAGGAAGTAACCATAAAAGCGACTCCCATAACCATCAAGGAAGACACCCTGGCCTACAGCGTGAGTGCGTTTAAAACAGCCGGAGACAGGACCATTGGCGATGTGCTGAAAAAGATGCCCGGCATCGAAGTGAAGCCAGGCGGGGGAATTGCATACCAGGGTGAACCGATTAATAAGTTTTATATTGAAGGGCTTGATTTATTGGAAAACAAATACGGAATTGCTACCAATAACGTTCCTGTCGATGCCGTCCTCAATGTGGAGGTTATTGAAAACCACCAACCCGTACAGTCGATAAAAGGAATGATCAGCAGTGCCCAAGCAGCGATAAACCTGAAATTGAGGGATGACAAAAAGGCGCGTCCCGTGGGGGGCGTAAGAGCGGGGGGCGGAAAATCCGATGAATGGAATTGGTTGTTAGAAGTCTTTACCCTGCTTGCGACAAAAAAGCGGCAAACCATAGCCATGTATAAGACAAACAATACGGGTTTGGACATAGGAATGGAATTGAATGAGCAAACGCTTTCCATGCAAGATTTGCAGGACCCCTCCTCCGGATTAGAGAAAGACTTATTGCTTCCTTCCGAATCCGGTAATCCGCCAATAGAACAAGAGCGGTATTTATTCAATAAAACCCATCTTGCTTCGGTCAATAATTTATGGAAAACGGGGGCTGACCGCCAGTTCCGTATAAATATCAATTATTTGAACGATGTTCAGCATGAAAACAGCTCCCTGAGGAGCGAATATTTTCTGCCCGACAGCACGTTGATTGTGATCGAGGATAATGCATTAAAAAAGAAACAACAACTCTTTTCGGGAACGCTTACGTATACCGACAACAACTCTTCGTATTTTTTGGAAAACGCATTCAACTGGAAGATAAAACAATCGGAGAACCACTCGTCTGTTTTTACTTACAGCGACAGCGTAGAGCAGGATTTTCACACCCCTACGACATCTTTCCGGAATGAATTGAAGTACTTGCGCAAGTGGGGCGACCGGCTTTGGAATATCAATTCCTATGTTTCCTTTACCAATCAACCCGAGGCGTTGACAGTTTACAGGGATAATGCCATAAGCCGGCAGGATATTGATTTGTACGGCTTTTTCACCCGCAATAGCAGCTATTACTCGTGGTTTTGGGGCCGGTCGAGTATCCGCTTAAATGCATTGATGGAGGCTTCGCTGAATACTGTCGGGACAGACCTCGTATCTTCACTCGTAACCGACAGCCTGGCTTCTGACTTCCAATCAACCGCATTAATATTCGAATTGTCACCCGCATATACGTACAAAACTGAAAAAAGCAAGCTGGAACTTACCCTTCCTTTCCGTTATCAATCCATCGGTTATGACAACAAAAGGAAAAGTGACGGTACCCAAACCACCCATTATTTTTTGTACAATGCGCGAATAAGTTATAGCCGGACTTTCCATCCTTTTTTCTCCTCCCGCATAGCTTATCATTACCTGCAGAATACCGGCGATTATATGGATTATCTGGATAGTTACACTATGAAAAATTACCGTAATTACTTCATTTCATCGGGAGTAATCAGTTTGCGTAAAAGCCATACCTTGTCGCTAAGCCTGAATTACAAGAATCCGCTGAATAATTTATTCATCAATGCTGCGGCAGCATATATCCCCTCGGAAAGTAATAAAACCGCAGCCCGTCGTTTTGTCGGTGAAGTGTATATAAACAGTGAGATCCTAAAAGACAATCGGACAAATATATGGATGGGACGGTTTTATTTGGGCAAATATTTCAGCCATATCAAAACCAATATCGGATTAACGAGCGACTATCATTCTTCTCAACTATCCCGTTTCCAACAAGATGTTCTTTATCCGATGGAGGTCAATACCTTAAGGACAACAATCAGTGGAAATACAAAACTTTCCGATTGGTTGACTTTCGTGTATCGGTGCAATTGGGTTGAAACTGCTTCGTTAATAAAAGGCTCCGGCACATCTTATCAGTCGAGTTTCACTCAAATTGGTCAACAATTCAAGACTTACGTTTCGCTTTCGAAAAAACTCAGTTTCAATTTACAACTTGAACATACCTATAACGAAATAGGGAAAGATACGTCGGTTGATATATTTCTGGCAAATATAGCGGCGAGTTATAAACTGGAGAACGTCGATTTTGACTTGTCGTGGAATAACCTGTTCAATAAAAAAGAATATGCCTATTCATTTTTTAACGGATTGGAAACCTATATGTACAGATACGCTATCAGGCCAATGTCGGTAATCTTGACAGCGAGTTTTAAATACTAAGAATACAAATTAATTGGAAAAAATAATAACTTTATAAATACGTTAGAACAATTAGATTAAGTATGGATTTGAATCTGATCTCTGCAACGCTCTCTGATGAAGATGCGCAAGTGGTTCGCGAAGCTTTTGCGACAATCAACACGAAGTTACCGTTCCTTTCCACGATGCAAAGCACGGAAGTGAGCGGGGTATTTAAAGTGGGAAACAACTACCAGCCGTTCCTCGAACTGGCCAAGGAAGTAGTCGACACCCACCCCGAAATTCTGCCGGCAGTGTTTAATGCAGCGGAGTTCGACAAGGATTATACGCTTTACAAAACGCTTCAACCCCTTTCCCTCCAAGCGGAAGAGATCAGCGAAGGATTGAAAAAGTCGGTGATGGCCGTCGGTGGCGACACCATCAATGCCGCGTTCGAGGTGTACACGGCCGTCAAGCAGCACAAGGACAAGGTGCCGGGGCTAAGCGTGTTTTACGAGGCAATGTCTGTGTTCTTCAAAAGGAACCGCGGCAAGACGTCCGAAACGAAAAAATAAGAGACGGCATCCTATCCGTGCGGGTAGATCACATAAGCGAGTATCGCCTGCCCGTTACGGAGCGTCTCCGGGCCATTACGGAATGTCTCACACGCATAATGGAGTGTCTCGGAGCCATTCAATAATGACAATTAGCCATTCCGTTATGTGCCGGAGACATAAATGAATGACTCAAACACCTACAATAATGGCTCGATGACATTCCATAATGACTCAGAGACATATAATAATGGCTGAAAGACATACAGGAGTGTCTGCCGGACATACATTAATGGGCAGAAGACATAACGGAATGTTGGCGAGACATATTCGAATGGTTTAGAAACATTCTGTAACAGATAGAAGATGTGACAACCTAATCAATAGTCTCAATAGAATCGATAAAAGATATATGGTAAAAACGGTCTCAGAAACCGCCGAACCTCCTCTCCCCTTTTGGGGGAAGCCGGAGGGGCTTTTTCCCTCGCCAGGAAGCAAAAACAATTGATCGAAGACGGGTGTACCCGGATGTTTCACTAAATGACAAGAAAAGGCGCTGCAAAGACAATCAAAACACGGTAAAGTCAATCTCCCACGCGATGGCAAACTAATTTTACCGGAAGCTGCCCAAAAGCGAAGAAAGTAGCGAGTAAGGAAGTATAGCCGACGGGCTGTATAGAATTAAACGTAGAATAAATCAATAAATTATGAACCTTTCTTTCCAATTAATCGGGAAGAATCAATAACTTTACAAATATGTTAGAAGAATTGAATTTAGAAGAAATGAGTGATATCAAAGGTGGATACGAGGAAGGAGTTTACGATGTTTATTGCAATGTTCTGCAAGAACAAGCCAATACAGTTGGAAAAGATTGGACTGATAAACAATGGGATCGATGGGGTGAACTCTATGAAAGCTACTGTATGAACTAAAAATTGATTTTTATCTACTCCTTTTAAAATTTAATTAAGAGGAGTAGATTGTATTAAATCGATAGACAATGATGAAATTTGTTCTTTTATTATTTGCTAGTTTATTCTTTTTTTTTAGTTCAGTCCTTTCTCAAAATATTATTTTAGAAGATGCTGAGTTGGAATGCATCTATTCGTTTGTGCTGCAAAAGGACACTCTATATAAGTCCAAACCGGTAGAGGATGATATGGTATTGCGTATCGGAAAAAATGTTTCACAGTTCTTCAGCAGGCACACTTTTTATAATGATTCCCTCTGGGCGGAAGATACGGAATTCGCCATGAAACTTTCAATTGAAACGCTCAATTCGGGAAACTTCACGAAAGGTCCCTACGTACGCACCACGCATGATTACATTTACAAAAATTATCCCGAAGGAAAACTTACAGTTATGAATAAAGATATGATTGTCGGTTTTGTATACGAAGAAGAATTGGCGCCCCAACAATGGACAATTTTAGAAGATTCCTTGAAACGGATTCTGGACTATTCCTGTGGATTGGCACGTTGCGATTTCAGAGGGAGAACCTATTTCGCATGGTTCACTGCCGATATTCCTTATGACGATGGGCCATGGAAGTTGAAGGGCCTGCCGGGTTTGATTTTGGAAGCGTACGATAAAAATAAGGATTATCATTATGTGATTGCATCCATTCAAAAGGATAACCTTACCCCGGTAACTTTTTACAATTACGATAATGAGCCCTATATAAAAACTACCCGGCACGAATACCTGAAAGCCTACATGGAATATCTGAAAGGAAAATCACGAAAAGAAATTGATTTGATAAACGATGTGATATGGAAAGGAAAAAAGAAAAGATATTTGGATAAAGGACCTCGGCGGGTATTATATGACTTTTTAGAACGGGATTATAAATAAATTATGCTATGAAACGGATTATCATTTGTGTTTTAGCGGGAGCGATACTCCCTTTATTTTGTTTTTCTCAAGAAAAAGTATTGGATCATGCTTCTTTAAAATGTATGTATCATCACACTTATATGAATGATACGTTGGAACAAACTGTTCGTGAAGACTTACTTGTACTGCAAGTCGGCAAGAACATTTCGAAGAGTTATAGTTATTATACATACCAAAATGATTCGTTGTCGAAAACACCGGATGGGGAGAAAAAATGGAAAGAAATGTTCAATCAATCACTGAGAAATTTTCAAACACACCGGAATAGAGCGCAATTTCTGAATAGTTTTCCCCGAAAGCGATCTACCACATATGTGTATAAAAATTATCCCTCAGGGCAAGTTACCGTAACTGATGCGGTGGGCAGAGATCATGTGTTATACTCCGATACATTAAATGCCCAACACTGGACGATAACAGATAGTATCAAGACTATATTGGACTATTCCTGTCAAATGGCTACTTGTCATTTCCGGGGAAGGGATTGGACAGCTTGGTTCACAGCAGATATTCCGGTAAGTGACGGACCTTGGAAATTCGGTGGATTGCCCGGTTTAATCATGGATGTTTCAGATAGAGGCAAACAATACGCTTTTACGATTATTGGTATAGAGAACATGAAACAGGAGCCTATTTTGTTTACTTCACCGATGGAAATAAATACATCTTATAAAGAAATAGATCGAAAAGAATTCTTAAAAGCTTATATGCGAAGTCTTGTTAATACCTCCGGGTTTATGGAGGCTGAAACAGGCGTATCATTCGGAAAAGACAAGCCTGTATATTATGATTTGATAGAACGTGATTATAAATAAGCCTTCCCTCGCCAGAAAGCAAAATAATTGATCGAAGACGGGTGTAACCCGGATGTTTCACTAAATGACAAGAAAAGGCGCTGCAAAGATAATGAAAACACGGTGAACTCAATATCCTACGCGATGGGAAAATGATTTTACCGGAAGCAGCTCGAAAGCGAAGAAAAGTAACTAGTAGGCGGTACAGCCGACGGCTGTATAGAACTAAACAAAGGATGAATCAATAAATTATGAACCTTTCTTTCCGATTAATCGAAAAGAATCAATAACATTATAACTATGTTAGAACAATTAGATTATCAAGAAATGAGTGAAATCAAAGGTGGTATATCAGCAGAAGAGTATTGTGCCATTCTCGATCAATTAATGGAAGACAATTGGGGCGGATGGAGTGATGGAAAAAAACATTCTGCATCATCAGCTTACGCAAAACATTGTTAATGTGAAATTGTGAAAGAGAGGAAAATCCTCTCTTTCCTTTAAGAGAAATTGGGTGCACTTATGTTGATTAAAATGAAATATTTAACTTCTTTATTAAGTATTATATTCATTACTGAAAGTCAATCGCAGGAATTGTTAGATAGAAGCTATTTACAATGCCAGTATAAGTATATCTGGCAATTCGATACATTGAAAAATGTTGTAAGAGATGATTTGTTGATATTACAAATCGGAAGTAACCTCTCAAAATGTTATAGTTATTATACCTCCCAATCTGACTCATTGGATGCAGCGCCTGACGGCAAAAATAAAAGGAGAATATTGACGAAAAAAGCAGTTAAAGATTACTTGAATCTTGGGATTTTTGAAGGAATTCCCTATAAGCGGATGAAGACGTATGTTTATAAGAACTATCCGAAAGGGAAAATGACAGTCACTGATGGAATTTCGACTCAATATTATAGATATGAGGATAAATTGCACGCTCAAAATTGGCAGATTTCGGATAGTACTAAAACCGTATTGGATTATCTGTGTCAAATGGCGGAATGTGATTTCAGGGGCAGACAATGGACGGCATGGTTTGCTGCTGATATTCCGGTAAGTGATGGCCCGTGGAAATTTGGAGGATTACCCGGTTTAATCATGGAAGTATATGATAAGGGAAGTCAATACCATTTCACAATTATCGGTCTGGAAAGAAGAAAAGATATTCCTATTGTCTTTACTTATTTTACAGATAGAGGAAAATATGAGCAGACAACTCGTAATACATTCCTGAAAACCGAAAAGAGGTACCTGATGGATTTAAGCAGTTATATCGAAATGGAAACAGGCATCGATTTAAGCGGCGGCTATCCGCAGAATGTTATGCGATATGATTTGATAGAACGGGATTACAAATAATGAATGAAAACGAAAATAGATATTTAGTCACTTTATTAACTCATTTCCTTAGGATATACGATGTTCCATACCGGGAAAAAGAAGTGGCGTTGGTGTTACTGTCGTCTCCTTCATTTCCTTCGGTTTTGTCGATTGTACAGACGTGCCTGTATTTTGGGTTGGAAACAAAGGCATATAAAGCAGATTTCAGGGGTCTTGAAAAAACTGAATCGCCTGCAATTGTTCATCTGAAAGAAAATGACACTGGAAAGTTTGTTTTGGTGAAAAAAGTAACGGCCAATAAAGTGATATGTTTCGATGCCATTACTTACCAAATAAAAGAAATCATAAAAGATGAATTTTGTGCCCGTTGGAGTGGTGTGCTTATTTTATCTGAAAAAGGCTTGCCGCAACGTCAACGGAAAATAAATCAGTCAAAAATAACGAATAGATTGGGTGTCTATGGTTTAACCTTATTGGCGTTATCAAGCCTCTTTCTTTTTGAATTTCAGAATAATCGTTATGATTCCACGGAAATACTATATGCATTCAATCTCTGTGTACTGAAAATGGCAGGTATATGGCTGTCTATAAATCTGCTTAATCATGAGTTTGGTCGTTCTTCGTCTTCTCTGGACAGATTTTGTCATAGAAAAGCATCCTTTGATTGTAATAAAGTACTTCAGTCAAAAGCTTCGAAGATAGTAGAGGACGTGGCTTTAGCGGATGTAGGATTTGTTTATTTCTGTATGGGATTCATTTTATTAATAGTAAGTGTATATTCCGGACTCGTTGATAGTGTCATCACCTTTCTTTTTTGCTTATCTGTTTGCTGTATTCCTTTTATCTCCTTTTCTATCGGTTATCAAGGATTTGTTGTCAAGAAATGGTGCCCTTTATGCCTCAGTGTAATGGGTGTGATTGTTCTGGAAGTTTTCTTGGTTGTTATATTCCCTTCAAAAATCACACTTACCGTTCCATTTATGACTATATTGTCCCTGCTACTTTTTTCATTGGCTGTCAGCGTTATGGTTTTACTTTCCTTTAAAGTGTTTCTCCGAGAGCATTCAACTCTTTTTACAGATAAAATCAATGCTCTGAGATTTAAAAGGGATCCATTTATTCTTGCTACATTATTCAAACATCACGAGCGAACATCTTTTTCTAAAAATAATGGGGTGATATCCATCGGAAATTCCGATTCGAAAATCTGCATCACGACATTGCTCAACCCCTTGTGTCCTCCGTGTAAAAGACTGGTAACTAAACTTATGGATATTCGTGAAAAATTTCCTAATCACTTTTCATGGAATATACGTTTCGATGGCGTGAAAAGTCATGAATACAAAGAAATAAATCATATCCCCTTATATTTAATAGAAGTATGCAGAAATATAAATTCCGATGAAAAAAAGTTAGAAATTATAAGAGATTGGTACTCCGAACAATCCATAGAGAAATTTTCATCGATTTATTCATTACAGGAAATATCGAACGAAACGGTTGCTGATTTCTATTTCCAATGTGAAGAAAATAGCAAGTCGAATATAAAAAAAGTTCCGGCGATTTGGATGAATCATTACGAATTGCCACAGGGATATTCAGTTATAGATATCCCGTTCTTAATGACGGACCTGAATTTATTACAGCAGCTTACCGTGTAATAGTGTAAAAAAGGAGAAAATATATGAGGAAGTATGTCATCGGTATAATCGTTTATCTCTTTACAATAGTCGTAAGTTACAGCCAGCCGGTTATGATTTCGGGGTTGGTAACCGAAAAGAGTTCGGGCGAACCATTGCCCGGCGTTCTGGTGACAGTGCGCTCGAAGGAAAACAAAATCATTCAGTTTACCCGTACTTCCGTAGAGGGCCGCTACGAAATATCTTTCGAGTCCTTTCCCGCGGAGCATACCCTGCATTTCTCCCTGATGAATTTTGCCGCTCAAAGCGTAACGCTCGAAACGAATCGGCAGGTGTACGATGTGCAATTGAGCGAACAGGCGACGGAATTGAAAGAGGTGATCGTGAAAGCACCTGGCATCCATCAACGTGGCGATACGATACGTTATGTAGTCTCGAGTTTTGCGGATGCACGGGATAAATCCCTGGCAGATGTGTTGAAGAAAATGCCGGGTATTGAAGTGGAAAAGAGCGGCGAAATCAAATTCAACGGCGTGTCGATTAATAAATTCTATATCGAAGGAAAAGATTTGTTGGGCGGGCGTTATGGCTTGGCAACGCAAAACGTACAGCAACAGGATGTGGGCAGCGTGGAAGTGATGGAAAACCATCAACCGTTAAAGGCGTTGGAAGATATTTCGTTCTCTCAGAATCCGGCAATCAATATCCGCTTAAAAGAAGATGCCAAAGCCCGATGGGTGGGTACCGTCAAAGCCGGTGCTGGCTTAAGCCCGTTTCTCTGGAATATAGAACTGGCCCTTATGCGCTTCAAGAAAAATGCGCAAACGCTGAACACCTATAAAACGAATAATACCGGCGAGGACTTGATACGCGAAACGCAGTCGTTTTCCATCGATGAAATACTCAGTCAATTCTCCAAGAATTACCGTCTCGCGGACAATGTCAATGTCTCCCCCGGCTCTCTTGCGGAGCTCGATGCCGAACGTACGCGCTTTAACAAGACCCACATGATGAGTACTAATAACCTCTGGTCGCTGGGGAAGAATTATGACCTTACTTCTCAAATCACTTACACCAACACCCGGCTTACGTCCGATAATTCTTCGGTAACTGCTTATTTCTTGCAGGATTCAATACTGACGGAGGAGAAAACCGAACATGGATATAACCGCCAAAACCGGTTGTCGGGCGACGTAACCCTTTCGGCAAACACCTCGTCTTATTATTTCAAAAATAAACTCTCTACCGATCTCCGGTGGAATGATACGGATATCGACATTGCGGGAACCTATTCCAACCAGCAATCGGCTTCCCTTACATACCGTAGCATAGCCAATGATTTGGAACTGTTGAAGCGCACTGGGAAACAGGCTTACACGATTCACTCATTCAATTTGTATCAAACCAAGCCACAGGATTTAACGGTGACAAGGGACGGAGAGGCACAGGAACAGCAGGTCTTGTCTTCGGCTTTTTACACGAATACGAATACCTCGCTGGCTTTTTACCTGAAGCCATTTACTGTTTCCCTGAAGCTGGGGATAATAGGAGTTGCGCGGTCTTTGGAAAGTACTCTTACCGGGGTGTCCGATACGATTGGCCGATTGGATAATGACTTGTCGGTGCGCTATCTGAATCTCTATGCATCGCCGGAGGTGGAATATAAAAACGGCGGATTCGAAGCGAAATTCGATATGCCTGTTTCCTTTCTCTCTTATCAATACCGGAATCGTCTCACGGAAGAAAAAGAACCGACTTCCCGTTTTTTACTCTCCCCCGGACTATATATGCGATATCATGTTACTTCGCGGTTGTCGGCCTCCGTTTCGGGACGTCTGTCACAGAGTCCCGTAGAAGAACAGTCCTTTTATGAAGGAGTAATCCTGCAAAATTACCGTAGTCTTGCACGGGGATTGATCGATTATGAAACGGGCACCCAAAAGTCCCTGACTTTAAGCACATCGTATAAAAACCCGTTGAAAGCATTTTTTGCCAATGCCTCCGTGATGCGCTCTTGGAGTTACTCCCCGCGTATCTCCGACCGTTCTTTTATAGATGATTTCATCCTGTATACCTATATTTCTCAGCCCCATTATTCTGATGTCTGGATGTTGAACGGCAATGTGAGCAAAGGAATCGATGCCATCAGGGGCATGGTGTCGGTACGGTCGTCTTATCTGTTTTCCGGAGCTTCCATGTTTCAAAACGGTATTGAGACGCCCTATTCTTCGGATTTATGGACAGTCTCCCCGAAGATAAATTCCCGTTTTTCCGATTGGGGCGGCTTTGTGTATGAATTGGAGTTTTCGCGCAACCGGCTGAGTTTAACAAACAGCGAAACAGAATCTTCCTATACAAATCTTTCTCAAAAATTAACGTGCCATATAACCCCTTTCAAAACGTGGTCGTTAGAACTTGTGGGAGAACATTACTATAATGAAATTACCGCTGATGTTTCCAAACACTTTTTCCTTTCCGATGCCGCATTTACCTATAGCTTTAGGGGCGGGTGGGAGTTGAATCTGTCCGTTACGAATATTTTTAATCAACGCATATATGCATATACGCTTTTTGACGGTTTGACGAGTATGGTGAGAGAATACCGTATACGTCCGCGTAATTTTCTGGCAAGTGTCTTTTTTCGATTTTAAGTAGAAAAATTATGTCTTTTCCCTTCACCCGCCAACCCGATTCAATGGACTGCGGCCCGGCGTGCCTGAGCATGATCGCCCGGCATTACGGCCGGGACTACACGCTGG
>ENA-UOOR01000081-UOOR01000081.1-fermentation-metagenome-genome-assembly--contig:-NODE-81-length-128533-cov-5.202875_pt1 | contig 128533 bp, 111 predicted proteins | sample MGYA00245780_ERZ724029 | MGnify/ENA primary metagenome ERZ724029 (study PRJEB28704, sample SAMN03018315) | fermentation metagenome | biome: anthropogenic terrestrial biome; feature: soil...
CGTTAAGCCACAAATGAGATTTTGTGCATGAGCGGGAATTAATAAGCAAACCCTATTTAACAGTTGCAGTGTGATGTGATTCATGCTGCAACTTTTTTTTCTTGGTGTGACTCCCCCCAGCCACCAGAGGCTCTCGCTCGCAGGATGTAATTCTTTTTATGATTGCGCAAATTAACTTACACAAAGGCGGTATTCCACAACTATGATGCAGAGTTTATTTTGACTCTCCTCTTAGCGTAAGGGAAGTGCCGAGAGGCGCGGGGAGGGGATAATGATGAACGATGAATGATGAACGATGAATGATGAACGATGAATGATGAAAAATATCCGTCCGTTCGTTCTTCGCTCGTCCTCTTGCTCCAAGGGCACAGTCGCAGAGCCCCCATATAGGTTTGTGCGACTCCCCCCCAGCCACCAGAGGCTCTCGCTCGTAGGATGTAATTCTTTTTATGATTGCGCAGAGTTAACTTACACAAAGGCGGTATTCCACAACTATGATGCAGAGTTTATTTTGACTCTCCTCTTAGCGTAAAAGGAGGAGTACCAAGAAACGAGCGGAAGGGATATAATGATGAAAATATCCCTTCCGCTCGTTTCTCGTTTGTCCCTTACCTCAAGGCGACAGTCCGGAAGCTATATGAGTTTACCCCCACTAAGGCTTACATGCCGAAGCTGTATTTGGTAATCGTATCGATAATAATATTGAGGAGACCCGCCGATATAATACCCGCAGAACAGATAATTAAGCTGGCTTTGTTCCAGGAATCGGTCGCCAAGGTTTGGATCGGATGATCGTTTTTATCGATAAACATCGCCTTCACAACCCTCAGATAGTAATACAACGAAATGATGACGTTTACCGCTGCAATCAGTACCAATATATACAAGTCTTGTTGTGCTGCTGCGTAGAAGATGAAGAACTTGCTGACAAAACCGGCAAAAGGAGCGATACCGGCCAACGAAAACATGGCGAGCATCATCACAAAGCTGAGCTTGGGATTCGTTTGATAGAGGCCTTTATAATCGTCTATACTGAGTTTGCCCGTCCTGTTTTCAATGGCCGAGATGACCCCGAATGCCGCCAGGTTGGAAAATACATAGACCAGTATATAATATAATACTGTAGACATACCCAATGAAGAGCCGCTTATCACGCCCAAAGCAATGTATCCGGCTTGCGAGATGGACGAAAACGCCAGGAAGCGTTTGATGTTCCGTTGTCTCAAAGCGAACAGGTTTCCGACCGTGATCGTGAGGATAATGATCCAAAATAGGATATTGTGCCATTCGGTGACTAAATTGCCGAATACTTTAAACAGTAACGTCATCAGAACGAATACGGCCGAGCTCTTCGAAACCACCGAAAAATAAGAGGTGACATTCGTCGGTGCGCCTTCGTAAACATCGGCTGTCCATAAATGGAAAGGTACGAGCGATATCTTGAAGAACAATCCCGATATGAAGAATACAAATGCCATGATTTGTAGTGGATTGCTCGTGATTAGCGAGGCCATGTCGGAGAAGTATAATGTTCCGGCCGTGCCGTAAAGATAAGAGATGCCGAAAAGCATGATGCCCGACGAGAAAGCCGACGAAAGAATAAACTTGGCGCCTGCTTCGGCTGACTTCTTGTCTTTTTTATCGAATGCCACTAATGTCGCTAACGGAATCGACGCCATTTCCAAGCCGATGTAGAAGAGCATGAAGTGTCCGCTGGAGATCATAAAATACATTCCCAACAGCGTTGTCAGCGTCAGGAAGTAATATTCCCCCCGCTTATTCTTTTGTGCATCGCCGTCGAAGAGATGCTTTGCCTGAAGGAAAATGAGCAGCGTGGCGATGTTTAAAATGGTTTTTACCACCGTCATAATCGGCTCGTATTGATACATCCCGCCAAACGATTCTCCCGCTTCATACGGAAAGAGATTGAGTGCGGTGTGAACGGCAAATAAGAAGATCGCGACAGGCTGAAAATATCTCATCCCTTTGTTGCCTGCGATAATATCGTACAACAATAAAAAGAGGATGACACCTAACAGTGACACCTCACTGCGCATATATATAAAATTACTGAAATAATCCATACTGCTTTATTGACTAATATTCTTTTATGATTCTTATTATCTTACTAACTGCGCTACGACATTGCCGAGACTCTCATGTATCATGTCCGAAACACCTAAGGGGAAAGAACCTATATATACAATTCCCGCGATTAAGGTGATTACCGCAAAGCGTTCATACCAGTGCGCATCGTCTAACGTGGCATGTGCCGGATTCTGGATGCTCCCGTAAAGGAATTTTCCCACTGTCCGCAGGATATAGACCGCTCCGATGACGATGGAAGTGATGCTCGCGATCGTCAGCACACGATAGAGTATTTCGGTATTTTCAAATGCGCCGATAAAAATGGTCATTTCGGCAGCGAACCCGCTCAATCCCGGAAGACCGATGTTGGCCAAACCGGCAATCACAAAACAGACGCCGAGGAAAGGCATAATCTTCATCAAGCCGCCCATTTCCGTAATAAGGCGCGTATGCGTGCGTCCGTAAATCATTCCGATTAAGGCGAAGAATAAGGCCGTGATCAATCCGTGCGAAAGCATCTGCAACACGGCGCCCGTCATCGCGGTTTGCGTAAGCATCAGGATCGCGAACAACACCAGGTTACAGTGACTGACCGATGAATAGGCGTTGATGTATTTCAAGTCGGTCTGACGGATGGCCACTAAAGCGCCGTAAACAACGCCGATGCCTGTCAGCACGAGGAAGATGGGGGATAACTTTTCGGCGGCTTCCGGCATTAAATAAATCGCAATACGGAAACATCCGTATCCTCCTAACTTCATTAATACTCCCGCGTGGAGCATCGATACCGCCGTCGGCGCCGAAGCATGACCGTCGGGCGACCATGTGTGGAATGGGAACAATGCTCCCAACACTCCGAAGCCGAAGAACGTGAGCGTGAAGAATAAGTATTGCTGCTGTACCGGAATGGTTGTCTTTACAATCTCTAAAATATCCATGCTGTTGGCCCCGGAGCTGAAATAGATGCCGAGTATTCCGACAAGCAAGATCATCGAAGAGCCCATTAACATCAGGGTTAGTTTCATCGCCGAGTATTCCTTCTTACCGCTTCCCCATACGCCGATGAGCAGATACATGGGTATCAATGCCGTTTCGTAAAAGAGGAACATCGTAAATAAGTCGGTAGAGATAAAAAATCCGTACACTCCGGCGGCTAACAGGGAGAACCACAAGAAAAATTCTTTGGTCAAGGGAGCGATTCTCCAGGAAGTGAATACGCCGGTAAAGACGATGACCGACGAGAGGCAAAGCATGGCTACCGATACACCGTCGACACCTACCGAATAGTTTATGTTGAGCGGCTTATACCAGGCGACCGAAGAGGTAAACAGCATCGGGTCGACCGCTCCGGCATTTCTTGCCGCGATGTATTGATATACCAGATTAGCCGAAAGGATTACCAACAGGGAACTTCCCGTAACCATTATCGCCAAGACCTGCTTTCTGTTTTTTGATAAAAACAACGCTAAGATCATTAGCACAGGTACCAGTACAAACAGTGATAAAAAATTCATATCTTGTTTTCTTTTTATTGATGCGTGATTAAATAAATAGGAGCAAAGCCGTAATTAACAGTGTTCCGAACAGGAATACATAAGCATACCATTGAATTTCGCCCGATTGGAAACCTCTGATCCGGATGGATACCCAATCCGTAGCCGAAGCCAATCCGTTGATAAAGCCGTCTACAATATGACGGTCGAACCATGCCAGCGGACGCGATACGCAATTGAAGATGATCTTTTTCGTAATAAAGAGATAAATCTCATCGATGTAAAAGCGGTGATAGGCGGCCTGATGGAATCCCCTTATCGAGTTTGCAATACGGTTGGGTACGTCGCTCGGCTTTCTATATAATACGGTGGCAATAATGATACCCACTACCGCCAAAACGATACTTACGGTGGCGATAGTCCAATCGAGATGGATCGTATAATCGGCTCGGTCGGCCGTTACGAAATGTCCGAAAGGGATGAATCCTCCCAACACAGTAGGGATGGCCAGAAATACCAACGGGAATGTCATCGAAACAGGAGACTCGTGCGGAATCTGCGTATAGTTTGTCGCTTTTCCCCAGAAGATATTGTAGTATAGCCGGAACATGTAGAACGCCGTCAAGCCGGCTGTTACCGTCATCCAGATACCCATTCCGTTGCTGAAATGGAAGGCGGCGGTAAGTATTTCGTCTTTACTCACAAATCCCGAGAAAGGCGGAATCCCCGCGATGGCCAAACAAGCAATAAGGAATGTCCAATGGGTGACGGGCATGTATTTGCGAAGGCCCCCCATATCTTTCATTTCGTTGCTATGCACCGCGTGGATAATAGAACCGGCCCCGAGGAAGAGAAGCGCTTTAAACATGGCGTGCGTAAACAGGTGGAACATGGAAGACATGTATCCGAGTCCTTCGTGTCCTTCGAGTTTGGAAACGCCGAGAGCGACCATCATGAATCCGATTTGCGAGATCGTCGAAAAGGCCAACACGCGTTTGATATCGGTTTGGGCAATCGCTATGATCGCGGCAAACAACGATGTGAATGCGCCCACATAGGCAATGCCGTGAAGTACTTCGGGCGTAAATCCTATATAGATGGGGAACAGGCGCGCGACCAAGTAAACGCCGGCTACGACCATGGTTGCTGCGTGGATGAGCGCCGACACCGGGGTGGGGCCTTCCATCGCGTCGGGCAACCAGATATGCAACGGGAACATGGCCGATTTACCGGCGCCCCCGATAAAGATTAAGGCCATCGCCCATACCAGCGCCGAAGCGCCCAAAAAGCTGCTGCCGATGGCGCTGCTGAAAATAGAGGCGTCGCCCGACATCAATATGCCGAAGTCGAATGTCTGCGTAAAGTACGACAATACCAATATACCGATGAGGAAGAACATATCGGCAAAACGCGTCACGATAAATGCTTTCTTCGAAGCGGCGATGGCTGCCGGTTTGGTGTAGTAGAAGCCGATGAGCAGGTATGAAGAAACGCCCACCAACTCCCAAAAGATATACATTTGGAAAATATTCGTGGCCAAAACCAATCCCATCATCGAGAACGTGAAGAGCGAAAGGAACGAGTAGTAGCGTTGAAATCCTACTTCGCCTTTCATGTACCCTAAACTATATATATGAACCATTAACGAAACGGTGGAAATGACAACCAGCATCATGACCGATATCGGGTCGAGCAGTATCCCCATATCGATATGAAGATTAGCCCCTACTCGTAGCCAGGTTGTATTTAAAACGGTAAGCGATTGGTAAACACCGTCTATTTTTTGAGTGGTGAAATAGGCCCATGCTGTGTAGTACGACAAGAGGGTCACCACGGTAAGGGATGTCGTTCCGATTAGTCCGGATGCCTTATGGCTTAACTTATTACTAAGCAATCCCACGATAAGGAATGAAGCTAACGGGAACAGAAGTATAAATAAAGTATATTCCATGAGAAATATGAATTTGTTTTAGTTCTTAACTCTATTATTATCCTTTTAGGTGTTTTATATTATCCACATCGGCATTGCCGAAATTGCGATACACATTTATTATGATAGCAATGGCGACTGCTGTTTCGCAGGCTGCAATGGCAATACCGAATAACGCGAAAAACAATCCTTCCATCTGATCGGGATATAAGTAGCGGTTGAAAACTGCAAAATTAATATCTACGGCATTCAATATCAATTCAACGGATATCAAAATCATAATTAAATTCCTGCGGGTGAAGAAGCCGTAAATACCGGCAAAAAACATGATCAGGCTCACAATCTGAAAACCGATCATCGGAATCGGCCCTCCCGCATTAATCAAAAATTCTCCCATTTTCTTATCAATCTAATTTGTTTATATTTTCGTCGTTACCGTTATCTTTTCTGGCTATCAGAATGGCGCCCACAATACAGGCGAGCAACAATACGCTGATCACTTCAAAAGGCAATAAGTATTGATATTTATCCGTTCCCATCATAGCCGTGCCGATATCTTGCATTTGCAATTCATCTCCTTTGACAAACCGGTAAACCCGTGTGACATTATTCAAAATGATATAACCGCACAGGACTAATCCGGCAAGGGACAGCACTGCCGACGATTTTACTTTCCAACTGTCTTGCGGATTGACATCGATTCCCGGCTTATGCGTCAGGAAAATGGCCATAATGAAAAGAACCATGATGCCGCCTGCGTAGACCGACACTTGTACCGCGAACAGAAAGTAGTAATTCAACAACATATAAATGCCCGCTGTGCCTAATAATACGAACAGCAGGTAAGTAGCCGAACGCACTACCTGTTTACTCGTAACAGCCAAAATCGAAAAAACGGCTATCACAATTGCTAGTATATAGAATATGATTTGTTCTGTCATCGTTAGTTATTCTCCTTGTCTGTATGTTCGTTCGATAGATTTCCCGAAGGATTTGTTTTGGGGGCGTTATCCGTCTTGTTGTCTGCCGGAGAGGTTGAAGTCCCGGCTGTCACGACAGAAGGAGTCGGTCGTGTCGCTTCTGTTGCCTCAGACGCAGGAGCGACCGGCGTTTTGGGCGCTGCCGGAACTGTCTTTTTCTTTTCCCTCAGTTTGGATCCCGGGTGATTTAATTGGTGATGTAATTTTTCCCGATCGAAAACCGCGCCTTCGAAATCATTGTTGAAAATGATCGCATTTGAAGGGCATGAAATCACGCAGATGTTACAGAAGGTGCACATACCATAGTCCCATAAATGTTTATCTAATGCGACTCTCGATTTACCTTCTTCATTCACGACTTTTTTAGAGATAACGTTGATCGTCCCGTTAGGACAGTTCCTCATGCAGATTCCGCAGGCAGTACAGGCATGTTCGTTATTCTCGTCGTGAGGCATGATTAATTCGGACCTCCAGCGATCCGAAATGACCAAGGTCTTCCTGTTTTCGGGATACTCCATGGTCACTTTCTTACTCCAAAATTGTTTCCAAGTAACCATCATCCCGCCGACGAGCGATTTTAATCCTGTATAAATGCCAGATATATACTTCGAAAAACTCATATCTGTATTATATTGTTTGTTTTATATATAATTCTTTTATTAATTGACATAGAGAGAGCGCTTATTTACCGAATACAGCAGGAAAAATATCTGCCAGAGTCAATCCCGATAGCACGATAATTACCATGACCAGAATGTTCACTAAATTGATAGGGAGAAGATATTTCCATTCCAGATTCAGTAACAGGTCGATACGCAAACGCGGGAACGACCAGCGTACCCATAAGCTGAGGAACATCAGCACAAATGCTTTTCCGAAAAACCATATCCAGGAAGGAATGTACCACATCACCTGATTGAAGGCGTCCCATCCTTTTATTTGGATAGGCATCCATCCTCCCAGAAATACGGTGGTGGCAATAGCTGCAATGATAAACATATTCAGGTATTCGGCCAAATAAAAGAACCCGAATCGAAGACCCGAATATTCGGTATGATATCCTGCTGTGAGTTCCGACTCCGCTTCCGGAAGGTCGAAAGGTCCCCTGTTTGTTTCGGCATGTCCCGATATCAGGAAAATAACGAATGCGATAAAAGCCGGTATATGACCATTAAATAAGTTCCAGCAATAACGTTGTCCCTCGATGAGTTCCGAAAATTGCATGGTTCCGCTTAAAACAACGATTGTCATTAAGGAAAAACCGGCCGAAAGCTCGTAGCTGATAAATTGAGCGCCGCTTCGCATGGCCCCGATCATGGAATATTTATTATTACTCGACCAACCGGCCAGTAAAATACCAATGACTCCGATCGATGAGACGGCTAATACATAAAATACACCGATATTAAAATCTACTGCTTGCAAACTTTGCCCGAAAGGTATTGCACCGAACGAGAGTACCGACGCTACAATTACAAAGAATGGGGCCAGGTAATACAGGAGTTTGTCAATTTTATTGACGTGTATTATTTCCTTGATCAATATTTTGATCATGTCGGCGATTGACTGAATGACACCATATTTTCCTAATCGGTTCGGCCCCAGGCGGGATTGGAAAAAAGCTGCTATCTTACGTTCAATATAAATCAGAGCTAACGCAATCAGGGCATAAGCGGCAAGTATGGCTATACCTATTAATATGCCTTCCACCAATGTAGCCCAAAACGGCGACAAGCTGCTCCTGAAAAAAGCATCGAGACTGTGCACTAACTTAGTCAGTTCCAATGGCTGTGAGTATAACAACATATTTTTTATATCTTTTCGTTGAGTTATCTAGTTGGTTACTTTTTACGAATATGTTTTAACGGTCTATGTCGGGTATAACAAAATCTAACGACCCGGCAATACCGATTAAGTCGGAAAGCAGCGCCCCCCGTGCGGTTAAAGGCATCACTGAAACGGCTGATAAAGAAGGCGACCGGAGTTTTACGCGATAAGGACTCTTGTCCCCATGGCTTTCAATGAATACGCCGAATTCGCCTTTACCGGTTTCCACGCTTTGGAAGAACTGTCCTTCCGGCAATCGAAGGACGGCTTTCACTTTTCCACAAATATCGCCTTCGGGGATATTGTCGATCAACTGTTCGATGATGCGCAAGGATTGCTCTATTTCATCCAATCTATTCAGATAACGGGCGTAGGAGTCGCCTTCGGTACGGATGATTTCCTTAAATTCCACCTTATCGTATAAGGAATAAGGTTTGTATTTTCTTATGTCGCACGACCATCCCGATGCACGTCCTGCCGGGCCGGTAACGCCATAACTAATGGCTTGCTCTTTCGTTAAATGTCCGATATTGACCATTCGGCCCAATGCGATGGCATTGTGAGAAAAGAATTCGTCATATTCTACCAATCGTTGACGCATGTATGGGATGAATGCCTTCACATCTTTCTGGAAATCTTTATAGATGTCGAACATCACTCCTCCCACCACATTCTGATTGATGATGAGGCGCCCGCCGCAAGTCTTGTCGAAGATGTCCAGCACATGTTCTCTTTCGCGCATACCATACACAAAAGCGGTGGTAGCACCTAAGTCATTACACTGACAGGCCCATGCCAGTAAGTGTGAACTGACACGTTGCAACTCGTCCATAATGGTACGGATATATTCGGCCCGTTGGGGAACTTCAATCTCTCCTGCTTTTTCAATGCACATGCAGAGTCCGTGCCGGTTGATATTGGCAGACAAATAATCCAGCCGATCGGTAAAATGCAAAATTTGCGGATAGGTCATGCTTTCGCATAACTTCTCGATGCCTCTATGGATATATCCGCTGTGCACATCGATTTTTTTTACAATTTCGCCATCGAGAGAAGTCCTGAAGTGCATCACGCCGTGAGTCGAAGGGTGTTGGGGCCCGATGTTGATAATATAATCATTTTCACCGAAGATGGGGACTTCCCGCTCGACTAAATTCCCGTCGGCTGTTTCGATGATTTGAGGCGCGATATCTACAATTTCTTTGCTGATAACGTTAACAGGATTTAAATCCGGATTCTCATCGTAATCCTTACGGAATGGAAATCCTTTCCAGTCGTCGTCCAATAAGAAACGGCGCATGTCGGGATTATTGATAAAGCGTATACCAAACAAAGCATACACTTCCCGTTCATTGAGATGAGCTGTTTCGTAAAGGTCGGAAACCGAATACAGCAGGGGATTATCCCTGTCGGTCGTTGCCGTAATAATGACTACTTCGTGCGTCAGATCGATGGAGGAAGATAATTGGTAAATAACGCCCAGTTTTTCACCCCAATCCATACCGATCAAACTTATGAGGTAGTCGAAAGGAAGCTCTTTGTTGTTTCGAAGGCCTTCGATCAACGGGCGTGCTTGTTTCGGCTCGACCGTTACGGTTAGTTTTTGTTTTTCTTCGATCAACGCGTCGCTTGCGATGTCTTGTATAATTTGTTTGATATCTTTCATTTCATTGAAATATAAGAACCGTGTCACTTTTTAACGAAGTCGATTTGCGGATCGATTTGTATTCCTGTTTTAGGATCGATCAATGTCTCAGGTCGATAGTTGCGCCGGATTCGTTTGTTTCCGAAAAACCGTTCTACTTTCACTTTTCGTTGTAGCTGAAGCAATCCGTAGAATAACGATTCGGGGCGAGGGGGGCATCCGGGAATGTATACATCTACCGGAACGAGCTTGTCGACTCCCTTCACTACATTGTATGAATGAACGAACGGTCCTCCCGAAATAGCGCAAGAGCCCATGGCTACCACATATTTCGGCTCTGCCATCTGATCGTAAACGCGACGTAGCAAAGGAGACATTTTATTCACGATCGTGCCGGCGACAATCATAACATCCGCTTGACGTGGACTGTTACGGGTAACTTCCATCCCGAAACGGGCTAGATCGTAGTGTGCTGCCGCAGCGGCCATAAACTCAATACCACAGCAACTGGTGGCGAAAGCCAAAGGCCAAAGTGAATTCGAGCGTCCCCAGTTTATTAACTGGTCGAGTTTGCCAACGATAATATTAACGCCTTGTTCCTTCAGTTCGTCAATGTACTTTTGGAGTGTTTCATTATCTTTGAAATCCTCTGCCGGCAGTGCTTTGATTTTAACGTCTTTTACGTCCATTTCAATACTCCTTTCTTCCATGCATAAGCGAGTCCTAAACTAAGGATTGCAATAAAAATGAGAATGCTTGCAAGTCCCATCATTCCCAAGCTGCGCACAACCGTAGCCCAAGGAAACAAAAAGATGATTTCCACGTCGAACATCATAAACAGGATGGCATATAAGTAATAGCCAACTCTAAATTGCATCCATGATGTTCCATGCGTCGGTAAACCACACTCGTAGGGTTCTCCCTTTTGGAAATTCGTCGATTTGGGCGAGAGGAGCATTGCCACTCCCAAGCCCGCGGCCACCAACGTGATTCCCGTAAGAAGAACTACCACAAACAGTGATGAATTAGTCATAGATTCTTATAAACAAAAAATTAGTTTTTTTTTAATGTCTCATATAAATAATGATTGTGCCGGATATAAACGCTTATATATAAAGCGTTAAGAACAGAAATGAAGTATCCGCTGACACAGCTGCTATGAAAATGAATGCAAAGGTAGCGAAAAAGATTCAATGATTCAAGAATTTGGAGATTCAATTTCTTTTCATCCGTTTAATCGCTTCATGCCGTTAGACGGATAACAAACCGGTCACCCTTATCCGTTAAACGGATTGAAGTGACGACCTTGATAATACAGAAAAATATCCTTTTTAAAGACCAATCGTAAACAAAAAAGCGTTAGAAGTGTTTTAATCCAAAAAGAAGGTTATCATTTTTTAACTACATGAAGAAAATTATTGTTGTGGGTTGTGGATTTGCCGGATTGCAATTCATCAACCATTTAAAGAAGAATGTATTCGATATTTTACTTATAGATAAAGTAAATCATCATCAGTTTCCGCCTTTGTTTTATCAGGTGGCGGCATCTCAAATAGAACCGGCGACCGTTTCGTTCCCGATCCGAAAGATTTTTCAAAATCGGCGGGATGTGAAAATTCGTATGGCTAACGTCCTTGCGGTTCATTCGTCGGAGAAGTATATTGAAACATCTATCGGGCAATTCGAGTACGATTACTTAGTGATCGCGACAGGATCGAAGACGAATTTTTATGGGAATCAACAGATCGAAGAACATTCGCTTAAACTGAAATCATCTTTTCAGGCAATGCACATTCGGAACATGATTCTCGAAAATTTCGAGAAATTGCTGTATGTGGAAGATAAAGAGCCTTATTATAACATTGTGATAGTGGGTGGCGGGGCTACCGGTGTGGAGCTTGCCGGCGCGTATGCCGAGATGAAACGCGATGTGCTTCCCCGCGATTATCCTGATATCGATTTTTCGAAATTGAATATTTATCTTCTTGAGGGTGCTCAGCATACCCTTTCGGCCATGAGTGAATTCTCTCAAAAGCATTCCGAAAGATATTTGCGCAATATGGGCGTACAGATTAAATTCGGTACAATGGTGCAAGGGTATGATGGAAATGTCGTAACATTGGGTAGCGGGGAGAAAATTCTTTCTAAAAATGTTATTTGGTCGGCGGGTGTGACGGGAAATCTCTTAGACGGAATTCCTTCCGATTCTATTGTTCGTTCCGGAAGGATTAAAGTGGACCGGTTGAATAAGGTTACAAGCTTGCAGGATGTGTATGCGTTGGGCGATGTGGCTTACATGGAAACCGATTTATATCCCAAAGGACATCCTCAGTTGGCGAATGTGGCAATCGGGCAGGCAAAAAACCTGGCAAATAATATTCAAAAACAGGAGAAAGGTCAAACCGGTTTGAAGGAATATGAATATAAAAATTTAGGAACGATGGCTACGGTAGGACGGAATAAGGCGGTCGTCGATCTCCCTTTTGCCAAATTCAAAGGAACGTTTGCCTGGTTGATTTGGATGTTTCTGCATTTGATGCTTATCCTGAGTGTTCGCAACAAACTGGTGGTCTTTATTAATTGGGCTTGGAATTATGTTACTAAAAATAGTTCGTTGAGGCTTATCTTGAAAAAGGACGATTAAGAAATCATTTATCGACGAAGGGATCTATCCGCGAAACGCTATCCGGGCGTTTGACGCACCCTCGTTTTTCTCTTCAGAATTTGTAAAATAAAAGTGGATGTAACGTTTTTAATTCTTTACATCCACTTCTTTTTTTATATAATAAAATAGGATAGAGTCATGCTTTTATTCGTGCATTTCTATGAATCGATTTCCGGAGTATTATCCGAAGTTTCGATTGTTTCTTTAACTTGTTTCTCCGGAATCAATTTAGATAAAACAATAGAAACGATAAGAGTCGCTATAATAACGGCTAAAGAGAACCATGAGTTGGCGGCAAAAAAGCTGCTTACTGCCGGAATGGCGCCAAGAAGCATTTTAGCTCCAATGAAGAATAGGATGACACTGATACCGTATTTGAGAAAACGGAACATTCCCACGATTCCTCGTAGGGCAAAGAAGAGGGATATCAGTCCCATGACCGCAAAAACATTGGAAGTGATTGCTAGAAAATTTTCTTCTGCGAGCGTTAAGATCTTCTCTGAGCCTTCCATGATTACACCGATAATTGCAGGGATGGAATCGATAGCGAAAACAATATCGGTAGTACCGATGACCAACAGAGTAAGAAACATATTGGTGATATGAGTTTTACCATTTATTTTCGAAAAGAATTTCGGATTATGTACGTCCGGGTCGACCTGGAACCATTTTATCGCGATCTTATAAAGAAAATTATTCGTTGGGTCAACTGAATCCTCTCCTTTAGAAGCAATCATTTTATAACTTGTGTAGATTAACACGACTCCCAATATATAAAGAATCCAGTGGAAACGCTGAATAAGTTCCATTCCTACCAGAATAAACAAAATACGCAGAACAATTGCTATCAAAATTCCAAGTTTTAATAGCTTGGGTTGGTTCTGTTGATTGATACCCATCATAGAAAAGATGAGAATGAAAACAAACAGATTATCGATAGACAGGGAGTATTCGGTAAAATAACCGGAAACGAATTTGATTCCCATTACCGAAGCGGTGCGTACAGTACTATCCGGATTCTGTGGAAAAAACAAATAAACAGCTAATCCGAAGAGTAAAGCTACTGTCATCCATAACCCCGTCCACATCAGAGATTCTTTCACACTTATCGTGCCTCGTCGGTGATCCGTTACGTAGAGGTCAATAGAATAGACAATTACAAAAGTTGCAATAAATGCAATCCAAAAAATAAGCATTGAGTCCATAAAAATGTTTTATAATCAGTAATTAAATTATTTCAGCTTTGCATCCTTTTTGAAGGTAATTCATTAACGGAGAATTATCTTCTGAGTCGGTTCGCTTTCTATAAACTGTTGACTATGAGTGTTTATAGAAGACTTATTAAAAGTCGAATAACTAAGGCGCAAAGGTACAATAATAATTTAAATAACAAATCACTGTTTTCTAATCAAAAAGTTTATTTATGCCGTTATTTTATGATATTCTGTATTCGTTTGTGTCCCGTAGTTGTTCAATATGGTATCATATATCATCAAGTCCATTATTCTTTGTTGTTTGTCAGGAATATTTCTGTTTAGTATAATTTAACATGAAAGGCGTTTGTTGCGAAATGAATCGGAAATGTGAATGTATGAATTTCAGTATGGCGTGGAACGTTCAGATAAAATAAGCGGATTATTAAAAGAAGATTGAACGTAATGAAAAAGAGGATACTATCCCATTAAGTGTGTAAATTAGAATAGTCCTTGAAAAGGTTTTATATACCGAATATAGCCTCCTCTCTTTTGTTGACAACCTATTGTTTTTTATTGGGTTTTGTTTTTGCCGGGCAAGTTTACGGTTTTCGATAGGATACATGGGCTTTAGCTACCCCGTTATTTGGTTCTCGCAAGAAAAGAAAATGTTCTCTTTATTCAATTTCCTGTTTTCGCCATCGATTTTCCTATTCTCTTCAGCGATTTTTATGTTCTATAAAGTCGTTTTGGTCTTCTCGATGCCTATTTTCTTTCTCTCTATAAGTATTTTCCTATTCTCTAAGGTCGTTTTGTTGTTCTCTAAGGTCGTTTTGTTGTTCTCTAAGGTCGTTTTGTTGTTCTCGAAAGACGTTTTGTTGTTCTCGAAAGATGTTTTGTGGTTCTCGAAAGACGTTTTCCTTTTCTCTATTGTTATTCAGCAGTGCTCTACGGAAGAGAATCAGGGATAACTATTCTAATTTTTATCCCTGATAGTAGGTACTTTTTTACATGTAAATACTCGATAAAAGGTATTTCTTTAGACTTAGTGCCGACGTACCTTTGCTCATTCATTCGATATTTATATTTATAAAATGAAGAAAAATACTGTTTTCGTTCTCATCTGTAGTTTATTTCTTACGATGCAAGGCCTTTTCGGACAAACAAACGGAGGGGTTATCGAAGGGATTGTTTCCGATAAAGAGACCGGAGAGAAGTTACCGGGGGCTTCCGTTTATATCAAATCCCTCGAAAGGGGGCAAGCCGCCGATGAACAGGGGCGATTCGATTTCCGTGACCTTGCTTTCGGCGAATATATCCTCCAGGTATCCTTTATGGGATATCATTTGCAGGAAATCCCAGTTTTGGTTACTCCCAATGAGCCTGCCCGCATCCAAATTCATTTGGAGCCCGAAGCTACCAGTCTCTCCGAAATAGCCGTCACCGCCAAATCGGAGGCGCGCCAACGAAAAGAAGAAGGGATGCCCGTGACTGTTGTGAATATGTCGAGCTTGCAGGGAACCGTGTCCAACATCTCCGACATCCTTTCCAAAACCGTGGGTATGACTATCCGCGTATCGGGTGGGGTGGGGAGCGCTTCGCGCGTGTCGGTGCGCGGACTCGAAGGCAAACGCATCGGCTTTTTTATCGATGAAGTTCCCATGAACGATCAAAGCGATTTCATCGATCTGAACGATATCCCCGTGGATATGATCGAGCGTATCGAAATTTATAAAGGTATCGTGCCCGCGCGTTTCGGCGGATCGGCTATGGGCGGGGCCGTGAATATTGTCATCAAGGAATATCCCGACCGCTATATGGATGCCAGTTATATGCTCGAATCGTTTAATTCCAATAAAGCGCAATTGGTTGCCAAGCGAAACCTGAAGGAGCAGGGCATTCTCTTTGGTTTTGGCGGCGCGTACACGTATGCCGATAACGATTACGTCATGAACTCGCCTTATGTCGATGGCTTAAAAATCAAGCGCAATCACGACCGCTTCAAGAAAATCCTGATGGGAGGCAGCTTTAAGGCCACCAAATGGTGGTTCGACGAGGTGGAATTCGAGCCCGCATTTGTGCAAACCGCAAAACAAATACAAGGCATCAAAACCGATATCCGTAAGGCCGAAACCAATTCGCGCGCCTATATGTTTGCGAATTCCTTGAAAAAAGATAATTTTTTTCTCGACGGCTTCGATTTCGATCTCTCGACCGCCGTCGCCTTTACCCAAATCAATCTCATCGACACCGCTCGTCAATATTACGACTGGGATGGCGTTGCGTACAACGCTTATGGAGGTGAATTGGGAACCAACTATCGTTCTAATTCCGACGACTGGAAACTTACCGTATTGAATAAGTTGAACCTGCAATATTATATCAATACGCATCATTCCCTCAATTTCAATTCCGTCTTCAATTTGGCCAACGGCTATCCCAGCGACAGTGTGCGCGATCAGAGCTTCGGCCGTCAAACCGTCTTCGATTCTAAAATGAAGAGTTGGGTGGGCGGCATCAATCACGATTATCGATCGGCCAATGATAAATTATTGAATTCGCTTACCGTCCGCTATTATGTATATTCGATGAAAACCCGGAAAGCGCCTTCATACGGTAGCGGGGATATCAAGGATATCAATCTTTTGAAAAAAGATATAGGTTTCAGCAATGCCATGCGTTATAAATTTACCCGCGACTTGATGGCTAAATTCTCTGCCGGATACGATGTACGCATTCCCGCCGAAAACGAACTGTTGGGCGACGGTCACGCTGTCTTACCGGCCGATTCGTTGTATCCCGAACGGAATGTCAGTCTTAATCTGGGACTATTATACAACCGGATGGGGATGGCTTCCGATAACCTTCAACTGGAAGTCAATTTCTTTTATATGCACCTTCGTGATATGATTCGTTACGTAAAGGGGTTTGTGGAAGCGCAATATCAAAACTTCGGCGAGATGCGTACCTTCGGCGTGGAATTAGATGCCAAGGGCGACCTGACGCCGTGGCTTTACGGTTATGCAAACGCTACGTTTCAAGACCTTCGCGATATGCGAAAATTAGATCCCAACAGTAGCATTGAGAATCCCACCAAAGGCATGCGCATGCCCAATATCCCTTACCTGATGGGAAATGCGGGACTGGAATATCACAAGGCCAACCTCTTCGGGGGCAAAGGACAGAACACCCGACTTTTTGCGGATATGTCGTTCATTGAAGAATATTATTATGATTTTGAGATGACGCTTCTCGAAAAACGCCGCATTCCCCGCAGCGTGACATTCGATCTCGGCTTCGAGCAGAGCTTTCTGCACAAGCGCTTGTTTGTGTCGGGCAAAATCAAAAACCTCACCGATGCAAATCTTCTTACCGAATTTAACCGTCCCCTTCCGGGGCGCAGTCTCGGAATGAAAATTCGATATATATTCAATTAAATTCAAACAATCAATAAACAAAGCAATGAAAAAGTATTTTTTACGTATAGCTTGCCTTTCGCTGGTGGCGTTGGTCGTAGCTTCGTGTGACAAGAAAGAGGAGCCGGCGCCTTCGGGTGATGCCGGAAAAGTGTTGGTTCAAACGGTCGTTATTAATCAGGACGGGATGAACGGGTCGTCTTACCTGCAGGTTATCCCCGATTTCACATCTCAATCGCTGGATAATAAAAACAGCATTCAAGTGGGCTTCGATGCCCCGGTACGGGTTATCGGAAAAGACGTCTACGTTTTTCCCGGATTCGGTCCTACGGATGCGTCGGTACTCACCAAATATACGTGGGACGGCACCCGCACGCTGCAAAAAACCGCGACGTTGCAACTTCCATCGGGTTCTTTGGCCGGAGGACTTGTGAACTATAATTCCGAAAAAGCCTATCTGCCGTTATTCGGCATCGGTAAAGTATGGATAATCAATCCGATCACCCTGACAAAAACGGGAGAGATCGATTTCTCGGAATATGCGCATGGAGAGGGCGACACCAATGCCGATCCGGGATATGCTTTTTTGCGTGGAGACTATCTTTACGTCCCATTATGCCAACTGACATCCATGCAGAAGCCTTATTCGGATTATAAACAAGCCGATTGCGCCGTCATCGATCCTAAAACCGATAAAGTGCTGCATATCGCATCGGAGAAAACATCGAAAATTACTTTTCCGACGCGCCCCTTTGGGAAGGACATGATTTTTACCGACGAAAGCAACAACCTTTACATGGCTTGTGTTTCTGCTTTCGGAATGGATGATCATTTTACCGAAACGGGATTTGTGTGTATCCCTGACGGTAAAACCGAATTCGACGCATCGCTTTCGTGGGATATTTCTAAAACGACCATAGAAGGCACCGCCTATAAGGGCGGGCCGGTGGCTTATAGCAAATATATCGGCAACGGCAAAGTGATCGCTTATTTAATGATTCCTGAATTGCAAAACGCCGCATATATTTCGCGTTATTCCATGCCGGTGGTCATCGACTTAAAAGCCAAAACCATCAAACAGATCAAAGGCCTTTCCATAAGCGATCCGCATAGCGTGTTTATCGAAACGTATAAAGATTTGGTGGTGATTGCTTCTAATGGCGAAAAGGATCCGGGCTTTTACACCTACGATCCTAAAACCGGTAAAGTCAGTAACGGAGCGGTTATCGCGACCACCGGAAATCCCTATCACATTCATTTTTTTGAATGAGCCGGTGATATTTTTTCTCTCTGAGTCTTTACAGGTTTCTCTACTTTCCTGATAAAGTTCTTTTGCAAAACCGTGTCGGAATCATCTTTCCGGCACGGTTTTATTACATCGTCGCCTTGTGTGCAGGCGCAAGCGCTTAAAAATCGTACGAGTCTTCTTGTTGCCGCCATATTTCGGCGTACGTACGGGCCAATACCAGCGTATTTTCGACCAATGTTTCCAGCCTCAGCAAGACATCGTCATTGACAATCTTCTGCAAGTGGAAATCTTTATCTTCAATAAAGACGTAATTCGGTACGATATTGGCCTTCATATAACTCAATATCGGTTTGAGTTGCGTTTCGGCCACCATGAAATGTTTGGGCGAACCGGCCATCATAATCATCGCCACTGTTTTGTGATACAAGGCATTTTGCGGCAGTAAATCGAAGATGTTTTTGAGCGTAGCGGGAATAGAGCCTTGGAAAGTCGGCGCGCCGATAAAGAGTACGTCGGCATCCATCACCGTTTTCGTAACGTACGCTGTGTCGCCGCTGTAATCGAGATAATTGCGTCCGTCGCTAAATACAATGTCGAGCTCTTTCAAATCGATGAGCGTTAACGATTCCCCGGGATAATGCGCTTGAATCAGTTCGACGACTTTCTTTGTAGCGGTTTGTGTTTTAGTGCCCACCTTGGAGCTGGAAATCACGACTATGTTCATTGTTTAATTTTCTTTTTTAGCCGTATGTTTTTTTACGGCCGGCAGAATTTCAGTCCCGATCATCTCGATATTCTGACGGATCTTATCGAAAGGCACGCCTCCGAAATCCAGTTGTGCCACATAGCGTTGCATGCCGAATTGTTCGTGTTGATATAGGATTTTTTCAATAATCTGTTGCGGCGAACCCACATTAATAATGCTTCGTACATCCTGCGCCTGGGCAAACGCCTGTTTGGGAAATCCCTGTCCGTTCGTAAATTTCATTCCTTCGTTGATATGCGGATAATATTCGCGTAACGCCGTGAGGGTATCTTCGGCCGCATAAAAGAATCCGGCGGTGGTCACCGGAAGCGCCGCCGCATCATATCCGCTCTCCCTCGCCGCTTCACGATAAGCGGCAATAGTTCCTGTGAAAGCGCCCGTCGGCCCGCCTAAATGAGCCATATACATCGGTACGCCGGCGCGTCCGGCCATCACGGCGCTACCCGGTCCCCCGCCTACGGCGCGCCAGATAGGCAATTGCCCTTTGAGAGGGCGGGGGATAATGTGCGCGTTATTCAATGGCGCCCGGAACTCGCCTTGCCACGTAAGATGTTCGTTTTGGTTGATTTGCAATAACAAATCGAATTTCTCTTCAAACAGCGCTTCATAGTCCCGCAGGTCATACCCGAGAAGTTCGAACAGCCCCACCCGCGAAGCTCGCCCGGCAACGATCTCTGCCCGTCCGTTGCTTAATAAATCGATGGTGGCGAAGTCTTCGTATACCCGCACCGGATCGGATGTACTGATGATGGTCGCTCCACTCGATATGCGGATGTTCTTGGTTGCTTGGGCAATGGCCGACAACACCACGCTATGCGCCTGCGAAACGAAATAGTCCTGATGACTTTCACCCATAACGAAGACATCGAGCCCGGCGTCGTCGGCCAGGCGGGCCATTTCCACGATTTCCCGTAGGCGCTGTCCGGCGCTGATTCGTTTGCCCGTATGTGGGTTGATTAAATGATCGCCTAATGTATAAATACCGAATTCAATACCTTTGGAAGCGTCGAACGCCGGAAGGCAGTTTTTATTTTCTTTCGCCATTTCTTTTCTGTTTTTTAAAGGTCAAACATAATCCCTACTAAAAGATGCTTGATAGCTGTGTCAACGAATACGAAGAGCTATTTGTTCATGAGAATGAATTTTGAAATAAAAACGAATCATTTCTCCGGTTGACTCGTTTCTCCGGTTTGCGTTGGCGGCTCTTCGCATCTACTGGTAATGGTGCCGATGTCTTCTTTAATGCTCAGATAATGGAGAAATTGTTTCGGATCCAGGCTGTGAAGTTCGAAATCTTTCTTTTTCAACAGCATAGGGGTGGTCATATTCAACAAGTCTTTACATCCGGACTGAATAAAGATGCCGGCTGTTTGAGGATTCGACCGGATATCCGAAGCCATAAAAGCGCTTAGTTTGTCGATAACGAGGTATTTTTTATCGAGTTTCTTTAATCCCGTGTATTGATTGAGGCGTTGTCCTTCGGGTGTGCCGTTGGCGGTGATAAAGAGAAAAGTGCGGAGGATGATTTTCTTATCCTGAAAATCTGCCGTAAAATAACCTAACTTCAACGTGTCGAAGATATACGGAATAAGGAGGGTTTGATTAAACCGGAAAAGTTTATTGTTTGCGAGAGAAAAAAAGAAAAAAGCATTGCGCGCTAATTCCGTCACTCCGTCTATTCGTTCTTCAAACCGTTGCCATGCATGCGATTGAATATAGACGTCATACTCCTCTGTCGTTTGGGATGAGGACGACCCGTCTGCCGGAAGTTGCATCTTTATGAATTCATCCTTTTTCCCGAGGCCTATTTTTGCTATTCGGAGAGCCGGGCGTATAATTCCATCGAGTTCAATATGAATGCAAGGAGGTTTTATGGCGTAAAGATTAACTGTCCGGTCTATCCGGTTTTTCTTTCCTATTTCTATCGATTGCTCCTCAAACCAAAAATATCTGGTAACCGGACTCGACATCTCCATGGTAAACGTATCGAGGATAAACGATAAATTACTCAAAGCATCGTTTCCTAACTCGCACATCAGCGATCGCTCGTTTTTCCTGTCGGCATGGCTTCCCAGTATTTCGCGAATTTTTTTCTTTTCCGGTGAAGTGTTTTCATCGATTTCGCTGCTCCAATCTACGATTAAAGGCAACCATATCTCAAAATAATCTATTAAACAGATTTTCGCGCCTTCTTTTTCCGGGACGGTGAGCATGTGGTCTTTTGCCAGTACTTTAATCGCTTGACAGAAAAAGGCCGCTTCTTTCTTTTCGATCAGAGGAGATTGCGTGGCGTCTACGGTCAATAAATAAGGATGTGTTTTATACAAAGTGTCGAGTTCATTTTTGGATACCAACGGTATGATCTCTTCGAATCCCATTGTTGAAAACAATTTAAATACTCTTTTTACGAATACTTTTTTCTGATGAGCTGTGTCCACTTTCCGTTGCTCATGTGTTGTTTGCTTTGTTTTTTTCTTTTTTTTCATCTGGCCGGCAATTAAAATGATTCATCGATTTTTTTATTCCAATGATTTAATTCATTCATACGCTTTTTGGCTTATGGATTATCTTCGTACAATTAAGCCTTAAATGTAGCGGATATTTTCAAGAGAACAAAATATTTTTCTTTCCGGTTCCTATACAGAGGGTTTTATTCCAAGCGAAGTATTTGGTTTTGATATTCGGAACCGCCTGCGATCTTCGAATATTGTTAAATAATTTGAAGTTGATAAAAATAATTGGTACTTTGTATTGCATAATACTTTGTTTTGTGTATTTTTGCAGCATAATTAGAAAAAAGAAAGATGAAAATAGAAAATACACAGAGCCAAATGCGCAAAGGTGTACTGGAATATTGCATTTTATCCATCATTAAACGAGAGGAAGCCTATCCGGGTGATATTATCGATGAGATGAAAAGCGCCGGATTACAACTTCTCGAAGGAACGCTTTATCCGTTGCTTAACCGGCTGAAAAATGCCGAAATATTATCGTACCGATGGGTGGAAAGCAACTCCGGACCTCCGCGTAAATATTTTAGGCTGACGGATAAAGGAGAAGAATTTTACGGGCTTTTGGAATCTACCTGGAATGAGCTTTCGAAAGGTGTGAATACCGTTGCCCGCAAGACAGAGGCTATACAGATAAATAAAACAGAAGAAGCGAAATCTATTTAACGAACCATACAGCAATGAAGAAAGTCATCAATATTAATTTTCAGGGACAGGTTATCAGTATTGAAGAAACCGCCTATGAGTTGCTCAAACAGTATATCGAGAATCTTAAGAGCTATTTTCTTCGCGAAGAGGATGGCGACGAAATCGTGAACGATATCGAGAACCGTATCGCTGAACTTTTCGGTAATCGATTGAAGTTAGGGATCAGTTGCATTACGGATGAAGATGTGGAAGCCATCATTACCAGTATCGGCCGGCCGGAGGATTTCGATTCCGACTATGCCGGCGATTCGAACTCTTCCGAAAGGACTCAATCGCACCACACCCGCAATTCGACAACTCCTCCTTCCTCTGCGGCAGGCGAGCAAAAACAAGCCCGCCCGTTGAACCGGAATGCCAATGATAAGATCATCGCCGGCGTGTGCAGTGGATTGGCCTATTATTTTAAAATTGATCCGGTTTGGATGCGTGTGATTTTTGTATTATTGTTTAGCGTGTTGTTTTGGGTTTATCTTGTTTTATGGATTGTCTTGAAACCGGTGGCGCTCGAGTCGAATTATACCAAACGATTGTATCGGAATCCTTCGGATCGGTGGATTGGCGGTGTGTGTGGGGGCATTGCCGCTTATTTTAAAATCGATTCATGGATTCCCCGTTTGATTTTTGCGGTACCTCTGTTATTGAATTTAGTCGGGATGGTATCGATTCCTATTTTTCCCTGGGACAGGATATTCGATAATGTCGATTTCAACTGGAATATTAATTTCGGATTAGTCGTCGTGTATTGTGTGTTGTGGGTAATCATTCCTCAGGCAACAACGGTGAAACAAAAACTCGAAATGATGGGCGAAGACGAGTATATTCAATCGATTCGGCAAACAGTGAGCGGAAATTTAGCGAATGTAAAGAGCCGTGCCAACGAACCGGATAATGCTTCTGCCGGACAGGCCGGGTCGCATGCGCAAGCTTCGGCTACGTCGGCGCCGCAAGGTGAAATGCCCCCCGAGCCGCCTAAAAATACGTATCATTCGCCCGTACCGGCTTCTCAACGATCGGGTTGTTTAAATGCATTGACCGTTTTTCTGAAGATTATCTTTTTTGCATTTGCCGGGATTTTTGCATTGGTGATACTGGCTACGCTGGGTGCGTTGTTATTTGCCGGAACAAACCTGTTATCGTTAAAGTCGCTGTTTATCGATGCCGGCACCGAGAACACATTGCTGTGGATTACCGGAGTTCTTGTGATCGGAATCCCTGTTGTGGCAATTATTTTATGGATTATCCGGCGCATCTTGAAAGCGAAATCGCGCCCGGTTATCGGAATAGTGTTTGTGGTGTTATGGATTGCCGGAATGGTGACTGGTGGTATATTGGCAAAGAATGTAGCCGGGAAATTCAGTGTCGAAGGCTCCGATCGAAAAAGTACCTCTTTAACTTCTTTCAACGGCAATACGCTTTATGTGGATATGGCGTATTATGGAAACGATTACTACTTATTTAGCTCGGGTATCGGACCCGGCACGGAGCGTCATGAGCTCCCTTACCGTAGCATAAACGAAGATTCGTTGTTGTTCTCCGACATCAGTTTAAAGATTATCGATACTTCCGATACGTTGTTTCAGGTGAGTGTGATCACCTGTGCCAACAGTAGAGACTTAAAGACGGCGAAGCAGAATGTCCGGAATTTTACCTATCCGATAGAGCAGACCGATTCGGTTTTGCAGCTACCCGAATTTTTCTCGGTGCCTATTACGCAAGGCTTCCGCCGTCAAAATATGCTCGTTGAGATAGCTGTTCCGACGGGTAAGAAGGTCGAGATCAGCCGTACGTTGGATCCTTACATGCGAAATGAGCCTTCGTCGGCTATTAAGAAGAAATATAAGAAGTTCTCGCGGACATCCGGAGACGGAAAATCTCTTTCGTCCGACCGGATTGTTTATCAGGAAGGAACGATCCATACGGAAACAGATACAATTTCGAAAGTGCTATAACTCTATTTTAATTCATTCATTGATAAAAAAGCGGCCGGGAGTGATCTTAGCTGCTTTTTTTTGATTGATGGAGATTGAAAAGAGATTGATAAACATTGAAGATCAGAGTTCGAACGTTGCTCGGACGCCGACTTGCCGGAATTGGGTCTTATGCAGCGAGCCGAATGCGGCGACACTGAAAAAACGGTTGCCGATGCCGTAGCCGAATTCGGTGTACGAGAGGATCTGGGGAGTATAGAGTTGACTGAAATACAATCTTTCGGTATCGGCGAAGTTCGATACAAAAGGAATATTCTTTAATAATAAAAAGGGTGTTTCAAGCATGAGATGCGCCTGAATATACGAATCGGACACATTATACAGATTCCTGTTGAGCAGATTGAACCCTCCGCCGAGACGGTCGTTCCAGATTTCGGGGAAGTTGCTTTTCGAAAAGAAAGCGAAATCGGCGAAGTATTCCGTTTTTTGGTCGGTAAATTTCCCAGCTCCGATATGATACTGAAATGTATTCATCAATCCGAAGGGAATGTGTTGGCTCATATCCACTTCCACACGATTGTATTCGGATGTGCTGCCGAATATATTGTAGAAGCTTCTCGACACTTCCACTTTGAACGTTGGAAAACGCGATCGTTCATAGATCTTTTGGCGTCCTTCGTAGCGGTAATACTGCTCGGGCGTCCAGGTAAGACGAATAAAAGGAGCAAAAGCCTTACGCGTTCCAAACAAATCTTCTATAGGCTCGCTGTCCACTTTCGCGCTTCGTAGTACCGCCGTGTTGCTGGCGCCCTTGCGAATGTGATATTCAATGCCGGCATTAAACAGTAACCCGTTGGCTATTTCATGCGTGTTGAACACCTTCAAATAATAGTCACGGAAATAGTTGACCGATATATCTTTAAAATCGAAGCCGTGCTCATTGAGACTGTCTTGTATTTGTTGGATAAAGAGGGAGCTGTACGTCGGGTTACCGTTTCCGAGCGACAAGGTCATACTGCCCAACCGGAAAGGATCATAATTCCACGTGGTGGAAAGATCGGTAAATAGCTCTTTGCGTTTAAACATAAATCCGGCAAACGCTTTGATCTTAATGTTCCGATTGTGATGCAAGTCGATGTTGAACGATACTCTTTGCCGGTAGGTGATTCCGTCTTGCGACGTGTAACCGATGAGCGCCGGATTAAACAAGCCGCCGTATCCGATGCGCGTCGATTTGTAAGAGTATTCCGAGTCCATCACCATTCGTTGAGCGAACTGCTGTGCTTTCATTACATTACTGGTATCTTTTTCGGCTTGTTGAGCTTGCTTGATTTGTTGTTGCAGCCGGAATTCGCGCGCCACGTCTTTTTCTTTCTCCTGAAGAGGAATAGGGCGATGCGTTATCCAAAAAGCCGAGTCGTTGTAGACGGGCACCGAATCGAGTCGCAGTTTATAGAAGTCGCTGATGTTGAGCGAATGGAGCGGTTTGATGTCTTGGCGCAAGCGGATATCTTTGTATTCGATATTAGCCAAATAGCGGCTGGCCACACGGTTGCCAAGGTAGGACGTCGTTTGGTATACAATAAAATCGACGGGGAGATAATTGGTAATCCACTTATCGCCCATGTTTATTTCGAACGAGAAGTCGGCAAAGATATCGATTCCCTCTCCCCGGAAATGGATCACGCGCCACGTGCCGGCTTCAATAACGAACGAACCCTTCAGGAGCTTCTGGTTATTGAAAACAGGCGTGAAATCGATGGTATAGTAGGTCTTGTCGTTTTCGGAATGCGACCGCACCAATCGATAAGTGTAGTATTTTCGGGTGGTAACCCGCAGGGGCATGAAGAAACTCTCGTCGTTGGTGTTTTCTCCGTAGACATTGATATTGAAAAAGTTGAAAGGAATCATTTCGAGATCCCTTTTGCGGGTCATAGTGCCGGTTACGTACTTGATGTTATGGATATAATTATTGGGGAAATCGTATTTTAACGTGCCGAAGGTTTCGATTAAAACCTCCTTCGAGCTCGGATCGTGCAAAATGAAGCGGGGGATGAGATGCGTGTACTTATACAAGATGTTTTTTTTCAGCGTTTCGACATAGGTACGGGTATATAGCTCCGCTTGATAGCTTTCTATCAATTCGTTGTATTTCTCTGCCGCATTCATCGTTTTTGTCAGGATGCTGTCCAAAGGGAGGGTGGACGCACGGAGGCATGCGGAAAGAAAAAACAGAGTAATTCCTATGACTAATTTAATTTTCATTCTTGCGATGCAAACTTACGTATTTTTTTTGGAACTGGATAGGAGATTGAGGAAGATTGAGGAAGATTGATATGGATTGAGGAGAGGAGCCCGTTGTCCGAAAAAGGAAATTATGTGACAATTTCATGACAAATTGCGAAAAAAACGCTATTTTTGTGTTTTATAACACTGTTCTATAACACTTAATGGCTAAAAAGAGTAATGATATAATCGATATTTCGTCTTCATTATCAGAGATATGGCGGATATTGACAGAGGATCAGCGGGAGTTAGTGCGTGAAAGTGCAGAGATCGTTCATTATAAGAAGGGTCAGATGATTTATGTGGAGGAAGAACAGCCCTCTAACTTAATCTGTCTATTAAAAGGTAAAGTCAAGATATTCAAAACCGGCGTAGGCGGGCGGACGCAGATCATCCGCATGATACGCCCGGTGCAGTATTTCGGATATCGGGCTTACTTTGCACGCGAATCGTATGTGACTTCGGCTTCGGCATTCGAAAATTCGACTGTCTGCCTGATTCCTATGGAACTTATAGAGGATTTTGTGCGGAAGGACGGAAACTTAGCCATCTTTTTTATCGGACATCTGTCGGTGGATTTGGGCATTGCCGACCAACGGGCGGTAAACCTCACGCAAAAGCATGTGCGGGGGCGTCTTGCCGAAGCTCTTATCTTTTTGCGCGAAAGTTACGGCTTGGAAGAAGACGGCGCCACCATCAGCATTTACCTGTCGCGTGACGATTTGGCGAGTCTGTCGAATATGACCACGTCCAACGCCATACGCACTTTGTCGACGTTTGTCGATGAACATGTGATAACCATCGACGGACGAAAAATTAAGATCATCGACGAAGAAAAACTTCGTAAAATAAGCCGCATAGGATAAGAAACTGTTTTGAATTTTTTTATGCGGTGTTTTTTAGTCCTTTTTTGATGGATTTGGGCTTTCGTTTCGCATCGAATAGCGGGCTATTGGAAAAAAAGGAAAGTTCGAAGGCGTAAAAAAGGGCAAAAAACAGCATAAAAGAATAAACAAAATTAGATCATTCGGAAAATTCAAAACAGTTTCTAAGATTATTAAAAAATTCATCACTACCTTTGCAGACAAATATCTTGTAGAAAGAATGATTCGAAAAATTGCCCGGGCAATACTCACTTCGTACTATAAACCGGTGGAGAAGTTCTTGGAAGACCCCATCGGAACTCAACAAAAAAACTTGGAACTGCTTCTTGAACACGGACGCCACACGCTGTTCGGGTATGAAAAGAAGTTCGATTCGATAGGAAACGCAGAGGACTATGCCGCGAGGCTTCCGGTAATGTCTTATGAAGACTTGCGCCCTTATTTGGATAAAATACTCGTCGACAAACAGCAGAATGTCCTTTGGGATACTCCGGTGAAGTGGTTTGCCATGTCGTCGGGAACGACGCAGGACAAGAGCAAGTACATTCCCGTAACGGAGGAGTCGCTGCAAAACTGCCATTACCGTTGCGGTTACCATATGCTGGCCTTGTATGCTGCGCATTATCCCGACACGGCGTTTATGCTCGGCAAAACGTTGGTGCTGGGTGGTAGCCAACAGATCAACCGCATCGGAGGCGACACGTTTACGGGAGACATATCGGCCATATTGATGAAGAATGTGCCTTTTTGGGCAAAACGGGCCCGAACGCCCGAAAGCATCGCGTTGCTATCGGATTGGGAAGAGAAGTTGGAGAAACTGACCGAGTATGCGGTCAACGCCGATATCCGTGCTTTTGTAGGCGTGCCTTCGTGGACGATGGTGCTGCTCAAAAAAATTGTTGCCGAAACCGGCAAGCCGCTCACGGAATTGTGGCCCAACCTCGAAGTGTTTTTTCACGGCGGGGTGAGTTTCATTCCCTTTCAAGAACAATATGAGCAACTGATTCCTTCGCCCGACATGCATTACTGGGAAACCTATAATGCTTCGGAAGGCTTCTTCGGCGTGCAATACAGCCCCGAATCGAAAGAGATGCTTTTGCTGCTCGATAATGAAATTTATTACGAATTCATTCCCAAGTCGGAATGGGGCGAAGACCGGCCCGAAGCGGTGCCGCTCGAAGGTGTGCAGACGGGTTGCCCGTATGCGATGGTTATTTCCACCAGCGGCGGATTGTGGCGTTATCAGATAGGAGATACCGTGGAGTTTACATCGACCCATCCGTACCTGTTTAAGATTACCGGCCGCACGAAGCAGTTCATCAATGCCTTCGGCGAAGAGCTTATTGTGGAGAATGCCGACCGAGCGCTCGATCATGCCTGTCAACGCACCCATGCCAAAATTGTGGAATATACCGTTGCGCCGGTCTATTTCGACTCCCGGCACAACGGGGCGCATGAATGGCTCATCGAATTCGAGAACCAGCCTTCGGATATGGATCTGTTTGTGGAATTGCTGGACGAAAATCTCAAAAAACTAAATTCCGATTACGAAGCGAAGCGTTCGTACAATCTGTCCCTGGGCAAGCCGGTGGTGAAACCGTTGCAACCCGATACGTTTTATAATTGGATGAAACAGAGAGATAAAGCAGGAGGTCAAAATAAAGTGCCGAAGCTTTCCAACGACCGCAAATATGTCGAGAGTATCTTAGCGTTCGTTTCATCGAATTCCTAAAATAGAATAAAAACCGTATGGCAAGGGTTACAACTGAGAAACTTTCCGTAAATTTGCACGTTATAATCGCATTTATTGAGAAAATGAGACTAAAATACAGCTATTTTTTGCTCGTGATTTTGCTATTCGCTTCATGTGGCGAATACAACAAGATATTGAAAAGTACCGATACGAATTTGAAGTACACGTATGCTAAAAAGTACTTCGAAGAAGGAAAATACGAGCGTTCCATCACCCTGCTCGAAGAGTTGGTGCCTTTTATGAAGGGTACGGCAAACGCCGAGGAGTCGCTTTACCTGTTGGGACAGAGCTATTATAACTCGAAAGATTATTCATCGGCCACCCAGATATTCACCACGTACTACACCACTTATCCGAAAGGGGAATATGCCGAGCCTTCGTTGTTTTATTCGGCTTACGGGATGTATCTCGATTCGCCCGATGCGCGTTTGGATCAGACGAAAACCTATACGGCCATTGCCGAGTTCCAGAGATACATGGAAAAGTATCCGCAAAGCGAACGCGCCGAACAAGCCAAAAACTATATGTTCGAATTGCAGGAGAAACTGGCGTACAAAGAATTATTAGCCGCGCAGTTGTATCTCAATCTGGGCAATTACATGGGCAATAATTACGAGTCGGCGATCATTACCGCCCGAGAGGCGATGAAGAGTTACCCGTTTTCGAAATATGTCGAAGATTATCAGATGATCATGCTGCGTTCGCGCTATGAGTATGCGCAGCGAAGCACGGCAAAAGCGCAACCCGAGCGTTTCCGGTTGGTCGTCGATGAATATTTTAATTATAAAAACACTTTTCCCGAAGGGAAATTTGTGGCGGAAGCCGATAAATACTATCGCGAAGCGCAAAAGAAAATTGAGCTTTTGCCGACGAACAATTAATGAATCAGTTGAATTTAGATAAACAAACAAAATAAACAATGGACTATAAAAGAACGACAGCGAGTGTCAATACCGAAACGCGCGATGTGATGAAAATGTCGGAGCCGGTTGGAAATGTGTACGAGATGGTACGCATCATCAGTAAAAGAGCCAATCAGATATCCGTCGAAATGAAACAAGACTTGGATACCAAACTGCAAGAGTTCGCTTCTTACAGCGATAATCTGGAGGAGGTGTTCGAGAATCACGAGCAGATCGAGATTTCGCGTTTTTACGAAAAGCTTCCCAAACCTACCTTGATCGCTATTCAGGAATGGATCGACGGCGAAGTGTATTTCCGTAATCCCGCGAAAGAAAAAGACCAATTCTGACGCTGAAAAGGTATGTTGCAACGAGTACAAACCGTTTTTTTATTGGGGGCTTTCGGCTGTATGGTCGCAGCGATGCTGACTATGGTCATTGCCTTTTCGTCTAACGGTATTACCTACGAGATGACGGCCTGCGTGTGGTCGGCCAATGGCCAAACCACTGCGCAGGTATGGGTCTTGCCCGTTTTGGGAACCCTTGCGATGCTGCTTCCCCTTATCGCCGTCTTCCTTTATAAAAAGCGGAAGAGTCAGATTCGGCTGGCGGTAACGGGTATTTTGGCGATTATCGCCTATTATGCGGCCGTCGTTTTTGCCATATATGGCATTGCGCCTGCTTTCGACATCACCGTCTTGAGGGTAGGGGCGGGAGCCGTTGCGCCGTTGGCGGCGTTGGCACTGAACGGGCTCGCCATCCGGCGGATACGCCACGATGAAGCATTGATACGGTCACTCAACAGGCTGCGATAACACACACACAACGATCTTCATAAAGCAATGAATAAAGGTGATTTATCTGTAACGGATAAGTTGCCTTTTTTCATGTCCCGCCTCTATTTCGTCCCTTAATACCGGCAGATCCGTTCAATCGAATGGCGAAGAAAGCGGGAAAAAGGAACGAGCATAGGCGATTTTGTTTTGTTTCGAGCTTAAAAACAGACTCGATCGACTGTTTTACCTCCTTCTAAGGCCTAACAACAGACGAAACCGTTCGTTTTAGCCCTCTCTTAGGGTTAAAATAGTACTTCCTAAGATATTTTTGCCCTCTCTTAAGCTTAAAATAGTACTTCCTAAGATATTTCAGCCCTTTTTTAAGGTTTAAATAGTACTTCCTAAGATATTTTTGCCTTCTCTTAAGGTTAAAATAGTACTTTCTAAGATATTTTTGCCCTCTTTTAAGCTTGAAATAGTACTTTCCGGACTGTTTGAGCGCTTTTTTAAGGTGAAAGATTGCCCGTATCTGGCGGGGCGATTGGAAATCAGTACCGGTGTTAAGGAATGTCATCCGGTCATGACAACTTTAGCCGCAGGAAAGATTCTGAAAATTATCGTCAAAATAAAAAATGGCCTATCTTTGTAGAATCTTTATAATGGGATACCAGAGTATCCCTCGTTGTGAATAAAGAATAAATAGTCAATCAAATGAAAATAAACAAAAAACAGGTGTTGCTTGCCTTAATTGCAACCTTTTTATTAACAGCTTGCGGAGAAGAGATCATCCAAAGACTGAATTTACTCGATTATATCGCATTAAATGCCGGAACCGAGGGAACCATCAACATTTCTGCCGGCAATCCCCCTTATCGTATTGAACTGTCGGATGCGGCCATAGCGACGGCCACGGTGAAAGATTCTGTGATTACCGTAAAAGCGCACAAAGAAGGAGAAGCAACTTTGTTGCTGACCGATAAAACGAATCAACATGTGGCGATCGAGGTGTCTGTCGGAATACCGCCGATAGAATTTACTAAAGAGTATACCGCCGAAACCATGCAAACGGTGTTAAGCGAATTCGGTATCGGTTGGGAAGAGTTTGATGAACAAGGCGCCGGACATATTCGTATTAAACCTGCCGGGGCCGACAAACTTCTCTATTTTACATCCAACAAGAGATGGATCGGTATGGTTATTACTTCCAAGACCATTATTAAAGGACTGAATTCCGTTAACCCTCTGTTAATAGACGACAAAGGCCTTACCTTCAAGACCGCCGAAGAAGAACTCTACCATTATTCTTTCGGCGTGCTTTACAAAGAACAGTATTATTTTCTGAATATATATGATGTGGAAAAGAAAGCCGATGTAACGGGCAAAGAGGTAACAATTGTCAGGGGAGCATATATAAAAGCTGTGCAGTAACATCGGCATTGCTATTGTAATCTATTTGAAAATGTCTGCCGGGGCGTCGTTTGGAGCGATGTCCCCACTTCTCATTTGCCGTTTCTTCCTCCTTATAACTAATGATATTTCTTCCGAAAAATCCTTACTTTTAGGGATTGTGAACACTGTTCAGAGGCCGTATTTTTGTGAAAAAATAAAATGGAGGAAGAAACAATCGATATATTAAAAGACGTAACCGAAGGCGAGTACAAAGAAGGCTTTCAGTCGGACATTGAGACGGAATATCTTCCGAAAGGCCTGAATGAGGATATTATTCGCGCCATCTCCCAAAAGAGAGAGGAGCCCGACTGGTTGCTCCGCTTTCGCCTCGATGCCTATCATCACTGGCTTACCCTGACGATGCCCCGATGGGCGCATTTGAACATTCCCGACATCGATTTTCAGGAGATCATTTATTATGCGGCGCCTAAAAAGAAGAACGGGCCCAAAAGCCTGGATGAAGTCGATCCCGAACTGTTGAAAACATTCGAGAAACTCGGCATTCCGTTGGAAGAGCGGAAAATATTGTCGGGAGTTGCGATGGATGCGGTGATGGATAGCGTTTCCGTGAAGACGACCTTCAAAGAAGAATTGGCTAAAAAGGGAGTTATCTTTTGTTCATTTGCCGATGCAGTGAAAGAATATCCCGAATTAGTGAGACAATACTTGGGCAGTGTGGTTCCGTACACCGACAATTTCTTTGCCGCACTCAATTCCGCCGTGTTCGGCGACGGTTCGTTCGCCTATATTCCGAAAGGAGTTCGTTGCCCGATGGAGTTATCCAGTTATTTCCGCATGAACGCCCTCAATACGGGGCAGTTCGAGCGCACCTTGATCATTGCCGACGACGATGCCTATGTGAGTTATCTGGAGGGGTGCACGGCTCCCATCCGCGACGAGAATCAACTCCATGCGGCCATTGTCGAAATCATCGCGTTAGACCGAGCGGAGGTCAAATACTCCACCGTGCAAAACTGGTATCCCGGCGACAAAACGGGGCGGGGGGGCGTGTTCAATTTCGTTACCAAACGCGGCCTGTGTAAAGGCGAATCTTCTAAAATATCCTGGACGCAGGTCGAAACCGGTTCGGCCATCACTTGGAAATACCCGAGTTGCGTCTTGCAAGGAGATTATTCGAGCGGCGAGTTTTATTCGGTGGCCATCACCAAGAACGCGCAACAGGCCGATACCGGTACGAAGATGATTCATATCGGGAAAAAGACCAAAAGCCGCATCGTGTCCAAAGGGATTTCCGCCGGCGTATCGCAAAACTCTTTCCGCAGCCTGGTGAAAATGACCGCCCATGCGCAAAACTCCCGCAATCATTCGCAGTGCGACAGTTTGCTCATCGGAGACCGCTGCGGGGCGCATACTTTCCCGTATATGGATATCGACAATAACTCCGCCGTACTGGAGCACGAAGCTACGACGTCGAAAATAAACGAAGACCAGTTATTCTATTGCAATCAGCGCGGAATTCCCACCGAAGAGGCCGTCAGCCTCATCGTAAACGGCTACGCGAAAGAGGTCTTGAACAAGCTTCCCATGGAATTTGCCGTTGAAGCGACGAAGCTTTTGCAGATAAGCCTCGAAGGGAGTGTCGGATAAATATAAAATCAAAACAATCATGTTATCAGTTAAAAATTTACATGCTTCCGTTAATGGAAAAGCGATATTAAAAGGAGTCGATTTGGAGGTCAAGAAAGGCGAAATACATGCCATTATGGGGCCCAACGGCTCGGGCAAAAGCACGTTTGCTTCCATCCTTGCCGGTAATCCGGTTTATGAAGTGACCGACGGCGAAGTGGCTTTCGAAGGGGAAGAGCTCCTCGGTTTATCTCCTGAAGAACGTTCGTGGAAAGGGCTCTTCCTCAGTTTTCAGTATCCGGTGGAGATTCCCGGCGTCAGCATGGTCAACTTTATGCGCGCCGCCCTGAACGAACATCGCCAATACAACGGGCAAGCTCCGATTCCTCCCGGCGAGTTCCTGGCGCTGATGCGCGAAAAACAAACGCTTATCGGGGTGGATAAAGAGATGATCCAACGGTCGGTGAACGATGGCTTTTCGGGAGGCGAGAAAAAGCGCAACGAGATATTCCAAATGGCTATTCTCCAACCGAAGTTGTCCATCCTCGACGAAACGGACAGCGGGCTCGACATCGATGCCTTGCGCATCGTGGCCGCCGGACTTAACAAACTCAAGCGCCCCGACAACGCGACGATATTAATCACCCATTATCAACGTTTGCTCAATTATATCCGGCCCGATATCGTGCACGTCATGTACGAGGGTCGGCTTGTGCGCAGCGGCGGGCCCGAATTAGCGCTCGAGTTGGAAGAAAAAGGATATGATTGGCTCAAATAGACGAATATGAAATACGATACAGATTATTTTGAGTCGAACCGGGACTCGATTTGCCAACAATGTTCTCCCTTGTTGAACCGGCCGAGGCAAGAGGCTTTCGAAGTGTTCCGAAAAAACGGTTTTCCCGCGTATGGCAACGAAGATTATCAGCATACCGATATCGAGAATCTATTGAAGATAAACGTTGGCATCCGTCAGCGGCTCACGCAACAACAAGCTGTCCGGTATATGCTTTCGGACAGGGGCATGCACCCGGAGCCTTTTCATCAGGATTATCTCATAAACGGATATGCTTATAAGGATGCTTCTTCCCGGCCATTACCGGAGGGGATATTTTCCGGCGGCTTAAACGATTTTGCGGAAAAATATCCCGACGTGTTCTCCGCTTATTACAATCGGCAGGCAAAGCAACACGGCGGCGGGTTGTCGGCGTTCAATACGATGTTCGTACGGGACGGCTATGTGCTGTATGTGCCTGAAAACAAGAGGAGCGACGCCATTATACAGTTGACGCACCTCGTGGAAGCGGAAGAAGACGCAATGGTCATCAGCCGCTTGCTGATTATTTTGGAAAAAGGCGCCGAAGCCAGGATCGCCGTCTACGACCGTTGCCCGGCCGAGAAGGCAAAGTCGGTGACGGTACAGGTTTCCGAAATATATGCGGGGGAAAACGCCTCGTTGGAGTTTTATCACGTGGAGGAAAGCGCCGCCCGCTCCACGTTGATTACCGATAACTTTATCCGGCAGGAGCGATATTCGAATGTCAAACTCAATACCCTTTCCCTCGAAAACGGCATAACCCGCAGCAACTATCGGGTCGGTTTGGACGGCGAATATGCCGAACATATTTTGAAAGGATTGGTGATTGCCGATAAAGAACAGCATGTCGATAACCATACCGTTATCAATCATAATGTGCCGCATTGCCATAGCGATGAATTGTTTAAATATCTCTTGTCGGAAAAATCGATGGGAGCGTTCAGCGGAAAGATAAATGTGGCGGAAGATGCACAGAAGACGATGGCGTATCAAAATCACCGCAATCTGTTGGACGGCCCCGATTGCCGGGTGTTCTCGAAGCCTCAGTTGGAGATATATGCCGATGATGTGAAGTGTTCCCACGGCATGACAACCGGGCAGATGGACGAAACGGTTCTCCTGTATATGCGTGCCCGCGGCATATCGGAAAAGGAAGCCCGCATGATGCTCCGTGTCGCTTTTGCCGGCGAGATTATAGAGGGCATCGGCGACGAGAGCCTGAGGAAGAACTTGAGGCGATGGGTCGAAAACCGCCTGAGAACGCAGAATGACTAAAAAGTGCAGCATGACGGCAGGAGAACAAACGATTATCGCATCGGCGAAAGAGGAGTTTATCAAAAAAGGGTTTAAGGATGCATCCATGCGGGTCATCGCCAAACAAGCAGGCATGACGGTCGGCAATGTCTATAATTATTTTCAAAGCAAAGACGATTTGTTTTGCCGCACCATGCAGCCGCTTATCGAAGCCATCGACGCTATTTTTGCAGAACATAACAGCGAGCATAATCTTTCCCTCGACGTATTTTTCGATTACTCGTATCAAAGCCATACGATGAATGCGATCCTCGAGTTGACCGATAACTTTGCTTCCGAGCTCAAGTTGTTATGGTTTTGTGCCGACGGCTCTTCCTTGGCGGGTTACAAAGATGCGCTCGTTACTCAACAAACCGCGATCGGCATCGAGTACCTGCGGCTGATGCACGACAAATATCCGTAGTTGAGTATCGATATTTCCCCTTTTTTCCTTCACCTGACGAGTACTTTTTGGATTACGCTTATCGGGGAAATGATCCGCAACAGCCATCTTACCCGAGAGGAAAAACAACAAGCCATCGGCGAGTACATCCGTTACGGGGTCGCCGGCTGGAAAACATTAATGCACGTATAATCATCTATATTATATAATCAACAAATGAAATCTCAAAAACAATCTTCTACACTCGCCCGGCTACGAAGCTATATGGGAAAGAAAGGCGTACTGATGCCTTTCTCCATCACGTTTTCGGTGCTGGGAAACATTCTCGGGATGCTGCCGTTCGTGTGCGTATGGCTCATCATCCGGGCCTTGTTTACACAAGGTCTTGCCGCCTCGGGAAGCGACATTGTCCGTTATGCCTGGTGGGCCTTCGGCTTTTCGATCCTTTTTATCCTGTGTTATTTCACCTCGCTGATGCTGTCGCATCTGGCGGCATTCCGCCTCGAGCGGAACCTGCGTTATGAGGCGATGCAGCGGGCGGTGCGCATGCCGTTGGGCTTTTTCACCAGAAATACGACCGGCAAAATGCGTAAGGTCATCGACGATAACGCCGGCATCGTGCATACGTTCGTTGCGCATCAACTGCCCGATTTGGCGGGAGGCCTAACGGTGTTCGTCGCCACGTTGGTGCTGATGTTCGTGTTCGATTGGCGCCTCGGGCTGGCCTGCCTGGTCCCGTTGCTCATCGCGTTCGCCCAATTTTACCGGATGATGGGAAAAGACTATGGCGCAACGATGCAACAATATATGACGTCGCTCGAAGCCATGAATACCGAAGCCGTGGAGTACGTCCGCGGAATACCGGTCGTAAAGGTTTTCCAGCAAACGGTCTATTCGTTCAAACGGCTTTATGATAGTATTATGGCTTACAATAAGTGGGTGAAGGAATATGCCGCTTCCATGTGTAAAGCGATGAGTATTTACACGGTGGCGATTAACGGATTCGCCTTTTTGCTGGTGCCGGCGGCCATCATTCTCATCCTTATCGGCGGCAGTTGGCAGGAAATTACGCTGAATTTGATTTTTTATGTCCTTATCACGCCTTTCTTCGGACAATGCATTATGAAGTTGATGTATGTCGTGGACGGGTATCGTCAGGCCGGTGAAGCCGTAGGGCGCATCGAAGCCCTGACCGACGAACGGCAACAACTTCAGACGCCGCGGCCGTTGACCATGCCGGACACGTACGACATTTGTTTCAAACAGGTCTCTTTCCGGTACGATGATGCTTCGAAAGAAGCGCTTTCGGATGTCGATTTATCCATTCCGCAAGGCAAAACGGTGGCGTTGGTGGGCGCTTCGGGTAGCGGCAAAACCACGCTTGCCCGCCTTATCGCGCGCTTTTGGGATGCCGGCAGCGGCAAGGTGACCATTGGCGGCGTCGATGTGAAGCAGTTGCATCCCGACGAGCTGATGCGGCACATTTCGTTCGTGTTCCAAAACACCGAACTGTTCAAGACATCCATCCGAGAGAATATCCTTTACGGCAAGCCGGATGCGGCGCCCGGCGAAATCGACCGCGCGGTGGAGCTCGCACAATGCCGCGATATTATCGGCAAGTTGCCCGCCGGCATCGACACCAAAATCGGCACCGAAGGCATTTATCTTTCGGGTGGCGAGCAACAACGTATCGCTTTGGCGAGGGCTTTCCTGAAAGATGCGCCCATCGTGCTGCTCGACGAGGCGACGGCCTTTGCCGACCCCGAAAACGAACACGAAATACAGCACGCCTTGCGTCGCCTTATGCGGGGAAAGACGGTGGTGATGATTGCGCACCGCCTTACTTCGGTAACCGATGCCGACACCATCGTGGTGATGGATGAAGGGCGCATAGCCGAACAGGGAACGCACGCTCAGCTACTCGAAAAAGACGGCATCTACCGCCGTATGTGGAAAGAATATCAACAATCGGTCCGATGGGCTATTTAACAAGAAAACAAAATATGCTTCACTCGATACAAAAACGGTTCGCTATGAGCGAACAAGGCGCTAAAGATTTTATGAAAGGGGCGCTATGGACAACGGCGCAGAACATTTCGTTCATGCTGCCCGTCATGCTGGTTTATTTATTTTTGCAAGACATTTTAGCCGTTTATCTGGAGGGGCGCGAGACGGCGGGCGTCCCGTTGTGGGGATATCTTGCCTTCAGTGTCGCGGCTATTGCCGTGATATACGTCGTAACCCGTTATCAGTATGATAATACCTATCTCAATGTGTATAACGAAAGCGCCGTACGCCGTATTTCGCTCGCCGAAAAGTTGCGCAAGCTGCCGCTTTCTTTCTTCGGAAAGAAAAACCTGTCCGATCTCACCTCCACCATCATGCAGGATGCTACCGAGTTGGAGCATACGTTCTCGCATGCCGTGCCGCAATTGGTCGGCTCGCTGGTCACCTTGTTTTTGGCGATCATCGGATTGAGTTTTATGAGTTGGCAACTGACCATCGCCGTCTTTTGGGTCGTTCCCGTCGCGCTTATCGTGCTTTGGATCACGAAACGGATGCAGGAGAAAGAACATCGGGCGAGTTATGTGCAAAAGCGTGCCGTGACCGAGAAGATACAGGAAGGGATTCTTCAGATTCAGGAGATCAAATCGTACGGGCACGAAGACGCTTATCTGCGGGAGCTTTGCGGCATGCAGGAAACGTATGAAAAAGGACAGATTAAGGGAGAGTTGCTTGTGGGAGGCATTATTAATGTCATTCAGGCTGTTATCAAACTCGGATTACCGACATTGATACTGGTCGGAACGACGTTGCTGCTCGCCGGAGAGGTCGATTTCCTGACTTACTTGTTCTTTCTCATTCTTTCTTCCGTCATTTTCAATCCCCTGTTGATTGCCTTGGAGCAGACAGCCGTGTTGTTCTTCCTCGATATCCGGATCAACCGCATGAAAGAGATCATGGATTTGCCCGTGCAAGCCGGCGCGTCCGATTATCATCTCGATGATTACAGCATTCGTTTCGACGGGGTGGAATTCTCTTATAAAGACAGCGACGAGCGGGTATTGCACAATGTGTCGTTCGAAGCGCGTCAGGGACAAGTGACCGCGTTGATCGGGCCTTCGGGCGGCGGCAAAAGCACCTCCGCCAAATTGGCCGCCCGCTTTTGGGATGCCGATAGCGGAACCATCACTTTGGGCGGCGCCGACATCACGGGCATCGATCCCGAGGCGTTGCTCAAAAACTATTCGATTGTTTTTCAGGATGTCGTTCTGTTTAACGCTTCGGTGATGGATAACATTCGCATCGGCAAAAAAGAAGCGTCCGACGAAGAGGTGTTAAAGGCGGCCCATGCCGCTCAGTGTGATGATTTTGTCGAGAAATTGCCCGACGGATACCATACCATTATCGGCGAAAACGGCAGTACGCTTTCCGGCGGCGAGAGGCAACGCATATCCATTGCCCGGGCTTTGCTGAAAGATGCGCCCATCGTGTTGCTCGACGAAGCGACGGCTTCGGTCGACGCCGAAAACGAAACGAAGATACAAGCCGGCATTTCGGAATTGGTTAAAAACCGTACGGTACTCATCATCGCCCACCGCATGCGCACCGTGGCCAATGCCGATAAGATCGTGGTGCTCAAAGACGGGCGGGTAGTCGAACAGGGAACGTCGCAGGAGTTACTGAAAAAACCGGATGGGGTCTACAAAAATATGGTGGAATTACAAAAGCCATCTTCTTAGCTCTTTGTTCTTTTTTTTACGGGTACTGGGTAAATTCAAAATTATCCCGTATTTTTGTGGGAAGAGAATCTAAAGTGTCTTTTTTTGAAAACAGAGTCTGCTATATTTATTGGTTTTGAGCGAATATTGGTCCGATTCGTTTTTATGGGGATGTTATTTTTCCTGTTTAGCCCCGCTTATGGCGAGTCGTCGGATAAGGGGATGAAGCAAGTGGAGAATAATCGTTTTTGGCGAACCGATAAATTCATCTATTTCAAAGAAAAATTAACGGTTGCTCTACTCATACGGCAACAGGAACCGTTATATAATCTTTCGGGTGTGCTGTTTAAAATAACATCCAATGATCAATCCGACCGTTTGTTTTTAATCGATTGGCAAAAAGACGCTTCGCAGGCCGATTTATTTGTACTCTACAATAATTCGGTCAAAAAATATCCTATTCCGGTCGATAGCGCTTTTATCCGGAATAAAACCCCCGTACGGTTGGATATCAATTTTAAGACGGATGAGGCGTTGTTCACGTTGGGCAATAATTCCATTGTCTTACATCATTTGCGTTTTTCCATTTATAACGGATATCGATTTAGTTTATTACCGCAACTGGCTTATTCCGACGATCCGGAGTTCCGCCCGAGACTCGACGTCTCCGGTGTAACCGTACAAGTCTCTCAAAGTAAGGTCAACAGTACCGTGTGGATATGGTTTCTGGTGATTATCTGTGTGGATGTGATCATCTTCTTTCTCATTCACCGGGTGAGACGCAAGAGAAAAGGACGTTTTCAGCATGAAAACGATATGGTGGTGCAACAGCCTGACGCGTTAAGCGAAGTGGTCTTGCCGGTTAAAAGCGCCGTATATCTGTTCGGCAGGTTTCACGTTTACGACGCCCGGGGCGAGGATATAACGAAAAGTTTTTCGCCGCTCTTAAAGGAAATCTTATGCTTGTTGATCATTTATTCGCAACGAAACGGGATCTCTTTCGATAAATTGAAAGAGTTCCTTTGGGCGGATAAGGGCGATGCGAGTGTCAGAAACAATCGGGCCGTGTATTTCGGGCGGTTGAAAGGAATCCTCGAAAAGTTGGGGACATTTGACATCAACAATGACACCGGATATTGGAAATTACGCTCATCCGACATCTTTATCGATTATTTCCGCTACAAGGAATTGTTGGCAAAGGATTCGATGAATAAGGCTGATATCGAAGAACTTCTTGCCGTTGTTTCCAATGGCAACTTGTTGCCCACAACCGATTACGAATGGATGGATCCCTTTAAAGATGAGGCTTCCAATGAAACGATAGAAACGTTGCTTCGCGTTGCGGCGAACCTGAATATGCAGGATGATACGCGCCTTATACTGAAACTGGCCGATATTATTTTTAAATTCGATTACCTCAATGAGCATGCGCTCTATTTAAAGTGCAAAGCGTATGGCGTTTTAGGTCAACATGCCGGTGCAAAAAACGCTTACGATAAGTTTGTCGAAGAATATAAGAGAGCGTATGGAACTGCTTTCAATGTTCCTTTTAACGATCTCGACAGTAAATGTACCTGCCACCATCGTCCGTGATATAGCTAAAGAAACATCCCCCGGCGAATCATTTCGCAGGAGGATGTCACATCAATAAAAACGTTAATCTTTCTGTATTTTGCGAGGTTGAATCATGTTTTCGGGTTTCAATATTTCGTCGAGTTTGCCTTTATCCAACCATCCTTTTTCAAGCACCAGTTCATATACGCCTTTACCCGTTTGAAGCGCTTCGGCGGCAATGGTCGTCGACTTCTCGTATCCCAGATAAGGATTTAATGCCGTTACCAGCCCGATGCTGTGCAGTACCATGTCTTTGCAACGGTCTTCGTTGGCGGTGATACCTGTGATACACTTGCTGCGCAGCGTGTTCATCCCCTGAATAAGCATTTCGATGTTTTCCAGCAAGGCCAGCGCAATGATCGGTTCCATTACATTGAGCTGCAATTGTCCGGCTTCCGAAGCCATCGTTACGGTCAAGTCGTTACCGATGACCTTGTAGGCGATCTGGTTGACGACTTCCGGAATGACGGGATTGACTTTTCCCGGCATAATGGAAGACCCCGGTTGCATGGGGGGAAGATTGATTTCATTCAAGCCCGTTCTCGGACCGGAGGATAACAATCGTAAGTCGTTGCACATCTTGGAGAGTTTTACAGCCAATCGTTTGATGGCGGAAGAGTTCATAATAAACACACCCGTATCGCTGGTGGCCTCGATCATATTGGTCGCAGGAACAATTTCCATTCCCGTAATGCGAGCCAAATGCTTTGTGCATATTCCCGTATAAGCCGGGTCGGAATTAATGCCGGTGCCGATAGCCGTTGCGCCCATGTTCACTTCGAGAAGCAGTTTGCGGTTCTGTTCGAGGCGTTCGGTTTCTTCCTGAAGGGTGGCGGCAAAAGCTTCGAATTCTTGTCCGAGCGTCATCGGCACGGCATCTTGCAATTGTGTACGTCCCATCTTTATTACATGGACAAACTGTCCGGCTTTTTGATGTAATGCCTTGATTAAATTCTCCAGAGATTTTTTTAATTCGCCGACACTACGGTATAAGGCAATCTTTATTGCCGTGGGATAAGCGTCATTGGTCGATTGCGACAGGTTGACATGGTTATTCGGATGGCAAAAAGTGTATTCGCCCTTTTGATGTCCCAATAGTTCGAGCGCCCGGTTGGCAATCACTTCATTGGCATTCATATTGGTTGATGTGCCGGCCCCTCCTTGCACCATATCCACCTGGAAATGGTCCCGCCATTGGCCGTTTTTAATTTCTTCACAGGCCTTTACAATGGCGTCGGCGATGATTTTATCCAACAGTCCGAGGTCCTTGTTGGCCAATGCGGCCGCTTGCTTCACATCCGCCAATCCATAAATGAATTGGGGATAATCATACAATTTCGAACGGCTGATGGTGAAATTATCCAACGCCCTCATGGTTTGAATACCGAAATAATATTCTACGGGTACTTCCATTTCCCCCAGTAAATCGTGTTCTGTCCGCGTTTTCCCGCTTAATGTAAATTTTGTAATATCCGTCATAATAATGTGAATAAATAAATATCAAAGGTATCGTTAAAAAACAACATGAACAAGAAATTGTGCTTGCCAATTGTGACTATTTGTTATGTCTTCGGGCAAATCGAAGTAGGTTCCGGCTAATTGAAGTTTCAATCTGTTATCGATAATGTATTTCGAAATGCCGGCTGTATACTCGCTTGCCTTTTCTATGAGCGCGTTCTTTTCATCCCATTCGGGGCATACGGTGCTGTAACGTAAATCAACGGCCCACTTGTTTTTGAACAAATAACCGGTCTCAACGGTAAAGCCGTTTCCTAACCTTAGATAATCGGCTATTTGTTTCGGCTGTAATTTCGAATTCGTTGAAGGGGCGGTGTAAAGATTCTGCAAATCATTCCCTACCGCATTCACGTATTCCGCCAAAAACGAGAAGCCTCTGTATTTCAATAATAAATCGACGGATAATTTTTGATAGTCGGGATAGGCTGCCGTACCCGTGCTGTCGTACAAAATAAAATCGCCGTGGCCTTGTCCTATCGGATTACTGACGCCGTCATTATAACTATATCCCACGCCCAATGCGATTTTTACGATTTTCTCACGGGCGAAGTCGGCTCCCCGTAAATCGTTTTGTCCCGTAAAGAATCCCAACGGATAGAGGGTGGCTCGGGCAGAATAGTTTGCTCCGCCCAAATCGAAATCGGTCGAACTGCTGCCGAAGGAATTACGCCCGTCGCCGCTGGTAACCGATACACCCAAATCAATTCCGACACTTCCGAGTTTGTTCCGTGTTTCCACAAACAAACCTAACTCGCGGCCGGTTTCAAAAAATGTTTGATTCACAAGACTCCGGTTTCCTAAATTCAAAGCCTGGTCATCATACAGCATCGAACGTGGCCCGGCTAACGATTGCTTCTGTCCGGCCGAAAGCTTCAGCCATTTCACCGGCTTATACGACATCCAGGCATCTAACAACGGATAGGGATCCGCAAAATCGAGTTGCAGCATGAATCCGAACTTGTCATGATAATAATCGCCGCCGATATTGAATAATCCCCGTTGAATGCCGAAGCGGTTTTCCCCCGGCTCCGAGGCGTATTTGGAATAGGTCGCATCCATTTGTAGATATCCTCCGATGTTGAAGAGATGCATACCGTTGTCTAATTGTATATTCAATCCCTTTCCAAGTTCGAATCCGACTTTGTTTTCGTTTACCTGCGGATACAGGGCTATTGTAAACGATAAGAACAGTAAAAATGAGAGTATTTTTTTCATTAGAGTTGTTGTTTAGTGATTCTCGTAAAATGACTAATAAGCTATTTCGTGAAACGATAAATGGGAACGTCCTTGCCTGTTTCCACCTCTATCACCCGGTAATTCACAAATCCGTTGGATGATTCCGGTTCCAATAATACCGTCGTTGCGCGTATGTGTTTCTGCCGTGTGTCCACTTTAAACGTTCCTGCCGGAAGCGTCACTTTTCTTTTAGTGGTTTCCACCCGCACCGATACGGGATAGATTCCTCCGATTTCACTCGCACTCTCTACCGCAGAAAGAACGGTGTGTACTTCCGCTTCTATTTCGACGGCGGTCGGAAGCATCGTGACCTCCACTCCCATGTTTTGAAGAATGCGGATCGCATCGTACTCTGTCGGCAGAATGTAATAAGCATCGGGTAAAGGCCGCGTTTGCGTAGGGGTGGAACGTGTATTAAACGATGCGTCAATAGTTACATCCACGAGTTCATTGCGAATCAAATCAAGAAACGGTAACGTATAATCCGCAACTTTTTCGGAACGGAACCGTACCGCTATATCGCTACGGTCGTTCTGCGCTTCTTCTATGGCCGAAAGTACTTCGGCTCGATTCCGATATGCAGTCTCTGCTATGGCAAGTGCGGCAAGATAGCCGCCGTAAGTACGCCGTTTGAGGGATGTTCTCCCCAGATGGATTCCCCTTGTTTCCACCAATAAAGAAATGATATTCTTTAGAGCCATGGCATTGCTGGTCGAGCGCGGAGAGGCGCCTCCGATAGGAATGGATAGTTTACCGTAATGGTTGCTCGAAGAATAATAGGTGTGATGCGTCAGATGTTGCTCATCGAGCTTTTTCCTGATATTCACGAGAAACAGGTTATCCACCGTATTTCTCAATGCCGAAGGAACATTCGGATTGCCGCTGTATAAAAGCATCACATCCCAAGGCGTCGTTAAAGCCTTTGTAGGAGCTATTTTAAGAAAATCGGTCCGTAACGGTTGAAATTCATGAAAGTCGACCGATACATGGGGACGGACTTTGTTTACGACCTCATGAAGCGTTTTGGCTTCGGGCGTTTGCAGTTTACTTTGGTCGCGATTCATATCGATGTTGTTGGCCGTACGTCTTGAAAACGATTCTCCGCCGTCGATATTCACCATCGGCATAATAAAGAAATTAAGCTTGTCGAGTAGATAGCCCAATGACGGATCGTTTACGATTCGGTCGATAAAATAGAGCATCGATTCCGTCCCGGCCGGTTCATCGCCATGCACGCGGGCAAAGAACAAAACATTCAGCTTATCGGTATTGCCGCTTTTCTTACGGATTGTCACAAGGGGAATATCCTTTCCCTTTTGTGTTTTGCCGACAATTTCCATTTGCAGCAGTAATGTATTCCGTGCGATATGGTTGTTCAGAAAAACGTTCATCTCTTCATACGTCGTAAAGCCTCTTCGTTTCTGAAAAGCCGGAGTATTGATCTCGATGTCGGGTTCGGGAAAGAATTTCTCCGTTACTTTTTTAGGCTCATGCCATTGCCCGAAAGCGGAAACCAAACAAACAAATACCATTAAAACCGAGAGATAAATAGATTTCATTTTTTGCATCATCATATAGTTAAAAAGATATTTGGGTTAATACATTGAATAGCGTTTCATAACCGGAAAAAGTTCCGTTTGCATATCGTACTTCTCCGTCGGTTTTGTAAAAGCTGGCTGTCAACTGAATTTTCGTTGAATAATCGTTCGTCAGATATTTGGCTACCGAAAATTCGAAAATATCATTCCGCTTATAGTAAAGGTCGTTGTTCAAATACGAGTATTTATCGGGAATGATATGCGTATAACGGGCATCTACCGTCCAGAAGTTCCGGAAAAGATATCCTCCTTGCAGATTAAAAGCCGATCCGAGAATCAGGCGGTTTTTGATGTAATTCTCAATATTCTGTTCCCCGTCGATTTCAAACGAATCGGAGGTCGAGCCGTCGGCGCGCACACGCGAGGTTATCGTCGAAGGCACATAGGCCCATGTTTTGGTATATTCCGCCATAAAGTTCCATCCACGGTATTTGAAGAAAAAATCGAGATTCGTACGGGCGAAGTCCGGCAAATCTACGTTACCGGCTTCGTTTAGATAAAGGATGTCGCCGCTTGAATTTCCTCCTCTGCGGTCGCTGGTTCCGTCATTATAACTGTATGAAGCGCCGAGACTCAATTTGGGAGATACTTCATAGGCTTTATCACCCAAATAATAATCTCCTCCGTCGCGGAAAAGCCCGAAAGGATAATAATTGACGCGGGCGCCGTATTTAAGTCCTCCGTATCTTTTTCCGAAAGTAAATCCGCCGTCGCCGTCGGTTATGGCTAACGCCGGCCTCAGGTAGGCATCCGCTCCCACTTTATACGAACCTTGTGCAAAAACGCCTACTTCGCGAATGGTACCGAAGATAGATGCCAAGCGGCTTCGTTCGGATAGTTGTAGGGAGGAAGAACTCATGAAGTTTTCCCGGTTATCGGTCATTGTGGACCGTTGTCCGAAGGTAATCGACAGGCGGCTGTTCCCCCAAGGGCGGTAAGCGACCCAGGCATCCATAAGCATGTCGCCGCTATCGGTATCGCCCGATGATTCGCTTCCTTTCACCATATCGATGCCTATCCTGTAACGAATCCGGTCTTTCATTGCATATCCGTTTAAGCGGATTCTTGCCCTGCGTACACGCCAACGAGAATATAAATCGTCGTCGCCGGAGTATGTTTGCGTCAGGAATGTCGATTGTACATATCCTGTAAGATTCATCATGTAGTTTCCGTCGGGCGATGAAAAACGCAATCCGTTCCCTAAATAATATTTATGTACGATAGGCGCGTTTACTTCAAACAAGGAATCGGGTATGACGGAAATGTCTTCAAGCCCTTCGATGCTCATGTCCATATCATCCTCTACTTGTGCGGAAACGTAACAGGAGATAAACGTAAGGATACATACCATTATAAACTTATATCCCATTTTATTGATTTTAATGTGATTGAATGTTATTTAGTTTTCAAATGAGCCTTTTTTGGCAACCCCGTCTTTCATCACGATTTTACCTCGGGCGATAACCGTATGAAGGTCATAGCCGGGGGTAAAGAAGCAAAAATCGGCATCGTAACCTACTTGTATTTTCCCCTTGCCTTTCAGGCTCATCGTTTTAGCCGAATTCTCCGTCACTAATTTAAACGCATCTTTTGGCGCCAATCCCTCTTCTTTTATCAGTTTGACCGTTTGCTCCAGGTTTCGGTGCAGCGGAGCCAGCGTATATGTTTCTTCACCGGTTTCGGGATCTATTCTACGCACGCCGCCGTTGCCGTCGCTGCTGAAAGTCATATTGTCAATCGACACCCCTTCCTTCAATGCGATAAGGACTCCCTTATATGGGTCGGTATATTGAGTGCCGCCGGTAGATACATCCATCATCCCGCCCATTTTTGCAAACTCGATTGCCTGGAAGAACAAATGTTCCGTACGAATTGTATGAGTGGGAGAGATGTAAGGGATAAGGGAAGGATATTTTTTTGCGATGTCGAGCAAGAGTTGCATTCCTTCGGGAAGAGCGCCCAAGTGCACGTGCATGACGCCTCTTTTAGCCGAAGTAAACCCGCCGAGGCGTACCTGGCTGATGATTTGCAATAAGTCGGCTTCGGTCGGAAAAGACGACCGGTCGTCGCAAATGGCGATTTTGCAACCGATCACGGGATCGATAAAAATAAGATCGTTCGCAATACAATCGGTGAGGGTAGGAGTCGGCAGGCCGTAAAAGCCGGTAAGCATATAAGCCGACAAGCCGTTCATGCGTAACGATTGGGTCTTTGCGTATAATTGAGGTAATTGTTTGACAAAGCCGTCGGTTCCCAACAACCCTACTACGGAGGTCGTGCCGCATTTAATCAAGTCCTCCATCCGTACTTCGGGAGCAAGGGAAAAGAATCCCGTCTGGCCTCCTCCTCCCGAAGTGTGAACATGTATATCGATTAATCCGGGAGTGGCAAGGGCTCCTTCCATATCGATTGTTTCCACAGGCAGGCTGCCGGTGTCGAGATGGCTTCCGATAGCGGCGATTTTTTCGCCGGCGATAAGGACATCGGTTACTTCTCCTTTTTCGGAAGTAACCGGTCGGATATTTTTCAGTAGTTTCATACGCTTAGTTTTTAATAAATGATAGTGAGTAATAGAGTTTTTATTTTCGATTTGATTACAAGAACAATTGGTTATATATCAACATAAACAGTAATGTTCCACCCAAAGGAATCATATTCCGTTTCGCCAGTTCGAAAGTCGATACGCCCGCAATCTCAGCAGTTGCAATCACCACGCCTGCGATGGGAGAAGTTGCCCGGCCCATACTTGCCGATAATTGCATGGGAAGTACCATATCTACCGGAACCATGCCGAAACGCTGTGCAATGCCGGGAATGAGCGGCCCGAAAGAAAAGAAGGAGGCGTTCCCACTGCCCATAAGCGTAGCCGCAAGGAAAATGATAATGGCTATGATGACTCCGATAACGGCCCCCGAGAATCCCAGATGTGTAGACCCCTGTACCAACGCTTCTATGAATCCTAAGCTGATAAGGCCATTGGAAAATATTTCGGCCGAGACGATGAGTGTTACGACACTTGCAAAGACTTTGCCCATTCCTTCCCAGAAGTATTTCAAATTTTCGAACATTTTGGTAATGCTTTTTACGCGAATCAATTCAAAAATAATAGCTACGAATAGCGAGATAATCATCGCGGTTGTCGTATTCAACTCGATAGGAGGATTGAATAGTTGCAGGTATCTCGAAAAGACAATCAATAATACAATGGGCAGGAGAGGTAAAACGGCATAAATGAGCGGAACATCCACGTCGAAATTTTCGTGAACGACCTTTTCGGTTTGCACCGGCTTCTTTGCCGCATCTTTTTTGTCGTAATACCGGCTGGTAATATAATACAACAACATTAAAACAATGGTCATAGGAATGACAATGGGTAATTGGTATTCCAGAAAATAGGAGATACTGTTGAGTTCCGAAAGTTCCGATGCGCGTAAGGTATTTGCCGAACTGGGTCCCATATCGAATACCGTACAAGCTGTAATCACTGAGACGGCGGTTAATTTACTTACGCCGATACGGATGAGGACGGGCATGATGGAAGCCACCAGCAACAGTCCCAAACCGGTAGCGCTGGGGATACTGATAAAGAGGATTTGCCCGATAGGAATGATGGATATGGCGGCAATATAGGGGAATTTTTTAAATAACGACAAAGGTTGCATGGATACATATACCAATGCGTCACTGGCTTTGATCCGTTTCATATAATCCACATAGCCACCGATGGTCATGATCATGAACCCGACATTCATTAAATTCGATGTGAAAGTTTCTTCTATTTTTTTGAATAAATCGAAGGCCACCAATCCGGTTGTTCCTGCAACATCCACATTCTCCAATCCGATGAATAACCCGATTGTCATCATGAGGATACCCATAATCAGAAGGACTCCCTGGGGATTGTGATTCCTGTATAGCAAGATGGCTGTGACAATAATAAATTGAATGGCAATGAATGCCCCTACATAGATCATACCTGTTATCGTTTATGTTGTTTTTTATAGATCGGGAATCAAGATATTTCCGGCTTTATTCGGAAATTACACCGTCTTTCGTTTCGAGTTGACCGAACAATGCGGCCGGAATAGTAAAAGGAGCGTCCGTATTTCCCGAGACATTGATATAAGTCAGTTCGCTAAAAGTTCCGGGAAGCTTAAAGCCATTTTTCGTGAGATGATGATTGGGTAAATGAATGTGATTGATGGTCTGATTTTTAGAAAGGTCGATAGAGATAAGCCATCGATTATCCGGCGCCGAATCGGAGGTGCTTGCCGCATAGCGAAGCCTTGTCAGGGAGGGCGGAACAATCAGTTCGTTCACAAAGTTTGAATTCATCTCCAAGGTGGTTAGCTTCGTCAGCATAGACAAGTCTAATTTACCGGTCAGTTGGTTGGAGGTGAGTTTTATTTCCGTCACATTCGTGAAAAATTGAATGCCGTCGAGTGAGGCGATCTTCTGATTAGCCGTTTGAACGCCGGCAGCTTCCAACTCCTTCATTCTGGCGTTATCTTTTACGAGATAAAGGATATTGACGGTCACTGCTATCTTTTTATCGAGGATAATGTTTCCGTCGCTTTCAAAAGCAATACCTTCGGGTAGCTTGTTTCCGTCGCCGGCCTCTAACTTACTGTTATGGATAAGATATTCGCCGAAAGCTTTGTCGTTTAGAATGTATTTATCATCTTCCGGTTCAGGATTGGAATTACCGGCTATGACTCCCTCTTTGGTCATTAACTGATTATAGAGATCGGCGGGGATTTCAAAAGGAGCGTCCGTATTTCCCGATACATTGATATAAGTCAGTTCGCTAAAAGTTCCGGGAAGCTTAAAGCCATCTTTCGTGAGATGATGATTGGGTAAATGAATGTGATTGATGGTCGGGTTTTGAGAGAGATCGATAGAGATAAGCCATCGATTGTCCGGCGCCGAATCGGAGGTGCTTGCCGCATAGCGAAGCCTTGTCAGGGAGGGCGGAACGATCAGTTCGTTTACAAAGTTTGAATTCATCTCCAGGGTTTCGAGTTTGGTAAGCATCGAAAGGTCTAATGTTCCGGTCAATGCATTTGAGGTGAGCTTTATTTCTTTTAATTCCGTGAAAAGTTGAATGCCGTCCAAGCCGGCAATTTTCTCGCGTGCCGTCGCTACTCCGGCTTTTTCCAAATCTTCCATCCGGTTGTTGTCCTTCACTAAATAAAGATAGGTTACGGTTGCGGCCACCTCTTTGTCGATGTACATTTTTCCGTTTTTTTCGAAAGCAATGCCTGAGGGCAGTTTGTTGTCTTCGGTTTCGGCCAATGACGCATTATAGATTAAATACTCGCCGAAAGCTTTATCCGTTATTTCGTAGGCTTTGTTCGTATCCGGGTCTTCCCATTCCCCGATAACATCATTTGTTTTGCAAGAATTTAGAGCAATAAGACCTGCAAGGAAGAGACATACATGTGCAAAATTTTTCATAGGGTAAAAATAATATGAATAAATTAGAATTTTGCTCCAAAAGTAAGCTTCCCTGCTAAATAAAAGCCTTAATAAACCCCTTTACAAAGTATTAATGAGGAATAATTTCTTCCGTTTCCGGCGGGTTTAACCTTTTTTATATTGAGAGGAGAGAAAAAATAATTGCCGTAGGTATAAGCAATGGCAATATAACGACTATTTCTTGTTATTGTCTTGGCTAATGAGAAACCATTTTAAGCCCGACGATAGAAGCTATAAGCGTCGTCATAAAGAAAAGCCTCCAGAAAGTGGCGGGATCTTTAAATATCAAGATACCGATGATAGCCGTGCCCACTGCTCCGATACCGGTCCAGACTGCATAGCCGGTGCCAAGGGGAATCGTTTGAGTGGCTTTGATAAGCAGCAACATGCTCAGGGTTAAAGAAACCACAAAGCCTCCGTACCACCAGAAAGCGTCCATCCCTGTTGCCGCTTTTGCCTTTCCTAAGCAAGTGGTGAATCCCACTTCAAATAATCCTGCAATAATTAAAATAATCCAATTCATTTTCGTTTTATTTTCCACATAACTTCTCATCGAAACAATGACATCACCTTCGCGTCCGAACCAAAAAATTATTTCGTCATCGTTTGAATCGGCATAAACGCGTACAATTCCTTTCAACACGCATTGCGGTAAAACATCTCTGAAATCAAGTCCCATGCAGTTAACATTCTTTCCGTATTCCGCAAACGAATGATAAGCCCGTTGTTATTTTAAAAACCGGGAGCGTCGCTTGGAGTGCCCCCCGGTAAACAGCCGGTGTTTCTTCCAAATTAAAACGTCCAGTCCTTGGAGGTTTTGGTCGGTTGTGCCTTTGCCGGAACGTTGGTTTTGGTCTTTATCGGGGACGAGGTGTTATTGCTAACCCCCGATCCTTTATAATAAGGAAGAATGTTAGGCATGTTGCTTTCAATTTGAGCGATACGTTTGGCATCATTGGGGTGAGTGCTCATAAATTCGGGCCCGCTGCCGCCTTGCGATTGTTGCGACATACGCTTCCAAAACGAAATGGCCACCTGAGGATTGTATCCCGCCATCGCCATAAAAATCAATCCGAGTTCGTCCGCTTCGAGTTCCTGAGTGCGGGCGTAAGGCAGCATGACGCCATATTGCGCACCTAATCCGAGTGCCGCCTGCGCCAATTGTTTCGTACCGGACGACGATCCTCCCAACAATCCTCCGGCTATTGCACCACCGTATTGCGTCGCTACTTGCTGGCTCAACCGTTCATGGGAATGTTTCGCTACGACGTGTGCTATTTCGTGTCCCACAACTACGGCCAGCGTCTCTTCATTTTGTGTGACAGGCAAAAGACCGGTGTATACAACTACTTTTCCTCCCGGCATGGCAAAGGCATTCACACTGTTATCCTTCACCAAATTGAATTCCCATGAGTAATTTTGTATTTCCGATTCATACCCGTTATTCTTTAGGAATGTTTCCACCGCCGCGGCAATACGTGTGCCTACCCGGTTGACCATCTGGGCATTCGCCGTTCCTTTTTCTACCGGTGCCGTACGCATAAATTCCTGATATTGCTGCAAGCTGAGGGCGGTGACTTCATTGTCGGAAACCAGCATTAACTGACGTCTCCCCGTTAGAGGCACGCTGCCGCAGGACGAGAGAAAAGCAGTTGCTAAGAATATCAACCATGCCGTGAACAGGATGTTTGAAAATGTCGCTTTTTTCATTGTTTGTTTTGTTGTGATTTCGTTATCAATTTGTTCTTTTAAATTACATAACCATTATACGCATCTTTTTGTTTAGGCGGCTCATCGCTTTTAATGTTTCCGGTCGCATCGTGTTAAAGGTCGCTCGCACTTGTCGACAAACATGTTTTTCTTCCCGCGTTTTTGCAAATCCGTGTGAAATTCTCTATCTTTGAAGAAATTTTCAAGAAAACAATCCAAGCAAAGAGAAAATAAGATAGGTTCGCCGGATAACAGCCCCGCAAGCAAAAGATTCGGCTTCATCATGTAATATATGTCTGATAAGAAAACAAACGACGATAATATAAAGGATAATAGTGATTTGGAAAGCGAAACGGAAGCCACCTCTTCCGATCAGGGTTCGGATGCAAAGATACCTGTAAAGTTAGGAGATGATTCCGTATTAAGTCTTTCGAAGATGTATCAGAGCTGGTTTCTGGACTATGCTTCGTATGTTATTCTGGAGCGTGCCGTGCCGCATCTGGCTGACGGCTTGAAACCTGTGCAACGACGTATTTTGCATGCGATGAAGCGGATGGATGACGGACGCTATAATAAGGTGGCGAATATCATCGGAAATACCATGCAGTTTCATCCGCACGGTGACGCTTCTATTGGCGATGCGCTGGTGCAACTCGGGCAAAAAGATTTGCTCATTGATTGTCAGGGGAACTGGGGAAATATTCTGACGGGTGACGGCGCCGCCGCTCCCCGATATATTGAAGCGCGACTGTCGAAATTCGCTCTCGAGATACTTTTTAATGCCAAAACCACCGAGTGGAAACCCTCGTATGACGGCCGTAATAAAGAGCCGGTTACGTTACCGGCAAAATTCCCTTTATTGCTTGCGCAAGGTGCGGAGGGAATCGCTGTGGGATTGTCTTCTAAAATTCTTCCGCACAATTTTAATGAATTATGCGATGCTTCGGTGGCATACTTGCAGGATAAACCTTTTGAACTGTTTCCCGATTTCGAGACCGGCGGATATATTGATGTGGAACGTTATAACGACGGAGAACGGGGCGGATCGGTAAAAGTGCGCGCTTCTATTTCGAAGCTCGACAACAAAACGCTTATCATTAAAGATATTCCTTTCGGCAAAACCACGGCGAGCGTCGTCGATTCCATTATAAAAGCCAATGAAAAGGGCAAAATAAAAATCAAAAAAGTCGACGATATTACGGCGCGCAATGTGGAAATTCATATACAGTTGGCTGCCGGAACGTCTTCCGACAAAACGATCGATGCGCTGTATGCCTTTACCGATTGCGAAATCAGCATTTCTCCGAATTGTTGTGTGATAGAGGGTGACAAGCCCCATTTCCTGACGGTTAGCCATGTGCTTAAATCGTCGGTCGACCGCACAAAAGAGTTGTTGCGCAGCGAATTGGAAATCGAAAAGAGCGAAAAACAGGAAGCTCTCTTGTTTGCCTCGCTTGAAAAAATATTTATCGAGGAGCGAATCTATAAGGACAAAGAATTCGAGAACGCCAAGAATATGGATGCCGCCGTCGAGCATATCGACCTGCGGTTAGAGCCCTTTAAGCCCACCTTTATCCGTGAGATAGGAAAGGAAGATATTCTCAAACTCATGGAGATAAAGATGGCGCGTATCCTTAAGTTCAATAGCGATAAGGCCGAAGAGGTGATTGCGGCTTTGCATAAAGATATCGAAGAAATCGATCATCATTTGAATCATTTAGTGGATTATACGATTTCGTGGTATTTGATGCTCAAGGAGAAATACGGCAAGAACTTCGTCCGCAAAACGCAAATACGGAGTTTCGATAACATTGAAGCGAGCAAAGTGGTAGAAGCCAACGAAAAGTTGTATATCAACCGGGAAGAAGGATTTATCGGAACGGGAATGAAAAAGGACGAATTCGTATGTAATTGTTCCGATATCGACGATATTATCGTGTTCTTCAAAGACGGTAAATATAAGGTGGTGAAGGTAAGCGAAAAGATGTTTGTCGGCAAAGGCATTTTGTATGCCAACATATTTAAGAAAAACGATAAACGCACGATCTATAATGTTGTTTACCGCGATGGGCGTACCTCGCCGCATTACATTAAACGGTTTGCGGTTACCGGTGTGACGCGCGATAAGGAATATGATGTGTCTAAAGGAAAACCGGGGTCGCGGATAGCTTATTTCAGTGCCAACCCCAATGGGGAGGCGGAGACGATAAGAGTGATTCTCAAACCGAAGTCGCGGCAACGGATCTTGCAGTTTGAAACGGATTTTAGCGGTATCGCCATTAAGGGCCGGGGGGCGATGGGAAATATTCTGACCAAAGCCGAAGTGCATCGCATTTTGCTGAAACAAAAAGGCCTTTCCACGCTCGGCGGACGCAAGGTGTGGTTCGACCCGGATGTGTTACGGCTCAATTATGACGGGGAAGGCCGCTATCTGGGCGAGTTTCAGGCCGATGATAAACTGTTGGTTATCGGCAAGAACGGGGATTTCCGCACGTGCAGTTTCGATTTGAGCAATCATTTCGAACCCGATTATTTGCGGATTGAAAAGTTCGACGAGCATAAAGTCTGGACGGCCGCGTTGTTCGATGCGAGTCAGGGATATACTTACCTGAAGCGATTCAATCTCGAAGACTCGGACAAACTGCTTAATTTCTTGGGAGATCATGACGGTTCTTATTTATTGTTATTGACCGATACGGTATATCCCCGGATGAAGGCCGTGTTTGGTGGGGGAGATGCTTTTCGCGATCCGCTCGAACTGGATGCCGAAGAGTTTATTACCGTCAAAAGTTATAAGGCGAAAGGTAAACGGATTGCGAATTACGAAGTGCAGTCGGTGGAAGAACTCGAACCTGTGCGTTTTCCCGAACCGGAGAAAGAAGAATCTCAGAAGATCGAAATCGATCAAGACGAAGAGAATACGAACCCAGAATCATCCGGATCCGATTTATTGGATGAAATTACCGGACAAATGAATTTATTTGAATAAAAATGTTTCGGAAAATAGGACTTGCTTTCATCATCGGATGGTTTGCCGCTTGTTCGCTCCATGCCCAAGTCTATCTTGATTCAGTCGCCTTGAAGCCGCTGAATCAGGCTACGTTGCTGGGGGTAGGAAAGGTTTATTTAAATGATTCCTACTTGTCGCCTTTGCGATACGAGGGAACTACCTTTTCGTTGTTACACGACCGGTTGGGCGGCACCCGTTTTTTGCATGACAAAATGTTGCTTCAGCAGCAGTTTTTCATGCAGGTAGCCGTGACGCACAATCCCTCGGCTTCCGCTTCGGAGTATTACGGGAATGTCGCTTATCGCCTACAGGGATTTTATCCGTTAGGGTCGGTTATGGGAATCCGTTTGTCGGCCGGCGCCGGATGGGATGCTGCTTTGGGTGGAATTTACAATGTGCGCAATTCGAATAATCCCGGATCGTTAAAAGTGTCTACGAATTTCAACTTGTCGGCTATGGCTATTTATAATTGGCGGAAGGTTACTTTTCGCTGGCAGGCCACGACGCCTTTCGCCGGATTGTTCTTTTCACCCGAATACGGACATTCGTATTATGAGATCTTTTCGTTAGGAAACAGTAAGGGCACCGTCCATTTCGGGTCGTTCCACAATCAACTTTCGTTACGGAATTATTTCACCGTCGATGTTCCGGTGCATAACGTTACCTTGCGTGCCGCTTATCTGGAAGATTATTACCGGACGGATGTCAATGAAATCGTTACCCGCATTGTCTCCCATCAGTTTATGATTGGCATGGCGGTGGAATCGCTGAATTTCGGTGGAAAGAAAATCCGGAGAAACAACGCTTGGTTGAAAAGCGTGTATTACTGAATAATTACGAATTACAAATTACGAATTACAAATTACAAATTACAAATTACGAATTACAAATTACGAATTACAAAAATGAAGTATAATTTTGATGAATTCGTTGACAGGAGTCATACGGATACGGTAAAAAGTGGAAGGTTGAAACAGTTATTCGGCCGTGAAGATCTGATCCCATTATGGGTGGCCGATATGGATTTTCTTTGTCCCCCTGCTGTTACCGAAGCATTAAAAGAACGGGTCGAACATGGATTATTCGGCTATACCATGCCTTCGCAGGCTTATTACGATTCTATTCTCGGATGGCTCAAAAGAAGGCATCAGTGGAAGGTGAAGCAAGAGTATTTGACGTATGTTCCCGGTGTCGTGAAAGCGTTTGCTTTTGCTATGGATGTCTTCACCCAAAAGGGGGACGGCGTAATCATACAGCCGCCCGTCTATCACCCATTCCGTTTGGTTACTCAGGCGCTTGGACGGAAAGTCATCCATAATCCGCTTTTATTGCAAGACGGTCGCTACCGCATCGATTTTGACGGACTGGAATGTCTTCTAAAGACGACGGATTGTAAAATGCTCCTGTTTTGCAATCCTCATAATCCCGGGGGAAGAGTTTGGTCTCCCGACGAATTGAAAAAGTTAGCCGCTCTTTGCCATGCTTACCGGGTGCTGGTTGTTTCCGATGAAATTCATGGAGATATGGCTTTTCCCGGATATCGGCATACGCCGTTTGCAACGGTTAGTCCGGAAGCGGAACAAAACAGCATTACGCTGATGGCGCCGAGCAAGACGTTTAATATTGCCGGCATTGTCAGTTCGTTTGCCGTGGTGCCGAATCCGAAAATCCGCCAATTGTATTTCGATTATTTGGAAGCACGGGAATTGAACGATGGAACGGTATTTGCTTACACCGCCACCCGTGCGGCTTATGAACAAGGCGATGAATGGTTGAAGGAAATGATGCAATATGTGGAACAAAACGTGTCGCTGGTCGATGGCTTCTTTAAAGAACATATTCCACAGATAAAAGTGATGATTCCCCAGGCTTCCTTTTTGGTGTGGCTCGATTGCCGTGAATTGGGACTTACTCAGAAAGAGTTGGTGGACTTGTTTGTGAATAAGGCCCGGCTGGCTTTGAACGACGGTACGATGTTCGGACGCGAAGGCGAGGGATTCATGCGCATGAATGTCGGTACGCCCCGCTCCGTTATCGAAACAGCTCTTAATAATCTAAAAAAAGCCTGCAAGGCGTAAAACCTACCGGGCTTTTTATTGTTACAATAACATATTTACCCATGTGGGTGAACTAAAATAATTTATATACAATTGAATATGAAAGTTGAGTCTAACAAATATGTAACTCTTGCATACAACTTACATGTGGGAGAAGGCGACGAACGTGAATTAATGGAACAGGCAACGGTCGATAGTCCGTTGGAGTTTATTTTCGGTACAAACTCCATGCTGGAGGCTTTTGAACAAAAGGTAGAGGGTCTTTCGAAAGGAGACACGTTTTCTTTTTTACTGACGCCCGATGAAGCTTATGGCGATTATGAAGAAGAAAAAATTGTGGAATTGCCGATCGATATTTTTCAGGTTGAAGGGAAAATAGATCATGAAATGCTTTTCGAAGGCAACACGCTTCCCATGATGGATTCGTACGGCAACCGGTTGAACGGTTCGGTCGTGTCGGTGAATGATACGATGGTGACAATGGATTTTAATCATCCGTTGGCCGGAGAGATTCTCCATTTCGACGGTTCGGTTTTGGGTGTCAGGGATGCGTCGGCCGAAGAATTAACCGCCTTGTTTACGACTGCGGGTTGCGGTTGTGGTTCGGATGGCTGCGATGATTCGGAGGGGTGCGATTGCGGTTCGCATGATCATTCTCATCATCATCACGGAAATGGCGATGGCGGTTGCGGATGCGGATGCTAAGGGGGAATTACAAATTACGAATTACAAATTACGAATTACGAATTACAAATTACGAATTACAAATTACGAATTACGAATTACGAATTACGAATTACAAATTGCTAATTGCTAATTACCGACTACTGAAATGAATACATTCGGAAATATTTTTAGACTGACGTCCTTCGGCGAATCGCATGGTAAAGCTATCGGGGGAGTTATTGACGGATGTCCGGCAGGACTTGAGGTCGACATGGATTTTATTCAACAGGAGTTGGATAGAAGACGTCCCGGACAATCACGCGTTACTACGCCTCGTAAAGAGGCGGATACGGTCGTGTTCCTTTCCGGGTTGTTTGAGGGGAAGACCACCGGCGTGCCTATCGGTTTTATGGTGGAGAATACCAATCAGCATTCGTCGGATTACGAGAATCTGAAAGATGTTTTCCGTCCGTCGCATGCCGACTTTACCTATTATACGAAATATGGTATACGCGATTATCGCGGCGGCGGACGATCGTCTGCCCGCGAAACGATTGCCCGTGTGGTAGCCGGAGCGATTGCCAAACTGTATCTGAAGCAGATCGGTATCTCTGTTACGGCTTATACGTCCCAAATAGGATCTGTCGCTTTGGAAAGAGATTACACGCAATACGATTTTAAGGAAATAGAAAACAATATCGTGCGTTGTCCCGATCCGCAAAAAGCGGAAGAAATGATCCGGCTGATTGAAGAGGTGAAATCGCAGGGCGATACCATCGGCGGTGTCATAACCGGCGTTATCCAAGGAACGCCTGCCGGATTGGGAGAGCCCGTGTTCGGGAAGCTGCATGCCGCATTGGGCGCCGCGATGTTGGGGATTAACGCCGTGAAAGGCTTTGAGTACGGAAGCGGCTTCGATGTCGATCACCGTGGATCGGAAGTCAACGATTCTTTTGTGAAGGAAGACGGGAAAATGAGCACCCTGACGAATCATTCGGGTGGCATTCAAGCCGGCATCTCCAATGGGCAGGATATTTATTTCCGGGTGGCATTCAAACCTGTGTCGACGATCTTGCGCGAACAAAAGACGGCGGATATCCAAGGAGACACGATTCTTTTTAAAGCGCGCGGACGGCATGACCCGTGTGTGTTGCCCCGGGCGGTGCCGATTGTCGAAGCGATGGCCGCCATGACTCTTCTCGATTATTACCTGCTTGCCAAAAGCCACTGACGCCTTCCGTCTCCCTTCTCCCTTTGTCCCCGGGTTTCTTTGTCCCCGGGTTTCTTTGTCTCCCAGTCTCCTTGTCTCCTTGTCTCCTTGTCCCTAAGTGTCCCCTTGTCGTCCCTATTCCAAGTACGTGTAACCATATAATCCCGAGCGATAATTCGAGAGAAATTCTTTTCCCTCTTCTACCGAGATCTTGTTTTGTTTAACCGAGCTCATGACCCATGTCTCTACGGTGCGAACCAGTTTTTTCGCATTGTACTGCGCATAGTCGAGCACATCGGCAACCGTTTCGCCGTCGATGATTTGTTCGATTTTGTAACCGGATTCATTCGTGGCCACATGTACCACATTCGTATCCCCGAAAAGATTATGGAGGTCGCCTAAAATCTCCTGATAAGCTCCTACTAAAAACACCCCGATATAATACGATTGGTCTTTCTTTAATGCATGCACCGGCATGTAAGACTTGTACGAACCGTTTGCCGAAATATAATTGGCTATTTTCCCGTCCGAGTCACAGGTTACATCCTGTAAGGTAGCCGTCCTGTCGGGCTTTTCATCCAGGCGATGAATCGGCATGATGGGAAATACCTGGTCGATGGCCCACGAGTCGGGGAGCGACTGGAACAGGGAGAAGTTGCAGAAATATTTATCGGGTAACAGCGATGACAGTTGCCGTAATTCTTCCGGAGCATGCTTGCTGCGGTTGATGACATAGTTTATTTCCCGGACGATCGAGAAATAGAGTTGTTCCACTTGCGCGCGGATTTTCAAATTCAACAACCCGAGGCTAAACAAATCGAGCGATTCTTCGCGAATTTGTTGGGCATCGTGCCATGCTTCCAGCATGTGCGTGGGCGAAAGCGAATCCCATATTTCATACAGTTCCTTCACCAACTCATGATCGTCTTCGTGAATTTCCGCATTTTCGTCCCATTCGGGCAGCGTTGCGGTTTCAAGCACCTCGAATACCAGTACCGAATGATGTGCGGTAAGCGCCCGTCCCGATTCGGTAATAATATTCGGATGCGGAATGTTGTTCTTGTTGGCGGCGTCTACAAAAGAAAACACCGAGTCGTTTACATATTCTTGTATGGAATAATTGGTACTGTTCTCGCTATGCGGTGACCGGGAGCCGTCATAATCCACGCCCAGTCCCCCGCCGATGTCTACAAATTCGATGTTGTAACCTAATAAACGGAGTTGGACATAAAATTGCGACGCTTCGCGAAGAGCCGTCTTGATGCGCCTTATTTTGGTGATTTGGCTTCCTATGTGAAAGTGAATTAAGTGCAAACAATCACTCATGTTTTCTTGTTTGAGTACGTCCAAGGCTTGCAGCAACTCGCTCGAATTGAGCCCGAACTTGCTTCCGTCGCCTCCCGATTCTTCCCACTTTCCGCTTCCCGAGCTTGCCAGTTTAATGCGGATGCCGATATTAGGCTTCACCTTCAGGCGTTTGGCGATGGCGATGGTCAGGTTTAATTCATTCAATTTTTCGATGACGATGAATACCGGTTTTCCCATCTTTTGGGCCAATAGTGCCAGCTCGATATAGCTTTCGTCTTTATATCCGTTGCAGATAATCATGGAGTCGGTGTTCGTATTGATGGCCAGCACCGCATGCAACTCCGGTTTGGAACCGGCTTCGAGGCCGATATTGAATCGTTTGCCATGGGCGACGATTTCTTCCACCACTTGACGCATTTGATTCACTTTGATGGGATAAATAATATAGTTTTGCGCTTCGTAACTATATTCTTTTGAAGCGATATCGAAGCAGGTCGATATTTTTTCGATCCGGTTATCCAGGATTTCCGGAAAACGAATTAATACCGGAGCTTCCACATCCCGCAGGTATAATTCCTTCATCAGATTATCCAGGTCCACGGCAGAACCGTTTTCTTTACGAGGAGTAACTTGCACATTCCCTTTTTCGTTGATCGAAAAATAACCGTTACCCCAACCGTTGATATTGTACAATTCTTCCGAATCTTCAATACGCCATTTTCTCATTTCTATATGATCCCTTTTTTTAATCGTTATAATATCCGGCAAAAATACAAATAATTTCGGCATAACCATGCAATATAATGGTATTTAGTCGGAATTGATTCATAAATAATCTTTTATTCCGGTCTATATCTATTTCGGATAGATCGATGTCATTTGTACAACCATTTGTATCTATCGAAGAAGTGCCGATATTCATTGCGGTACTGTCTATGTCGATTGTTTAAAGGTTAAAGTCAATTGCGCTAATGTTTATATTAATTGTGAGAATATCAAAGTCGTTTGCATTGTTGCAAAATCAATCGTTTTACCTACAAAATCGATTTCTATGCTGTAAAAGCACGTTATTCTACTGCAAAAGTATCCTGCATTACCGTCAAGGATGATTTCTTAATGGTAACCGTTCTTTTTTGTATGTTTAGAAGCGATTGTTATATCGTCAATACGCCTTTCTCTACTGTTGAAATGGATTTCATGCTTGTCATATTCGATTTCATTCCCATCGATGCCTTTCGCTCAACTGTTAAAATCAATTGTGCTATTGCAGGTGTCCGTTTCGTCAATGTCGATAGAGAAAAATGAGGCATCAATAAGCCCTGACGAACTTCAAAATGCATAAAATCTCAAAAAAAATCAAAATTGTATAGTCTTCAATATCATATTATTGTAGCAATTCTTGTTCTTGTTACTTAAAATGTAAAATAATATACACAATATGTTGGTAGTTAAATATGATTAAATTTGAATAATGGGAAGAATAAAGCTGTATTTTTGTTACAAGTTAATTTTAAAACTCAAAGAAAATGGATAAAAGAACATTGAATTTCTTTGGGATGACTTACACCACCGATGATCTGCTGCAAGCCAATCTCACCCGGTTTGAACCCTATCCCCAATTGAATAAGGATGCGGTATTGTTACACACTACCCTCGGCACAACCGGCGGGGTGATGAAAGAAGTACAGAAAGATATCTCAGGCGCTACCGACGATAAATCGAATGCCATGATGGCGGCGATTCTCAAAACGGTCTCGATCGCCTGATGCTGGTCTTCAAGGCGCATCTTTCTATGACGATTACCGCAACGCGCGCATCATCATCGACCGCACCGGACATGAAGAGAAAGAGGGAGATAAGGGGACAAAGGGATGAGGAAACAAAGTGATAAATATCAACTAAAAAAACAAAGAATATATGAAAACAAAAAAACTACTTTTAGTAATGTCGTTGTTATTCCTAATAATAGGAATAGGTTGTGAGGAAGAAAAGACAGAAAAACAAATCCGATTAAAAGGCTTTTCTTATTCCGAATGTAAAGGAGAAGTCTCATCTACATTAAAAATATCGGCATCATCTTCGATAGATCTACAAGAATATATAGAGTATAAAGGAATGGGAGATCATTATCTTCATATTAAGCATGTAAATGTTCCATTCAATTGTTGTCCGGATACAATTAAGGCATCTGCCTCATTAATCAGAAATGAAATAGCCGTAAAGGAAGAGGAGATGGGGCCGAAATGCAATTGCATTTGTAGATATGATTTGGAATACAAAATAGGGCCTCTGCTTTCTAAGGAATATCTATTTGTGTTGAAAGAAAATGCGGAAGAATCGGTAAGATTTAATTTTATATTCTCTTCTGTCTTGGATAATAAATATATAATTGAAAGGAAATAGAAATGAAAAAAATGACTGCTAAATATTATTATATTTTCTTCATTATATTATCCTGCGTTCTGTCTGTTGAGATTAATGCCCAAAATCAATCAAATATAACGCAAGACAGTGCTTTGGAAATTGTGAAAAAGGATATATTACACAATGATTTACGGAATATAAACGTATTTGTTTCCCGATCTATAATTAGAGCAAATAGTAGAATACAAACTATACATCGTGATAAAAAAGCTGCGGCTTTCGATTAATGGTTCTTTTTCATAGATGATCGTCCCTTTGCAAGTTGGGGGCATCCTTGTAGATATGTATTTGTGAATGTAAATGATGGAAATTTCATAGTCTATAATGAACAGACACCACCTTTGTTAGATAATATGAAAGTAATTATAGAAAAGCGAATTAAAATTTCAGGAAAACTTTTTGATTTCAGTAAAACAAAAAAGTCCAAAACAGTGATTGCGTCAAATACAATTCATAACTATGCTGTAATAATCAGTGGGGGAGCGAATGCTTATAATAATTGGATCAGATATTGGAATGATTGTGCCGCAATATATTCTGTATTGACAAATATTTATGGTTATGCCGATGATCATATTTATGTCCTAATTTCTGATGGTACAAGTACAGGAAAAGATCGTCATCATTATGATGGAAGCTATGATTCTTCACCTCTTGACTTGGATGGTGATGGAGATAATGATATACGATTCGCCGCAACTCGAGCAAACATTACCCAGGTTTGTAATACGTTAAAGAATAAATTGACTTCTGACGACAATTTGCTCATTTATACAATGGATCATGGCGGATGGGAAGGAACGGATACTGATGTTTTCTTAAATTTATGGAATAATGAAGTTATAAGTGATAATGACTTTGACTTGGAAATAAATAAAATAAACGCGGGAATCATAAATATATGCATGGGACAATGTAATAGCGGAGGATTTATCGATGATTTACAAACTGAAAATAGAGTTATTTCAACCGCATGTAGATTTGATGAGTCTTCTTATGCGAAATCAAATTTGATATATGATGAATTTGTGTATCATTGGACTGCGGCAATAGCTGGACAAACCCCCGATGGGACAAGTATAAATGCCGACAGTAATAATGATGGGTATATCTCCATGCAGGAAGCATTTCAATATGCTGGAAATCGAGATGCCCAACCAGAGCATCCTCAATATTCTTCTACCCCAACCACATTAGGAGAAATTTCAAGTCTTAAAGCAATGTATATTTCCGGGTCCGATCTCATCTGTGAGCAAGGGGCTTACACTATCAACAACCTGCCGGAAAGAGCAATGGTGCAATGGATGGCTGGTCAAGGATTAACTATTATTTCAGGTCAAGGAACCAGTACGGCAACATTTGGTAAGTATGCCGATGGTGCATCTTCAATCAATGCTAAAGTAATAAAAGGATCGGCATCCCAAGAATTGGCAAAATTCGAAATATGGTTGGGAAAGCCTAAGTTTTGGTATATTGATGGATATGAATCTTTGTCATGTCCAGGTTCAGAATACTATCGTGCTGTATGTAATGGTTTTAAAAATTGTTCGTTTTATTGGAATGTTACTCCATATTGTGATATACTACTTTGCGGAAAAGGAACAAGTGCTGTAATTGATTTCCCGGCCGAAGGAGTTTATACGATATCTGTAACAGCCACGAATAGTTGTGGAAGTGTGACTGCTTATCATTCTGTGACTGTTGAGCACCAATATCCAATGCCCAAATATTCAATTCATTCTCTCTCTCCGAATCCCGCCACGGATATGGTTACCGTCACATTGCAGGACAACGACGAAACCGGGATAACGACGAAACTCCTTCGCTCTTCTCCTGTCTCGCAACCGTATGAGGTACAACTATGGAACGGATCACAACTGCTACGCTCCTATAAAACGGCGGAACCGCACTTGCAGATTCCGCTTGACGGACTGCCTGCCGGTATCTACATCGTCCGTGTCATCAAAGATGGAAAGGCTTATTCGCAAAAACTGATTAAGAAATGATCTGACAAGAAAACGGAAGATTAATAAACAAAACAGAAAGTAAATATAAAGTATAACAACTCATTAAAACTCAAAGAAAATGGATAAAAGAACATTGAATTTCTTTGGGATGACTTACACCACCGATGATCTGCTGCAAGCCAATCTCACCCGGTTTGAACCCTATCCCCAATTGAATAAGGATGCGGTATTGTTGCACACTACCCTCGGCACGACCGGCGGGGTGATGAAAGAAGTACAGATCGATATCTCGGGCGCTACCGACGATAAGACGAATGCCATGATGGCGGCGATTCTCAAGGCGGTCTCGATCGCCCGCCGGGCCAGCGTGTATCCTTTACTGGCCAATAACCGCCAACTCTTCGAGCAACTCGACGTTCAGAAAACCGAATTGACGCATTTGACCCAAACGGCCCTGACCGAGCGGCTCAATGGTATTTATGACAGCGTGGTTTCCATTCAGGCAAATATTGCCGACATGGGTGTAACGCCGGAAGAGGTAGCTGAATTACCGCCCTTGATTGCTGCTTTCTCCAAACAGAAAGCTGTTCCCCGCACGCTCACGGCGCAACACAAGACGCTTAACCAATCGAGCCTTCCCGCACTGAAAAAGGAGCTTCGCACCATCCTCGACCGTCTCGACCGCCTGATGCTGGTTTTTCAAGGCACATCTTTCTATGAAGATTACCGCAACGCGCGCATCATCATCGACCGCACCGGACATAAACCGGACGAGGGACACAAGGGGACAAAATAGACAAAGTGACAAGGAAATATGCCTCCACATTTTACCTCGTTTTTTCTTCTATCTCCCGAATCAGTAAAGGAAAAGCAGGGTAAGCCATATCATGCCCATAGCCTTGCAACTCCAGTAAACGTGTTTGCGTATGTCCCGCAATCTTCATCATGCGGGCGAGATATGCATTCTCCTCGTAACGTCCCAACAGTTCCAATTCCCGGTCGCCGGTAATCAACAGCAAAGGCGGCGCGTCTGGGCGGACATGAAACAGCGGGGCATATTCGTCTACCACGGGTTGGATATCCGGAATGCCCCGCTCCTTACGGATCGTAAAATGCGTAATGGTTTGCGCACTGAAAGGGACTAATGCGGCGATACGGTCGGCATCGATATGATGAGCGGCGAGCCATCGCTTATCCAGTCCGATCATGCACGTAAGATATCCTCCCGCCGAATGGCCGGAGACAATGATCTTCGATGGATTTCCCCCGTATTGTTTGATATGTTCAAACACCCATGCTACAGCCGCGGCGGCATCTTCGATATACGCCGGCGCTTTGGCTTGAGGGGCCAGGCGATAGTTGACGCCTACTACACAAAATCCTTTTTCTTTAAGTGCGGAAGGAATTTCTTTCGCGCCTCCCGTTAATCCTCCGCCGTGGAACCAAACGACCGTGGCAAAGTCGCTTTTGTTCTCAGGATAATAGATATCCAGAAGGCATCGTTCGTGCAGATAACCGTTTTCAGGTTGAAAGTCGTTGTCGTAATAGGGAATATCCGTCATGGTTTTATACCGTATTTCTTGAGAAAAAATCATTCCGGATAGGAGAAGTATCGATAGCACAAAAAATATTCTTTTCATAAGTTTGTAAAGTGAATGAATAATGTCGTTTGATAAAACTGCCCGGCGATAACCTTACAATGCGATAATGAATCCGTTTATAATTAATACATTGATAAAGTCGATAAAGATGGATCCGACAAGAGGAACGATAAAAAATGCCAGGCGCGAATATCCGAACTTGTCGCAGATAGAGTCCAGATTAGCCATTGCGTTGGCGGTGGAACCCATTCCGAAACCGACCATTCCTGCGGTGACGACTGCGGCGTCATAGTTGCGGCCCATCACCCTGAAGCAGACATAGCGCGCAAAGACAAACATCAATATGACCTGAGCCAACAGTAAAATGATCAGAGAGAACGCCAACTCGCTTAAATCCCACAATTGAAGCGTCATGATGGCGATCGAAATAAACACATTCAGGCTGATATCGCCCAGCAATTGAATTTCGGGATTGAGGGCGAAATGCTTGTCCTTCGTGTCGAAAATATTGCGCAGGATGGTAGCGGCGAGCATCGGTCCCAGATATATGGGAAAACGGATATTATCGATGAGATGCGCCATCCACGTGTTCAGTAAATCAGTCAGAAACACGCCTACTCCCATTGCGATAAGGATAAGGAACATGGCTTTTGTGACGCGTTCTCCGTCTATCGGGCGTTTGTGAGTTTGTTGGGCATCGATGTCCTGTTCTTCTTCGTCTTCTATCCGGGTTTTCACTAAATCTTTTTTGATAATAAGATTGTTGCCGAGCGGAGCGCCCATAACGGATCCCATTAACAGGCCGAAAGTAGCCGAAGCGATCGCGACGGTCTTTGCTCCCGCGATTCCGGCTTCTTCCACCATGGGAGCCACGGCTGCCGACGTACCTAACCCTCCGGTTAATGCGGTGGAACCTGTCATTAAAGCCAGCAGAGGATTTACATCAACCGCTCCTGCGAGCAGCACGGCCACAAAGTTTTGAAGGAAACAAAAAACAACGGCCAATCCAAGGAATAAAAACAGTTTCGATCCGCCGTTTTTTAATAGTTTAAGGCTGACATTGAATCCTATCGACGTAAAGAATAGCACCATAAAGAATTCTTGCAATATGATGTCGAAATCGAAGTGCAGAATATCCGCCTGATGAAGGAATAAACTGATGAATGCAAACAATAACCCGCCGATGACCGGAGACGGAATGGCATATTGGCGGAAAAAACCGATTTTGGATTTGAGATATTTTCCCAGCAATAGTAATAGGACGCCGATGCCGACTGTTTCGTATAGGTTGAGCGAAATGGTCATCATGAGTTTGTTTCTTTAAAATTCATCCGGTTCGGTACGTACGGCGCTTACGGTGACTTCCCGAAAAAGCGTGTCGAAATGCGAAAGGAGCATTTCGACGAATTTAGTATGAAACATTGTATACAGTTTGGTGGAGATATGTTTCCGGTCTTTTCGTTTAATCAAGCCGAAGCGCAATTCCTTCTCTTCAACCCATATCTGAGGTTTGAACCACGCTTCGTTTTTCCAGAGCAGTGAAGCGTAAGTGAGGCGTCCGTCGGCTGTGGAAGCCCACTTATCTACTTTCTTACTTTGGATGCCTTCGTAAATTTCATCGAGCAGCGTATCCGGAGTATCGGTTTTTATAATGATTGCCATAATAATTGATAATTGATAATTGACAATTCGTCATTCGTCATTTGTAATTAGTAATTAGTAATTAGTAATTAGTAATTCGTAATTAGTAATTTGTAATTGATAATTCGTCATTATCTAAAGCTTTCTACGGCATTTTTCACCGATCCGTGCAACAGGAGAAGATTCTTCGCCTGATCATAAGGCAGTCCCAGTTCTTCCACGATCATCCGGGTGCCGCGGTCTACCAGTTTTTGATTGGTCAGTTGCATGTTGACCATGCGGTTTCCTTTTACACGTCCCAGCTTAATCATCACGGCGGTCGAAATCATATTTAACACGAGTTTTTGTGCGGTTCCCGATTTCATCCGGGTACTTCCGGTGACGTATTCCGGCCCCACGATAGGCTCGATTTTAATTTCGGCTTCATCCGCAACCGGCGAGTCGGGATTACAACTGATGGCGGCCGTCAGCAAGCCTTTTTCTCGGGCATGCCGGAGTGCGCCGATGACATAGGGAGTCGTTCCGGACGCGGCGATGCCCACCACCGTGTCGTTTTTGCCGATATGATAAGCCGACAGTTCTTGCCATGCCTTGTCCTGATCGTCTTCTGCGGCTTCTACGGGATTGCGAAGGGCCGTATCTCCGCCGGCAATCAAACCGATAACATAGGTGTTGGGCATGCCGTAAGTGGGAGGAATTTCCGAAGCGTCGAGCACGCCGAGGCGTCCGCTGGTTCCCGCTCCGAGATAAAAGAGGCGTCCGCCGCGTTTCATGCGCTCGACAATACCCGTCACGAGTTTTTCTATCTCAGGGATGGTCTTTTGCACGGCGAGTGCGACTTTCTGATCTTCCTGATTGATTTCCGTCAGGATTTCGAGAACGGGTTTCTTTTCCAGATTATCGTATAAAGAGGATTGTTCCGTTATTTTTATGAATGTCATTTTTTTGCGATTAATGAATGGTGATAATAGTGAATCAATCCCTCCATGGGGGATTGCAGGATGCTGCCTGTTTCGATGTTCATGCTTTTAGCCGTGGAGCGCAGGATGTCTTGAAAATAATACGCGATCGAGCCGACAAAATGGACTTTATTGTTTTTGTAATCATACTGCATGACGTTTCTTTCGAAGAAATCGGAAAACGACGTATGGACGATCCGGCTTATAGTCGGATCTTTGATATGCTTCAACAGGAAGGGAGCGAGCCTGGCCAGAAAGCGGCTGGGAAAAGGTTGCCGGTATACGCTGTCGATAATCGTTGCGGGGGTAAGCGCATATTCCGCCAGGAGTTCCTCCTTCAATCCGTCGGTTAACTGATTCTTTAGCGCGTCGCTGACCAAATGTTTTCCCATTACCGCACCGCTGCCTTCGTCGCCCAGGATAAATCCTAACGGCGATACTTGCGCAATCACCTCTTTTCCGTTCCATTGGCAAGAGTTGCTGCCGGTTCCTAAAATGCAGGCGATTCCGGAAGTATGTCCGCACAAGGCGTGTGCCGCGGCTATCAGGTCGCTGTACACCTGAACATCTTCTATGGGAAACGATGCTTGAATGGCTCTTTTTACCCCCTCTATTTTTTCCGGGATGCAACCCGATCCGTAGAAACAGATCGCTTCGATTTCTTCATCCCGCAAGGAAGGATACACTTGTTCCCTAATTTCCTGTGCGATCTCTTCTTCCGATTGATATACGGGGCTAATGCCGTTTTTCGAAAATCGGCGGATGATTTGTCCGTCTTGTACGAAGCACCAGTCCGTTTTGGTTGCGCCGCTATCGGCGATTACGATTGATTTCATTGTTTGAATGTCTAATGTCAAAAGTCTAATGTCTAATGTCTAATGTCATTCCGTACCCGATGTGGAATTCCCTCGTATTTTAGGGGTGTGGGTCAAGCCCACAATGAGCGACGCTTTAACCCGGATATCTGTCTTTAGTCTTTAGACCTTTGACCTGTTACTAATTTGCTAATCCGCTAATTTGCTAATCTACTATGTTGTCTTCTAAATCTTAATGTAAATATCTTTCTTATACAATCCATATCCGAATGCCCAGCATACCGATATAAACAATAACGCGTAGAGCAATGAACCGAAATAGTCGCCGGCCCATGGGCGTAGCAATGCTTCGTAAAAGTAGGTTTTAACGGCTATTGTTTCACCGGCATAAGGAATGCCGATAGTCCCCAGCAATGTAGCCAATACCCCTGCCAGCACATAGATGAAGAGCGGGTTCACGCCGAATGCATGGAAGAAGCGGCTCCATTTTTCTTTCTTGTTGATATCGATGATCCAGATCAGCAATCCGAGTAATTGGGCGGCGAACCCGGTAGTCGTCAGCACGAACGTCGGACTCCATATTTTTTTATTGATCGGGCAGCCGTATTGTAATAGCAATCCCGAGAAAGCCAGCACCGTACCCCAAATCAAGATCTTTTCCACCCGTTTGTTATTATCCTTATACTCGATAATGAGTTTCCCGAACAAGAAACCGATCAATACATGGGCGACGGAAGGGAGCGTACTGAGCAATCCCTCGGGGTCGAAAGCAATCCGTTGGCCGTCGGGAGTCCAGTCTTTATACATGTGATTAGGCCCCCATAGGGCGTTGTCGACCCGTGCAATGATATTCTTTTCCGACAAGTCGAAGCCGTTTCCGAAGAGCAGCAGCAGGAAATAACCCGCCAGCAACGTGACAATGACCCACACCATATGCTTGTGAGGAATGAATACGGCGGCGAGAGCGGCCAATCCGTACGATAAGGCCAATCGTTGCATGACGCCGAGGATGCGCAGTGTGTCGAAATGGGTGGCGGCGGCTGCAAAGTTTTCCCCCGAAGCCAGTCCGCGGCATAATTGCCCGAACCATCCCAGTGCCAGTCCGATGAAGAAGATGACGATCGTCCGCCGGATGATCTTCCACAGGCAAGCCTTTGAAGGTTCGAAATTAAACTTCCGGAGCGACATGAACGTAGAGACTCCCATGATAAACATAAAGAACGGGAACACCAGGTCGGTCGGTGTCAAACCGTGCCACGATGCGTGCCTCAACGGCGCGTATATCGAACTCCATGATCCCGGATTGTTTACCATGATCATGCCTGCAATCGTAATGCCCCGCAAGATGTCGAGCGAAAGCAGGCGGCTGTTGGATTGTTTTATTGAAATTGTATTCATATTGTTATTGATAATGTACTTTGTGCGATAATGCGCTAAAGCGCGATAGTTATTTGTCAGAAATTAATTTTCTTCTGAATGCTTTTACGAGCCCTGTTTTACTTTTATTTGCATCTACCGAGTCAGCGGCTCTTACCCATTGTTTTCCAAGCGCATCTTTTGCAAAATGCTCCCATCGGCAAACTCTATTCCATACTTTATCTGAAAAGTCCATCGATAAATTATACATTTCCAAATCGTCTATTGTCATATCATTTATATTATCGCTGGCGTAGCGAGCCTGTCTTTTTTATCGCACCGCAGGCGTCTATCGTGCTTTAGCACATTATGGTTGCGAAGCAACAGTATCGGGGAAGCCATTATCATTTATATAGATAATATTTTTTTGATAATTTCTTAAACGATTCTTCGTCTTTTGTCCAATAGGATTGGATGTCTGAGAAGCGATGTTGTTGCGAAAATTCTTTGCGGATAAAGTCGCTCCCGCTCACCTTATCAAACATATTGAAACGGGCTTTATCGGCATGATCGAACACTTTTTTATCGGGATATAACGCGGCGGCGGCTTCCATTACATGAAACTGAATATCCGACAACCGGGCTTTCGAAAAATCGGTCAGATAAACTTGAACGCCTTGCAGGTTCGAGCCTTTCCCAACGGAATAGAATGGTTTTAAGTGAATGGGACGAAAGACAACACCCGGCAATCGCTTTGCGTTTAATGCCCGGGCGAATTCTTCGGCGCCGATCCACTCTGCGGCAAACATTTCGAACGGAAGTGTATATCCTACGCCAATCGACATATATCCCAACTCCCCTAAAATGCCGGATACCGGATAAAAATACGCCGAGTGCGCAAAGGGAATATGCGGCGAGGCGGGTACCCAAGGCAATCCGGTGTCGCCGAAATTCATTTTCCGCCGCCATTTCTTCATTTTCACCACATGCAACTTGCAGGGCTGTTCCAACATTCTTTCGCCGTTGATCATCAGTGCGAGTTCACCGCAGGTGAGGCCGTAAACATACGGTATTTTCAGTTGGCTGACGAATGAGAAGAAGCCTTCCTCCACGAGATTGCCTTCGACTTTCAAGCCGCCCAACGGATTGGGGCGATCGAGTACGACAAACTCTATGTCGTTTTCCGCTGCGGCTTGCATGGCCAGATACATCGTGGATATATACGTGTACGAGCGGCATCCGATATCTTGAATATCATATACCAACACGTCGATGTCCCGGAGCATCTCTTTCGAAGGTTTTCGGGTGGCGCCATAAAGTGAATGAACCGGCACGCCGGTATTCGGATCGGTAAATGTCTCGATCTTGTCGCCTGCATGCACATCGCCGCGTACGCCGTGCTCAGGCCCGTAGAGTGCCACGAGCTGTACGTTGGGGGCTTCGTGCAGGATATCGATGGTCGACTTCAGGTTGTTGTCCACTCCCGTAGGATTCGTAATCAATCCTACGCGCTTTCCTTTAAGGATGGAGAACTGATCGTCTTTTAATACTTCGATACCCGTTTTAATCCGTATTTTTTGCGCTTGCACACTGATTGCTTGTACCGACAGGAAAAGCAAACAAAGGAAAAAGACACTTTTCTTCATATTCTTCTTTTTGCGATTATTGTTAAGATAGATGTTTCAAACCATTCCCGGTCTTCTTCGCTTCGAAAAGACGAAAAAGGCAGGTCGACAAATTGTCCTTGCGACAAATAAAGCAGATACCGGTCGTTTCGTTTCAGATATTTTACAAAGTGAACCCAGCGGATGGGACTTGCCGTGCCGTCGTAAAAATGTCCGACCAGTTTGTCCTCGTCTATTTCATACCACCGTTCCTGAAAGAAGATGCGGTTTGCCAAAGAGCGTACATAAAACCAATATTGAATCGTAATCAGCACCGGATAACCGAACCCGAGTGCAATGACGATGTAGTCCCAAATAGTTTTTTCTTGCACGGTCAAACAAATGATCGCGAAGAGTAACCATAAGGCGGCCAACCACCATTTCCGTCTCCAATATAGGGACAATAGCAGTTTAAAATAGTTCTTGCGGGTCGATTTGATCGGGAATGTTGAAATCATATTATTGAATGTAATCCAAATGCCTCTGCGTTACTCTGTGTAACAATTCTTTTGCTGACTTTTCTTCTTCGCTTTGCCGAAATTCCGGTCGACGTTGATAAAAGGAATGACCAGAAGAGTCGGAATAGCGCACAGCATTACAAAGATAAAGAAATGATTGTACCCTACCAATTCCTGCAACCATCCGGCGATCATTCCCGGAAGCATCATCCCCAGCGCCATAAATCCGGTGCAAATGGCATAATGGGCGGTTTTGTGTTCACCCTCCGAAAAATAAATCAAATACATCATATAGGCGGTAAATCCGAAGCCGTAACCGAATTGCTCAACCGCAACGGCTAAATTGATTAATACCATATTTTCGGGCATGAACCATGACAGGTACAAAAATGCAAGGTGCGGCAAGGTGATGCAGAGAGCCATAGGCCAAAGCCAATATTTCAGTCCCTTCCGGTTGATGGCGATTCCGCCGATAATTCCGCCGATTGTAAGGGATAATACGCCGACGGTTCCGTAAACGAATCCGACTTGCCCCGTAGTCAGCCCGAGACCACCGATGTCGCGCCCGTCCAATAGGAAAGGGGAGGAAAGTTTCACGAGCATGGCTTCACCCAATCGGTACAGAAGCATGAAAGCGATGGCGATACCGATATGCTTTTTGCGGAAAAAAGTCGAGAAGGTACGCCCGAATTCGGTAAGGATATCTTTGGGCGAATGTTCTTTGGGCGCGTCCGAAGCCGGTCGGGGGAGCACAAACCGGTGATAAATAAATATCAGAAGGAAGAAGCCCGCCAATATATAAAAAGTGATGCTCCACGCCATCGGCAAGTTACCCGAGGTCGATTCGAAGGTTGCGGTTGCCGGTTTATCGAGTTTCTTATCGAGTTGAATGACCATATAAGCCGGAGTGTCCCAGTTTTGATCGTTAAAAACCAGTCGTTCTCCCCCGATGAGGGCGATGCTCCTGTCGCCCGATTTTAAACGGGTATTCAATACGACGTCCTTTCCTGCATCGGGCTTTTGGTTTAGTTTCACGGCAACGACCGCCGCATTCCCCACCAGGCCGTCAGCCGAGGGTTGTGTGCGCTTCTCTCCGAAATGATTCCGGATGAAATTAGCGAAAGGCCTCCCCGCATGTTCACTCCAAGGTCGGGAAACGTGTGTTGTCCACCAGGAATCTTTTTTTTCGATTTTCTTTTCTTCCACAACAAACCCGTTTGTGAGATTATGCGCTTGCGCCTGATCCGTAATCTTTTTCAGTGAATCCGATGGAATATTGGTCGTGGAAATCTTCAGCGAAGACGCGAATGCCGTAAAGGAGGCATCGGCCGAAGGCGTGCTTTGAAAGTCTGCCTCCGACACCCATAAAGTGGATTCTACGGGTTGGTTCGTCGATTGGATATTGACTTGCAGGGGTTCCAATCCTGTCGCGGTTTCCAGAAATCCTGCGAGGATAATCAAAAGTCCTTGTCCCGTAATCGAAGCCAAGCGATAAAAGGTGCTCCGGATACCCACGAAGAACGATTGTTGCGAATCATCCAGTGCGAGCATATAGAACCCGTCGGCGGCGATATCGTGCGTAGCGGAACTGAACGCAATCAACCAAAAGACCGCCAGAGTCGCCTGAAAATAAAACGGTGCGGGAATTAAGAAAGCGACTCCCGCCAATCCCGCTCCGATGAATAGTTGCATGATGACGATCCACCATCTTTTTGTATTTATCAGGTCGACAAAGGGACTCCAAAAGGGTTTGATCACCCATGGCAGATATAATAATCCGGTGTAAAGAGCGATGTCGGTATTGGAAATGCCGAGGCGTTTGTACATGATGACGGAAACAGTCATCACGACCACATACGGTATTCCTTCGGCGAAGTAAAGCGTGGGGATCCAGGCCCAGGGGTTGCGAGTTGATTTCATTTTAATAAATTACAAATTACAAATTACTAAATACGAATTACAAATTACAAATTACAAATTACTAATTACTAATTACGAATGACGAATGACTACGAATTACAAATGACTAATTACAAATTGTTTTTGGTCGTTTTTTGAATAGCCGTAATGATTCGAATGATTTCTTCTATTTTATCGAGTAATGGTTGGCTTTGCTCAGTGTTTATATAATTCGTATCTCTTAAAAGGCTTAACCAATATCGCGTTTCGCGCGCTTCTTTATAAGCGATACCTAATTTTGCAAAGAAATCTTTTTTCGATAATCCCCCGATAGCCTCTTCAATATTCGCTCCGACAGATGTTCCGCTTCTTAGGATTTGCTTAGAGAGTGCGTATTCTTTTTTCTCATTACATAAATATTGATATAATCCGATAATTTGAATCGCAAAATCATAGCTTTTCGTTTCTATTATATTTTCTTTTTCCATAAAATCACGCTCCTTCCATCATTCGTCATTCGTAATTAGTCATTAGTCATTAGTCATTAGTAATTCGTAATTAGTAATTAGTAATTAGTAATTAGTAATTAATATTTTACGCCTGTTTCTGCGTTCGGAAAGTAATGGTGTAGTATTGCTTTGTAGTCGTATCCTTTTTCGGCCATCATGGCGGCTCCTATTTGGCAAAGTCCTACGCCATGTCCCCATCCGGCGCCGGTAAGGGTGAAGGTTTGGGGAATGCCCTCTTCGTTTTCATCTTCCGTGTCGACTACGAACGCCGAACTATAGAGATGCGATTTCGATAAGGTGCGGCGGATTTCCAGCTCTTTTCCGATCGTCATTACGCGTTCCGTCCCGATGATCTTCAAGCGGATGATCCGTCCCGAAGCCCCCCGTTCCAACGGAATCAAATCGAGTATCTCTCCGAAATCGATTCCGGAACGTTGCCGGATCAGCGACGATAATTCTTCTTGTGAATAGACTATTTTCCAACGATAAAAATCGGCTGTCTCCTGATCGTAATCATTCAGTACCTGCCGCAGCACGTTGGCATCCGCTGTGTTGCAGAAAGCATCGGGAGAAGAGCGTATCCATTTCTCCGCTTCCTCTTCAACGGTAAGATCGGGAGCGGAGTATCCTTCGATGGCGTTGTCCGGTTTTGCTTGCAGATAAGGGTGGGGGACATTCTCCCACACGTTTTCGAAGGCTTCCATTATGCCTCCGCAGCATTTCGAAAAACGGGCGTCGCAAATGTCGTCGCCGTACATCAGCACTTCTCCATGCGTTTTCTTAACGACCTCTTCTACCAATTTTGTGGATTGTTTGGTGATGCCTTGATAGCGTTGACAGTGATCGTCGGCGCAGACGTCGAAATTCTTATGGTCTTCCCGGTCGTACCATCGGACAATTTCGGTGGCGGTAATAAAAGCTGTTTGGTAGGTATCGTTTTGACTGTCGATATGTTTGTTTTTATAGAGTTGTGCCAACAGCCAACTTCTTGAAATGACGGCATGCGCCTCCAACAACGCATGCGAACTAGTCGCGCTCATCTCCGAAGAGATAACGCTTGTCAGATAATCTTCCAATGACACAATGTCGATAGCGGTAATACCGTTATCTTCTACGATAAACTTTAATCCTCCCAGGAACCGTTGGTCTTCTTTCCTTTCCCAATGAAAGTTGACGCCGATAATCACATCGTTCAATTGAAACGAATCGGTATGCAAGTGATCCGACTCGAAGGTGATCTCGTCATAGAGTTCTTCCTGAAAACATATCTTCCCGGAAGATAATTCCACCGAATAATCGCCCGGGGGAAATAGCCTGCCTTGCAGCTTATAGGCAGTAAGCAATGCAAATTTTATTTGTTGCTGTTTTTGCAGAATGCCGACTTGTATCAAAGGTTCATTCATTATTGGTTTTTTATTTAGTGTGCATGGGGTGAATCTTTATTATAAATGTTTTTACTTCTGTTTTTTTCGCGCTTGCAGTTCCCATGTGCGAATACGGTCTTTATAGGTGTTATGCGCATTCATCTTGACAATATCGAGCGACGCATCGGAATTGTCTTCCCAACGGCGGCAAAGATACAGCACGTCGTAAATGCGGCCGATTTGATAGTTGCGGGAGATATTCAATCCCAACGCATAATCCTCGCCGTAGCTTGTATTGGGGACTTTTATATCGCGAAGAACCGGCGTGTAGAAAGCGCGGGGAGCGCCGAGACCGTTAATGCGCAGCGCGTTGTTACGCCCGTTTTCGGGAGTCCATTCCTTGTGATCGATAATGCCGGGAGGAATCTCTTCCATGGCGAAGTTCGTCATCTTGTACGTCCCGACAACCATCGCGCAGTTCTGTTCGTAAAACGCGTCGACAATCGTTTGAAGCGTGTTTTCGCTGCTGTAAACGTCGTCGCTGTCGAGTTGTACGGCGAATTTTCCACATTTGGGGTGATGCACGCCTGTGTTCCAGCATCCGCCGATACCTAAATCGTCGCGTTCGGGGAGGAGATGGATGACCCGTTTATCGTGGGTAAATTTCTCAATGGCTTCGCTCGTACCATCCGTCGAATGATTATCAATGATAATAAGATTGAATTTGAAAGCGGCCTTTTGCTTTAAGACCGATTCGATGGCATCGCTAATGGTCTTGATGCGGTTGCGCACGGGGATGATGACGGATGCTTCGAACTCAAAATGTGTGTCGTTAAACGCAATCGTCTTGAATTGAGGCTTCAGAAATGCGCCTACGTCTTTCAGATGTTCTGTACAAGCCTGTTCCATTTCGATTTGTACTTTGCGGTTTTTGGGATCGACATAATCGAATATTTTCTCGCCCGATTTACGGGTGTCTTCTTCGATTTCCGTATAGAGATATTCGTTGATATGTACCAGCGGATGGGCTTGCGATACTTTCAGCCGCAGGTCATAAAGTCCCGCATACCGATAATCGGTGCCGCTCATCTTTCCGGCGGCATCTTTCAGCGCTTGTGAACGGTAAACGAGGAGCGAGCCGAAGTTAAAATCATCGCGCAGGCTGCCTTCCTGATAATCGATAACGGGATGGTTCTTTTTCGTTCCGTCGACCATCGCGTAATAGTCGGCATATAGCATTCCTGCGGAAGAGTCTTCAGCTATCCGCAACATGCGTTCCAATGCGAAATAGCCGAGTTGGAGCACACTCGATTTTTGATAAATAAGCGTGTATTCCGAAGTGGATCTTTCGGCAATGGCTTGAATCGTGCGGGTACTTTGTATCGAGTCTATTTCGATGATTTCCGTCCCTTGCAACGGTTGTAATCCTTTTTGCGGAACAAGCAGATAAATGGTATTCACCAACTCCGATTGTTGAAGGGCGGCCACAGTCTTGACAGCCTGTTCGGGCTGCGAATAAAGAATAAAAGCGTTTATCTTTTTCATATTGTCTTTTGCTATTCGGGCTTTGCCCGGTTTTTGTCTAAAGTCTTATGTCTTATGTTACCGGTGGTCTCCGGTCATCAGTCTCCGGTCATCAGTCTCCGGTCATCAGTCTCCGGTCATCAGTCGCTGGTCATCAGTCTCCGGTCATCAGTCGCTGGTCATCAGTCTCCGGTTTCCGGTCGTTAGACCTTGACTCTTATGACTTTTGTAGACCTTCGGCTTAATTCGTCATTTGTCATTCGTCATTTGTCATTCGTCATTTGTCATTTGTCATTCGTAATTTGTCATTTGTCATTTGTAATTATAATCCCATCGCTTGTAAAATACCTTTCAGTAATTCGTCTCTTTTCGCTTGCTCTTTCACCGATTCAATGGGAAAGCCCAATACGCACGTCGAATACGCATCGCCATTATAAAGCGTTCCCGCGCTCAGGTTGTTTTCCGAATACCGAAAGACGGTATAAGCGTTTTTGCCGGCGGGCTCGACCGCATCGGGATTCTCGACTACGTAACTCTCGCTGTTCAATTCATTATAATACTTGTAACTTCCTTGTAGGGATGCGAAAGGCGAGGCGACCGATTTGATGTTGCCTGTGACGGCGCCGTAATTGTTGCGCCATTTGAACTTTAATGTTTCCTGCGCCCATTTGCGGTCGTTTTCGGTGGCGAAAGGATTGTCCCAAAGATCCGTTCCCACAAAAGCGCCGCTGACAATCAGGTTTCCGCCACGTTTACAATATTCCGCAATGAGTTGTTGTTCTACCGGTGAGAACGTTTTATATTTCGGCGGCATGGCTCCGCGTGCAACGGTCCATTCCCGTTGTTTTCCTAAAATCCAATCGATTACGCGGTAATCATCCAGTCGGACGGCATTCTGTGCGATAGCTTGTGCGCTTGATGAAACGAAAGAATAACCTGCTTTCGCGAACGATTGTCCGTGGATATAGGGATAATCGAATGTATTGCCGGCGATCGGTGTCGTTTCGTAATTGGCGTCGCTGTCGCCGAATCCCGATGCGTCGTCATCCATCCACGGGATGACGCGGCGGAACTCGTGCATCTGCCCGATAAACTGATGTTCCGAAAGATAAGGCACGCCATTGTCTATGCGCCCGACAAAGCCCGCGATACCGTCGCTTGAAGAGAAAGAGAACGGAGCGGATACGCGCGTGAAGCCGTTTACGATAAGCGCAACGCCTTTTTCGTCGCTTTTACGGCATACGGAAAGGATTTCCGACGGGAAGCTTTGCCCTCCGCCGTTGACGGCCGCCACTTTAAAACGGTATATTTTGTCTTTTTCTATGCGAAGTCGATAGACGTTCTTGTCAACCGGGGTTCCATTGTCGAATCCGCCGTCGCCGATGCGCGTATAGATGATGTATTGTTGCGCTTTTGCCGTAGGTTCGGCCGCATCAGGTGTCTCCTCCCATTTCAACTCGATTTCTGTTTCTCCGGTAAATGCTGCGCTGAATTGTTGCACCGGTAACGGTTGCACGACATAGGGGCGGTTGTATTGTCCGGCGATGAATTTGAGCATTCCTTTATAGATGGCGCGGCTGACGGTAAAGCGGAAAGTCGGATCGAGTCCGTAGCGCATGTCTGCCAAATTTTGATGCGACAGCAATTCGAGTAACATGGTAGGGACATTGGGGACCCGCGCTTCGCTGTATGAGCGGTTCCACATGTGGCGGCGCGTCCAATTAGGCTCGAACTCGCGCCGTATGTCGGATACGATTTCATCCATAATCAAATCCGTCAGATCGCGGGATGCCCATCGTGAACGGCCGTTCTCGAAATGTTCATCATTGTGATGCGTCATATAAATACCGAGTGTTCCGATAATGCTATCGTTCAAGGTTGTTCCGGCATCGGAATGAAAAGCGAACGCCAAATCGACGGGTATATGCAATCCCTGTTCGCGGGGAAGGACGGAAGAGCCTCCGGCGAGATAATTCACCCAGAACCCGCGGCTTTGGTAATCATCGGTATAGTCGTTTTTACTTTCGCTGCGATTGTAAATGCTGTCCGGCGCACCGGCCCATTGCAACCAATAACGGGAGCCTTCGGTGTAACGCGGATAGCCGCTGATTTCAGGCTCGAACGATACGGCAGGGCGCAATTTTTGCTTATCCGCAAGCCTGTCGGAACTCTTTGTGTTTTCCTCTTCGAATCCCTCCGGATGAGGCATGCGGGCGATGTTTCCCATTCCGCCGCCGATTTTCACCGCATCGGCGGTAACAATCCGTCCGGCTTTACGAGTCTTGTTCGTCAAGACAATGCGATGGTTTTTTCCCTGATCGAAAAGGAATGATCCGAGAAAAATCCATGTGCCGCCGCCCATCTGCTGATTAACCGAAAAGTCGGTTTGACCTCCCGCATGATACACCCGGTACAAGGCTTCGTCGGTGCTATTTAGCAACGTTTGATAGGAGACATAGACGCCGTAAACGCCTTTTTCGGGAATGTCGGGCGTCCACGTAATGGCGCTTTCATTTCCTTTTGTAATCGTTTTGATTTGTCGTGCCGTGCCCATCCTGAACGGGTTTTCGCCGTCGACATAAAACTTTTTCGGATTTGCGAAACCCGGAGATGACGTGTTTTGCCATTGTTCACGGGCGTTTTGTTCCGTGTATTCCGCACCCCGCGAACTGCCGTTGTTATCAATGATGATTTCGTGCGTATTATAATCCCGTTCGCGGGGAAGCAATACGTTGGCGCCGGCATTTTCGAGCATCGGCACCAAAAACGGGACGACATAACTCTGTGTATAGAGGTCTTCGACGGTTTGGAAAATACGCGCGCGTTGCCATTCCCATCGGGAGAGTTTTTGCTCGTAATACCATCCGTGGCTTTGCCACAAAGCGATATGATTGTTCGTTAGTCCCTGTTCGAAGTGCTGAACCGGAGAGGATACATTTGTTATTAATGGCGTCTTGACTTTCTGTGCAATGATACGGCTTTTGTCTTTTTTTGTTTGCCGTCGATGAATGTTGGGTATTAATTCCGATATTTCCTGTCCGTCGGTAACTATGCGGATAGCGAATTTTTTCTTGTCTGCCGGAAGGTAATATCGCACACTGTCATAAAGGCGTTTTACCGTTTCTTCACGCATGGGCATATAAGAAAGCGAAAGTCCTGCAAAGAGTTCAATCGACTTTTGACGATCGTTCAAAGCGGTACTATCGACTGTGATTCTCCCCGGATGTTGCATTATTTCCTGATAGATGGCCGAAAAAGACGAAGAGACAGATTGCCTGATATCTGAATTGGTTATTTTCTGTTCTTGAGAAAAGGATTCGAAAATAAGCGCAAATGCAAAAATAAAAATAATAAATCTTTTCATATTTCAATAGAATAGGCCGACGACGGTATTATTCAATAATTCCAGCAAAAATAATGAATATTATCGATTTATTGGATATATTCCGTCACTTCTTTTCTATTAATTCGGAAGGGTTACTTTCTTTGTTATCCTTATTCATTGTCGTTATACAATAATGTCCTGCTAACTTTACGTCCATACTATTGTCTTTCGTCATTCCCAACACTTGTCCTTCTTTTTTCAGATCGGAAAAATAATATACAATCGATTTTACGTCTCCCGTTGTATTCCATATCAAGCGATTGTTTTCTATTTTAATGTCTTTTGCTTCTGATGGGGCAGGAGCAACACTACGTCCGGTGAATGGAATAACCGCTTCGTTTTTGTAAATAGATGCCAGTTTGTCGGTTATTTCGATTTTATTGAATAATAGATATCTTGCACTGTACATCGCATTCCCTACTACTTTCTTGTTCCGTTTGGTCAACTCAAATTGCCGGTCTAATTCCTGAGTCGATTGAAAGGCGGATGGGCTAGTGCCGTCTCCAAACTTGTATAATGCATGGCCTACCATCAATAGGGCTTTTCCATTGTATTGCGACCACCAGTTGAGCCGCGTTTGAAAATCGTTATAAGAATTTCCGATCTCCTGATATAATTGCGGTATGAGGATATCTACCCATCCTTCTTTACACCACTTGGAGACATCAGCATATAGCGTTTTAAGACTATAATCGGGATTTGCCGCAGGCGACACAGAAAAAACGACTTCCGGCTTCGTGGCAACGATGGCATCATAAACTCCTTTGATGGTTTTATCGACATTTGCCCTCCGAAAATCTTCGATAGAGGAAAACTCCGCCCCGTATTTTTCATAATCTTGTTTATCAGATACCATCGTACCTGCCGAAGAGGGATCCGGATAAAAATAATCGTCAAAATGAATGCCGTCGACATCGTATTTCGTTATCAGGTCTTTGACGATATCGGCAAGACGTTGCCTTACTTCGGGTAATGCAGGGTTATATATTTGAATTTTTTCATGACTGAGCACCCATTCCGGTTTTACAGAGCGATGAAGTTCCGGATAAGGCGTGGCGTTATTTGTTCTTGTGGCAATTCGATATGGGTTCATCCATGCATGGAATTCGATATCTCTTGCATGAGCTTCCTCAATCATAAAGGCAAGCACGTCATATCTGGGATCTTTTCCCCTGTCTCCGGTAATCCACTTGCACCAGGGTTCATAAGGAGAATTATAAAAAGCATCGCCCATCCCTTTTACCTGAAAGAATACTGCATTCATATTCAGTTCTTTCAATTTATCCAGATACGTAATGTATTGTCGTTTTTGAACCTCCGGATCGTATTTTTCCATGGGCCAGTCCAAACCCCAAACCGTCGCTATCCATACGGCTCTCATTTCTTTCTTAGGAAAAATAAGTTCCGATTCTTCCGGAACGGTTGGTTTATCCGGATTGTCTATGTCTATTTCCGGATCTTTATTACAGGAAAAAAAAGATACTATCGCCAAGGATATAATAGAGGTATAAAATAAAAGTTTTTTCATCTTTCAATTTAAAATAAGAATTATATCATAAATAAGGCGATAAACTTTTTGAGAAGTGTATTATAAACGGCAAAAAGTTTATCGCCTATGTATTGAATTTATCTCTATACAGAATTAATCGTCCAACGTTTTCTTGGGAAATTCAACAATTACGAATCCTGCATCCGCCGATGCCGAAAATAATAATAATTTATCGTCATTTCCTTCCGCATCTTTTTCTACAAACCAACCGCTTTGAGTCGATGGCGCCGAGTTTATAGGACCTAATAACGGATATTGATATAAAGGCTGCATAGTCCCTTCTTCAAAAATCTTCAATGCTTCGGCAATGCTGCTACCTTTGGTAATATCATATACATACATTGCAACCGCATCATCGCCTCGGCGTGCAGCCGTTGTCATCAATAAATAACGTTCATCATTGAAGTAAACCACACGCGGGTCGGAACCGGTGAGAGGGATGGACGCATTTTTCATTTTATAGGATACCTGCGCTTCGTTGCTGGTAACCATGATTGGGACCTCGTATCCGGTAAGCAGATATTCTTCGGTTTTACCGACTCTGTTCATATTCATAAAACCCGTTACACCGGTTTGAGTAGGCAGTATTGTCGGTTCTGAGATGGACGTGAAGTTGGTCACTTTCAACCGAAGAATTTGAGTAACGGCATTATCTCCAAAAAACATGTATCCGTTTCCATTTTCATCTACATTTACCGAAAGGTTATCGCCGTGCCGTGCTCCTGCTCCTTCGATGTTCGCTTTATTGATGTTTGCTATCACTTCCGGCTCTTTCGTAGGATCGGTCCAATGATAGATTTTCAAGGGAGAGACTAATCCTCCCGAAAGGTTCGCGATATAAGTATGTCCGTGTATTTGCGCGCCACAGTTAACGACAAATGTCCCTCCCGCAACTCCTGTTAGATTCAGGGGAATGGGCTTGATTTCATTTTTCTTTAAATCTTCCACTTTCAGTAGATGGGACCCCTCGGTGGCACGAGTAACAATTAGTACATGTTCACCGTCGAAGCCCGTTCCTCTGGTGCTTAATCCTTTGAACGAAGGATACACCGGATTACCGAGTTCATTGTTCGTATTATCATAGATTTGGAATTTATTGAAATCGGCACCAAATACGGGGATATTCAATCTTAGAGTTACGAAATATTCACGAAACCGAGGCTCATTGACGATTTTTATTACAATGGTTTTTGCATCGTTTCCTTCTTCGAAAGAAAATTCATAAGCCTCTTGGTTTAATTTCGCACCATCGGACATTTCTGCTTCGAATTTGATAGCCGAAAGATTTGTTTCGGGATCGATTCTCGGGAACCACACTGTTTTGGCGTTTTCATCTATAACACCTTCTACAACAGTATTCCCTTCTTTTCCTGCATTGACAATCTTTATGGATTTCAACACAACTTGATTAGGAGACTCGATGTTTTCCGGATAGTTTTCTCCGCACGAGGTGAGAAAGAGAGAAAAGAATGCCGTTGCCAATCCGATTAATAATGTGTATTTTATTTTTTGCATATTGCTAATCATTTTAATCAGTTTAATTAATTAATTTTGAGGCCAACCTTGGGTTTGCTGAAGTTTATAGCCTTTGCTTTCATAATTATCCATTTGGGTTTTACCTACCGGCGACAAATAAGGATTCACATTTACTTGATTAAGGAACGGTTGGCGCCCTTTCGTAACGGTTGCTTTATAGAAGCCTACCATTTCTGCATTATTATTACCATTATAAACGATTGTGGTTCCATCGGCTTTTGTTACGGAAAATTCATTTGCGTTTCCAGCCGTAAGTTGGTCTTTCGCTTCTACTGGAAAGTTTACCCAGGCGCCTGACAGTAATTCGGAATGCATATCGGTATCCATATATTCGAGTTTAGCCCAACGTTTCAAATCGGCAAGACGTAAATTCTCAAAGATAAATTCCATGCGACGTTCCCTGCGGATTTCCCATAATAAAGAAGAAACATTCGGATCTTTGGCTGGGTCATTCGGTAAGGCATCCAGCATCATGGCTTTTGTTTTTTGGACTCCTTTCTCCACTGCTTCCGGAGCTAATGGACGGTCACGGATTTTATTGATGGAGGCGTCTATATCTTCCTGAGTTACGGCTGAACCCCCAATAGTTGCCAACTCCGCTTTCGATTCAATCCAATTGAGTAATATTTCCGCGTAGCGCAAAATTGGAGCATCGGTAACATTATTGGATCCTTTTAGTTCGTTGGGAACCGTTCCTGTTTCTTCCACTGCTTTTATTCCATATCGGGGGAAAAATTTGACGGGGAACAGAAAGGAACCTTTTGCGTTGATCTCGGGTTTGTCATAAAATGTTCCTTCAAAGCGTGAATCCCGAGTTTTTACTAAATTCGCAATTGTAAAATCTTTCGCTCCTTCTGTCGTGGAGTTTTGCCATACGTTTCCGTCAACGCAGAGGAATGCCTTGAGCAAATCCGTCGTTCCCCCGTAGTTGATGGAGTTGGCCGGATTATTATAATGCGCTACACTGTGTGTTACTTTTATTTCAGCGTTATAATTCCGGAAAAGAATACACTCTTTATTACTTTTAAGATCGTTCGATGTGAATAAGGTCCTAAAATCTGAGTCAATGTAATATTTATTACTGTTTATAATAAATTCGGAAGCCTCTTTTGCTAATGTCAGGAATTTTGTAGCGCGTTCGTTATTTTTGTAATAATATTTTTGCCAGGTCCCTTCGTATAATGCGATTCGTGAAATAAATCCGGCTACGATATACCTATTTACGGTTTGATCGCCGTCGTTCAATCGCACGTTTTGGAAGGCAAATTGCAAGTCATCGTAAACAGCATCCATTACGTTGTTTCGGGGAGTGCGTGCCTTGTATAAGTCGTCCATATCTATGTCGCTCACAACATGGTCATAATAAGGAACATCTCCATAGGTGAAAACCAGGTCAGCATATTCCATACCCCTAAAAAAACGGCCTATCCCCATCCAATGATTATAGGCTTCCTCCGGGAGAATATCCTGCATTCTGTTTCCTACCCTGTCTATCAGAATATTGATGGAACGCAATGTCTTCATACTCCATATATTGCTGTTGGGAACAGAGCGCGTAAAATTACCTTGATTTCCCCGTTGTACGACATCGTCGTTGAATAACGATACATCGGTACTATATCCGGTAAAGAAACCCGTATAAAATTGGTTGGCATATAGCCGAACCTTATCCTCGCTAGTCCATGCCGTTTCGTCGTTTTCATTGCTTAAAGGCGGGCGATCGAGAAAGTCTTCGCATCCCGAAATGAAGAGAAGCATCCAAAATAAAGAGATGATAATTATTTTATTTTTCATTTTATTCTGTTTTTATGTATTATAAACTTATTTGTACGCCGACTGAAGCGGATTTAAATGATGGATTGCCTGTCCCTGTTCGATCGCTGTTATATCCGCTGGATTTGAGCGGCGAGTATCCGGAAATTGCTTCGGGATCGATGGGAAGTCCACGCAGTTTGTCGAAAGTGAAGAAGTTTTCCAGCGAAACATATACACGCGCATTTGATAAGTAAATGTGATGCAAAATATTTTGGGGGAAACTGTAGCCGAACGTAATATTTTTTATTTTCATATAGGCCATATTCAACATATAACGGTTTTGTTTCCTCATCACGAACCCCTCGTTACTGCCCCCTAAATTCCATGCTCGGGGATAAAAGGCATCCGTTCGGTCTTCTCTCCAATAATTTTCGGCAATAGCTTGTGGCATGGCGCCCTCTTTTGGAAAATATCCGGGGATCGCTAATTGTCCGGCTCCCCATATTTTTCTTTTTCCAATTCCTTGGAAAAATATAGATGCGTCGAACCCTTTGTAGTCGGCGCCCAAGCGCAATCCATATTCATAACGTGGTGTAGAATTACCTATTACCACTTGGTCGCCGGGATCCCCAAATGTGTTTTTTCCAGGGGTAATATATCCGTCACCATTCACATCGACAAATTTGACATCCCCCGGAGCAATGAGCATCACCTGATTACCGTCTTCAAAATAAGTTTGGTATACAGGATTATTTCCAGCTAATTGGTTGGTACGTTTTGCTGTTCCATCCCAAATAATGGTGGTTTGCTGGATATTACCTTTGTCGTCATAGACAAAATCTTCTTTTTGGTACAGGCGATCGGTTACAAAACCATAGATGTCGCCATAGCGACGCCCTGTAGCAAAATTATTACTTAGTAGCCTGTTTTCCCAAGGAGTATTCCAATCAGCACCTTTGGTAATATCGGTAATCGCGTCCGAAATATTCGCATTCATTGTGAGGCGCAATCCGTTTCCGAACTGATGACTAAAGTCGGCAGAGATTTCCCAGCCGCGTGTACGCAAATTCCCGAAATTTCCTTGAGGGGCATCTGCACCATATGTGGCAGGTAATGCCTCACCCGGTATAATCATGTTTTTAGTGTCTCTTTGATACCATTCGAAAGTGAGTCCAAGTTTGTTTTTAAAAAAACGTAAATCAAACCCGGTGTTAATCGTTTGAATTTCTTGCCATGTAATGCCGTCTGAAATTGGATTCGGAGTCCCCAATTGGAAAAATTGTTGGCCGTCGCTGGTAAGCCATGAGTTTTTTCCCGGATCCATCATCGCCAGATAGAGACCATTGCGTACACTTTGATCTCCGATAGAACCCCACGAAGCGCGCAATTTAGCAAAGCTTAGTACCGGTTGTAACGGTTCCATAAATTTCTCACCCGACACAATCCAACCGCCGGAAAATGAGGGATACCATCTCCATTGCAATCGTGTAGGGAATTTGGAAGTGGCATCACGGCGTAAATTCGCCTCTAATAAGTATTTATCGGAGAAAGAATAGTTGATGCGGCCGAAAAAACCAAATTGCGAATCCCAATTTGCGTCTCCACCTACCGTTTCTGCACCTTTAGTGAATTCGAATTGAGGATTGTCTTTATTCCACAATTGTGTTCTATTCGACCAATGGCTATCATCTCTATAAGCAACGATATTCGAACCTAGCATGAATTTAAATTGGTGAATATCCCGCAGATTTAGAGAGTAAGTAGAATAGGCATTGAAGGTGTGTTTATTAGAGATAAAGCTGTTTTTATAATAATAGCTTTGTTCTTCCGTTACGTAATTCGAATTATAGAAACGATAAGCTGCGATCCCTTCATTTTCCACTATCTGACCTTCGTTGTTTACATAGACCTGATTGCCATCGTCATCCCTCCAAGGAACCGGAGCATACCAATGTTCTAAGGCGGAAGAAACAGGAAGAGACGATGTATTTGTGTTTACTTGTGTACTGTAGGAATAATCGGCTATCAAGTTCCAATTGTTTGTAAAATCGATAGTCGTTCCCAGATTCAGATTGGTATACCGGTTCTTTTTAATCACATCGTTAGTATTCTTTGTATCCCAATAAGCATCATGAATTTCTTGTCCATGTTCTGTTGTAGCAATCGGGAAAAGTCTGCTCCATCGATATAAATAGAGCCAAGGGTCGGCGGCAAAACCCCATGTACTGCTTGCATTGGGATAACGTTTTGTAGCTTCCGAATACATCACTCCTCCACGTATCGTTAAGAAATCGGTTGCTTTGGTCGATAAGTTAATGCTACTGGTGAATCGTGAAAAGTCATCATGTTTTGCCGGTTTCATCATACCTTCTTGTCCCAGATACCCCAAGCTCAGATTATAATTCGTATCATTCCGTTTTCCATTTAGAGACAGATTATGATTTTGCGAGAATGCATTATTCTTTACCATAGCATCTACCGGGTCATAAATCCTGTAGCCGTATTTATCTGTCCCGTCAAAAATCCAATCCCGGCCATATAAAACGGGATCTGAATTATTAATAGTTCCGCCATATAGATTTTGCCATTCTCTGATTTTCTCCAAGCTTTCTTCGTCAACACGCCAAAAACCTCCGGCAGCTCCCGCCCCCTTCATATTCCGATGAGCATCTACGGTGTATTCCAACCCTTCTATACCTGCAAGTTCGATTTTCTTGAAAGGGTTTTGCCAAACGAAATTGGAAGAGTAGGATATTTCCGATTTATCGGTTTTAGCTCCTTTTTTCGTTGTAATAAGTACGACGCCAAAGGCTGCTTTAGCTCCATAAATGGAACTGGCAGCGGCATCTTTCAATACGGAGATGGTTTCTATATCGTTCGGATTGATTAATTGAATGCTGGGGATTTCCACGTTATCCACCAAAATCAAAGGATCGCTTGAGCCTGCAATAGAGGCTATCTGTCCCCGGATTTTTATAACCGGGTCAGAGCCCACTTCACCACTCGGCACAACAATGGAAAGTCCCGGGATAGTACCTTGAAGTCCGCGTCCGACATCAGGGAGCGGGCGGCTACCTAAAACTTCTTCTACATTCACCGAAGAGACGGCTCCGGTAAGATTGGCTTTCTTTTGTGTGCCGAACCCTACCACTACAATTTCCTCCAACGATTTGTTATCTTCTTCCAACACGATATTGAACGACGTTTTTCCTGCCGTTGAAATTTCTTGCGATAAATAACCGATATAAGAAATGCGCAAGGAGGCATTCTCTTCCACTTGCAAAGAGAATTTGCCGTCGATATCGGTAATGGTTCCATTGGAGGCCGTGCCGGCTTCAATGATATTTGCTCCGATAATCGGTTCTCCGTTCTTATCTACTACGCTCCCTTGGATGGTTTTCTTTGTTTGTTCCACTTCTTTTATGGGAGCAACAGCGACTGATTTATCGTCGGAGGACTTGTTCTTAAATATGGCAATTTGCCTTTTCACGATGGTATAGGATAAATCGGTGTTTCTTAACAAGAGGCTCAACACTTCATCAATGCTCTTGTTGTTCATGTTTACATTGACTCTGCGGTTTAATTCTTTTTCCGAATTATCCATAATAAGAAATAAATAATCACTGTTTTTTTCTATTTGATTAAAGGCATCTTTCAGTTTCATATTCTTTAATTCCACGGAAATCGATTTGGATTGGGAATAAATGTTTTCCGCTGTGATAGAAAAAATACAGAAAAACGAAATTAGAAAATATATTTTCATGATTTTTAAGAGCTTGTTGTTTATTTTTAAAGCGCTCTTTTTTGATTTGTTTGTTTTTTGCATATCTTTGTTGTTGAATTTTAATTTATTATTACATGCTAAATTATGATTCGTTTTCGGTCGAATAATGTTGGCGCATTATTCGACTTTTTCATGTTCCGTTCTTTCATTTTAATCTTTCCATAGGCATCCGTTTTTGTTGTTCATTTTTATCGATTCATTCTTTATTTTTTATACATGCGTAATGGCTTTCATTCTGAAAAGCACGTCGATTCTCTTAAGGGATACTGTTCTTTCTGACCATTATTGTTCCACCCTCATTCTCTTCGTATTCGTAAAGTAAGGCGGTCATTTGAGAAAAAGCATTCAGGACATCGTTCAAGTCCTCGGAAAGAAATAGTTTTCCGGAACATGTTTGAGTCTGTAGACTGAGCTCTTTAGGGTAGATGAACTTTACATTATAATATCTGCCGATCTTCTTTAAGACTTCGTTTAAAGGAGTTTTATTCAATTGAATAAACCCGTTTTTCCAACTAATGTACTCATATACATCGACGATTTTACTACTTATATTTCCATTATGAATTTCCGCCATTTGGTTGGGCTCTAATAATACACTACGATTGTTGGAAGCTATTTGAAGCGAGCCGTTTACTAAAACAACGGACTCTTTCGAATCGTCGGTGTAAGCCGATACATTAAAAGACGTGCCCAATACCTTTATCTGTGAGTGAGGGGTGTGAATGATAAACGGAGTATTATTTCGTTTAGCGACTTCAATAAATAACTCACCTTCTATTTTAATTTCACGGCTGTCAGGTGAAAACGCCGAAGGAAATTCCATGACGCTTCCGGAGTTTACATATACTTTTGAACCGTCGGCCAGAATAAGAGAAGTGCGTTGCCCGAACGGTACGATGAGTTTATTGATTTCGTTTTCCTTCAGTTCTATTTCGGTTTGAGAGATGGAATCCTCGATAATCATATTGTTTTTCTTTTCAGACAAATCGAGTTTGGCATTGTTCTTAAGATTTAACCGGTTATTTCCCGAAAGAAGCTGTATTTCATTCTTGTCGATAATTTCGCCGATGAAAACTTCCTCGGGAGAGTCCGTACGGAGGTTTCTCATAAAAATAGCGGATACGATGAGGGCTGCCAAAACGGCGGCAGCGGAGATCGAATAAAAGCGACGTATTTTTTTTGTTTTGTGCCGATAGATTCTTTTATGAAGTTCTTCTTCGATAGATTCACGAATACCCTCTTCTATAACGATCGTTTGGAGGTCTCTTATTTTTTCAAATTCTTGCTTCGCTTCAGCCAACAAAGGTTTCAATTCGGGATACTCGAGAATAAAAGTATTCCAGTAATCCTCAAGTTCCTGTGTTGGATGTATCCTCCAATAAACAAAAAGGTCGTCGCGTAAAAAGTCGCTGCTATTTGTGTAAAAATGCGCAGCTTTTCTATTATTCATGTGATTCATATCAGTCCTATAAAAAAGATATTCTCATGTAACTCAAGATATCTTTGATTTCGAAGTCTTTTATCGAATTTATATAAAGACTGTATGATAAAAAGAAGGGAGACCTTATTAACTTTCTTTAATAGCATAGGGCGAGTAAAATGGAACGAAAAGAGCTTCCCGAATCGTCTTTTATTTTTTTGATGGCGCGGTGGAATGCTTTTTTAACCGAAGTGGGATGGAGCTTCAAGATAATGCCTATTTCATTGTAATTAAGGTTCAGTTGATAACGGTAATAAATAATTTTGCGTTGTTTAGGAGATAAACCCTTCACCAGTTTTTGTACTTTCTTTCTCAATTCGTCTTGTTCCTCTTTCTCCATCATTTGATCGACAATGGTTTGATCTTCTTCTACGATAAGATCATCATAACATACAGCCGAGATTTTTTCTTCTTGCTTATATAAATCGAAGAGCCGGTTTTTGAGACAGTGAAGTAAATAAAACTCTATATTATCGACATAGTCGAGTTTGTTTCTGGAAACATAAATGGTGTAAAACACATCTTGGACAGCATCCTGCACGGTTTCTTGTGTAAAGCCCAACTTCAAACCATACATGAAAAGCTCTTGAAAGTATTCGTTGTAAAGTTCTCCAAAAGAAGAAGAATCGCCTTCTAAAAAATTTTTCCATGTTCTATTCGGAGCCATTTCAACTAATTCAACTAAAAAAAAGTTATTCGATATGTTTTACTACAGAATATAACTCATGTTGTGGGAGGATAGTTCAAAAAATAGATAATAAATGATTCATTATCGGTTTATTATTGGGCGTTTTTCTTTCGTAGCGTTTGAAAAGAATAGCCATACGGATGCTTTTCGTCTGATGGATGCGTTTCCTCTTCCGTGAGCGTCCATTGTGAAAAATCGATTTCCGGGAAAAAGGTGTCGGCATCCGTAAACGTGTGATGGATACGCGTCAGGTACAATGTGTCCGCGACGGGTAATGCCGTGCGATAAAGTTGCCCGCCTCCGATGACGAAAAACTGCGTTTCATCGGTGTGGCTTTCGAGCGCTTCCTCCCACGAACGGACTACGGTGCAGCCGGGGTAGTCGGCTCTATTGCCGGACGTGACAACGACATTCACGCGATGGGGCAGGGCGCCCTTCGGCAGCGATTCGAATGTACGCCGCCCCATTACCACGGTATGTCCCTGAGTCCTGTTTTTAAAGTGACGCAAGTCGTTGGGTAGGTGCGTCAGTAATCCGCCGTCGCGCCCTATGGCGTTACGTTCGTCTAAAGCGACGATGATTGCGATGGGTTTTGTTGATAAATGATTGGCGTTCATAAATTAGAGATGAATTACAAATTACAAATTACGAATTACGAATTACGAATTACAAATTACAAATTACGAATGTTTGAATTGTTGAATCATTGAATTCTCAACTCTTTTTAGACGGCGACGGAGCCTTTAATATGCGGATGCGGATCGTATCCTGTCAATTCGAAATCCTCATAATGAAAATCGAAGATATTTTTCACCTCCGGGTTCAACTTCACCTGCGGCAAAGGACGGGGATCGCGTGAGAGTTGCAGTTTCACTTGTTCGAGATGGTTCAGGTAAATGTGTGCATCGCCCAGGGTATGGATGAAGTCGCCTTCCTGTAATCCGGTCACCTGCGCCATCATTTTCAACAATAAAGCATATGACGCAATGTTAAACGGTACGCCGAGGAAAATATCGGCGCTTCGTTGATAAAGTTGCAGGCTCAGTTTGCCGTCAGCCACGTAAAACTGGAATAAGGCATGGCACGGCGGCAGCTTCATATTGGGGATGTCGGCTACGTTCCAGGCGCTGACCATGATGCGTCGCGAGTCGGGATTGTTTTTGATGGTTTCCACCGCTTGGGCAATCTGATCGATGTGTCCTCCGTTATAATCGGGCCACGAGCGCCATTGATGTCCGTAAATGGGTCCGAGGTTTCCGTTTTCGTCGGCCCATTCGTTCCAAATGCGCACGCCGTGCTCCTGAAGGTATTTCACATTCGTATCGCCCTGCAAGAACCACAAGAGTTCGTAAATGACCGACTTCAAGTGGATCTTTTTGGTCGTCATCAACGGAAAGCCATCGCTTAACGCATAACGGCTCTGATGGCCGAAAACGCTGATGGTTCCTGTGCCGGTGCGGTCTTCTTTACGGACACCCTCGTGGAGTACCCGCTGCAAGAGGTCTAAATATTGTTTCATTTATATTTTTGTCTATTTTGTTACAAAAATAGCGGTTTATTTTCTTTTGACAAAAAGAAAGAATCGGCTCGTTCGATCAACTTAGGCTATCACAAATATTGTTTCAATAATTTGAGGTAGTTTTCGCTATTTAACACAGGAATTAAAGCATCTTTAAAACACAGGAATTAAAGCATCTTTAAAATCCTTTTCGTTTCGGGTAATAATTAGATCGCATCCACTTGCGATGGCACTATAATATTGTAAGGCGTCTTCAAAATCTTTAAAGTTAGAGTTTATTGCTTTATCCACCACTTCATTTAGAAAATCGATCACAATGTTCGTGTCAAAAAACAGTTTCTGCATGGGTTACTCATATTTTTTGTCCAAAAAATTTATATAATCTTTTTTGTAATCATAATCTTCAGGTATACTTTTTCCGGTAGAAATACTTTTTACAAAAGGAGATATTTCCCATTTGTCGATTTGCTCTTGCGTTAAGCTGTCGAGATAGTTTTCAATCAATTTCGATAAGGTTATTTTTCTATTTGCGGCATATGCCTTTGCGCGCTTAATAACCTTCTCGTTTAATTTCAATGTTAGTTTAGCCTCCATATTGTTTATATAAATTGTTTATATAATTAGTACGTGCAAATATAACTATTTAATGCGGATAATTAAACTTTTATGAATTGTATTGATGCCTCTAACGTGAATGTACGCTTACCCGTATACTTTCTAAATTGCACAAATTGACGTATCTTTGCATGCCCGTTGAGATTGAAGTAGATTGAATAAAGATTGATGGGGATTGATATGCTAATTTACCAATATGCTAATATGCTAATTAATTTTGCTAATTAAAAAGAAATATGTCCGACGATAAAAAGATTATTTTTTCCATGGTGGGGGTTAATAAAACGTTTCCTCCGCATAAGCAAGTACTTAAGGATATCTATCTGTCGTTTTACTACGGCGCTAAGATCGGTATCATCGGGCTGAACGGCTCGGGAAAATCGACCCTGTTGAAAATCATTGCCGGAATAGAAAAAGAATATCAGGGAGATGTCGTTTCCGATAAGAGTTTTTCGGTCGGCTATCTTGAACAGGATCCGAAACTCGATCCCGACATGACCGCCATCGATGTCGTGCGCCAAGGGGTGCAGCCGGTGATGGACTTGTTGGCCGAATACGAAGATATCAATCTGAAATTCGGATTGCCTGAATATTACGAAGACGAGGATAAGATGAACGGCTTGTTTGCCCGTCAGGCGGAGTTGCAGGATAAACTCGATGCCTGCGACGCCTGGAACATCGACAACCGCCTGGAACGGGCGATGGACGCTTTGCGTTGTCCGCCCGAAGACCAGCCCGTACGCGAACTTTCGGGAGGGGAACGTCGCCGGGTGGCATTGTGCCGCCTTCTGTTGCAGGAGCCGGATGTGCTGCTGCTCGATGAACCCACGAACCATTTGGACGCCGAATCGATCGATTGGCTGGAACAACATTTGCAACAATATAAAGGAACGGTTATTTGTATCACGCACGACCGTTACTTCCTCGATCACGTAGCCGGTTGGATCCTCGAGCTCGACCGTGGCGAAGGTATTCCCTGGAAAGGAAACTATACTTCGTGGCTCGAACAAAAGACCAAACGCATGGAGATGGAAGAGAAGCAGGCCAGCAAACGCCGCAAAACGTTGGAGCGCGAGCTCGAGTGGATAAATTTGGCGCCCAAGGCCCGTCATGCGAAAGGAAAGGCGCGTTTGAATTCTTACGAGCAATTGTTGAACCAAGATCAAAAAGAACGCGAGGAAAAACTCGAGATATTCATTCCCAACGGGCCGCGGCTCGGAAACAAGGTCATTGAGGCGCACGGCGTAGCCAAAGCGTATGGCGACAAGTTGTTGTTCGACAATCTGGACTTTACGCTTCCCCCCAACGGCATCGTGGGAGTCATCGGGCCGAACGGCGCGGGTAAAACCACCTTGTTCCGGTTGATTCAGGGACTGGAAAAGGCCGATAAAGGGCATTTCGAAGTCGGCGAGACGGTCGTCACGGCCTATGTCGATCAGGCGCATAAAGCCATCGACCCGGAAAAAACGGTTTATCAGGTTGTGTCGGGCGGTACGGAATTGATTCGCATCGGCGGCAAGGAGGTCAATGCACGGGCTTACCTGTCGCGGTTTAATTTTACGGGTGCCGATCAGGAGAAGCTCTGCGGCGTATTGTCCGGCGGGGAGCGTAACCGCCTTCACTTGGCGCTTACGTTAAAGGCGGGCGCGAATGTGTTATTACTCGACGAACCCACTAACGATATCGACGTAAACACTCTTCGCGCATTGGAAGAGGGGCTGGAAAACTTTGCCGGATGCGCGGTGGTCATCTCGCACGACCGTTGGTTCCTCGACCGTATTTGTACGCATATCCTTGCCTTTGAGGGTGACTCGCGCGTGTTTTACTTCGAAGGTTCGTATACTGATTACGAAGAGAACAAGAAGCAGCGTCTCGGCAACTTGGAGCCGAAACGGGTGAGGTATAGAAAACTGTGAAATTACAAATTACGAATTACGAATTACAAATTACGAATTACAAATTACGAATTTTAGAATCATTTAATTTTGAATTATGATCCTTATTCCGGAACAAACAATTATCGACGCGGCGGAGAAAGGGATGGACGAGTTCCTGAGAACCTTTACCGATGCGTATCTCGAAGCGGTCGACAATGACTTGAATGCTTCGAACATGGAAAAGCTCAACGGGTATCAGCATGCGTTGCTCGCGCACCGTTTCTTTCAGGGGGAGATCAACGAAGGGGGCTTCGTGCAGCTCATCCAAAACGGATACGGATCGTATCTCTTCGATAATCCCACGGCGAAGGCTTGGCGCCTTTTCGGAGCGGCTAAACTCTCGAAATTGTTGTATAAAGCCAAGGAGATTTATGATAAGCACCGTGCTGAATTGGAACGCGAAACGACCGATGAGCAGTTTATGGAAATGTATGTCGAGTTTGAACAGTTCGACGACTTGGAAGAGGAGTTCTTTCTGATAGAGGAGGAAGAAACCTCGGCTATTGCCCGCTTTGTCGATGAGCATTTGGCGGATTTCGCCGAAATCGTCTGAAGGGATGAGGGATGAATTATGAATTACGAGACCGGGTGACCGGGGACATAAGACATAATACTTTAGACTTTCGACATAATATTATATTGAACAATGAAACAGGTAAAAACAACATTTATTTTCGTATTAATGCTTATGTGCATAGGTATGGAACTTGAAGCTCAGGATTGGGCGAATTTGGAACGTTTCCGGGCCGACAACGCCACGATCGGCATGCCCCGGACGAATGAAGACCGTGTCGTGTTTATGGGAAATTCCATCACCGAAGGATGGATCAATATCGTTCCCGAATTTTTTGAAGGCCGTTCGTATATTAACCGAGGCATCGGCGGACAGACCACGCCGCAGATGCTGTTGCGTTTCCGTCAGGATGTGATTAAGTTATATCCGAAGGTGGTGGTCATCCTTGCCGGTACGAACGACATTGCCGGGAATACCGGCCCTTCGTCGCTGGATATGATTGAAGATAATCTCCGTTCGATGACCGAGTTGGCGCAACTGCGCGGCATCCAAGTGGTGCTGTGTTCGGTGCTTCCGGTGTACGACTATCCCTGGCGCCCCGGACTCGAACCGGCGCCGAAGATCATCGAACTCAACCGTCGCATGAAGGAATATGCTCGTACGCACGGCGCCGTTTATTGCGATTTCTTTCCGGCTATGGCGGACGAACGCAACGGCTTGCCCGAAAGCCTTTCGCCTGATGGCGTTCATCCCAACAAAGAGGGTTACGCCATCATGGCGCCTATCGTTGAGAAGGCAATTGCTCAAGCGTTGCTAATTAAATAATTTGCTAATTCGCTAATTCGCTAATTTGCTAATTTGCTAATTTGCTAATTTGCCAATTAGTACATCAATTACATTTTTATTATCTTTGTAACCCAATTCAAAAGACACACGCAAAAGATATGTTTGAAAATTTAAGTGACAGGCTGGAAAGGTCGTTTAAAATATTAAAAGGTGAAGGAAAAATCACCGAGATCAACGTTGCCGAAACGTTGAAGGAAGTTCGTAGGGCGTTGCTCGATGCCGACGTCAATTATAAGACGGCGAAAGAGTTTACCGAAACGGTTAAGCAAAAGGCTTTGGGGCAAAACGTGCTTACCGCCGTGAAACCGCAACAGTTGATGGTGAAGATCGTTCATGACGAACTGGCCACGCTGATGGGCGGCACGGCGACCGACATCAACATCAAAGGCAATCCGGCGGTTATCCTCATGTCCGGTTTACAGGGGTCGGGTAAGACCACCTTCTCCGGCAAGCTGGCCAATATGCTGAAAACGAAACGCGGCAAGAACCCGCTGTTGGTCGCCGGCGACGTATATCGTCCCGCGGCTATCGAACAGTTGAAGATTCTGGGCGAGCAAATCGGCGTGAGCGTTTACAGCGAAGAAGAGAACAAGAATCCCGTAAAGATCGCACAAAATGCCCTCCAATACGCTCGTCAGCACGGAAAGGATTTGGTGATTATCGACACGGCCGGCCGTTTAGCGATCGACGAAGCGATGATGAACGAAATATCGGCCATCAAGAAAGCGGTCGATCCGGAGGAAATCCTGTTCGTGGTCGATGCCATGACGGGACAAGATGCGGTAAATACGGCGAAAGAATTTAACGACCGGCTGAATTTCGACGGCGTGGTGCTGACCAAGCTCGACGGGGATACCCGCGGCGGGGCGGCGCTTTCGATTCGTTCGGTGGTCGATAAACCGATTAAGTTTGTGGGTACGGGCGAAAAGCTCGATGCCGTCGACGTGTTCCATCCCGAACGTATGGCCGACCGTATTTTGGGCATGGGTGATATCGTTTCGCTGGTGGAAAAAGCCCAAGAGCAATACGACGAAGAAGAGGCCCGTAAACTTCAGAAGAAGATTGCCAAAAACCAGTTCGATTTCAACGACTTTATCGGCCAAATCCAACAGATAAAGAAGATGGGGAACCTGAAAGACCTCGCCTCGATGATTCCCGGTGTGGGAAAGCAAATCAAGGATTTGGATATCGACGATGACGCCTTTAAAGGAATCGAAGCGATCATCCGGTCGATGACGCCCTCCGAGCGCACGAACCCGGAGATTTTAAACGGCAGCCGCCGCTCACGTATCGCCGCCGGTAGCGGTACGAGCGTGTCGGAAGTCAATAAGCTCTTGAAGCAGTTCGACGAGATGCGCAAGATGATGCGCGCCATGTCGGGCGGAGGCAAAGCTATGATGCGGAACATGAAAAGACGGTAAGATAAAATTACGAATTACCAATTACGAATTACCAATTACGAATTACCAATTACGAATTACCAATTACCAATTACGAATTACGAATTACCAATTACGAATTACCAATTACAAATTACAAATTACAAATTACGAATTGATTAAGAAAATCGATTATAAGATGCAAATCATTGATGGGAAAGCCATCGCGGCGCAAGTAAAACAGGAAATTGCCGGAGAGGTCGCTCGAATAAAAGCCGCCGGGGGCAAGACGCCTCATTTGGCGGCGGTGTTGGTCGGCCACGACGGCGGAAGCGAAACGTATGTGGCTAATAAGGTGAAAGCCTGCGAACAAGTGGGGTTTAAATCGACTCTTATCCGTTATGAAGATGATGTGACGGAAGCGGAATTGCTGGCGTGTGTGGAACGGCTGAATGCGGATGACGATGTGGACGGTTTTATCGTACAACTTCCGCTGCCCGGTCACATTCCGGAGAGCAAAATCACGGAGGCGATCGATTACCGGAAGGATGTCGACGGCTTCCATCCGGTGAATGTGGGGCGTATGGCGTTGGGCTTGCCTTGCTTTCTCTCGGCCACCCCTTCGGGCATTCTGGAACTGCTGAAGCGGTACGAAATCGAAACGAGGGGAGCGCATTGTGTCGTTCTCGGACGAAGTAATATTGTCGGCAAACCGATGTCGTTGCTGATGATGCAAAAATCATATCCCGGCGATTGTACGGTAACGGTTTGCCACAGCCGCACAAAAAACATCAAGGATATTTGCCTTCAGGCCGATATTATTATCGCGGCCTTGGGCGTTCCGGAGTTTTTGAAAGGCGATATGGTGAAAGAGGGTGCGGTGGTGATTGATGTGGGAACGACGCGCGTACCGTCGAGCAAGACCAAGTCGGGCTTTAAGTTGACCGGCGATGTGGCCTTCGACGAAGTCGCCCCCAAGTGCTCGTATATCACCCCTGTGCCGGGTGGAGTGGGGCCGATGACTATCGTATCGCTACTGAAGAATACCTTGCTCGCAGGTAAGAAAGAAATATATGCCTCATTCGTCCGGTAAGTGCTCCGGGCGATTTTTTTTGTTTAAACGTCTCATCGGAAGGGGTTTCGAGCGGCGCCTTCGGCAAGGATGAAAATGTAACAAAAATGTAATAAAAATGTAACAAGCTTGTCATATAAGTATTGTACTTTTGTAGTGAATTTGAAAAAGAAAGATATTAAGCTTATTATTAATGAAGAGGACAATCTTATTTTCAGTTGTAGTCATTCTCTTGCTTTCTTGTAACAACTCTTCCAACTCTAATGGCAACAGTAACGGTAGTAGAACGATTTCCGGTGCCGGAGCCACTTTCCCTTATCCATATTATAACATTGTTTTTCGCGATTACATGCATGCATCCGAAGGGGTGCGCGTGAATTACGGAGCCATCGGCAGTGGCGGCGGAATACGCAGCTTGCGCGACCGTTCGGTCGACTTCGGTGCGAGCGATGCGTTTCTGACGGATAAAGAAAAGGGCACGATGAATGGAGACGTGATCCATGTGGCCACTTGTATGGGAGGAGTGGTGATGGCGTATACGCTGACGGGAGTGGATAGTTTGCGGTTGACGGGAAAGCTCATTTCGGATATCTATATGGGGAATATTACTCGGTGGAACGATCCGCGACTCGTGCGGGAAAACCCCGGCGTCGTCCTTCCGGATTTGGATATTACACCCGTTTACCGTTCCGACGGCAGCGGAACCACCTTCAATTTTTCGGAATACCTATGCATGGTCAGTCCCGAATGGGATAAGGAGATGGGCAAGGGCAAATCGCTGAAGTGGGAGGCGGGTATTGCGGCCAAGGGAAACCCCGGCGTAGCGGGCATCGTGCAACAAACCGAGGGCGCCATCGGGTATATCGGGTCGGAGTATGCGTTGACGCTGAAATTGCCTACCGCCAAGCTCAAAAATAAGGCGGGGAACTATGTCGATGCCCGGTTGGAAACGATTTCGGCGGCGGCGAATGTCGAATTGCCCGAAGATATGCGTGCGACTATTATCGACTCGGCCGATCCCAATGCCTATCCGATAAGCCTCTTCACGTGGCTGTTGGTGTACAAAGATCAGAAATACGGAACGCGGACAGTCGATGAAGCGACCGAATTGATCGACCTGCTTCGGTATATGGTGAGTCCCGACGGACAAAAAATCGCCGCTCAAATCAACTATGCCCCCTTGTCGGAGCAAGCGTTGGAAAAAACACGGCGGCTCATCGATCAGATTCATTACGGAGACGAAGTCTTGACGTTGGGCAAAGCGCCTTCCGACTCGCTTGCCGCCGGCGCACAGACCGCTCATTAAACGAGAGAGTATGAAAGATAAACTATTTAAGATACTGCTTTTTGCTTCGGCCGTCATTATTCTGCTGCTGACGGCAGGAATCGTTTACGCCCTCGTCGGAAAGTCGTTGGACGTTTTTCAGGAATACGGCGTGTGGGGCTTCCTGTCGAATGCCGAGTGGGATCCCCGGTCGGCCACCGAAGAATACGGCGCCTTTTCGTTCGTGATAGGAACCCTTTACACCTCTTTTTTCGCGTTGCTGTTGTGCGTGCCTTTTTCGTTGCCGGTAGCGCTGTTCAACGGCGAATATTTCAAAGGGAAAAAGATTTCGTCGTTCGTCAGTTCGGTGGTCGATTTGCTGGCGGGTATCCCCTCCATCGTGTACGGATTGTGGGGCTTTTATACATTGCGTCCGTTGGTGATCGAGTTGGGCGTGAATGCGCAAGGCTTTGGAATCTTCCTCTCGTCGATTGTGCTGGCCGTGATGATTATCCCTTACGCCTCGTCGCTGAGCACGGAATTCCTGTCGATGGTGCCCAACAACCTGAAGGAAGGCGCCTATAGTTTGGGAGCGACGCAAATAGAAGTCATTCAACATATCAGTCTGCCGATGGCCAGTTCGGGTATTGTGGCCTCGTATATTTTGGCATTGGGGCGCGCGTTGGGCGAAACCATGGCGGTGACGATGCTCATCGGCAACACCAATAATATCCCGTCGGGATTGCGCGACACGGGCAACACCATGGCCAGTATCATCGCCAACCAATTCGGGGAAGCCGACGGATTAAAGTTAAGCGCGTTGATTGCCATCGGCTTGTTGCTGTTTGTCATCACCGCCATCATCAATTTTATCGCGAAATTAGTCATGAAAAAATTAGCTGCCGTATGATGGACCGTCAATCAACCGAAACCTCGTATAAATATCGCACGGGAAAGAATAAACTGATGTTCGTGTTGGTATGCCTGTTTTCCTTTCTGTCGATGATCCCGCTGTTTCTAATTTTGTGGGATGTCGTATCGAAAGGATACAAGAACTTCAACCTGCGGCTGTTTACCGAAGTGGCGCCTTCGTCGATGGACGCCATGCTCGCCAAAGTGAACGGCGACGCGATACCGGGCGGAATCCTGAACGGTATTACGGGAACCATTCTCATTGTGGGCATAGCCATTATCATCACCATCCCCCTGGGCCTGTTTATCGGCATCTATTTGTCGGAACATGCCGGAAGCCGTTTTGCCAAAGTGGTGAGTTACCTTACCGACCTGTTGCAGGGAATCCCGTCCATCGTCATCGGTATCATCGCCTATAGTTGGGTGGTAAAGCCGCTGGGCGGGTATTCGGCGTTGGCGGGCAGCGTGGCGCTCACCATGATGATGATTCCCATGGTGGTGCGTTCCACGGAAGAAACGCTGAAGATGCTGCCGCTGTCGTACAAAGAAGCCGGACTGGCATTGGGGTCGTCCTATACCAATGTGGTGTTTAAGATATTGCTTCCTTCGGGTTTCGGGGGAATTTTCACGGGGATATTGCTGGCCATATCGCGCGTCATGGGCGAAACGGCGCCTCTTATGCTGACGGCCTTGGGCGCAACCGTCGTCAACTGGAACGTGTTGGAGCCCACGAGCGCCATTCCGCTGTTGATATGGGATTTTTATAACGATCCGAACCTGATAGACCTGATATGGTCGTCGTCGTTATTATTGCTCATCGTCATTTTCTTATTAAACTGGATAGCCAAAATAGTTGCACGTAAATGGAAAATATAAAAGAGACCAATGGGGCGCAACCCATTTTACAATTAAAGAACGTATCGATATCGTATACGCCCGGTAAAAAGGCGGTCGACAATGTGTCGGCCGATATTTATCCCAATACCATCACCGCCATCATGGGGCCTTCGGGATGTGGAAAGAGTACGTTGTTGCGCGGCATTAACCGCATGCACGACCTCTATCCGAATGTGAAAACGACGGGCGAGATTTACCTGAAAGGAAGGAATGTGCTCACGATGAATGCGATGGAGGTGCGCCGGATGGCCGGAATGGTGTTCCAGCAACCGAACCCGTTTCCCACCATGAGCATTTACGATAATGTACTGGCCGGTTATTCGTTGAACGGTATCCGTCTCGGAAAGAAAGAAAAGGATGAAATCGTGCGGGAAAGCCTTCAGAGCGTGGCGCTTTGGGATGAGGTGAAGGATGTGATGAACAAACGCGGCTCTTTCCTTTCGGGGGGGCAGCAACAGCGCCTCTGCATTGCCCGCACGCTGGCGCTTAAGCCCGAAGTGTTGCTGATGGACGAACCCACTTCGGCGCTCGACCCGATATCGACCAATAAGATCGAGGAGCTGTTGCTGGGACTCAAAAGGCAGTTCACCATTATTATTGTGACGCACAACATGTCGCAGGCTGCCCGTATTTCGGACAATTCCATGTTTATGTTCCTCGGCGAACTCATTGAATACAACAACACTACGCAGATGTTTACCAAGCCGAAGCACAAAAAGACGGAAGAGTATCTGACGGGGGTGTTCGGATGAAAAAAACGCGAAGTTGCCTGCATTCGCGATAATTGTGTATATTTACGCCGGAATAGTAATCGGTCAACGGTCTCCGGTCTACAGTCACCGGTCTCCGGACATTAGACATTAGACATTCGACAAAACAAAGAAAACAGATGAATACGATACAACAACCCTATGAACATACTTCAGGTATAAAAGATAAATACCTCGATCAGTTGGAGAGCGACTTTCAATTGCTCACCGAGATCGTGCTGACTCAAATGACGCTGATTGCCCAACTGTTGGACGATACCCAGAATCCCGAATATACAAAGCAACTCAAGCGTAACGAAAAGATTATCGATTCGCTCGATATTACCATCAAGGAAAAAGTCATTAACGCCATTATCCTCTTCACGCCTCGGGCGGTCGATCTGCGCAAACTCATGGCGTATCACGATATGACCATCTCCATGGAACGTGTGGGCGACCTGATTCAGAATATTGTAGAAGGAATCCAGAAGATCGATTTTTCCATCGGCGGCTTTACGTCGTACAAAAAAATTCTGCATAAGATGTTCGAACGTACCGACCACATGCTCAAAAATGCGGTGTTCGCCTTTAGCGGAGTGAGCAACGAGATGGCATACGATACCATCCTGATGGACGATAAAGTCGATAAACTCGACCGGAAAATCGAGAAAAAACTGGCGGATGGGTTCAAAGATCAGACGAATGACTCCCAAACGCTCCTCAATATTATGAGCCTTAACTCGATATCGTACTACATCGAACGTATCGGCGATAAGGCGGTGGATATTGCCGAGTCGGCTATCTATTTGATCGAGGGCAAAGACGTGCGGCATACCAAATCCATTAAAAAGGCTTCGCCCGAAAGCGAGGAACCCGACCGCAACGACCCGGAAACCGCCCAAACCGATTGATTTGCAAAACAAATTGAAACAGATTCTTACCTGTACGCACAGGGCGGATATGGATAAACAAAAACAACAGATAACCGGAAAAGGCTTATGGAAAAAAGAATACTGGTTGTAGACGATGAAAGGGATATTTGCGATATCCTTCAGTTCAATTTGGAAAACGACGGCTATATTGTCGATGTAGCCAATTCCGCCGAAGAAGCGCTCGACAAACTCACCGACGTACACAGCCTCATCATCCTCGATGTGATGATGGGCGGCATGTCGGGCTTTAAAATGGCCGAAAAACTGCGCAAGTCGGGCAATACGATTCCCATTATTTTCCTCACGGCGAAAAACACCGAGAACGATATGCTCACGGGCTTTTCGTTGGGAGGCGACGATTACATCCCCAAGCCTTTTTCGGTGAAAGAGGTGCTGGCGCGCGCGAAAGCGCTGCTCGTTCGCGCATCGCTCGTCAATAAACCGATGGAGACCAAATGGGTGTACAAGGATTTGGTCATCGATGCCACCAGCAACCGTGTCCTCATAACAGATAAAGAGGTGTCGCTAACCAAAAAGGAGTTCGAGATCCTGTCGCTGTTGGCGCAAGCCTCGCCCAACGTGCTTACCCGCAACGAAATCCTCAGCAGCGTATGGGGCGACAATGAGTTCGTGCTCGACCGCACCGTCGATGTGCATATCACGCGCCTGCGCAAGAAGCTCGGCGAATACGCCTCTATTATTGTCAATCGTTCGGGCTTCGGCTATTATCTGAACATTGAGTCCAAGCATCCGCAATGAACATCAAGCTCACCTATAAGCAGCGCATCGTATTCTATTTTTCCATTATCATTGCCGTTTTTACGGTAGGGATCATCTTTTTCGAGCAACAACAGGTTCAGCACGAGCGAGCCCAAAGTATCGAAAGGATGCTGGAAAACAATGCCGATATCATTCATAATTATTTATTGAATAATACCGACTCGGTACCTTTCCGGGTGTCTGCCGCCCACCGCATGGTGCAGTATATGCCGGCGGATTTGAGGGTGACCCTTATCGATTGGAACGGTAACGTGCTTTACGACAACCGGCTGGATGCCGACAGCATGGAAAATCACCTGAAACGGCCCGAAATACAAAAGGCTATCGGTTTCAGCGCCGGCTCCAACGTGCGCATGTCCGCCAGCAATTCGGTGCGCTACCTCTATTATGCGAAAAAATACAACGAAGGCTATTTCGTGCGTGTAGCGTTGCCTTACGATGTGAAGATACACTCTTTCCTGCATGCGCAAAACAGTTTTATGTATTTCATCCTGCTGTTTTTCATCGTCTGTGTCTTGATGATGTTGTATTTCGCCAACCGCTTTTCGCGATCGCTTAAGCAATTGAGCGATTTTTCGCTGAATGTGAAGAACGGGCAGCCGTTGCCTCCCTCGTTTACTTTTTCCGACGACGAAGTCGGGCAGGTGAGCGCCGACATTGTCGAAAATTACAACCTCTTGCAGGAAAACCGCCGCCGCGTAGCCTTGGAGCGCGAGAAACTGCTCCAACACTTCCAGTATTCGGAAGAAGGCATCGCCATTTTCTCGGAGAACCGCAAGAAAATCTATTCCAACTCGCATTTTCTGCAATATTTGAATGTGCTTATCGATAAGCCGATGCTTGAAATCGAAAATCTCTTTTCCGATCCCGTTTTTCACGAGGTCGTGGCTTTTCTCGATGATCATTCGAGGTATGACAATACCTTCGCCCAGCGCTTCGATAAGAGCGGCAAACAGTTTAGCGTGCGTGTGATTATCTTCGACGACAAGAGCTTCGAGTTATATATCAGCGATATTACCAAGTCGGAGAAAACACGGCTGCTGAAGCAGGAAATGACCAACAACATCGCCCACGAACTGCGTACGCCCGTCACCAGCATACGCGGATATCTGGAAACGCTGCTCAGTATGGAGGCGAAAGACGTCGGGCGCATGCGCAATTTCCTCGACCGCGCCTATGTGCAAACGATTCGCTTGTCGGAGTTGATTCAGGACATCAGCATGCTGACCAAGATTGAGGAAGCTTCCGACCGTTTCGAGAAGGAGCCGGTGAACATGAAGCAATTGCTCGATGAGCTCGGCGCGGACTTGAATAGCAAGTTCAACGAAAAGCATAGTAAATATGTGGTCGATGTGGGGGCGGATGTCGTCATTTACGGGAGCCGCACGTTGTTGTATTCCATTTTCCGCAACTTGACGGAGAATGCGATTGCCTATGGGGGCGGAAATATCGATATTGTGGTGCGCTGTTATATGAAAAACAAGGAAGCGGTGTACTTCGAATTTTACGATACGGGCGTCGGCGTCGAGGAGAAACATCTGGTGCGCATCTTCGAACGTTTTTACCGGGTGAACGAAGGCCGCACGCGCAATACGGGCGGATCGGGACTGGGACTTTCCATCGTGAAAAATGCCGTGTTGTTCCATCGGGGAAATATTGTCGCCAAAAACCGCAGCGAAGGGGGATTGTCTTTTCTCATGTCGTTCCCGCTGATTCCCCTGGAAGAGGACCGGATTGAGGAAGATTGACGGGAGATTGATGTGCGAGTGTGTAATGGCGAAGTGATGTCAGGTATTGCCGATGTGCGAGTGTGTAATGCCGAAGTGATGTCAGGTAATGCCGATGTGCGAGTGCGTAATGCTGAAGTGATGGCAGGTATTGCCGAAGTGCGAGTGTGTAACGGCGAAGTGATGGCAGGTAATGCCGATGTGCGAGCGTGTAATGCTGAAGTGATGGCAGGTATTGCCGAAGTGCGAGTGCGTAATGCTGAAGTGATGTCAGGTAATGCCGATGTGCGAGTGCGTAATGCCGGAGTGATGGCAGGTATTGCCGAAGTGCGAGTGTGTAATGCCGGAGTGTTGTCAGGTATTGCCGATCTGCGGGCTCGTAATGCCGATGTATGAGCAGGTATCGCCAATGTGTGAGCAGGTAATGCCAGTGTGTGCAGGAGGAAAGGTGTTTTTTTTCAAGTCGGAAAAAAGTTATCGTCCGTTTAACATCATTTGCACGAAAAAATTTGTTTTGGTTGTTTTTTAATACTTATTTCGAAGTTGTATTTCGAATTTCATTTATTCGTTGTAATTTATAAAAAAAACAGCCTTATGAAAGATATAGATATTCGTTTTCTCGCTATGATTGCCGCGGTAGCGAACGTATTGCAAAAGTATGAATCGGTTTGGACCACATTGGAGCGGTTTGCAACGGAGGCGGCAAAATTCTTAGGATTGAAGGTTAAAATGGAGGAAGAAGGGGTGAAAACCGAGGTCGAAACTTCGGGCGCCACCACCGGAAAGAAAGAGGTTGCCGAAGAGCTCTTCACCATGGTTGCCCGATTGAGCAAAAGAGGCAGTATTTATGCGTTGGATCAGGATAATATGGAATTGCACGACCAGTTGCGGGTAAGCCGCGGATCGCTTTCCAAACTTTCTAAAAAGAATGCTTCCATCAAAATTAATGATATTTATAACCGCCTGATGGCTTTGGGTGAAGCGATCGTACCATACGGCATCACAGCCGAAAACCTGACTGCGGTGAAGGCATTGTCCGACGTGTTTAACCCGGCTATCGGCCGGACGCGCGATCTTATTATAGAACGTTCCACCCATGTGCAGACGATACCCGAAATCAAACAGGATATACGGCGCAGTTTATATGTCCTCGACAGCATGGTTACGTATTTTGCCGGCACCGAATTCGAAGCCGAATATAAGAATGCCCGCAAAATGACCGACGCCCCCAAAAAGAAAGACAATAAATGAGAGCCCGTGAATAGTTAAGTATCCGTCAAACCGCTTCATGCGGTTTGACGGATAATAGATATACAAAAGAGCATAATGGAACGCTTTATCAATCCATTCTCGAACAGGATGCTACAATCGGTGGACTTAGCATCGATGACTCCGGAAGAACGTGACCGCTACGACGAAAGTATTAAAATTTATCGCGATTATGTGAATACGATAACGGATACTTCGCACAGAGAGCGAAAAAAGGACAAACGGAAGGGCGAAAAAAAGAGAAGATTGAAATTGCCCGTAACATGAAAGCCGAGAGTATGCCGCTTAAAGTGATTGCTAAAGTCACAGGCCTTTCTCCCGAAGAGATTGAAAGACTATAAACAATAATAATCTATTAAAAAACATATGATAACAACAAGAAAAAACAACCGGAGGTGGCTGTTGGCAAGCCTCGCGGTGAGCGTACTGCTCGTCGCGGTCGCGTGCGACCGCTATGAATGGTTGCCTTCCACCGTCGATACGCCCCTGGCGGGCACCGTGTGGAAGCTGGAGGCGGTGGTTTCTTCCGATACGATTAAAACGGTCGGTAGCGAGGTCTCTGAAAAGAGTTACCGATTGTTGTTCGACCCCGCCGGCTATGCTTACGGGCGCAGCGCCAACAACGATTTATTTGGCGAATATGCTTTCGAGGAGCAGAAAAACACTTTCCATTCCGAATTCCAACCGATGACGTATGCCTTGGAACCGCCGGAAGGGGAGTTGTTCATCCAATGTCTGAACAATGCCTGGCGTTATGAATTGTCGGGCGATGTTTTGCGGCTTTATTTCTCCGGAAATGAGTGCCTGCACTTCCGCGCCACGGAGGACGACGGTACTATTGAGCGGGTCTTCGCCGATCCGCCTGAAGCCGCGCCGTTGAAAGGAACCGTCTGGAAACTGGAAGGCTTCGGCGCCGGCGGCGGTGCGCTCACGGCCGCGCAACCCGATGATGAAAAGGCTTACCTGTTGTACCTGCAAAAGAGCCTGAATGCTTTTGGTACGACATCCGTCAACACGTTCGGCACGGAATACACGATGGATGCCACACAGGGTACGTTAGCTTTCGGGGCGTTGGGGATAACGAAAATGAATGAGCAGCAGGATGGAAAACGATATGTCGATTGCCTTTCCCGTGTGTCGCGGTATCAGTTTGACAACGCCACGCTCCGCCTCTATTATTCCGACACGGAATATCTGCAATACCGCCCCGCACCCGATGACAATCCTCTCGGCAAGATCATTGAAAAACTTTTCGGCGAACAGGCATGGTAATTAAGATGCAATTCGTAAGGAGAAAAATTCAATAATAAGAATCAATAGAATAATGCTAAAAGAAAAACTGAAAAAAATAATGGGGCTTAGTAACGTTATGTATTTACGGTCATTTTTTCCTACAAAACAGGAACAGAAGAATCGGAAAATAAGGAAGCGTTTTTATTCTAAATTAGTAACAAAAGACATGCTATGCTTTGATGCCGGAGCTAATTTTGGAAATAGAATACAGCCAATGCTTGCTTCTGGAGCACGAGTAGTGGCTATCGAGCCGCAAGAAGAATGTGTAAAATATTTGAAACGAAAATATGGGAAAAAGATTGTTATTGTTGCAAAAGGATTAGATAAGGTCGAAGGAAAAAAAATATTGTATACTGCTCAATCGCACGTCTTGGCAAGTTTTTCGGAATCCTGGATCAAAGTGGCGCAAAAAGAACGATTTAACCAATATCGATGGAAAAAAGATCATGAAATAGAAATGACAACATTAGACAATCTTATTGGCAAGTATGGAAAACCGTATTTTATAAAAATAGATGTAGAAGGGTATGAACCTGAAGTCCTAAAAGGGCTTTCCCAGCCGGTAAGTGTATTGTCTTTCGAATATACTGTGCCGGAGCTGAATGAAAATCTCCAGACTTGTTTTCAACGGTTGAATGAAATTTATTCCGGCAATCTTGTATGTAATTATTCTATTGGTGAAAGTATGCGGTGGGCTTTGCCTGAATGGTTGTCAATACGACAGATGCGGGAATTGGTTCAATCGGAAGAATTTATTAATACTTCTTTTGGAGATATTTATGTACGGCAGCATAACAATTGAATTAGGAAACTGTTGAAAGGCTGTAATTAGATTATTCTTCACCTTCAAAAAGTTTCTTTTGAATCGCGAAGCAAATTTAAACAGATTCTAATTATAAACTAAAATGGAAAGATAGAAAAGGAAGGGGGATGTTAGCCCGAAAAATGAAGTCAAATTATTTCTATATTTTAATCTTAGATGAAGTGAGCCTATATTCAATTCAATAAAACGAATGAATGAGGGCTTGAAACGACCAACACGGTATATGATATAATCTTGCATTATTTAAATAGACTGTGTTACATGTATGTTTTCTTATTAATAATTTTACAAATGAAACTAAGATTAGTTCTATTGTTAGTTATTTTCCCCGTACTGTGTTATGCACAACTCAGTACGAATGAGTCTCCCGTATCCTGGTCGTCTACGGATGTCTCGCTTCTTCGGCAAACATCCGATATACCACAGGTGACCGTTTCCCAATTGGATTTGGATAAACTTCAACAGGAAGACCTCATAGATGAACAGAATGGTGAACCTCCGCGCTTCGGTTATCCTGAAAAGGTAGCGATAACGTTGACAGACGGAGGTGTTTGGCAAACCTTATCCGATGGCAGCCGTATTTGGAGGGTCCGTATTTTCAGTCCCGACGCGCTGTCCATTAATTTATTGTACGATAAGTTCTATATGCCGGAAGGTGGAAAACTCTTTGTGTATGCAACGGATAAAGGGTCTTCTATCGGGGCGTTTACGACGCGGAACAATAAAGAGAGTCCGACGGACGGGTTTGCAACAGGGCTTGTTTTTTCGAACGATATTACGGTTGAATATTATGAGCCTGCGGCTGTAAAAGGGAAAGGCGTGCTTTCCATCTCGTATGTTGTTTCCGGCTACCGATTGATCAGCGAAATTTTGCAGGAAGATAAGGCTTTAGGTTCTTCCGGTTCTTGTGAGATTAACGTTAATTGTCCGGAAGGGGATAACTGGCAAAATGAAAAAAGGGCGGTCGCGATGATTTTGGTCGGCGGAACAAGGATTTGTTCCGGTTCATTGGTCAATACTACGGCTAATGATACATCTCCGTATTTTCTTACGGCGAATCATTGTACCATGAATTATGGAGACGCGGTAACGTCACCTGATTTATCTTCTTTTTCATTTTATTGGATGTATGAAGCTCCTTCCTGCACAAACTCCTCTACAGAACCGCCTATTTATTCCACTTCGGGAGCTACTATAGTAGCCAATTATGAACCCAGCGACTTTTCCTTGTTGAGACTGAGTGAAGATCCGAAGAATCTGTCGAATTTTACCCCTTATTATTTAGGTTGGGATAGTAGAAATACATCTGGCACCGGAGGAGTAGCAATACACCATCCGAGTGGGGATGTTAAAAAAATAACGCCTTATACTATTACACCTGCGTCAACAGATTATCTATCCGATACGCCTTCATCCACTCAGACCCATTGGCGGGTAACGTGGAGTAAGGGAGCTACGGAAGGCGGTTCTTCCGGTTCTCCTCTTATCAATTCAAGCCGGTATGTTATTGGGCAACTTCATGGCGGTTATAGTTCATGTTCCAGTCAAACGGAGCCTGATTGGTACGGTAAAGTCAGCTATTCATGGTTGAATAATAATGCTTCCGATTCACGAAGGAGGTTGAAGGACTGGTTAGATCCTCTCAATGTTATTCCTTCAAACGGCGGTACTTGGGACGGACTCGATTCACGAAGCGATTGCGTTTTACGGATAGAAAACCGTACGCTTTCTACCAGTCAAACTTTTACCAATAATTGCCCCATTGAAATGAAAAATGTAACCGTTAGCGGTGGCGCAGCCATTGTGGTGAAAGCAAAAGAGTACATACTATTGGAATCCGGTGTGGAAGTAACCGGTAATTCGTCTTTGGAACTTTCTTTTTAAACACAAAAACAAAAAATCAAGATGAAAAAAATAATTTCTTTCTTATGTATAGTTGTGTTGTTCGGTACATTTGCCGGCATGGCGCAGCTAAAAGTTTCCAGTAATGGAAATGTCACGATTAAACCGAACTCTACCGCTACGCCGCTTTCGGCATTGAGCGTCGGGGATACGGGGGAACAGAATGTAACCGCAACTGCTTATAAAACAACCAGCGGATATAATGTACGGGCAAGATTGGCCGGACAATATTCCACTAATTGGGATTATGGGGTATCAGGAGAATCATCATCAAAAGGTTCCAACTTTCATGTCGGAGTATGGGCATCGGCACTTTCTAATACGGTTAATTCCTTTGGTCGTGCATTTGGTGTCTTAGGTGTTGCCTCAAATTCAACCCCAGGCTATAACATAGGTGTTTATGGAGGACTGATAGGATCAAATAGCGGAGCAGGTATTGTGGGGGCTGTAGGTGAAGGTGCTGGAATATATATTCCCGGCACGTATGCTGGATATTTTTTGGGAAATGTTCGGGTAACCGGAACAGTTACTGCCACTAATCTGACGAGTTCGGACATTCGGCTTAAGACGAATGTTTTGTCTTTGAATAACAAAAATACGAAATTTCTGAATTCGGTTTTATCCATGAATCCGGTAGAATACAATCTAAAGCAGGTATATCATAAAGATGTGGGGGATACGGCAACGGTTCAAACGAAATTGTACGATGAAAAATCGCAACAGTTCCAAAAAAAGCACTTCGGATTGATTGCCCAGGAACTGAAAGAGATTTATCCTGAGTTAGTGTATGAAGAAGACGACGGTTACCTGAGTATTGATTACACGGGATTGATCCCTGTTCTTATTCAATCCATCAAGGAGTTGAAATCCCAGGTCGACGATTTGAAGAATACGCAGTCTGCGAATGCTTCCATGGCTTCTTTGAGTGAAAACACCCAGTCTGAGGATGGTTCGTTGCTTCCGTTTTTGTATCAGAACGCGCCGAATCCCTTTAAGGAGAAAACAGAGATACGGTATTTTGTTCCCGAAAGTGTAAAAATAGCTCAAATAAGCATTTATACTATTCAGGGCGCTTTACTCAAGCAGGTGAATATCAGCCAGCGGGGCGAAGGAGTGCATGTTGTGTACGGTGGTGAACTTACTCCCGGCGTATATCTTTACAGCCTGATTGCCGATAGCCGGCAGGTAGATGTCAAGAAAATGATAGTAACGAAGTAAATTCTTTAAATAAGAACAAAGATAAATAACCGCTTCTTATTTATCTTTGTTCTTATTTATTATTTTGATTCAAATATAGTATATGAACACAAACTCAATGAAGCATAACTATCTTTTCTTGCTGATACTCACCGTTGTTTTTGCCATTGTGTATGTACGCATATTCGATCCCAAACTCGATCTGAACGGAGACAATGCACGGTACATCCAATTGGCAAAGAATATTTCCGCCGGACTGGGTTATAATAATGAATCGATAAACGGGCTGACTCCCGAAGGCCATTTTCCGCCGGGTTATCCCGCCTTTCTCTCCGCATTCATGTCTATCGGAATAAATAATCTGATATTTTTTAAAGTGTTGAACGGGATATTGTTATTTCTTAGTCTTGCCTTGTTATTCTATCTTGTACGAAAGATAACGGATAATGCGGTTCTGGCATTCACTGTTTCGTTGCTTCCCCTATTTTGCCCCCAATTATTGCATTTTTCGACCATTGTCATGTCGGAAATGTTATTTCTGTTCCTTTCTGTTATGTGCTTGTTCGCTTTATTCCGCTACACCGGGTCTTCCCGGAACTTTTGGAAGTCGCCTTGGTTCTACTTCGCGGTTATTGCAGCGGGGATTTCGTATTATGTGCGAGCTACAGGTTATGCCGTTGTTTTCGGTTTGCTCTTGTTTTTCCTCTTCCGGAAAGAATGGAAACAATTATTGGCTTCGCTATTCGGATGTATATTGATTATTATTCCTTGGATGATACGCGGTAGGGAACTCGGCGGAAACAGATACCTTCGAGAAGTGTTGGCTGTGAATATCTGGAGGCCGGAAGAAGGCAGTATTTCCACAGTGCGCGATTTCCTCCGGAAAGTAGGGCATAACTTTGACGAGTCGATTATCAAAGGAACGAAAGAAATTTTATTTCCGTTTATTCCGGTCGATTATAATGTGATGTCCGGCTTTCTCGGAGTAGTTGGAGGTCTACTGATATTGGTCGTTATCTTTTATGGAGCTTGGAGGTTGAAACCTCTTCGTTGGGCCGTTATCGGTTATATTGTCGGTACCGTCGGCATGGTGAGTATAGGCACGGGCGGAAACGGAAGCCGGTATATCGTGCCGGATGCTCCCGTATTGTTTGTCTGTTTTTATGTAGGCATTTATTATATGGTAAAGCAGTTTATCGTAAAAAAGGAAAGCCCGTCTTTTCGTTCTTTTCCGTATGCCTTTTTGCTGATAGCGATGCTGATGTTTCCGAGTGTAAAGACAATGGGCGAAATGTCGAAGCAACCATATCCGCCTGCTTATCAGAATTTCTTTATGATGGCGAAGGAAATGCAAAGACAACTGCCGCCGCGTATGGTGTGTTGTTCCCGTAAACCGGAATTGTTCAACTATTTTGCCGATAAGATGCATGCGGTGAATTATAAATATACGACCGATTGCGATGAACTGTTGCGGGATCTGATCGATAAAAAAGTGGATTTTGTTATTTTGGAACAATTGGGCTATTCGTCTACGCAGCGGTATCTGTATCCGGCAATAGAGGCCAATCCCGAATTGTTCCCGGTGGTGTGGCACTTGCCCAATCCTGATACTTACCTGCTTCGTTTCGACCGGCAAAAAGCAGAAAGAAAGACGGGAAAGCCATTAAAGGAGGAGTATTACGAACAAAAAGAAAAGGAAGAAAAGAGGTAATATGGAAACGAAAACACAAACAATCGTCATCGGCGCCGGGCCGGCGGGATTGACCGCCGCGTATGAACTCGCACAAAAAACAGCGCATTCGGTTTCCGTCTTCGAGGCTTCGCCCGATATCGGAGGAATAGCCAAGACCGTCCGGCACAACGGTAACAGGATAGACATCGGCGGGCATCGCTTCTTTTCGAAAAACGATTCCATCATGCAATGGTGGAATAATGTAATGCCTTTGCAGGGAGCGCCTTCCATCGATGATATCCTGCTACACAATAATAAGGAGCTGGTTTCAGGAGGTCCCGATCCGGAAAAGACCGACCGGGTGATGTTGCTTCGCCGGCGGGTATCGCGGATCTATTACTTGAAAAAATTCTTCGATTATCCGGTTTCATTGAAGCCGGAAACGCTTCGCAACATGGGCTTTTCCAAAACGATGAAAGCCGGCTTCGGATATCTGCGTGCCTGCTTGTGCAAACGGAAGGAAAATTCTCTGGAGGATTTTTATATCAACCGTTTCGGGAAACCTCTGTATAAAATGTTTTTCGAAAACTATACCGAAAAAGTGTGGGGCGTTCATCCCTCCAAACTGGGAGCCGACTGGGGGAGCCAGCGGGTAAAGGGACTTTCGCTCACGGCAATCGTGAAAGATATCGTCACCAAACCTTTCAAAAAGAGGTCGGTCGATCAAAAGGAAGTCGAAACATCGTTGATCGAACAGTTTATCTATCCTAAATACGGCCCGGGACATTTATGGGAAACGGTCGCCGACGATGTGCGGAAAAAAGGGGTGGAAGTATATACGGCTTGTCCCGTAAAAAAAATAAATGTACAGGGGCGCAAAGTCGTTTCGGTGGTGGTGGAAGACGAAAACGGCCAGAGGGAAGCGCCTTGCGATTATCTGCTGTCGTCCATGCCCCTGAAGGATTTGATTGCAGCCCTCTCGGGAATCGAGATCGACGGTGAAGTGAAGGAAATCGCCGCGAATCTTCCTTATCGTGACTTTATAACGGTCGGATTGTTGCTCGATAAGCTGTTGATCAAAAATAAAACGAAGCTGAAAACGTGGAACGGATTGATTCCCGACACGTGGATCTATGTGCAGGAACCGGATGTGAAAGTGGGGCGCCTGCAAGTCTTCAATAATTGGTCGCCTTATATGGTGAACGATTTTAAGGATAAGGTTTGGATCGGAATGGAGTATTTTTGTAATGAAGGCGATGACTTGTGGAACATGCAGGATGAGGCTTTCATCGCATTTGCCGTCGATGAGCTGGCGAAGATCGGGATAATCGATAAGAAGGATGTGCGGGATGCCGTGCGCATTAAAGTGAAGAAAGCCTATCCGTCTTATTTCGGCAGTTATTATCAGTTAGATAAAGTGACCGGTTTCCTGAACGGAATCGACAACCTGTATTGCATCGGGCGTAACGGGCAGCATCGCTATAATAATATGGATCACTCCATGCTGACCGCTATCGAGGCCGTGAAACACATCACGGGCGAATCGAACGATAAAAGCGCTATCTGGCAGGTGAATACCGAACAGGAATATCACGAAAGAAAATCAAAATAAAACAGTATTTCCGTCTAACCGAACTGTCCCGCTATACAAGGGGTTACAAAGCTGCGAATTTATTTTTCTTGCATATATAATACAAATGCATTACATTTGCAGGTAAAGAGAGTCGTAAATATGAAAACAACAGTCGATCGAAAACAAACATCTTTCCGTCTTCGGGCGGATTTGCTAAACCGTCTGCGAATGGAGGCAAGAAAAGAAAACAGGAGCCTTAACAATTATGTTGAGAATATTCTGATGAATGTAATTTCGCAGAAGCCTAATAAAATCACGTTGGAAGCGATGCACGAAGCTGAATCGGGGAAGGATTTGGAAACGATTGAGTTGGATGATTTCAAAGAATATGTATCATCTCTATGAGAGTCTTGAAATTAACCGGCCAGTTTAAAAAAGACCTGAAGCGCATACAGAATAATCCGCAAATAATTGCGAGTTTGGTCTATCAATGCCGGAATTTGTTGTAAAAGTTTTTTTACTATCAAAAGAGAATCAGTTTCCGTGCTGTGAAATTCCAGATGAGAACGATGGCGGTGGTAATGATTTTGGATATCAGGTAAAACAATCCCGCTTGCTCCGTAAACAGCCACATGAGCAGCGACGTCAACAGTAATCCCACTATACCGATGACGGTAAAGATGAACAGTTCCGAAAAGCGGTTGTTCACCTTTCGCCGGTTAAAGACCCAGGAAATACTCAGCAGATAATTCACCGCCAGTCCGATGATAAAAGCGATGCCGGCGGATAGAAGGTAATACAATCCTGCGAAACGGGTCAGCACGTAAAGAACGGAAAAATCGACCACGAAAGCGGTTCCTCCCACAAAACCATAGCGGAACAGTTGGATAAAAACATTATCCGAGGGTTCATGCAAAAGCTTATGGAGTAGTTTGCCGTTCCTCATTGTCCAATCTCCAATCTCTATCCTCCAACCTCCATCTTCTTCGGTTTAAAAAGTACGGCAAAGAGGACGCCGACGATCAAGGCATATCCGGCGAAGATAAACCATACTGTTTGCCAATCTCCTACGAGAAGCGATTTGATACCCGCCTCTGTGGGTACGTCTTGCCAACTACAGAACCGGTTGACGATCATTTGCGCGCTTAATGTGCCGACGGTCGCACCGATACCGTTCGTCATCAACATAAACAATCCTTGCGCGCTGGAGCGGATGGAGTGGGGCGTTTCGTTATTGACGAACAGCGAGCCGGAGACATTGAAAAAGTCGAATGCGACACCATATACCAGCATGGAGAGTACGATGAGCCATAGTCCGCTTCCCGGATCGCCCAATCCGAAGAATCCGAAACGCAACGTCCAGGCTAACATCGAAATAAGCATCACCACCTTTATGCCGTACCGCTTAAAGAAAAACGGAATGAGGAGGATGCAAAAGGTTTCCGATATCTGCGACAGGGAAATAAGAATGTTCGAATGCTGTACGCCGAACGTTTTGGCGAACTCTGGTATGGCTTCGTATGAGGCTAAAAACGGATTGGCGAAACTGTTGGTGATTTGCAGCGATACGCCCAACAACATGGAGAAAAGAAAGAAGATGGCCATGTTCCGGTTTTTGAAAAGAGAGAACGCATCCAGGCCGAGTGCTTGTGCGAGCGAACCTTTTCCGTTTTTCTCGCTGACGGGGCAAGGGGGAAGCGTGAAGGCATATACGCCCAATAAGATGCCGGCGATGCCGCTCACGATAAATTGCATCGAACTGGTTTGGAATCCGAGCAAGTCCACGAGCCACATGGTGCAAATAAATCCGATGGTGCCGAATATGCGGATGGGAGGAAATTCTTTTACGGTATCTTTCCCCTCGCTTTCGAGAACGGTGTAGGCTACGGAGTTAGACAATGCCAACGTAGGCATATAAAACGCCAGGCTGGCGGTATAGAGGGTGAAAAGCATGGCGAATTCCACTCCGGTGCCGGCTTGCATTCCGTACCATCCGGCGGCGAGCATGAAAGCGGCTGCAAGCAGATGGCAAATGCCTAACAGGCGTTGTGCGGGAATCCAGCGGTCGGCGACAATCCCCATCAATGCGGGCATGAATATCGATACGATGCCTTGTACGGAATAGAATAAGCCGATATGTGCTCCCAGTCCTGCCGGGCCCAGATAGCGCGACATCGAGGTAAGGTACGCCCCCCAAACGGCAAATTGGAGGAAATTCATGATGATCAACCGGATTTTTAAACTCATAGTGCGTAAAAAAGATTAGTATTGTATGTCATTTTTTGTTATTCATTGTTTTTGACCGGAGCCTCGGTGCGCTTGTCTCCTTGGTAGCGGCAGGCAAAATTACGGATTTTTTCGATGATGTGCGCGATTTGCTGTGAAAAAGAAAGGTTCGCCGTGAGGTTTTTTTCCACAAAGCGGTAATAAGTACTTGCAAAATATCCGTAATTCTCCGGAACATCTTATCTTTGATAAAAAATAATTTACAATTATGGATTTATCGGATTTACTAAATACGGCGACACAAAAATCGGTTGTCGATAATCTTTCGTCGCAATTGGGCTTATCTTCTCAACAAACCGGACAAGCCATCGAAGTGGCGCTTCCCGTTTTATTGGGAGCATTAGGGCGGAATGCGCAAACGCCGCAAGGGGCACAGAGCCTCGATAAGGCTTTGGAAAGCAAGCATGACGGCTCCCTGTTGGGAAACCTATCGGCCATGTTGGGCAATAATTCTTCTGATTTGCTCAACGATGGAAACGGTATCTTGGGACATATCTTTGGAAATAAGAAGGATACCGTAGAGCAAGATGTTGCTCAAAAGACGGGATTGAATACCGCACAAATAGGAAAGTTGTTGGCTTTATTGGCCCCCATCGTGATGGCCTATCTTGGAAAGCAGAAAAGACAGAAAAACGTATCGGCCGGAGGCTTGGGCGACCTTCTCGGTGGCTTGCTCGGCGGATCATCGGCTTCTTCCGCCTCGGGAACCGGCGGTATTATGGATACCCTCGGCGGCTTTCTCGATAAAGATGGCGACGGCGATTTCATCGACGACCTGGCCGGCATGTTCGGAAAGAAATAGTACTTAAGCAACGAGGGTATTGGTTGAAGCAATGCTCTCACTTTTGCTGAATAATTTTCTATTTTGCTTTGGAAAGATAAATAGTGTTATTTTAGGCGTATATAGAAATTTTATTATGTATATTTGTTGTTTTCGGATAACAAAAAGCATCATTTATGCTCTTGAAGACTTATTGCGTAAAAGTAAAGCGGAAGTGTTTGAAAAAGAACTGTATCCCCTGTCTTTGGCACAATTGAATGCAGAGGTGGATAAGCCTTTGGATGACGAACGAAATAATAGGCTGATAGGGGCCGAGGATTTGAAAAATAAGATCCGGCAAAGAGAATTATCATAGCAAATGTTTTTGATACTAGGCAGAATCCTCGGAAAATTCAAGACACAAAAAGCTAAGTTAATAACAACGCTTCCGCTTGTAAATTTTGAATTTAGCGCCTTTATTTTTGTTTCTTTTTGATATAATGAAACTTTTCGGCCATTTTGTTGTTTTAAATTAAACGCATGGCGAAAATCACCGTCATAAACAGCAATTATGCATACAAACTTAAAACCAATTTATAATTATGAAAAGAAAACGAATAGCAGCCTTGATGTCGGGTATCCTCCTTTTAGGCTTGGTTTTTTCTTCTACGTCTTGCAGTAAAGACGATGATGTCATTCAAACGAGAGTATATTCCACGGAAGTTATTACTGTCCTTGCCAAAGATTGGGTATGGCATGAAGATGATAAGCTTTATGAAAAAATATTTCGTTTGGACGAATTGACGGAGCATATTTTTGACTATGGGAGTATAGTTGCCTATCAGTGGTATAATGACTATAGTAAAACGCCCCTTCCTGTTACTCAGGCTGTATATTATCAGGATGCGAACGGTGATATCCGCACTCGGGAATATAATAAGATACTCACGTTGGATTATTTTCTGAACTCGCCTTCAACGGTTAGATTCTGTTTGCAATTTGATGATAAACAGCAGCATGATCCCGAAGATGCGAGTTTCCAAATCGTATTCGTTTGGAATTAAACAGTATTCCCGGAACAAGTAAAGATAGGGCCAAACTCCTATCTTTTTCTTATTCGATGGTTGACTACGGAAAATCTTTATAAATTCTTTTAGAAATGTCAAGGAAATTATTGTATTATACCTTTTTGTTTTTATTTATCGTATCTCTCGGATATGGATGCTCCAATGATGATGACCACTTAACCGAACAGGAGGTACGCTTAATTATCCGTGAAGAATTACAGAATTACTTAACGGAAGATGAGATTATAAGATTGATAGAAAATTCAATTTCACCCTCTATTGATGATGATTATCTTCGTCAGATAATTATTGAAGAGCTGAAAAAGACCTTTACACAAGAACAAATTCAGAAGATAATAGATGAGAGAATAGGAGAAACTCTATTGACCGAAGAGGAAATTCGGAAAATCATTCAGGATGAAGTAACCAAAGTGAAAACTAATTGGCAGATTATAAACTTTTCTCTTGATAAAACTTCTTGGAAATGGGATGAAGCCAATGCCCGGTATGAGGCTATTGGTGAGTTACCCGAGTTAACCGAATTTATTTATGAAGAGGGTGCGAATGTGGGGTATGTATTTATTGGTGAACAAGGAAAAAATGAGGTGCAAAAAATTCTTCCATATGTCCATACGTATTCTGTTATAAATGACAAGGGGGAGATGATCGGACAATTTACCGAAACCATCAGTTTCGATATTCAATATAGTGGTGATAATAAGAGTACGGTGGCTTTTTATATCCAGGCTTCCGATTTGTCTTGGGAAGAAGAAGCTTACTTGCCGAATTATAACTTCCGTATTGTACTTATTTGGTAATCTTCTGTGAAAAGGAGAAGTATTCCTTGACGTTAAAACGCGGAGTGTTATCTTAAAATAGTTATTGTTGATTTTTTTCCTGTCTGTCTTTTTTGTTTCGATAATAAATTCTATTTTTGATGGAAAAATAAAAATAATAGAAGAAATGGTACAAAAACGAATAACCTCGCTTGTTGCGTGTACATTCCTATTGGGAATATTTTTTATCGTAACTTCCTGTGAAGATGATGAAAAAACGGACATGGTAGTCAGATCTTTTTCTGTACAACCTTCCGATTGGCATTGGGATAATGTTGAGAAGCGGCAGGAAGCTGTTTTCGATTTGCCTGAATTGACCGAGCAGATTTATAAAGAGGGAGCCAATATTGGTTATATTTTTATTGGCGAGCAAAAATTTGAGAATGAAGTACAGAAGTTACTTCCTTATGACTTTACATATCCCATCGAAGATGACAAAGGGGAAATGATCGGGCAATATACCGAAACCATTAGTTACGATATTAAATATAAAGCCGATGGGAAAAGTACCGTGGCTTTCTATATTCAGAGCACGGACTTAGAAGGAGAAGGGGTCAATCTGCTGGATTATCACTTCCGTATTGTACTTATCTGGTAACTATTTATAAAAAGGCAACGCGTCCGCAACGATAAACGAACTGCCCCCGATAAAGATGAAATCGTCTTCGGCGGCTTTTTTTTGCGCTTCATGTACGGCGGAAGCTACGGTAGGGTAGGTGCCACCTTGCAATCCGAAAGCGGCGGCTTGAGTCGCAAGCGTTTTTTCATCCATCGCCCGTTCTACCGAAGCCCGCGTAAAGTAATAAACGGCATCTTTGGGCAGTAAAGCCAACACGGCGTTGATATCCTTGTCGCTTACCATGCCGAAAACAATATGCAGCAGCCGGTAATGCTCGTGCTTCAGTTGCCCGGCAATATAACGGATGCCGTGTGCGTTGTGCCCTGTGTCGCATACTGTTTTGGGACGTTCATTCACGACTTGCCATCGCCCCATTAACCCTGTCAATTCCACAACCTTTGCAAATCCCGAATGTACGGCTTCGGGCGGTATGGAGTAACCGGCTTTTTTCAGTTCCTCGACGGCAACCAATACGGTTCGGGCATTTTTCTGTTGTGCCCATCCGCCTAATTCGTCTTTCAAAGCCGGGTAGCCCGGTGCATCGAATATCCATTCTTCATTTCTTTCGACGGACGACAAATGGAGCAGGGCTGTTTCCGCAAAAACGAGGGGAGAACCCTCTTTCCGGGCTTTTTCGACGAATACCGAGCGGACGTCTTCCGCTTCTATTTCGCCGATGACCACCGGAACCCCGGCTTTGATGATGCCTGCTTTTTCCGCCGCAATTTTCGGTAAGGTGTTACCGAGGTATTGCATATGGTCGAATCCGATATTGGTAATAACGCACAAGTCGGGAGAGATGATATTGGTGCTGTCCAACCTCCCCCCCAATCCGACTTCGATCACGGCTACATCGACCTTACAATCGGCAAAATATAAGAATGCCATCTCCATACTCAATTCGAAAAAAGAGGGCTTGATCGGTTCGAAGGCGGCGCGGTGCTTTTCGACGAAGTCTACGACATAATTTTTATCGATCATCTTGCCGTTTACCCGGATGCGTTCGCGGAAATCCAGCAGATGAGGCGACGTGTAAAGGCCGACTTTATATCCGGACTCTTGTAAGATGGCTGCCAATAAGTGGCACGTCGATCCCTTGCCGTTCGTGCCGGCTACATGAATGGTTTTAAAGTGATGATGAGGATGATGGAAATAAGCATCGAGGGCGAGGCTGTTGTCGAGTCCTTCCTTGTAAGCCAAGTGTCCGATGCGTTGATATTCGGGAAGTTGTTGATATAGATAGTGGAGCGTTTCTTCGTAATTCATTGTCTCTAATTAAAAACCTACAAAAGTAAGCCTTTTTACTCGAATCACCCCGTTATCCGGGATCAATTTTTTGGAGACTGGAGGTTAAAGACTGGAGACTGTAGACTGGAGACCGGAGACTGGAGACCGGAGACTGGAGAATCGCCCTTTATCGATTTCTTATTTTCCCCCTATTTGCCGGATAAGCCAAATGAGCAGGCTTACGAACACACTGATGAGAATGGTTGTTGTAATAGGAAAGTAAAAACGGAAGTTTTCTTTTTCGATGCGGATATCGCCCGGAAGGCGTCCCAGAAAGGATAGTTTATCGCCGAAAAAAGCCAGAATGATCCCGACGATAAGAAGAATGATCCCGATATCTATCAATATTTTCCCGATTTCCTGCATGCTTATTTTTATTGGGAAGGAAAGTTCCCGAAGGGGTCATTCTAATCGACACCTTCGGGAAACTTCTGTTGATTGCTTAGAAACTATTTTGAATTTTTTTATGCGGTGTTTTTTAGTCATTTTTTGATGGATTTGAACTTTCGTTTCGCATCGAATAGCGGGCTATTGGAAAGAAAGGAAAGTTCAAAGGCGTAAAAAAGGGCAAAAAACAGCATAAAAGAATAAACAAAATTAGATCATTCGGAAAATTCAAAACAGTTTCTTAATTTTTCAACGGCAATACCGAGTATTCCCGTGAGTAACGCAATTGTTGATCAACATAATTTTCGTCGTATGATACCGTTACGTCGGTGATTTTTCCGTTCTCGTCGGTAACGAGTTTATACACCGGATTCACAAATCCTTTGTAAGGGGCTAAATCCAACGCTTCGTACCGAGCAAGCACCTCTTCGTGTAATTTGCGGTCGACTTTCACGCCGTATGTTTCCACCAGGTTTTTGCCGGCTTCGTAGTCGCCTTCCGATTTAATACGCTGCACTTCGGCCAACAATTGCCCGAACAGACTGCGCAGTTTTCCGTAATCGTTGATCACCAGATACGTTTTTCCATCGCGTTGCGTTAGTTCCACTACGTTGTCGGCTTTTCCTTTTTCAAGTACCCAGTTCGAAATCAAGGCGCGGTTGCGCATGTGCGCCTGTTCGATATCTTTCCCCGGTTGAATGCGTGTCAGTTGCGTAAGGGCTCCGTTCATAACGTAGCGATAATATTCAGCCTGATACGCGGTGCTGTCGTCCAAGAGTCCGAGTTCCACAATTTTCGGATCGGCGATGTAATAGAGCGCGAACAAGTCGGCTCGGGCTTCCTCCAGAGGCGATCCGTACGCTTTCAGGGCATCGCCGTCTACGCCGGGAAGCAGTTTGCCCGAACCATGCCCGAGGCATTCATGCAGGTCGGTATGCAGGTTATCGGTGAGCGATCCGTATTTTTTTTCTTTTTCACGTTCCGCGTCGCTCCACATAAATTCCTCGTTGAATCCGTTGCCTTCGGCCGCTTTGTCGTAAGCAAACGTGATGTTTTCGATGGTGACCGACTTGGAGCCGTGGTCGCGTCGAATCCAATTGGCATTGGGCAGGTTGATGCCGATAGGAGTGGAGGGATAACAATCGCCGCCGAGTGTTGCCGCTGTGATTACTTTAGCGGAAACGCCTTTCACCTGTTCTTTTTTGAAGCGGCTGTCCACCGGCGAGTGGTTCTCGAACCATTGCGCGTTGCCGCTGATAATTTCCGTGCGTTTGGTAGCCTCTTCGTTTTTGAAGTTCACGATGGATTCCCACGTCGCTTTCATGCCCAGCGGGTCTGTGTATGTTTCGATAAACCCGTTCACAAAGTCCACGCGCGAGGCGGTATCTTCCACCCATTTCACCGAATAATCGTCGAACGTTTTCAAGTCTCCGGTTTGATAGAAAGCGATCAACGTGTTGATCACCTCTTTTTGATGGTCGTTTTCAGCTACACCGGCTGCTTTTTCCAGCCAACCGATGATACGTTCGATTGCTTTGCCGTATAGGCCGCCCACTTTATATGTTTTTTCGGTTATCACGCCGTTTTCTTTCACCACTTTGCTATTAAGTCCGTAGGAAACAGGCGTATTGTCGGAAGGGTCTTTCATCGCGTTATAAAAAGCCTCCACTTCTTTTTGCGTGACGCCTTCATAGAAGTTTACAGCGGAAGTTTTTACAAGATCTTGTCCCGCTGCCTGATTCAATCGTTTCGGCAGAACGTTAGCGTCGAATATCACCGGAAGTATTTCTTTGAGTGTTTCGTCGGCGGCCATCCCGTCGCGGAAAGGCATCCGTCCCGGATCGACCGATTTCACGATCGTTACGAAATAATCCTGTGAAAACTTCGGAAGGATTTTATCTTCCGAATAATGATGATGGATACCGCTTGCCATCCAGATTTGTTTGAGGTACATTTCGAAGTTCTTCCATTCTTCGGTCGATTTATCCCCCATGTAATTTTCATACACGCTCTCGCACACCCTCCGGATGGTAAGGTTATACTTATTGTGCTGATCCCATAAGATATCGCGCCCTTCGAGTGCAGCTTGCGACAAATAATAGATCAGTTCCTTTTGTTGTAACGAAAGGCTGTTGAATCCCGGAACGGGGTAACGAAGAATCTCGATGTCGGCAAACCGGTCGACTTTGTATTCGAAAGTCGAATCGATGCCGTCATCGGCCGTCGTAGCGGTTGTCTCTGCTTTTTTGCCGTTTTGACACGCTGCTAACAGAAAAATGGTTGATACCATACAAATAATTTTTTTCATTGTTTTACAGATTAGTTGTTTGCTTGCAAAGTTAGGATTTTCTCTGAAAATGAGAAATAATTAATAACTTGCGAAGCC
>ENA-UOOR01000082-UOOR01000082.1-fermentation-metagenome-genome-assembly--contig:-NODE-82-length-128438-cov-5.595196_pt1 | contig 128438 bp, 101 predicted proteins | sample MGYA00245780_ERZ724029 | MGnify/ENA primary metagenome ERZ724029 (study PRJEB28704, sample SAMN03018315) | fermentation metagenome | biome: anthropogenic terrestrial biome; feature: soil...
CGCGACCCCCTGCGTGACAGGCAGGTATTCTAACCAGCTGAACTACCACACCATGGTTAGCATCGTTTTTTCGATAGCGAGTGCAAAGATACGCATATTTTCAGAACCGCAAAATTTTTAATTGGTATTTTTTCGCCTTTTCGCGTCTTTTTTCGCACTCGCTACCGAGAGGCTAATCTATCCTGCTCGAAGACAGCCTTATTTCAACCATTCGTCGAACCACCGGAAAAACTCGCGCTGAAAAAGAATGCCGTTCTGCGGCTGCGATATCCAATGATTCTCATTCGGGAATATCAGCATGCGCGCAGGAATGTCGCGTAATTTCGCGGCATTGAAAGCCATCATTCCCTGTGAGGCCAGAATACGGTAATCGAGTTCGCCGTGCGTGATCATAATGGGCGTGTCCCACTTGTCGACAAAGCGATGAGGCGAGGTGGCATACGTCTTCTGCGCAACAGTGTTGAGCTTATCCCAATACGGGCCGCCCATATCCCAGTTGGCAAACCACAATTCTTCCGTTTCGAGATATTGCGCCTCCAAATTAAAGATGCCTGCATGGGCAAGAAACGCTTTGAAACGCTTGTTGTGATTGCCTGCCAACCAATATACCGAGAAGCCGCCATAGCTGGCTCCGGTGCATCCCAGCCGGTTCTCATCGATAAACGGCTCTTTGGCAAGCGCATCGATGGCCGAAAGGTAATCTTTCATATTCTGCCCGCCGTAGTCGCCGCTGATCTGCTCGTTCCATTCCTGTCCGAAACCGGGCAATCCGCGGCGGTTGGGCGCTACGATGATGTATCCGTTGGCGGCCATCATTTGCAGATTCCAGCGGTATGACCAGAACTGGCTTACGGCGCTTTGCGGGCCGCCCTGGCAATAAAGGAGCGCGGGGTAAGTCTTGGTGCTGTCGAAGTCGGGCGGATACACCACCCAAGTGAGCATCTTTTTCCCGTCGGTCGTCGGTATCCATCGTTCTTCCACGGCGCCCATTTTTATCTGTTCCAGAATATCTTTATTTTCGAACGACAATTCCGTCGCATTGCCCGACGCGATATCCACCGAATAAATTTCGGTCGGTTGCGACATTGATTGGCGCGTGGCGATGAGTTTACCGTCACCCAAGGCCACGGAGGTATAATCGTGGACGCCCTGCGTGACGGGCTTCACTTCTTTGGTCTGAACATCGGCGGAGAAAATGTGCGTTTTCGCTTCTACGCAGGCTATCAGGAAAAGCGACTTATTGTCGGCATTCCATATAAAAGCATCCGTGTTGTAATCGAAATGCTCGGTAATGTATGCCTTTTCGCCGGTCGACAGGTTCATGGCCAAAAGCCGGTTTTTATCGGCTTCATAGCCGTCGCGCTCCATGCTTTGCCAGGCAAGATAGCGGCCGTCGGGCGAGAATTGCGGGTTGGTGTCGTACCCCGCCATGCCCTCCGTCATGTTCGTCGTCGTTCCGGTCTCCATATTATAAAAATAAATATCGGAATTGGTCGAAACCGCATATTCGCGGCCCGTTTTCTTCCGGCACGTGTACGCGATGGTTTTGCCGTCGGGGCTCCAAGCCAACTGTTCGATACCGCCGAACGGAAGCATCGGCGATTCGTAGGGTTCGCCTTCCAGCAGGTCTTTTATGTTTGAAAGTTTGTTTTTGTTGAGATCGGCGACAAACGGGTGCGGCACGTTCTCCACCCAAGTATCCCAGTGTTTGTACATCAGGTCGTCGACGATGCGCCCCGATGCCTGAGGCAGGTCGGGATAACGGTCGGCCGCAGAGGTCGCTACTTTCACATCTTTATAAAAGAGGATTTTCTTGCCGTCGGGCGAAAACCGGAAGCCGCTTATGCCGCCCTCCACATTGGATATCTGCGTCATACCGCCGCCATCGGGATGGATGGTCCATATCTGCGGCGAACCGGATTCGTCGCTTAAGAAAGCGATCCGTTTGCCGTTCTCGATCCATTGCGGATTACTTTCGCGGGTGTTGGTGACGGTGAGCTGCTTCTTCTTCGAGCCGTCGGCCGCGATGATGAACAGTTCGGGATTGGTTTTATTCTGCTTGATGCTGACGTAAGTCACCTGATATAACAGTTGCGATTTGTCGGGCGATACGTGCACGTCGCCGATGCGTCCGAAGCTGTATAGCGCTTCGGGAGTCATGCGCCCGTCCTGTATCGTGACGGATGCTTTGCCTATTACCTCTCCGGGTTGTTTGCCGGCAGGTTTGTCGCCTTTACTCTCCTGCCCGGTGGAACAACCGAGTAAGCCGGCGCCTATTGCGATGGTCATAAAAATAGATTTTATTTTCATTATATATATGTAAGATGATTATTCGTGTAAAGCGTCGACGATGAGGCCGTCTTTCATGTGGATGGTACGGTCGGTGATGGAGGCGAGCTGTTCGTCGTGGGTGACGATGACGAAGGTCTGGTTGAGCTTGTCCCTCAGTTCGAAGAACAACGCATGCAGCTCCTGTTTATTGTCCGTGTCGAGACTGCCCGAAGGCTCGTCGGCAAACACCACGAGCGGCTCGTTGATTAAGGCGCGGGCCACGGCGACCCGTTGTTTTTCGCCCCCCGACAGTTCGGCCGGTTTATGCCCCATGCGTCCCGCTAAGCCCATCATGTCGAGCAACTCCTTCGCCTTTTTCTCGCTGTCGGAATGTTTTCTTTTGCCGATAAGCGACGGGATCATCACGTTTTCGAGCGCCGTGAACTCCGGAAGAAGCTGATGAAACTGAAAGACAAAGCCGATGTTTTTGTTCCGGAAATCGGATAGTTTCTTTTCGTTCAGCCGGCTTAAGTCGTGTTCCTGAATGAATACTTTCCCGGCGTCGGCTTTTTCGAGCGTGCCCATGATCATGAGCAGAGTGGTTTTGCCCGCGCCGCTGGGGCCTACAATAGAGACAATTTCTCCTTTCGCCACTTGCAGGTCGATGCCTTTCAACACCTGTAGCCGGCCAAAACTTTTATAAATCTGTTCAACCCTGATCATTTGCCAATCAATCTGTTTTCAATCTGTTTCAATATCAACTGCGAAGATAAGAAAAAATGTCCTTTTTGAGGATTGTATTTCGGGTCAATTTGATAATTAAATATTCTTAACAACAAGTTCGTATACGGATAAATTTCCTATCGTATATTTGTGGCGATATTCTTATAGGGATTAATTTAAAATAGTATAATAATGAGAAAATGGATTTTATCTACAGCCGTTATCTTCGCTTTGTCATTGTCGGCAAACGCCGTAGCGCAAGATAATCAGAAGGCGCAAGCTAAATCGACGACCGAATGTTGCCAGAAAGACAAAAACAAGTCGGGCGATAAAAAATCATGTTGCAGCAAGGATAAGAAAAGTGATAAGAAATGCTGCTCAGACAAGAAAGCTCCGGCCGCAAAAGACAAAACGGCTAAGAAATAACCCCGTACCGGGCGGGCGGCATTCAGCCCCCGCTTTTTTTATGAAAAAATTATCGGATTTCAGGGAAGAATATACCAGAGGCGCGCTGGAAGAGTCGGCGATGCTGCCGGACCCCGTGCGGCAATTCGAAAAATGGTTGCACGAGGCCATCGAATCGGGAATGGCCGAGCCGAATGCGATGGTGCTGGCTTCGGTGGGCGGGGGCGGAATGCCATCGGCGCGTGTCGTGCTGTTGAAAGAAGTAACCCGCAGAGGATTTGTGTTTTTTACCAACTATGGCAGCCGGAAGGGGCGTGAACTGGGGGAAACCCCGCATGCCGCACTTGTTTTCGACTGGCACGAAATCGCCCGCCAGGTGCGCGTGGAAGGAACGGTGGAGAAACTGCCGGCAGACGAGTCGGACGCCTATTTCCGTTCGCGTCCCGAAAGCAGTCGTTTGGGGGCATGGGTTTCGGCTCAGAGCCGGGTCATTGAAGGGCGCGAGACATTAGACGCGGCATTGTCGGAATATGCCGTCCGTTTTGGCGGAGGAGATATTCCCCGTCCCGATTATTGGGGCGGCTACGTGGTGTGTCCGTCGGTTATGGAATTCTGGCAGGGGCGGACAAACCGTTTGCACGACCGGATTGTGTATTCCCTTGATTCGCAGGGCTGGGCGATGCAACGGTTGGCGCCGTGATTGGGTATTGGAGGCTGGAGGTTGGAGGTTGGTGATTGGTGATTGGTGATTGGAGGTTGGAGGTTGGAGGTTGGAGGTTGGAGTTGCAGCATTTTGCGTCTCTACTTGCGTTGACGGAGAATGCACGGAATCGGGGTATTCCATTGAAAATACTTTTTTAAGCGCATTTTTGATTTCTTCGAGTCTATCCGGGGCGATAGAGCTTTTTGTATCCAACCGGTATATAAACCATTCTATTCGTTACCTTCGCAAAAGAAATAAAAAAAATACCGTAAAAATTTTTGCGGTCTCGATAAATTTTCCGAACTTCGCTTTCTGATTGAATGATATTCATATCCTGTTAGAGTGAACAGTCTTTTGACATCCGGTACAAGGTTGTTGTTCTCTGTAAACGGATATACGGAAGTTGGAAATACCTTTCTTCCTCCCGGGAATATATCCGGTAGAAAAACAACCTTATCGGCGACCTCTCGCAAAGCGGTTTTTCATGCCGAAAACACTTTCACGACCCCTCGCAAGGGACTTTTTTATTCCAAAAATGACTTTATCCGGCGGGCGAGGGGTATATCCCGTTCCCGAATGGTTTTTATCCTGCGAGTTAAAGGTGTTTTTTATTTCCCAAAAGCCTTTAACTTGTGGGATACGTTCGTTTTCAATTTCAAACTGCCTGTATCCTACGGGATATGTTCATTTTTTGTTTTCAAAACCGGCGTATCCCCCGGGATATATTTAATTTTTACTCTTATACCTCTTCTATATATAATATTATTATTACATTATTAATCTATAAATAAGAATGATATGGGAAAAATAGATTCCTTTAATATTACACATTTGAACAACTCGGAGCACACGGGGTTTCACACTTCGGTGCATGGTTTCATGACACAAGCCGGGTTGGAGAATATCGGTGCCGTGGAGTTGGATCCACCGTATAAATCGGCCATCGATATTATGCAAGATTTGGTGCATCGTTCCACACGCAGTCCCTATACGCCTGAAAAAGACGTCCTGGACTCCGACCGCGATGATGGAACAGAATATGTAATAGACCGGATATACGCTGCCCTGAAGTCGCCTATTGCGGCCGAACGGGAAGCCGCTACCGCCCTTGTGCCGATAGTCAGTCCTTACAAAGGCATTGCTTCGCGCCCCAAAGGGCAGGAGTCGGTCGACATCAAAGGGATGATCCTTGATTTGCGCGCCCCCGGGGTGGCTGCACACGTTACGACATTAACCCTCGACGCGGCGATTGACGCCCTTGAGGTGTTGAACAACCGGTATGTCGAAATTGATAAATTGGTGGTCGTTGAGAAGCCGGCTTATGCCGAAACGCAGGAAAAACGGAAGGCTATCGACGACCTTTACCGGCAGATTGCCGACCGCGCGTATGCGACCGCCTTGCTTACTCCGAACGACAAGGTGGCGGAATTTATCCGGAACGTCAATAATCTTATCCGCCAGACTTCTGCGGCTTACAATCAACGGGTAGCACAACTCAAAGTCGACCGGAAAAAGAAGGAGACGGACGGTAAATAAACCGGAGTGTAGGGAGAGGCGAGAGTAAAAGTAAATTGTGGAAAGTGAAGCGTCAGGCAATCGGATTAAATAGAAAGCCTGCCTTCCTTTCCACTTTTTGTTTCATGAATCGGTTGGACATTCGCCGAATAAATAATGTCTTTTTTCTATTATTGATAGACAAAAATTATAAGTATTTGTGAAAAGCGCATCCTTACTTGATTTCCGCTTTTGTAACACCTTAAATAATCAAACGATTGTCGTTAATTATAATTAAAATATAAAGACTTAAAGTTGTTTTATTTGGAGCATATGGATTGTTTGATTATCTTTGTGCGTTTTTCAGACAGTTAAGTTATAATTTATATAGTATACAGAGAGTTAAGCACGATAGTTCCGGGAATCAGACTTTTTTAATTTAAACTTTATAGGATTGCAACCGATTTTTTTTGTATTCGATTTATCTTGTATTTGTGTTGTGAATGTCTTAAAAACAGAGCCGTATGTCTCTTTTGCATAATAGGTGGGAGAGGGGGAGATCGAGTAAATGCACACTATAATCTATGAGGTGCTTAAGGTGTCTAGAACAACGAATTATCTATCTATATTACAAATAAGTTTTACAAATCAATTTTTATTTATCAATAAACAAATGAGAACAAAAAAGTTTTTTTTAGTGGCCTTATTGGTTACAATAGGGCTGGTGAGTGTGAATAGTGCGAAAGCACAAGGAAACCCGACTGACCATGTTGCATTGAAGTTGATCCTGAATCCGGTTCAATCAATAACGGTTAATCCGGCTCAAAAAGATGTGACTTTAGAGTATAAAGGTCTTGATGATTATGCAACTACAACGGGTAATAACAGTAAGTTTTTAGCAAACCATTTGACAGTATTCAGTACGAGTAAATTTAGCGTAGAAGCAACCGCTCCGGCCTTTGCAGATGTCGAAAATGCTGCTTCTAAACCTCCTATTTCTTCGATAACTTTACAGGCGAAAGGACAAAATGCTATTAGTTTAGGAGAAACATCCACCACTCCTTTATATTCGAGTGAAAACGGTTCTACTACAACGGAAGGTACTAAGATTGACGTAACGTATTCAGGAGCAACGGTAAATTCTTATCTCAATTCTGATTATTTCAAAAAAACAAGTGAAGGCGCCAGCGAAGTAACGACTTTCACGACTACGGTTACTTATACGCTGATTGCAGGATAAGGAGAGTACTTTCTTTCATCTTATTTATAAAGGAGATCTCTAAATGGAGTCTCCTTTATTTTTATAAATCCAAAGAGTATGAGAAAATTATTCCTATTATTTTTAACTCTACTGTATCCCTATTTCGTTTTTTGTCAGGTAGGACTTTCAGTCTCTCCACCGAGGGTATATTATAATTTGACTCCCGGTGAAACAGGCTCTCAAAAGGTATTAGTCAGTAATATCAGCAAAAATCAACCTCTTAATTTGTCGCTGACTTTTGGTGATTGGAAATACGACGATCATGGTAATAATCAAATGTTTTCTCCCGATTCACTATCTAATTCCTGTGCAAGCTGGCTATCTTTTACAGGGGGCTCTTATATTTCATTGGCTCCGGGAGAAAACAGAGAAGTAGAAGTAGTGATGAATGTACCTATGGAACAGAAGGATAGTGGAAACGTACATACTGCGTTACTCTATGTTACCCAAATGAATCCTGTGGATGGTGTGAATGAACAAGGAATTGGAATCAAAATTAATGTTCGTCAGGGCGTTAAGATTTATCACAAAGGCAAGGCTCCTGAAATAAGAAAACTGGAAATAGAAAACCTATCCTACGATAAAGCATCCAATTCGCTGCAACTGGTATTTAATAATAAAGGGAACAGTTGGATTAACGGCAAGGTAACGGCTACGATCTTTAACGAGGCGACGGGCAAGGAAATTACGCCCGAACCGATTGTGTTCTACACCCTGCCCGGCGATCACCGCATCATGGTGATCCCCTTAGGGACAGAACCGGCACAAGGCACGTACACCGCAACTGTGATGCTCGACTATGGGGATGATGTGGATATAGAGGCTGCCCAATTGGAATTTGCCTATGAATAAAATGAAGATACTCTTATGGATAGGTCTTTTTTTATCGGTCGCGAAAGCAACTACTACCCAGGCACAAGATATTTCTTTTCAATTAGGAAGTACAAACCCCTATTTGGGAATACGCAGTTACGACGGAGCGATCACCGATGGCTTTCTTTCTTTGGTGCTTGTTCGGCCATGGGGTACTAAAACCTCTGTGCCAAACTGGAAAATATCCGTTGAACTTACCGGAGATATCATGGCGATAGATGGATCGGGAACGGTCTTTCCTGCCGATAAAATCAGTTTTATCCCGGTCAATACACAAGGGCAACCGGCTCCTTTACCTACTGTCAGTCAAATAGGCATGACTTCCCCTGCGCCTCTTAAGCGGACAGCCGAAGTGTTTTTGGTGCCTAACTCCCAGATCCCTTTAAGTGATACACAGGAATATTATCGCTTGGAGTTGAATTTTAGATTATCTGCTGCGCCGGGAGCTTATTTGAAGGATTTACAAGAAGGTTATAATACGCGGAGATATGCTGCCCCGCTTCGGTTCAAAGCCTATGACGGCAATGATCAAGTAATAGGTACGATTAATTATCAATATGCTAATATTGACGTCCATCAACTTCAGGGTGCACCTCCCGACGAAAAAGAATATTCCATCCGTATTTCTACGGATGCTGCGAACGGGGTGCTCGAATTCAAACATCTGGCGGATTATGTAAACGGCAAAAGCGTGGTTTATTCCAACGGGTTGACGGTGACTTCCAACACCGACTATCAGGTGACGGTAAGGGCTTTGTCGCCCGAGTTTTCTTCTTCTTCCGCCAATAAACTCCCGCTGGATGGGGTAAAACTGGAATTGCAGCAAGGCGTCGGCGACAAATTCCCTGTTTCGCTTTCCCAAACCGCGCAACCGATAGTGAAAGGCCCCACCACCAATAGCGCTCCCGTGAGTTTCGATATCCGGTATTATACGATTGGCGACGATCGCCGCTTATTCCTGGCCAAACCCGATAATTACAGCGTGCCGCTCACCTATGAGATTGTGCCGCGGTAGGAAAGGTATGAATTATGAGGTATGAGGTATGAATTTGAAGGTTGAGAAATAATCCTTCCGGGCTATCCTACTTATCTTTCATCCTTCTGTCCAACTCCTCCGGACGATGGGTTCAGCGGGGAATTGCGGGTCAAGGCCGCAATGACGAATGACAGGCTGCATCTTGTTTTTTCAATTCAATTAAATGATCCGTAAGGAACGAAATAACTACATTCCATATATTTATATCCTGTTGCTATGCTTCTTTGCCGTCGGCGGCTTAAAGGCGCAGTCGGAAGCCGGTATGCCCGGAGTGGAGATCCGGCAGTCGGCCGTAAACGATCAAATCGTCAGCCATATTATTAAAGTCACCAATCCGTCGGCAAGCGCTTTCCACGGTTTTATCACCCCCGCGCTTCCCGAAGGCTTGCGCAACCTTACCGGTACAAGCCGCACTCTGACCGTCGCCCCCGGCGACAGCGCCTTCGTTTCCTATAAGCTGGTCATGGGAAAGAACATGCCGGCCGGAAGAAAGACCGTCTCTTACACCCTGTTCGATGAACGCCGCAAACGGCTGCTCAGCCGCGAAGTCCATATCGATATCGAGAAGCGCGAACGCATCTTCCTTACGGCCGATGAGGCGCCTATCCTTGTGACGCATCCTGAGGATTCCATTCGCATCAGCGTGTTGGTGAACAACAGCGGCAATACCGAGGAAGAAGTCACCCTGGTTTTCAACGTGCCCCAACTGCGCGGCGCCCCTCCCTTTACGGAGATAAAGACTACCGTTAAAGCCATGGAGCAAAAGCCGGTGGTTTACGCCTTTATACCGAGCGCCAACCTGCTGTCGGCCGAGCAGTTTCCCGTTCACATCACCGCCATGAAGGGGAAGGAAAAAACCTTGTTCGGCAATAAAACGGTGACGGTACAAAACGCCGCTTCCAACCGCCCTTATATCGATGTCAATCCGAACGTTCTGTTTTCCGGCTACGGATCGGACGACAACGCCCTCACATTGAGTTACCGCCAATATAACGCCTCTTCGGGGATGTGGCAGGCGCGCGGCGGAGGATACGTCAACTTGCCTGCGGGATACCTGCAATTGCAAGGGAACCTATATCAATACAGTTCGCAAAGCACGCCGATGGTCACCAACACCTCGCTGATGTATAAGCTGTATGAAAACGAGTTTACCTTGGGCAATGTGAGCGAGCAGGCCGAGTTGCCCTTGTACGGCCGCGGCGCCAAAGCGCTGTTCTCCGACGATGAAAAAGACAAAACGCTTACCGTGGGCGCCATCGACCAAAACTTTAATTTGCTGAGCCGCGAGGCGTGGTTTGCCGATTATTACAGTTTTTACGCGGTGGGCGCTGTGGGGGCATCCAATTATAAGAACGGCTCGGAAGTGTCGTATGTCTATCAGCGGAATCCCTACGAAAAAGCTTTCTTTCATGTAGCCGGCGCGCAATGGCGGAGAGGTTTCGGCGATGATTGGAACATCGACCTGAAAGCGCATGCTTCGCTGAGCCGTTACGAGGGCATTCCGGGCGACAAGTTTTCGGGAAGCGGGGAATTGATGTATCGCGGAAAGTTGTTTTCGGAATTGATGTTGAACGGATCGGCTTATTACAGCGACGGCTATTTCCCCGGCAGCCGCAAGGGCACGTTATCCCTTTCGCAAGGGCTTAGCCAAAAGTTGTCGCAAACGGTGTACTTGAGCGGGAATGTGAGTTACAACAAAACCGATCCGAAATCGTATGTCTACGATTACCGGTATTCCTCTGAAAATGTATACGGAAACGCCCATTTGTCGTTACCCGGCGTGGGCCGCTGGTCGCCTTCGGTATTCTATCAGTATCGCGGCGAACGGTCGTCTTCCTATTCCTCGTATTTCGGTTCCGATGTGGGCGACAGGCCGCTCGATATGTCCTCCAACCGGCTGGGGGTGCAGTTGCGGTGGAACAGCCGCGATGGCGGTCATTCCGTTTACGGCTCGCTGGAAGGCGGAGCTTTTGGAGACCCGCTGGACGACGCCTGGCGGCAACAATGGAAGGCGTCGCTCGATTATTCGTATAAATGGCTTACGATAAACAGTTCCTAGCAACGGGGCGCGTTTTACCTGTACGAATACGCCATGGCCCGGCAGAACGATACCGGTTTCAACCGCTTCGCCGTAGGCGCGTCCGTCAATAAGGATTTTTCCAAAAAAGTTTCGCTCACGTCGAATGTCAATTTTACCAAAGATACCTATCAGGGCAATGTCCCTTCGGCGAACCTGACGGTTAAATACCGCCCCAACGAAAGCTATTCGTTTTTCTCCAATGCCTATTGGTATCAATATAACTATGCGTTTATGGGCAGGAAAACCAACACTTATAATATAGAGGTGGGGGCCACCTGGCACTTCAGCAAAGCGCAGCCGTCGAGCAAAAAGAAAAGCACCATCATCGCGCAACTCTATTACGACAAGAACGCCAACAGCCGCTACGACAAGGGCGACGAGCCGGTAAACGACTATGTGGTGGCGCTCTCCAACAAAGCTTTCATCACCGATAAGGACGGGAAGATCCGTTATTCGCTCACTCCTTACGGCGATTATACCATCAAGCCGATGTCGGCGTCGAGTTGGTATTTCCGGCCGGTGGATGTAACGGTCAACCGCTCGAAGACGAAAGTCGATATTCCGCTTACTCAAAGCGGCACCTTGCGGGGCAACATCCGGTATATTTTCGGCAAGCATAGCGTCGACCTCGTTCCCCGGTACGAAGGGCTTCGGTTTATCATCACCAATACCCACCGGGAGGTAGAGCATGTGGCGGTCACCGACGGGCAGGGCAATTTCATGACTTTCCTGCCGGTAGGGGAGTATAGCATAACTCTTGATAAAAGCACCCTTCTTAAGAATACCGATTGCAAGGACTTTATCCGTTCGTTCCGCATCGAAGCAGGGGAAGTGAACAAGCTCGAACCGTTTACAATAGAGACTAAATCGAGGAATGTAAATATCAAACAGTTCTCGCAATAAAAAACCGCTGTTACTTTTCGTTTGCCAATTTCAGTATTTCGGAAATAAAACTATTACTGAGCCATACATTTTTTGTTACAAGTTCCTCAAGCAAAGGTTTCAAATTTTTTATCAGTCCGGCTTGTTTTGCCTTCAGTAAAACGCCTATCGTCCCTGTAAATTTTAGTTGACAAATCACGATAGAAGCCCTTGTTTTTTCCGGCTTCTATTTCATCGAAGACTCCTTTCGGGATGTAAATCTCCCCATACAATGCTCTCAAAATATCTAATTTGTCAATTTTTAAAAGAGAGAGCAAAGGGGTAGTATTGGAAACGACTTTAAGCATTTTCAACTTCTTGTGGCAAGTTATCCTGTAATAAAAAACTCACCTTATAATCCGACAATAACTCCAGAAAATCTACCCGGGAAAGGCCTAATGCCTTGGCAGCCGTGCCGGAGGATATTTTGCCCAATTCAAAAAGTTTTACTAAAGCGCTTATCTTGATTTCTTTCTCAAAATCACGATTGTTCAGACGCATAGTATTTGCAAGAAACGCAGGATATTCTATAGATATTACATTACTCATTGCTGTAAGTTTTAAACAGTCCAACACAAAGATACAATATCTTTCCCGATTAACGTATAAACCAATAGGTAATGAACGCTCAATCTCCCGCTTATTCCCCTTTCAACGATTCCACCGGATTGGCGCGTGCGGCTTTCCAAGTCATGTAACTGACGCTGATAAGGGTCAGCAAAAGCACCGCTACTGCCGAAACCGCAAATACCCACCACGAGAGCGGTATTTTATAGGGGAAGTTTTCAAACCACCGGCTCATCGCATACCAGGCTATCGGCGACGCTACCGCAAAGGCAATGAGCACTCTTTTCAGGGAGTCTTTGTTGAGCAGGAGCAAGATCTCTTTTTCGGTGGCGCCGTTGATCTTCCGCAAGGCGATCTCCTTTTGCTTTTGGCGAATCAAATACAACGACATGGCAAACACGCCCATCACCATAATCACAATCGTCAACAGCGTAAAAGCCGACATGATGGACGAGGTCTTGCGCACGCTTTCGTAATTCTTTTGAATGATTTCATCCACAAAAGAAGCTTCGAACACTTCGCCGCCGGTGTATTTCGTATATTCCTTTTTAATGCGGTCGGCCGTTTGATAGTAATCGCTTCCCGGCGTCATTTTGACGATGATATCCCACGGTCTCTCGTCATCCTTCCTCCATCGCATGCGGAGTTGGTTATAGTCCTGATATAGCGTGCGTATCTTGAAGTCGCTGAATATGCCGGCGATCTGCGCCGTCTCCTCTCCTCCGAAAATACGGAACAGTTGCGCCGCCGTATCGGGATGCACGGCTTTGTATCCGGTTTCATTCAACCAATAGGTGTCTTTAGACGGTAGGACGCCGGTCGGCCTGACGGTAATGCCGTATATCTTGAAGAAAGCCGAATCGACATAAAACTCCTGAAAACTGAATTGCTCCTCATCCTGCGAATAGGATATGTTGTTGCCCCCGTTGACAGGAGTGCCGCAGGAAAAAGAGACTAATTCGACGCCGGGAATCTCCCCGAGTTTTGCCCGGAAGCCGTCGAGTTGGGTAATGCCCAGTCCGGTATTATCTATTTCCAGGATACCTTCGCGGTTATAGCCGGTGTCGTACCGGATCAGGAAATCCGATTGCTGCTGAATGAAAATGGTGCACACCAGCAAGGCGATGGCTACGGTATATTGAAAAATGATCAACACTTTGGAGTACGTCGATTTTACCTTCCGGGAAAAAGTCCCCTTTACCACTTCTATCGGATCGAAGTTCGAGATCACCGCTGCGGGGATAATGCCCGCCAATAGCGAAATAAACGCGATGGACACGATGCACGCGGCGATGATTGCCGGAGTGAATTGAAGCGCCAGATTCAGCGTCGTACCCAACGCTTTGTTGAAGAACGGTTCGGCGAGGAAAGCCAGTAATAATCCCGCGAGGAACGTACAGGCCGTCATCAGCAACGATTCGGACAGCAATTGTGAAACGAGTTGCGTTTTACTGCTTCCCAACAGTTTTTTGATAGCCGACTCGCGGCCGCGGAATCCGGCTTGCGCCACCGTCAGGTTAATATAATTCAGCAAGGCGATCACCAATATCAGGATGGCAATGGTCAGATACACGGTGATGGTTGTCCGGCTATTGTGGTTCAGGTCTCCATAACCCGACTTGTCGAGTTGGAAATATGCCTTCTTGAGAGGCGTGAATTCCACATTGTTGGAACGGCCATCTTTGAAATACCAGAATTCCTTTTTGAATAACCCGAGCAGTATGGGCGCTTTCGCCGGCAAGTCGGCGCCTTCCTTCGCCATAAAAAACAGGGTGAATCCGAAATTGGAAGAGGTGTCGAGCACCCAATTTCCTCCGAAGATCGTTGTTATGGAATGATAGTTTACGACGAAATCGGCAGGGGAAATAATGCTGTTTTGCGGCATATTCTCCATGATACCCGTAATCGTATGCTCGGTATTTTCAATAAACAGGCTTTTGCCTACGGGATTCTCCCCGCCGAAGGTCTTGGCGGCAAAACTGCGGCTGACCACCACATTTTTGCGCCCTTCCAATACCTGCGACGGATTTCCCTCGATTAGCCGATAGGAAAAAGTCCGGAAGAAAGTCGAATCGGCAAATAACGCCCTTGCCTTCGTCTTCTCGCCACCTTTTTGTCCGATAGCTACATCCTGCGAAAGGATGCGTACGAAGGTTTCGACTTCGGGGCAGTTATCCTGCACGAAGGGGGCGACGGGGTTACCGAAGCCTACTTCATTATCGTGCGTCAATAGGAAAATACGGTCTTTGTTCTCCTGAAAGTCATCGGTCGATAATTCCTGCTTGACATACAACCCGAGGATGATGACGAACATCAGCGAAACGGAAAACCCCACTACCGAAACAAACGTATATAGTTTATTTCGCGAAAGAAAATTCAAATATGTTTTTAAATGAGACATTTTACTTCATACTTCATACATCATATTTCATGCTTCATAGCTGCGCCTCCGTGACGATCTGCCCGTCGAACAGGTTGATGATGCGATGGGCGAAAGACGCATCGTGCTGCGAGTGCGTGACCATGACGATGGTCGTACCTTCCCTGTTCAGTTCGGTCAGGAGATCCATCACATCCTTGCCGTTTTTCGAGTCGAGGTTCCCGGTCGGCTCATCGGCGAGAATCAGTTTCGGGTTGGCGATGACCGCTCGGGCGATGGCCACACGTTGTTGCTGTCCTCCCGAAAGCTGATTGGGAAAATGCCCCGAGCGGTGACTGATATTCATCCGGCGAAGTACTTCTTCGACGCGTTTTTTGCGTTCGGATGCCTTCACTTTGAGGTACGTCAACGGCAATTGCACGTTTTCGAATACCGTCATCTCCTCGATCAGGTTGAAACTCTGAAAGACAAAGCCGATCTTCCCTTTTCGTGTTTGGGTACGTTCTTTTTCCTTTAAATGCCCGACTTCCTTGCCGTCGAGATAATACTCGCCCGAGGTAGGATTATCGAGCAACCCGAGGATATTCAGCAGCGTGGATTTTCCGCAACCCGACGGGCCCATGACGGCCACAAATTCCCCTTCTTTCACCTCCATCGAAATACTGTTTAATGCGATGGTTTCTACTTCTTCCGTACGGAATACTTTCTTTAAATCATTAATCTTAATCATGTTCTTTGTTTATTAATTGTATTTTTATATTTGTTCGTTGGTCTCCAGTCACCGGTCTAAAGTCTAATGTCTAATGTCACCGTCTCATTCTTCATCCTTCATATCTTCTCCCTCATCATTTTAATCTTTTTTGAGCGAATCGGTCGGGTTTTGATTGGCTGTTTTTATACAATTGATGAATACGACTACTTCGATGAAAAGCAGGATAATCATTCCACATCCGATAAATAGCAGCGGAGACAAGGCGGTTTTTTCGCTGAAATTCTCCATCCATTTAGCAGCAACCAAAGACGCGGCGATTTCTCCTACTATACAGGAGAAGAAAGCTATCACCAGGATATTTTTCATAAACAACTGTAATATCTCTCTTAAACTTGCCCCGTTGATCTTCCGAATGGCGATTTCTGCAGTCCGGCGTACGACTTCGCTGTTGATATAACCGATAAGGCCGATAAACGTGATCAGCATTGTGATCGCTCCGCCGATTAGAATCGAATCACGAAAACGCCGCTCTCCCGAATACATCATCACCATGCTGTCGCTGTAAGGGGAGAGCACTGTTTCTTTCTCGGGCATGCCTTCTTTTAATATATTATATACCGATTCGATATTTTCGGCAGTCATTGTTTTCAGCTTAATCAATAATTCCGTGGCCGGTTCCGACTGATAGAACAATACGGACGGACGCATATCCTGATCGGTAATCGCCCCGAGCCGGATATCGGGATATACCCCCACGATGCGGCTAAGCCCATGTTCCGTAATGATAATGTCTTTGCCTACTACACCCTCCCATCCGGCAATCGTTTTCATTTTTTCTTCGAATGATTGACTGACCAGTATATCGTTGTCACTACTGTTGCGGTCGAATGCTTTTCCTTTGATGATGGGTATTTCCATCAACGGTACATACTGTTCGTCCGCCCAATACATATCGGCGATATTGAATAATTCGCGGTCTTCGCCGGGAATAAGTACGTTGTTGCCCGACATGCTTCCAAATGGAAGAAAACTGGCCGTCGCTACAGCGGCTACCGGCTGCAATCGGTTTAGGCGGTCGATGACCGTTGGGACGGTCGTTCTCGGGACTCCTGAAGTGTTTGTATGCAAAATGTTCCGATAGGTATAACCCGGATTGTCATTAGTCATTAGGTCGTATTGTTTATTGACGATAACCAACAGTGTAAAAAGAAAAGCCGCGGCGGCAAACTGAACAGACAGCAATATCAGTTTCCATTTCGCCCGTAATCGGGTGGAACTGCGGAAAACATTTGCCACAGGAATGCGGGACAATATATAGGAAGGAGCGAATGCCGTAATGAAAAAAATCAGTATGCAAACGACCGATAAATAGATGCAGGAACGCAAGTTGAACAATGTTGCTAACGAGGCTGAAAGCAGGTCTTTGATAGTTCTTCCGAAACAAAAAACAATGAAGCCGGCAAGCAATAACGACAAAATAAAATGGAGCAATGTTTCGGTAAATATCAGTCTGCCCACATCCTTGTTTTCCGCTCCGTAGCATTTATATACGGCAATCTCTTTCGAGCGGCTAACTAAGGTCGTGATAACGATTAGTACATAGTTGAGTACGGCCGTAAGTATAAGAGCTAAAGCGATGATTGTAAGGAGGAGTGTCATGCGCCGGATGTGAGGCGAACCGCTATGCAGGGTTTTCAAAGGGACGAGGTTGTAAGTGAAGGAATAACCATTTTTTGCCTCAACTGTTTTAATATCCTGATGTTTGTCTTGCATGCGGCGTATAGCAGTAGCTAAACTTGCCGTATCGGTGCCCTTTCGGAGTTTTACATAACCGAAGTAACGGTCGTTTCCGAGCCAGTTGTCCCGTCCGTCAAGCCGGAAAAAAGAAGGCATTGAATGAAGCGATAGGATGATGTCGTACTGTTTGTGGGTATTTTCAGGCACATCCTCAAATATTCCTTCTATGGTCAGCTCTCTTCCGGGGATTGATTCGATTTCTATTTGACGTCCGATAACGTCATCGCCCATCTTTGCCGCTATCGATTGTGAAACAATTGCATGCATCGGTTTAGAAAGTATCTCTTTTGCATTACCTGTTATCATCGGGCGGGGCAAGATGTCGAAGATGTTCTCATCGGCCATGATAAATTTCCCTTTATAGCGTTTTTTGTCCGGCGTTGAAAATACGGCGTTTTCTTCCCCTGTTATATTTGTAATGCGCGTAGCAGCCTCTACTTCCGGAATTTCCGCTTTCATTCCGGGCGCTACCGCTCCGCTGACTTGTCCCCATTCGTTGGGGGGCGCATCGTTACTTTTTATTGTTGTTGATATTCGGTAGATACGGTCGGCATCCGGATAGAAATCGTCGTAGTTCTGCTCGAAACTTACTTTTGACAATAACATCAATCCAACCGCCAATCCCGTTCCTAAGGAGATGATTTTGATCAGACTGTTCTGTTTTTTCCTGAACAGGTTACGATAAGCCAGTTTTAAATTGTTCATACTATTTTGTTCCTATTATAATCATCACATCTTAGCATATTCGTAAATCAGCACATTTATTTAATCTTTCTTCAATGCCTCTACGGGGTTTTGCCGGATAGCCCATATACTGACCCCCGATGTGGCCAAAAGCGCCACGATGCATTGAATGAATACGGGGAACACAAATACCATCCAACTCAACGAAGCGTGATTGTCGTATTCATTGAGCTGGTGCGATGCCGCATAATAGATAACAGGCGCCGCCACTATCCCGGCAATGGCAATCCATTGGATGATGTCGCCCGATAACAAGGTGAATATCGATCGGGAACCGGCCCCGTTGATACGGCGTATCCCTATTTCCTTAGTCCGGCGTACGGTCGCGTACAGGTGCGTCGCCACCAATCCCAGTAAGGCGATGAACAGCGAGAGCAACGAAGCCACGGTGATAATCTTCGAGATGGTTTTGAACGTGTCGAAGTTGGCGGCGTAGAGGTCTTCGCTCCACGTCGGATTGACGATAAAGCCGGGATCGAATTTGTGGAATATGACCAATGTCTTTTCCAACGCTTGCCGGCGATCGGTGCCTTCCCTGAAGCGGATGGACAGGTTGCCGGGATTACTTATTCTACTGAGCACAATCGGTTGTATTGTATTCACCGGATTACCGTAATAAAAGTCTTTTGCAACACCGATGATTTCGGCCGGGCCTTTATAATTTACAAATTGGCCCGTGACGGGGAAGGAGAGTCCCAACATCTTGACGGCGGCTTCATTCAAAACAATTTGATTCACACTGTCGGGGGCGTTTTCTTTGAAAAAACTTCCTTCCATCAATTGCACTTCCATCAATTCACACATACCGGCCATAATGCGATATTCGTTGATGGAGTGTTCTCCTTCCTCATTCTCCAGCAGGCTGATGCCCTGGCCGCTGCAACCTCCGCCGAAAAGATGATGCGAACCGCTTACCGCCTTTATTTCGGGCACGGAAAGCAATTCCTGCTTCACGGCATCGTAACTTTTCAGAAGCGCATTATTCAGCGGAATACTGACGACGTTTTCGGGATTATATCCGATGGGAATCTCTTTCAGGTAAGCGGTTTGCCGGTCGACAATCATAATAAACGATATCAGCACAATGGTGATGACGGACTGAAAAACCACTACGGCAACGGTGAGCCTGCGCTTCGAGAACCGGAGCCGCTTAGCGAGGATATCGAGCGGACTGAAGCGGCTCAGGTAAAACGCCGGATAAGAAGCCGAACAAACCACGGTCACGATGAAAAGCCCCACCGCACATAAAATAAACGACGGGTTTCCTAATTGGGTCAAATCGATTTGTTTGTGAATCAACTCCGAAAAGTAAGGCGTAAAAATAACCGTAAGGATAAATCCGGATACAAACGCAATCAATACGATACCCGACACTTCCGAGAAAAATTGACGTACGATATTTCCGATGGTGGCTCCGGCAGTCTTGCGGATACCGATTTCCTTCATGCGCGTCTCGCCTTGAACGAGAAACAGATTGATGAAATTGCTGACGGCAAGGAGCAGGATGAACAAGGCCAGCCCCGACAAGAGCCATACAAAGCGCATGTTGTTTTGCTTGCCGAACCCATAATTATTCGCTTTGGAATGCAAGTAGATATCGTCCAGTTTTTCGGTTATTCCGTAGGTTTTTGCATTGAAATATTCGCCGAAAGGTTTGAGGATGGAAGTATATTCTTTTTCGATAGCGTCTCTTGCTCCGGCGAGGGACGCATCGGGTTTAACCAGGTAATATGTCTGAAACTCCAATCCCTGCATCCATTCCAGGGAGCTTAACGATTTCATGTTGGCCAATGCGTCGAAGACAAAATGGGTATTGGCGGGAAGCTTTTCCACGATGGCTGAAACGACATAGTCCTGTTCGTCTATTTGAAGGGTTTGGTTCATGGCGCTGCTTGCGTCTCCGAAAATAACGCTTGCCTGTTCGCTGGTCAGGATTACCGAGTTGGTATTGGCGAATGCCGTCCGTGCATTTCCTTCGACGAATTTCATTTGGAACACGTTGAAGAATTCAGGGTCTGCATACACCAGTCCGATATTTTGAAAGCGTTCGGTGCCATAAATCGCTTCTCTTTTGCCACCGCCGTAAAGTTGTACAGCCGTTTCCACGCCCGGTATTTTTGCCGGCAGTTCGGTATAAGCTTTCCGTAAATTGATGGTCGTGCGATTGACGGCATCTTTTTCTTCCCATATGGTCGTCAGACGCACAATCCGTTCATGGTTGGCGAAGTGTTTATCGTAACTCAGTTCGTTCACCACAAACAGGAGCAGCATGATTGATACCGCCAGCCCTATCGCCAGCCCGGCAATATTCACCCACAGGAAAAAGCGGGTGCGTTTATAAGATTGAAATACGTTCATTGTTTTAGTTATTGATTGTTCATTTTTAGTCTCCGGTCTTCAGTCTTCGGTCTCCGGTCTAAAGTCTAATGCCTCATCTCTCATCGCTCATCCTTCATCCTTCATCGCTCATCCTTCATCGCTCATCCTTCATACTTCATCCTTCATCCCTCATCCATCATCCATCTTTCGTCGGCACATTCGCACATCATCCCATCAATTTATTCTATCTTCAGCGAATCCACGGGGTTGGCGGTCGCCGCGCGCCAACTTTGCCAACTAACCGTTATGGCCGAGATGAGTAAGACGATAACGCCCGAGCCGATAAACAACCACCACGGAACCGCGGCTTTATAGGCAAAATTGCCCAGCCAGTTTTGAATGACCGCATAGGCTGCCGGGACGGCAATCACGAAAGAAACGGCCAACATCCACAGCATGTTGCGGTTCAGCAATTGCAGTATCTCTTCTTCGGTGGCGCCGTTGATCTTCCGGATGGCGATTTCCTTTGTCTTATACCGCGTGTTCAACAGCACCAATCCGTATACGCCCATCATGGCGATGAGCACCGAAATAAGGGCGACCACGCTGATGAGATTGCCGGTATTTGTTTCATTCTTATATAACGCGTCCATCGACACATCCAAAAACGTCAAGTCGAAAGGCTTATCGGTAAACTTTTTCCACGTCTTTTCGATCTGCGCGATGGTCGCCGGCAGATGATCCCCGGAGAGTTTCAGATAGACGTAATTATAATATTCCTTATTCGGAAAAACAACGAACGCCATCGGCTTAATCGATTCATGCAGCGATTCGAAATGAATATTTTCCACCACACCCACGATATCCCCCGGGCTGAATCCCTCAAATTCCTTCCCGATAATATCTTCGGTAAAACCGTTCACTTTCATAAACTCTTCGTTGAAGATGATCTTTTCGCGGTCTCTTTCTTTGGGAAAATCATTTCCGGCGACGACCTTCACGCCGAAGAAATCGAGAAAATTCGGGGTCACCGGCCAGACCGTAAAGTAATCGATATACTTCCCTTCTAACTCCCTCGACCAACTCATGCCGATGCGGCCGGGCAAATTCCACGACGACGTATAGTCGATGATGGCGCCGTTTTGCTTTAACTCGTCGCCGAGCAGTTCGTCATCGACCTGCGTGTTCAGTAAAGACAGGTACGCGATGTTCTCTTTCTGAAATCCCCACGAGTAGTTTTTCACATAGTAGTTTTGTAACGTGATCATCGAGGCGATACAAATCAAGGCGATGGATGCGGCAAACTGAAATACGATGAGCGAGTTCCGCAAGACTACGCCTTTCGGGGAAAGAGTGAAGGACCCTTTCATGGCAAATGCTTCGCCGAACGACGTGATGTACAGGGCGGGATAAATGCCGGTTAAAAATGAGAGCAGCACAATCCCGGCGACGGTAGCCGCAATCATCTGCCCATTGCCGGCGATAGACAGGTCGGCGACAAAGTTCGAGGCTAAACTCGTGCTTTTGAAAAAATGCAGGCAGACAAGCGACAGGACTAATGCCAGCGCCGTAAAGGCCACCCCTTCCGAGAGAATGGCCAACCGGAGCCGCGAACGCTCGATGCCGAAAATCTTATGGATATTGATGTTTTTTATTCTTCCCGGCGCCATCGAAATAGAGAAGTTGATATAGTTGATAAAGGCGATGGCCAACAGGATGACGCCCACAGCGAGCAATCCCAATGTGGTATGGATCCGTTTGTTGTAACCATGCAGATATAAATCTTCTAAAGCCGGAAGTTGAAATTCGACCCGCTCTTCGGGATGACTGTTGTAATGCTGAACCGTTTCTTCCCCCAAGATGTCCGCACTGTTTATTTTATGCGCAACGTTAGGGGCATTTTGCGGATCGATGAGGAAATAACAATAATAGTTCCAGTTGTTGGACGAGTTCGGCTCCATATAGGTATAGATGCCGTTGGTCAGACTGCAATTCTTCGGGAAGTCTTTGTAGACCGCCATGACGGAAAGGGTGTTTTCGCCGATTTGAAGCGCTTGCCCTATCGGATTGGCGTCGCCGAAGATTCGCCCGGCCGTCTTTTCGGAAATCAACGCTTTGCCTTTTTCATCGAATATCTTCTGTGTGTTTCCGGACAGGATTTCGGGGGTAAAGACCTCGAGGAATCCGGGCGTGGCTTCCATCAGCAAAGATGGATATTCTTTTTTGGCGGATGCCGCAGGAAGGGATACATCCACTTGCTTTCCCTCTTGCAGCAAAGCGTACGATTTTATTTCCGGTATCTTCGCTTCCATCTCTTTAGCCAAATCCTGATTGATGGTCCAATAAGAGTTTCCGTTGGCATGATGATAACGGTTGAAGCGGTATATCTCATCCGACTTTTCGAAGTTTTTGTTATAACTGAAATCATATTTCACCTGAATCGCAATGACCAGAAAGGCGGTGAATGCCACCGTGAAGCCCAAGATGATAAATAAAAACATCAGTTTCGATGAGTGTATGAATTGCCTTAAGTTGTTAATGAGTAATTGCATATATATTGTACGTTGAAATAATCGTCTCCTTTTCTCCTTTTCTCCTCTTCTCTTGTATCTTTGTCTCTTGTCTCTTTGTCCCGTTGTCCCGTTGTCCCCCGCTCCCTCAGTGTCCTTATCATTTCAACACGAGTTCGTCGGCGGTGCCGAAAGTTTCGTAACTCGAAGTGATGACCTTCTCGCCCGGTTCCAGCCCGGCGGTCACTTCGTAATAATTGGGGTTTTGACGGCCGATGGTGATTTTGCGTTTGACCGCTCTCTTTCCGTCTTCGCTGACCACGAATATCCACTGTCCGCCTGTCGTCTGGTAAAAGGCGCCGCGGGGAATCAACGCCGCCTCCACGGGTTGGCCGAGTTGCAGGTTGATGTAATACGTTTGCCCGGTGCGGATATTGTCGGGGCGCTCGCCTTCGAACATAAAGTCGGTGCGGAACTGCTTGTCGCGCACTTCGGGATAGACCTTCCGCACGCGCAGCGCGAAATGCTTGTCCTGCCGCTCGAAGGCGGCATCCAATCCCTGTTTCACGCGGTCGATGTAATGCTCGTCAATCATCGCTTCCACTTTGTAATCGGACAGCACATTGATTTGCCCGATGCGCCCGCCCGTGGGGATGTTTTGTCCGATTTCCACCTCCAACAAGCCCAGTTGGCCGTCCACCGGCGCCTTGATGTTGAGGTTATCGCTCCGCTGCCGGATGAGCAAGAGGTTTTGGCGCATGTTGTGCAAACTCTCTTCCATCTGTTCGATTTGCACGGAGCGGTAAATGGAATCCTGTTTCTGGCGTTCCACCACCAGTTGCCGGCCGTCCACCGCGTATTCGTAATCCTCTTTCGCTTGCAGGTATTCCTCTTTCGAAGCCAGCTTTTCCCCGTACAGCTTTTTGTATTGTTCATACTTGCGTTGCTTACGCGTCACATCGAGGTCGAGTTGCAGTTTCTCTTTCTTTAGCGTGAGCTTATCCTGTTCCATCGTCACCTGCGTATTGCGGAGGAAGTTTTGTTTTTCGGCCAACTGCGCCTCGCTGTCGAGGATGTTCAAGCTCAACATCGGGTTGCTCAGGCGGACGATTGCGTCGCCCTTTTTCACTTCGGTGCCTTCTTCCACCAATTTCGCTTCCACCATGCCGCCCTCGATGGCGCTCAATTGGATGGTGCTGATGGGTTGCACCTGCCCGTTGATGCGGATGTAATCGTTAAACTCACCCTGCGTGACGGCCTGCACCGACAAGCGTTTTGCATCGACATTCAGCTTCGACGCATGATTGCCGAATATCAGCCAACTAATGCATGCGACTATAAGCGCACCTCCGATTACATAAGGAATATGCTTCTTCTTTAGTCCTTTTTTCTTTTCCAGTAAAATATCCGTCATATTGTTTAATGTCTAAATGTTTAATGTCTCCGGTCGCCGGTCATCGGCAACGGTCATCGGTCTCCGGTCATCGGCAACGGTCATCGGTTTGAAGTCGCCGGTCTCCAGTCGTCGGTCTTCACTCTTCAGTCTCATCCCTCATCCTTCATCCTTCATAACTCATCCTTCATAACTCATCCTTCATAACTCATCCTTCATAGCTCATCACTCATAGTTCATCGTTCATAGTTCATCGTTCATAGCTCATCGTTCATAGTTCATCCTTCATAGTTCATAGTTCATAACTCCCAAACCTCTCCCCTTTGTAATACCGCACCAGCCGCTCTTTCAACCGATATTGCAGTTCGGCGTTGAGCTGTTCCGCCCGCGCCTGTACGACACGGTTGGCACTCGTATGCAATTCGAGCGGACTGATGAGTCCCTCTTCATATTTGCGTTGATTGGCCTTGTGCGCCGTTTCCATCGCCTCGCGTTGTTTCACCGCCTGCAGGTAGGCATCGGCCTGCCCGTTCCGGTCCGCGACGGCCTGTTCTATTTCGCTGTAGAGCGACCGCAGCGTTTCGTCCAACTCATTGCGGGCGATCACCACCTGCGCCCGGCTGCGATTGAGCGCCGTCGTTTTCGCAAACGCGTTAAAGATCGGGATGGATAGCGTAAATCCCACGTAGCTACCGCGTTTATTCTTCAATTGATCGGTAAACGGAAGATACGCGCTTCCATCGAGATATTTTACGAAGTTCGTTGAGATGCCCGCCTCCATGGAAAGGGTCGGCGAGAAGCCTGCGATGGCGGAACGGACCGTCAGCTCTTGCATCTTTACCGTCGACTCCGCCGACAGCGCTTTGGGATGGATGGTTTTGGCCGTTTCGAAAATATCGGATGCCGTCTCGTCCGATTTCGCAATCAATACCTCCGACCCTTCGTCGGTGACATGCAACTCTTTATCGATAGGAAAATGCATCTTCTCTTTTAATAAGATGAGGCCGATGGCCGACAGATTCTTTTGCTTAGTCAGATTGTATGTGTCGGCGGCTTCCTTCGCCGCCATTTCGGCTACCTCCGTTTCGGCCTTCATGCCCAACTCTTCCATGCGGCGCACCTGTTTCAGATTGTTGCGGCTTTCGACCACCTGTTCTTCCGCCAGCTCCACCATCCGCTCGTAATAAAGCAGATTCAGGAACGCCTCCATCGTTTCGTAGGCGATAAGCTCCCGGGCCTGTTCCAACTCATGCTTTCCCGCCAGCTTATTCACTTTTTGGATGCGGACTTTAAAAATATTCGAGAAGCCGTCGAAGAGCGTTAAATTCGAATACACCGAATAAGAATTGCTGAACGAGTTGATATTGGTGTAGGTATTGGTTTCGGAATCCACCCGGCGCCCGTAATTGAAATACGCGCTCGAATTGGCGTTGAGGGAAGGGATGAGCCGCCCGATCGCGCTCAGATAATCCTGATGATAGATGTCGTTCTGCGCTTTCTGCTTGTTAACCTTCGGACTGTTTTCGATCGCGTAGCGGATGCACTCTTCCAAATTCCAAAGCCGGTCTTGCGTAAAGCCCGGCAGAGGAATTCCCGACACGAATACGAAAACGAGATATAAGAACTTTTTCATACAGATAAGTTTGCTTTGCCTTTTTTCAATCCAATTCCGTGCCAAAATACATAAGCCTCACATTGCGTATTACTTATCGATTTTTCAGTAGGGATGGGTTTGTAAAATTATTTTACAGGAGTGTCGATATTTTGACAATATTATGCGTACATTTGCAGGAAAATGAAGGGATGAGCTATGAGCTATGAGCTATGAACTATGAACTATGAACTATGAACTATGGAGTATGATGGAGAAGGCATTAGACTTTAGACTGGTGACCGATGACTGATGACTGGTGACTGGTGACCGGCGACATTAAACGATAGACTGACCAATATGAAACAAGGACGTATTCTCATTGTCGATGATAATAAAAATGTGCTGAGTGCGCTTCGCATTCTGCTAAACACGTATTTCGAAGAAGTCACGTTGCTTTCTTCCCCCAACACGTTGCTGACGATGTTGAAAGAAAAGAATCCCGATGTGGTATTGCTCGATATGAACTACTCTGCCGGCATCAACACGGGAAACGAGGGGCTGTTTTGGCTGTCGGAAGTAAAAAAGGCGGCTCCCGATTTGCCCGTGGTGCTTTTTACGGCGTATGCCGATATCGAACTGGCCGTGACCGCCCTCAAGAAGGGGGCGTCGGACTTTATCGTAAAGCCGTGGGACAATGCCAAGCTGCTCGCCACGTTACAATCGGCTTTGGAACTGCGCCTGTCGCGCAAAGAAGTTGCGAAGCTAAAGGAAAAGCAAAGCGTGTTGAACTCCCAACTGAACCGTGAGAATGATATCTGTTGGGGACGGTCGCGTGGCATGCAGGAGTTGCTCCGCCTGGTGGAAAAGGTGGCCAAGACCGATGCCAACGTGTTGATCACCGGCGAAAACGGCACGGGAAAAGAGGTCATCGCCCGTAAGATCCATCAACTTTCGTTGCGTTCCAACGAGTCGATTGTTACCGTCGACATGGGAGCGATCACCGAGACATTGTTCGAGAGCGAACTCTTCGGGCATGTGAAAGGCGCCTTCACCGATGCCCGTATCGATCGGGCAGGGAAGATCGAAGCGGCCGATAAAGGGACGTTGTTTCTCGACGAAATCGGCAATCTCAGTTATGTGCTTCAGGCGAAGTTGTTGAACGCGTTGCAGTCGAGGCACGTCACCCGCGTCGGTAGCAACGAGCCCGTGCCGGTGGATATCCGGCTGATTTGCGCCACCAATCACAACCTCTTCGAGGATGTGGAGAAGGGCCTTTTCAGGGAAGACTTGCTTTACCGTATCAATACCATTCAGATTGAAGTGCCGGCATTGCGAAACCGCAAGGAAGATATTCCCGAACTGGCGTCTTTCTTCCTCCATCGCCTTGCCGGGAAGTATCATAAAAAAGAAGCCACGCTGAGCCGCGAAGCCATTGCCAAAATGCAGGAGTATGCCTGGCCGGGAAATGTACGCGAACTGGAACATACCATCGAGAAAGCGCTCATCCTGTCGGATAATGCCGTCATCGAACCGTCCGATTTGTTCCTGCGCCCGCATGAAGAAAAAACGAACGGCTCTGCCCCGGTTACGCTCGACGAAATGGAACGAACCCTCATCGAGAGAGCCATCCGCCATCACGACAACAACCTTTCGGCCATCGCCAAAGAGCTGGGTATTTCGCGCCCCACCTTGTACAGTAAAATAAAAAAATACGGGCTTTAATCCTTCGCGTGTATGTTTAAATCGATCGAATATAAACTTTATCTGTACGTCATCCTGCTCATCGCATCGGTTTCGGCAAGCACCTACTTCGCGCTGAAAGCCGAATATGTGTATGCGGCGGTAAGCATTTTCGTGGTTTGCTTGTCGTTGCGCAGGCTCCACCGAAGCTATAATCAATTCAACAAAAACATCCTTTTCCTGTTGAATGCGTTGGATAACGGCGATTATTCGTTCAACTTTACCGAAACCAATCTTTCGCGCCGCGAGCGGGAGTTGAACCAGATGATGAACCGCATCAAAGAGATCCTTTCGAAGGCGCGGAAAGAAGTCATCGAAAACGAAAAGTTCCTGAGCGTCATCATCGAAAGCGTTTCTACCGGCATTATCCTCCTCGATGAGGACAACCGCTTAATGCACATAAACCGTACCGTGAATGAGTTGTTGGGCATGCCCGTCTTTACGCATTTGAATCAATTGGCGACGCTCGACCCCTCGTTTCCCGACTTGTTTCGCACCCTCGAAGCATCCGACACGAAAACCATCCATATTGCCAACGAACGGGAAGAGGTGCAGATCAGCCTGAGGGTTTCCGAAATTATCATGAAACGGCGGAAGGTGAAAATCATCACGCTTAGCAACATCGGCAGCGAGCTGGATTATAAGGAAATGGATTCGTGGATACGGCTAATCCGCGTCATGACGCACGAAATCATGAATTCCATCGCGCCCATCACGTCGCTCACCGACACGCTGCTGTTTGCTTACCGGCAGGCACCTCATGCGCCGGATAACGAGCTGATGCAGGATACGGTGGAGGCGTTTCAGACGATCAATACCACGGCGAAAGGGCTCATCAACTTTGTCAATTCGTACCGCAAGTTTACCGGCGTGCCTAAGCCGCAGTTGAAGCCGGTAGCGTTAAGCGCCCTTATCGAACGGGCGGTGGCGTTGGAATCGCCGCTGTTTGAAGAAAAAGGAATATCGGTACACCGGAATATGCCGCCCGGCGATCAGTTGAGGTCGGTCGATGAATCGCAGGTCATGCAGGTGCTGGTGAATCTGCTGAAGAATGCGTCGGAAGCGATCGTTGCGGGAAAAGGCGGACGGATAAAGATTGAATTGCGGGAAGAGAAAGACCGGTTCCATGTGGATGTATGCAATAATGGCGAGCCGATTGCGGCCGAGGTGCTTCCCAATATCTTCGTGCCGTTTTTTACCACCAAAAACGCCGGTACCGGCATCGGGCTGAGCGTATCGCGTTATATCATGCGGCTGCACGGGGGCAACTTGTCGCACTTCACGCAACACGAATGGACGGTGTTCCGGATGACGTTCCCGAATTAATTTGCGGAGAATAGTTTGTGTATTCTCATTAGATATGCGGAGAATAATGCGTATATTTGCAGAATATAAGATGATTCGATGATGAAATATATTTATCAATACAGCAGTTGGCCACATTTCACTTGGGATGAACAGGAGATACAAGCCCTTTTGGGAAAGGTGCGCCATCTGCAAGGCAAACTGTTGGGGCAGATGAACATGGCCGGTTTTTCGTTAAAGGAAGAAACCCATCTTAGCACACTGACCCTCGATGTCTTGAAATCTTCGGAGATTGAAGGTGAACTATTAAATTATGATCAGGTTCGCTCGTCTATCGCAAGAAGATTAGGGATGGAATATGCCGGAATGGTTTATCCCGACAGAAATGTCGAGGGAGTGGTTGAAATGATGCTTGACGCTACGCAGAATTATAAACGCCCCCTTGATGAGGAACGCCTATTCGGTTGGCATGCCGCTTTATTTCCGACAGGCCGGAGCGGAATGCATAAAATAGATGTTGCCCGTTATCGAAACGGAGAGATGCAGGTCGTATCGGGGGCAATGGGTAAGGAGAAAATCCATTATCAAGCGCCGTCACCTGATCAGGTTAAAAACGAGATGGATACGTTTCTGAAATGGTTTAATGAAGAAAACAAGTTAGACCTCGTTTTGAAATCAGCCATAGCCCATTTCCGGTTTATCATCATCCACCCGTTTGATGACGGAAACGGCCGGATAGCTAGGGCTTTGTCGGATTTATTGCTCTCCCGTTCAGACGATACCTCACAACGTTTTTACAGTTTATCCGGCCAGATACTTACCGAAAGAAAAGGTTACTATGCGGTGTTGCAGAAAATGCAATTCAGTAAAGGGGATATAACCGAATGGCTCCTCTGGTATCTGAATTGCTTATATCGAGCGCTGCAATCAACGGAAGCAACTTTTCAAAAGGTGTTGCATAAAGCTGATTTTTGGGATAAACATAAAGAAACAAAGTTTAATGCCCGTCAAAACCTGATGCTGAATAAACTATTGGATGGATTCGAGGGCAAACTAACATCATCCAAATGGGCCAAAATTACAAAATCGTCACAGGATACGGCTTTACGCGACATAAACGATCTGATTGAAAAAGGAATTCTTCAGAAAGAAGCGCGAGGAGGAAGAAGTACCCATTATGAATGGGGCGTAAATTAAGAAGAAAACGCCATGGGTGCGTTTTATCATTCGTCCTTCCCGTCGCTATTTCGGAACCACATTGGCGGGGCCCGGAAAAGGAGGAATATCGATTTGTGCGGATGCCACCGACATCGCTCCCACAATGCCGATGCCGTTATGCACATTGGTCAGGGAGGTTTGCGGTTCGGAAAACATATTGAAAGCCTCTGCGTCGCTGTTCAAAACGTCGTTTCCCTTCCGGTAATAACGGTAGAGCTCGGGCGAAAGGGTGGTGATGCTCACTTCCAGGGGAAAATGAAACACTTCGGTTTTAATCGGTTTATAAATCGGGAAATAACTCCATTCATCTTCTATTTTCTCGTACACCGTGTACACCTCATAGACGTTTGTCACGGAAAAATCGAGCGTGTGGCGCTTGTTCCGGAATAAGTTATCGGAAAAAAACGCCTTGTCGGAATGTTTCCTTTCCGCACCGGAATTGCTCTCCGTTAGGATGTCTTCGAGAATGCCGTTTGGAGGGCTCTCTAGAAATACGGGATCATCGTCGGTGTACAAAAAAAGCCGTCGGGCGGACACCCGGCCTTCTTCCACGATCCCATTGGGGCGAGTGTAGGTCTGAAGCATAAAGTATTGCGAGGCATCGCTCGGAGCAACCTTTATTTCCGCTTTTATCCGCAAATTGCGGAAGTCCCGTTCTTCCGAAATCGTGTCGGGATATCCGAAGTCAGAACCGCTGCTGTAAGCATAATCGGGACGAATCAATTTTCCGGATGTGAAAAACGTAGCCGTATCCACGTGCAGGATGTCGGGCGGAAGCGGAACGACCGTCTCTGCCCAAACGGTTGGCAGTCCCTCGGCCGAAGCTTCTATGCGTACCCGGTCGCCGGCTCTGGGACGTACCGTCGAACGGAAAACAAGTTGTAACAAAAGGGGTTGATAACCCAATGGGGTGATGGGACGTGTCGAATCGATTCCCGTCATGCGCATCGTTTCCCGCTCATCGCCATTGATAAACAGTCTGAGTGAAGCTTCGCGCAGCAAACTCTTGTCCGCAGCCGTGTCGGTATAGAGGAAACTTTTGCTGACGTTTATTTCGATGAGGGAGTCGGACACGATGATCCCGTTCATCACAATCTTGGGAGTACGGTTCTTTAAGTTGAGCGTCATTTCTTTCTCGCACGAAAGCGCGGCGCCCAGCAAAACGAGGGCCGGAAGAATACGTTGAAGACTGGTGCGGATGGGTTTCATCATCTTGTTAAAATGTATACGTGTAAGAAAACGACGGAATGAACGGGAAGATGCAATAACTCTGGTACGTGGGGTAACTGTGCTGCGGATAGCCGTCTATGCTGTCGGGGCCCGGAGCGAAACCTTCCGAGGGGAGCACTATAAACGAGTTGTGATGCGCATATACATTATAAATACTGAAATTCCAGATACCCATACGCCCCTTCTTCTTGTGCCGGTAATAATTGACGCTGATATCGAGCCGTTGATAGCCGGGCATCTTGAAGTTGTTTCGCTCTTGGATATACGATGCTTGCTGACCATTTATATCGACATATTGTTCTTCCGGAAGGGTGGTGTTATTGCCCGAGGCGTACATCCAGGAAAGATTGATGTCGAAATGCTTATTAAACGTATGCGACAAGACGGCATTCAGCTTGTGGCGGTTGTCGTATCGTGCCGGGAACGTTTTCCCCTGGTTGATTTCTCCGCCCGGAAAGCGACGGTTTGCCCACGAAAGCGTATAGCCGACCCAACCCGTTGTATTCCCGAAGCGTTTTCGCGCCATCATTTCCAATCCGTACGAAACCCCGACTCCCTGGGCCACGCGTTGTTCCCAGTTCAGGTTTCCCGTCAGCAGTCCCACGCCGTCTTTATAGTCGATCTGGTTGGTCGATTTTTTATAGTAAGCCTCCGCCGAGAGATCGAATCCTTGGTACTTGCCGTAGATACCCGCCGAAAACTGATGCGACGACAACGGTTTGATATTCCGTGTGACCGGCACCCACAAATCGGTGGGCGCACTCAGATAGCTGTTTTGCAACAAATGCACATATTGATGCATCTTGCCGAACGAGGCTTTCACCGAAAAGTCGGGCGAAAGCAGATAGCGTGCCGACAGGCGCGGCTGGGCGCTGACATACGAACGCCCCTGTACGAAGAACCCGGAGAGGTGCAAGCCGGCGTTCACCTTCCATCGTTTGCCCAGATCCATTTCGTCTTCGGCATAGAGTGAGAGTTCCGTCACCCCGATATTTTCGTCGGCATACGTAATCGTGTCGTTCTTTGTAATTTGTCCGTCTTTCAAACCGTTATAAACGCGGCTTTCCTCCGGACGGAAATGATGGTGCAACAAGGCCGTTCCGAAACGGATGCGGTGACGGTTGTCGCGGGCATAATCCATTTCGAGGCGGTATCCCACGTCTTCGATGCCCGAACGGTATATCGGATGGTACAAGGCATAATAGCTTTTCCGCTCCGGGGGAGTGTCTTTTGCATATTGCGAGGTGGACGACTGTATCAGCTCGGATGAGGTGCCGATATCCGACCAATAGCGGCTGTACACGAGCGTGGCATTCGAAAAGAGGCGGGGATGGATGGCGTAGGCCCAGTTGACGGAAGCCATCCGGTTGCCCCAGCCCAAGTTGATGGAGGTGTTGTCTTCATATTTCGAGGTGTAGAGAAACTCTTTGTCGTCCTGAACGTACGTAGTCTCATTCTTGTCTATCGTATGGGATTCCCCGAAAAATTGATCTTTGCCGTCGTATACGCTCAGATAAATCCGGCTTTTGTCGGAGAAACGGTGGGTGAATTTGGCATTGAAATCATAAAAGTAATAGCCGAAATCCATATGTTCGTAATTCAACGGATCTTTCTTTTTATTCCTCCTATTTAAGACAAACATCGCCGAGCGGGCAAGCAGGTCGAGATAGGTTCTCCGCAACGAAACCGAGAACGAAGTGCGGTCTTTTACAATAGGGCCTTGCAAAGAGAAGCGCGACGAAATAAGTCCCACGGAAGCGGTTCCCGAATATTTTTTCATATCCCCGTCATTCATTCTCACATCCATCACCGACGATAAGCGCCCCCCGTACCGCCCCGGAAAACTGCCTTTGTAAAAGTCCATCGTTTTCACGGCCTCCGGATTGAATGCCGAAAAGATGCCCAGCAAATGATGAATGTGATACAACGGATTTCCGTCTACCAAATACAGATTTTCATCGGCATTGCCTCCCCGTACATACAGCCCGGCCATGCCATCGGTTCCGGCGGCTACTCCCGGCATGTGTTGCAAGGTCTTTACCACATCGCTTTCGCCCATAAAGGCCGGAACAGCTTTCAGCGTGGCGGCTTCGAGACTGATCTTTCCGGTTTCGGCATGATGTACCGCATTTCTCAGATTACCTTCCACCACCACCTCTTTCAGCAGGGAGGAAGGCTCCAGAAAAAAATCCATCACAGAGTCTCCTGAAATCGCGATCGAGCGATGGGCGGTCATATAGCCCACATAGCTCGACCGAAGCCGTATCTCTTCGCCCGGCGCTACGGAAAAACTGTAAAATCCGAAATTATTCGTGGCGGCGCCTTCCCCCGAAATCTCTTCATACAGGTTCGCACCGATGAGCGGTTCGTGCGACTCACGGTCGTAGACGAAGCCGCTTACGACTACATTTCTCGGACGTTTTTTCAGAATGATATATTTGCCTTGAACGGAAGCACGGATGTCGCTTTGCTCGAAAAGCCGATGCAATACCTTTTCGAGCGGTTCGTTTTTCGCCCGGAGAGTTACTTTTGCAAAGCCCTTCAGAAGCGACGGCGTATAGGAGAATGTGTAGCCCGACTGCTTCTCGATGTCAGGAAGAACTTCCAGCAACGGCCGACCTTTGACGTCGAGCGTGATTGTTTTCTGAGCCTGCAACGACGGCCCCGGACAGAATATCAAAAGAAAAAAAAGCGTGTAGTGTTTCATGCAAATTATTCTGCCACGCGTATATGCGAGTCGAGCGTCAAGTTGATAATCTCTATGATGCCGTGGAGGTCTTGCCGGTTGAAAGTGGTGGTGATGGTCCATTCCCGTTCCTCTTCGGGGATCGATAGAGTTGCGGAGAAGAATTGTTCGAGCAAATCGGCCACGTCTTTCAGCGGGACGTTTTCAAATGCGAAGGTCTCATTCATCGCATCGACCGATAGCCTTGTTTCGGGCGACACGACGGCGATGGTTTTAGCGGCAGCATCGTACGTCGCCGACATGCCCGCCGTGCAGGCAAACGACAGCGACGGGTCAATGGGCGTAAACGATACGTTGCCCGATGTCACGCGAAGCTGCGTGCCGTTGCCCGATTCGTCCACCTCGAAACTTGTTCCCGTGACTCTCACGGTGGCGGTGGGAGTGATCACAATGAACGGTTTCCGCAAGTCGTGCGCAACGTCAAAATGGATTTGGCCTCTCATCTTTACGCTCCGGTTCGTTTCACCGAAACGGCTATTGAATTCGAGGCGGGCGTCTTTTTGCAAAATCGCCCTTGTACTGTCGGGAAGTAAATACACCGTTCCGTCAATCGAAGCGAGAAGCGTTTCGTTTCGGTTTGCCGAAAAATAAACGATTCCCGAAATAAGAAGAACGATTATCACGGCTGCCACACGGTAAAAAACCGCCTGTTTTTTAATGCCGGGCGACAGTGTGCGGTTCCTGGCGAACTGCTTCCATGCGGTGTCGGGGTTAAATCGATTCTCTTTGTAATGTTTCGTTACAAACCCGATCGCTTCTTTCCACTTTCTTTCATTATCTTCCATGTCGTTGTAATTCTACCTATAAGATGCCGTAGAGGTCAAAATCCCTACAGGAAAAGCGCTTTTTTATGCAAAGAAAAAGAGATAGGCGCCTCGGTCTTTTTGACGGAGCTGCTGCATGGCGCGTGCCACGTGGCTTTCTACGGTTTTCACACTCAGTCCGGTCAAATCGGCGATTTCTTTATAGCGCAGCCCGTCGCGTTTGGCCAGCAAGAATATCTCCCGCCGGCGTTCCGGCAATTCGTCGATCATCTTCCATATCCGGCTTTCCATGTCGGCGCGTTCCTGCTCCTCTTCAATCGTTAAGCTATCGTCGATATATCCGGGCTCGAGGGGAACCGTCGTCTTTGCATCGCGTATTTTAGCGAGACAATTGTTGCGCACCGCACCGAACAAGTAGGCCTTCACCGATTGTATTCCGCCGGAAGGTTGTTTGCTCCATAAATTGGCAAAAGTTTCCTGTACAATATCTTCGGATTCGTCTGTATTTCCCAGATAATGTAACGCGTGAAGGCACAGCGGGCGGTAATATGCATGAAAATACGCTGAAAACTCTTTTTTAGAAAGCCCCATAGTTCGGTGTTTAAACAAAAACCTTGCAAAATTAGCTGATTTTTCAGGGAATTGCAAGCCACGGAAGTAAAATCGTCGAGAGATAAAATATTTTATCGATTTTTCCCTTTCATTTTATTTTATTAGTTTTGCATGCAAGTTTTTGAAATTTTTTTTTGCTGTCTTTTTTTAATGGTTTTTTTATGAATGTATTATTATTAGGGTCTGGAGGTCGTGAGCATGCTTTGGCTTGGAAGATACGGAATAGTTCCCAGTTGAATAATTTGTATATTGCTCCCGGAAATGCCGGTACTGCGTTGCATGGTACCAATGTACCCTTCGGTGTGACCGATTTTCACGAGATGAAACGGTTTGTACTCAATAATGATGTGGATATGGTAATTGTCGGCCCGGAAGATCCCCTGGTGCAAGGCGTATCGGACTTTTTCCGCAAAGATGAGGACATTTGCCATGTTTCCGTTATCGGCCCGTCGGCAAATGGTGCACGCTTGGAAGGCAGTAAAGACTTTGCGAAGGATTTTATGAAACGGCATAATATTCCCACCGCCGCTCACAAAACGATTACTCCGGCGAATATAGAAGAGGGCGATCGCTTCCTCGAATCGTTACAGCCCCCTTACGTGCTGAAGGCCGATGGGTTGGCCGCCGGAAAAGGAGTGTTGATTACGCCCGATTTGAAGCAGGCGAAATTGCAAATACGCGATATGCTGGCAGGAATGTTCGGCGAAGCGAGCCGGAAAGTGGTCATAGAGGAGTTCTTATCCGGCATCGAGTGTTCTGTTTTTGTACTTACCGACGGAAAGTCGTATAAGATTTTACCGGTAGCCAAAGATTACAAACGTGTCGGCGAAGGAGATACCGGTCTGAATACCGGGGGGATGGGGGCCGTTTCACCGGTGCCTTTTGCGGACGAGGTGTTTATGGAGAAGGTTCGTTTGCGTGTCGTGGAGCCGACCATTCAAGGCCTTCGCCGAGAAGGAATCGATTATAAGGGATTTGTTTTTCTCGGGTTGATCAATGTGAACGGCGATCCGAAGGTGATTGAATACAACGTGCGTTTGGGCGATCCCGAAACCGAAGTCGTAATCCCTCGTATAAAGTCGGATTTGTTGGAGTTATTTATCGGGGTAACCACCGAGACGTTGAATGAGAAAAAACTCGAAATTGATGAACGTCATGCCGCTACCGTTATGATGGTTTCGGGGGGATATCCTCAAGCATATGAAAAAGGAAAAGTGATTTCGGGACTCGAAGAGGTTTCCGACAGCTTGGTTTTCCATGCCGGCACAGCGTTTAAAGAACGGAATGTGGTTTCGGCGGGAGGACGTGTTTTGTCGGTAACATCGTTAGGCGCAACATTGAAGGATGCGCTGAAAACAAGCTATAAAAATATCGCTAAGATTCGTTTCGAGCAATCGTATTACCGGAAAGATATCGGCCAGGATATTGAACTTTTATAATAGATCTATATGCATTACGCCGTTCGTATATTCCGGAATACCGTTGTCGAAGCACGGTTCTCCTCGTTAGTTGTTTCGTTATGCGTAATCGCTATGCGGCTGGGGTTGTTTTCGGTATCGGAGATCCCTTCTGCCGGTTTTCCCGATACCGGTTATCTATGGCGCTTTTGCGAACATTGGTTTTCCGACCCGACCATATCTTTTATCGCGGCCACCCTGTCGGTTTTTCTTATTGCCTGGATGATTGCCCGCCTTAACAGCCGCTTTTCGCTCATCCGTAACCGTACCCACTTGCCGTTTATTGTCCCGCTGATCTTGTTTAGCGTGCATCCGTATTTTTTGAGGATGACTCCCGATTATATCAGTATCTTTTTTATTTTGTGCGCGCTTTTCCCCTTACTGAGTTCTTTTCATCGCGATGAGACCTATTTATATTCCGCCCAATCGGGTGTTTTTTTAGCGATAGCCTCGCTTTTTCAAATATATTCTTTGCTGCTTGTGCCTTTATGGTGGCGCGGGGAGGCTTCCATGCACGGCGTGCATCTTCGTTCGTTCCTTTCTTCGTTCTTCGCGGTGTTGCTCGTGTTCTGGTCGGTTTTCTCCGTTTGTTTCTTTTTCGACGATTTGCCGGCCTTTACAGCTCCGTTCTCGTACCTGGCTCTTTTTTCACTTCCCGACTTGCCGGCCTTTTCGCCAGGGCATTGGGTACTGGTTATAGCGGTCGGCTTATTCTTCGGAGTCTATATGTTTTTAAGCATTAAAACCTATATCCGAGACAAGGTGTTGACTTTGTCTGCGATACAATTCATGATTTATTTGCTGATATTTTTGCTTTTGTTTCAAATGGTTTATTGGAGCCAAGGTGTTTTTTTCCTTTCACTGGGCATTGCTTTACTATCTTACCTTATTGCCTATTTTTATACGCTGACAACTTCAAAAGTGAATATTTACGCGGGGTACTTTGTGTTCCTATTGCTAATAGGATACTACGTGTTAAACTATTTCTCTCTTTTCCCTGCGGTCTGACAAACAAAGGTAGCTATTTGATTGTTAAAAGGCTACTGAGTCTTACTATAAAATAATAGGAGAGAAAAACAATGAAAAAAAATATTCTGCGATTCATGGTCGCGATGGCGCTTGTGAGCGTACTATATGCGTGCGGCGCTTCCCAGACGGCTGCTGAAAAAGCGGCCCGTACGACTGAGTTGAAAGAGGCTATAGAAGCTCGCCGATTCACGTTCAATGCTACGTATGTGTATCCTACCGGATTCAAATCGAGGTATCTTACACCGAGTTACGACGTAAAAGTTTCGCCCGATACGTTAACGGTGTATTTACCTTATTACGGACGGGCTTATTCGGCTCCGATAGATCCCGGAGAAGGCGGCATCAAATTTTCGAGTACCGATTTTTCGTACGAAATGGAAGAAGGCAAAAAAGCCGGTAATTGGCAGATCCGTATCCGGACGAACGATACCCCTCGGCAGACAATTCTTTTTTTCGATATCTGGGAGAATGCCAAAGCCCGCCTCGATGTTACTCATCCCGACCGGCAGCCGATTTCATTCCAAGGGGATATCGTTATTCCCGAAAAGCTTTAACTATAGGGGGGCTTTAACTACCGGGGGATCGCCTTAAGCGACACCCCCGGTCTAAGAATTCAAAGTTTTTCCGCCAACTTTTTCGGGAGGTAAAACGTGTCGTTCTTGTCGATGTATACCACTACCGATCCTACATCGAACGGTTTGCCGTTTAATTTTGCAACCGATGAAAAGGCTTTCACCTCTAGCGTTTTTCCGTTCTTCGTGACACGTAGAACCGGAAAATCGGCATCCTTTTTATCGATTTTATAACCGGTGCGTGCAAACACTTCGGTATGTTTTGCGAAGATATTGTCCGACAGTTCCTGAAGGGGAGTCGATAAACCCGATACCTGGAACAGGTACCGATTGATATCGACATTCCGGAGATTACCCCGGGGAACATTGTCTTGCGGGTGATAGGCCGCCAACAACACCTCTTCTCCTGTATGGCCTCCGGTCGTGAAACCGAAACAAGTGTGTGCGTTGAGGATGTCGACGATGTTATGCACCATGTTATTGCTGGTACCGACCTTTGTGTAATCGCCCTCTTTATAGTTTCGGGAAGAGTAGAGTGTTTCCAACTCTTCGTCGGTTAAATCGATGTTGGTATATTTCTTAAATTCGCTTCTTACATTTTCGGGTTTTGTCTTTAAAAGCAATGCTTCAAGCCCGTTAGCGCTTAACTTGTAATTGGAGACATTCTCAAAGAGCTGTTTTATCGATAGTTTGTCGTATCCCGGACAACGGCTGGATCCGATGGTGAAGCCGCTGTTGCCATGATCGGAAAGGATGATAACCGCTGTTTCGCCGTCTTTTTTTGCAAAATCCATCACCTTGCCTACGGCTTCATCGAAAGCCAGATACTCGGTGATGATACTCGCCGGATCATTGGCGTGCGCCGCCCAGTCTATCTGACTGCCTTCGACCATCAGGAAGAATCCCTTCGGATTTTGCGACAATACGTCCAATGCTTTCTCCGTCATTTCGGAAAGAGACGGCAATTTATCGGGGTTCCGGTCGATATCATAAGGAAAAGCTTTCTCCTGAAAGAGCGCCCATATCTGCCCTTTTCCTTTGTAGTTCAAAAGGCCGTCACGATCATTTTCGAGATAGGTCGTCCCGTTATTCCGGAAATGTTGCCTGATGTCGTCGGTAACGATACCGGTTCCCCCGCCAAACATCACGTCTAAATTCTGATAGGCTATTTGCGGCGCCAAGGCCTTGTAATTACCCCGGTTGTAATAATGAGCGGAGCAATCTGCCGGCGTGGCATGAGGAAATTCGCAGGTAACAACCAAACCGGTAGCCTTACCCAGTTCGATACGCGACGCTTCGAGAATCGTGGCGGCGGGTTGATAGGTGCGGGTTGAGTCTACCGGATAGAGATCGGCTTCGGGGTCGGCTTCCGGATGAATGGCCACATTGCCTGTCTTTTGCAGGACGCCGGTCATATAAGCGGAGGTGGTCGGCGCCGAGTCGCCGATGGGAGCATTCGAGGAATGCGTCCGAACGGTTCCTGTAAAATAGGGATCGATATTCAATTGTTGCCCCAGTTTATTGTAAATTTTATACCATCTTGCCGCCGAGTAAACTCCAATGGATGTGCCGTCGGGAATCATGACGATTACATTTTTTACCGGCTTTACCGGCTGCGCCGATGCCGTGAGGCAAAGGGCTGCCAAATAGATTAATACACTTAATTTTTTCATCTTATACCTATGATAACTTTCATTATCGATTATATGGATTGTTTATAGTTGATTTGTTTGTGAATGTAAAGGTACAAAAATGTTATTACTTTTATATGAAGATTTCAAAGGAAGCTTTTTTCTGTGTCCTGCTTACCCTAAAAAGTGCGCGTTTTTGCGTATATTTGCTGCTCTTTTATCAAACAAAAGTAAAATGAATTCGAAAAAACCTCTTATCCTCATCACGAATGACGATGGATATCAAGCGAAAGGTATTGCCTCTTTGGTGGAGGCCGTAAAAGATTTGGGCGACATTGTCGTTTTTGCTCCCGATTCCCCCCGTTCGGGAATGTCGGGCGCCATTACGACGATTTTGCCATTACGGAGTTATCTGTATAAAGAAGACGAAAGTGTCCGGTTGTATGTCTGTTCGGGTACACCGGTCGATTGTGTCAAGCTGGCGATAAATGAATTTCTCGACCGGAAGCCGGATCTGTTGCTTTCCGGAATCAATCACGGATCGAATGCCGGTATCAGTGTTTTGTATTCGGGAACGGTCGGCGCCGCGATTGAAGGTTGTGTGTTCGGTGTGCCGTCGGTGGCATTATCTCTGTGTGAGCATACGGCGAATGCGGATTTCAGTCATGCCGCATCGGTTGCCCGTAAATTAGCTGTCCGGGTCTTGGAAAACGGGCTTCCTAAAGGGATGTGCCTGAACGCAAATGTTCCGGCGGGAGAAATAGAGGGGATAAAAATAACGGCTCAAACTCAAGGCAAGTGGGTGAACGAATATGTGCGTGCCAAAGATGGCGGCGGGCATGATGTCTTTTGGATGACGGGGAATTTTGAAAATTGGGAACAAGACAATGATAATTCGGATGAATGGGCGCTGGCGAATGGTTATGCGTCGGTCGTTCCGGTGAAGATCGATATGACGGCGTATGATCTTATTCCTGAGCTGAAGCAATGGGAGTTATAGGAATTACGAATGACTAATTACAAATGACGAATTAGTAATTGGTAATTAGTAATTGGTAATTGGTAATTAGTAATTGGTAATTGGTAATTGGTAATTGGTAATTGGTAATTATATGAAGTATTATCTTATAGCAGGGGAAGCGTCGGGGGACTTGCACGGGTCGAACTTGATGCGATCGATTAAAAATCGCGATGAAGAGGCTGATTTTCGCTTTTTGGGAGGCGACTTGATGCAGGCTCAGGGCGGGGTGTTGGTAAAGCATTATCGCGAAATGGCTTATATGGGCATTATTCCTGTGATTAGGCATGCCGATAAAATATGGGCTAATATGAAATCCTGCAAAAAGGATATCGTTCGATATCGCCCCGATGTCGTGATTTTAATTGATTATCCCGGCTTTAATCTTCAGATTGCCAAATTCGTTAAGAAGCATCTCGATATTCCCGTGCATTATTATATTTCGCCGAAAGTGTGGGCTTGGAAAGAATATCGTGTAAAGTCGTTCAAAAAATATGTGGATGAAATGCTCTGCATCCTGCCGTTTGAAGTCGATTTTTACAAAAAACACCGGTACCGGGTTCATTATGTCGGAAATCCTATCGTCGATGCACTTGCTGCGCGGGATCATCAAGATGAACCGTTTCCGGCTTTTATTACGCAATACGGTTTGGATAACAAGCCGATTATTGCGCTGCTTCCGGGGAGCCGTAAGCGTGAAATAGAAGCCAACTTGCCGGTTATGCTCCGCGCTTCGGAAAGTTTTAGGGACTATCAGGTGATTATTGCCGGAGCGCCGGGAATCGAACCGGACTTTTACGATACTTATGCGGACTCTTATCCCCTGAATGTGACGGTGCTTTTTCAGCAAACCTACCGGATACTGGCGCAAGCGAGAGCGGCTTTGGTTACGTCGGGAACGGCGACATTGGAAACCGTTTTGCTCAATGTCCCTCAGGTCGTTTGTTATCAAACGGCATTCCCGAAACTATCGTATTGGGCGTTTCGCCATATTTTGCATACTCCCTATATTTCGCTGGTTAACCTGATCGCCGGAAAGGTGGTTGTGAAAGAATTATTCGCCGTGTTTTTTTCAGAGCGGAATATTCAAAATGAATTGAACTTGTTGCTCAACGATGACGCGTACCGGCAAACGATGCTCGGCAATTATGAGGAGATGCGACAGTTCGTCGGTGGCCCGGGAGCCTCTGACCGTGCGGCGGCGGTTATTGTCGATGCGATTCGGGGAGAATGACGCTCTGTTTTGAAAGATAGCCATCGGCAACGGCTGTTGCCGGCATGCTTTTATCTTTATTTTAGCCGGGAACCGGAGATATGGCTTGCAAACTAAAATTTTTGTTAAGGATACCGGGTATACGCTCTTCCAATTAAAATTTATATGAAGGATACTGAGTATCCGGATTCCCATTGTGAAAAGAAGTTATAGATACCCGGTATCCTCGATGCGATTTGCAAATCGCAAGCCGGATACTGCGTATCCGGGATTAGAATGAAAAATCGCAGGCCGGATACTTGCGCAGCCGGAGTCTGAATGGACGAACGCACGCCGGATACCGGGGAGATTATTTCATTTTGTCGAATCCTTCTCCGTAAACTCCGATAACAGACGCCTGACTGACGAAAGCATTCGGATCGACACCTTTCACAATGCGAAAAATCGATACCGATTCGGTCCGCTTAGCCAAAACCACCACCACTTTTTGAGGTTTTTGCGAATACCAACCTACTCCGTCCAATACGGTACATCCTCGATGTAATTGAAGGTTGATTTCCGTGGCGATCTCTTCATATTTCTTAGAGAAGATCAGGAACTGAACCGATTGGCGGATCCCGTTAATGACGTAGTCTACGGATGTGGTCATGACCGCGATGATGATAATGCCGAACAGAATGGTTTCGATGCTTTGGAAGATAATGTAAGAAGACGAAACAATGGTCAGGTCAATGACAAGCATAATGCGTCCCGGCGTTACATTCCGGTATTTATTGATGACCATTACCACAATATCGGTTCCGCCGGTACTCCCGTTTACGGAAAAAACCAATCCCAATCCGCCCCCGCATAAAATCGCCCCGATCATGCCGGCAATTAGAGGATCTTCCTGTAGTAACACCGGCATAGAAGGAAATCCCTCCAACAGGCCGATAAACAAAGTCAACGACCCTACGCCGATAATTGTTTTCAACAGGAATTGCGACCCTAATATTTTGATGGCGGCCAGGATGAGGAATATATTCACCCCTAAAATCGTTAAAGAGACCGGCATGCCGAAAGCGTAATTCATTAATATCGCAATACCCGTCAGTCCCCCCGTCACAAAATGATGGGGCATAATAAACAAGGTTATCCCGATAGCGTACATGGCGGTACCCATCATAATCGTGAGATAATCCTTCCAGAAGAATTTCTTTAACTCGTACTTCTTTAATTGCGCGTTCATACTTAGATGACGATATTGACAATCTTTTTCGGAACGATGATTATTTTTTTCGGCGTTTTCCCTTCCAACCATCGTTCGGACTTGACGTGTTCCAATACGGCTTTTTCGATTGCTTCGCGGCCGGCATCGGCTGGGAAATCCAGCGTAAAGCGTGTCCTGCCATTGAAAGAGATCGAGTAGGAGAAGGTTTCTTCCTGCAAATAGTCTTCCCGGAATTTCGGGAATGCGGTGTCGAAAATCGTTCCTTCGTTACCCAACCTGTGCCACAGTTCTTCTGCGATGTGCGGGGCAAACGGGGCGAGGCAGACCAACAGGTCGCTTAAAATTGCTTTCTTATTGCATCGTAATTGCGATAATTCATTTACGCAAATCATAAAAGCAGACACAGAAGTGTTGAACGAAAACTGTTCGATATCCGTCGTTACTTTTTTTATCAGTTTATGGAGAGCGCGCAACTCGTCTTTCGACGGCTCTTCGTCCGACACCCGCCACTTCTCACCGTCGAAAAACAGATTCCACAGTTTCCGCAAGAAGCGATGCACCCCGTCGATCCCGTTGGTATCCCAGGGTTTGGACTGTTCCAAAGGCCCGAGGAACATTTCGTACAAACGCAACGTGTCGGCGCCGTATTTCTCGATAATGTCATCGGGATTCACTACGTTGAACATCGATTTGGACATTTTTTCGATCGCCCATCCACAGACATACTTTCCGTCCTCCAGTATGAATTCCGCCTTTTTATATTCGGGATTCCAATTGCGGAATGCTTCTATATCGAGGAGATCGTTGTGCACGATATTGACATCGACATGCAGCGGACTCGTTTCGTATTGATCTTTTAAGTTGTAAGAAACAAAGGTCTGCGTATGGTTGATGCGGTACACGAAATTGCTCCGCCCCTGAATCATGCCTTGATTCACCAGCTTTTTGAAGGGCTCCTGTTCGCAGGAAACGCCTAAGTCGAAGAGGAATTTATTCCAGAACCGGCTATATATAAGATGTCCCGTGGCATGTTCCGTTCCTCCGATATACAAATCGACATTTCTCCAGTATTCATCGGCGTGTTTCGAAACCAATGCCTTCGGGTTGTGCGGATCCATGTAGCGCAGGTAATAGGCGGATGAACCGGCAAAGCCCGGCATCGTCGATAGTTCGAAAGGATAGCCTTCTTCCGTATGCCAGTTTTTAGCGCGTCCCAACGGAGGATCTCCCGCTTCGGTAGGAAGATATTTGTCCACTTCGGGCAGTTCGAGGGGCAGCTTGCTCTCCTCGAGAGGGTAGGCTATGCCGTCTTTATAATAGATGGGGAACGGTTCGCCCCAATAGCGTTGGCGTGAAAAGATGGCGTCGCGCAGGCGATAGTTGATTTGCCGGTATCCCTGGCCTTTTTGCTCCACCTCGTTGATGGCGGCGGGGATGGCTTCTTTTACGGTTTTGCCGTTGAGGAAACCGGAATTGATCATCACGCCGTCTTTCGCGTCGAAGCTTTCTTGCGAAACGTCGCATCCTTCAATCAACGGGATAATGGGCAGGTCGAAGTGTTTGGCAAACGCATAGTCGCGGCTGTCATGAGCCGGCACGGCCATGATCGCTCCCGTTCCGTATCCGGCCAATACATAGTCCGAAATCCAGATGGGCAGTTTCTCGCCCGTAAACGGATGCAAGGCATACGATCCCGAAAAGACGCCGCTCACGGTTTTCTCCGATATGCGTTCGCGTTCGGTTCTTTTTTTGGTTTTTTCCAGATATTCCTGTACGGCCGGGAGCTGCTCTTCGGAGGTCAGCAGCAAGGTTAAATCGCTTTCGGGAGCAAGCACCATGAATGTGACGCCGAAAATGGTATCGGCACGGGTGGTGAAGATATCGAAGCGTATATTGTTCTGTGCTTTAAAGTGCATGACGGCACCTTCCGAACGGCCGATCCAGTTCTTCTGCGTTTCCTTCAGCGAGTCGGTCCAATCGATCGTCTCCAACCCGTCCAGCAACCGTTGGGCGTAGGCCGACACCCGCAGGCACCACTGACGCATTCTCTTCTGCTCAACCGGATACCCTCCGCGTTGCGACAACCCGTTGATGACTTCGTCGTTTGCCAGTACCGTCCCTAAGGCCGCGCACCAGTTTACCATCGTATCGCCCAAATAAGCGATACGGTAGTTCATCAACACATCCTGCCGGTCCTTTTCACTTTTCGCCTTCCATTCGTCGGCTGTGAAACCGCGTTCTTCCGAGCAAGCGGCATGGATTCCTTCCGTACCCTGCTGTTCAAAATGTGCGATAAGTCGATCGATAGGCGCTGCCCGATTGGTGTCAAAATCGTAATACGACTTGAACATTTGCAGGAAAGCCCATTGGGTCCATTTATAATATTCCGGATCGCTGGTGCGGATCTCGCGGCTCCAATCGTAAGAGAAACCGATTTTATCGAGCTGTTCGCGATACCGGGCAATGTTTTTTTGCGTGGTTATAGCCGGATGTTGTCCGGTTTGGATGGCATATTGCTCTGCGGGAAGGCCATACGCATCGTAGCCCATGGGGTGAAGCACGTTATAGCCTTGCAAGCGTTTAAATCTCGAATAGATATCCGAGGCAATGTATCCGAGGGGATGCCCTACGTGTAGCCCGGCTCCCGAGGGATAGGGGAACATGTCCAACACATAAAACTTCGGTTTCGTCGAATTTTCGGTTACCCGATACGTCTGATTCTCCGTCCAGTATTGCTGCCAGCGTTTTTCTATTTCTTCGAAATTATAATCCATTTTTATTCTTTTAAAAAACGCTGCAAAGGTAGTGAATAAAAACTATTTTGCCAATTGTATCGGGACGCTTTATCTCTCACTCCCGGTACATCTTATCGATGGCGTCGGCATATTTTTCCAAAATCACTTTTCGCCTTAATTTGAGGGTGTCGGTCAGTTCCCCTGACTGAATGGTAAACGGTTCGGGAAGCACGGTGATCCGTTTGATTTTTTCGTAGGACGTAAATTGAGCCTGCAAGAGTTCGATTCTTCCGAAAATAAAGTCGTTTATGTGCTTGTTGGCCGTAAGCTGAGGGATGGAATCGTAAGGAATTTCATGTTTGTCGGCATAAGCCTTCAACGCCTCATAATTGGGGATAATCAAGGCGCTGACGAATTTCCGTTCGTTTCCGATGACGGCGACCTGATCGATATACGAATCTTCCATGATGCGCGTTTCGATCATTTGCGGAGCGATATATTTTCCGTTCGATGTCTTGTACATGTCCTTGATACGGTCGGTGAGCACAAGCGTATTGTCCTCGTTCAGATAACCCGCATCCCCCGTTTTGAAATACCCGTCGTCGGTAAAGGCGTTACGGGTTTCTTCGGGTTTATTATAATATCCTTGCATCACGGTTTTCCCTTTCACGAGGATTTCATTGTTTTCGCCGATCTTCACGTCTACCTCAGGCATCACTTTTCCCACCGTGCCGATGCGGAATCCGTCTTGTGGAAAGCAGGTAACCGTAGCGGTGGTTTCCGAAAGCCCGTAACCGTAAATCAAATGCACATCGATACATTGCATGAACTCATTGATGGTATCCGACAGCGGAGCGCCGGCAACGGGAAAAAAGTTGCCCCGGTTAATCCCGACGATATGTTTAATGAGATAAAAGACCGTATATTGATAAAGGAAAAACTTGATTCTGTTGCCTAAGGGAGGCCTTTTTCCTTCATTTTTAAACATCAGGTTATGTTTCCGTCCTGTTTTTACGCAATCATCGAACAGCCATTTAATGATGCCGGTAGAATTGTCGATGCGTTCCCGGATGCCGATGTATACTTTTTCCCAGAAACGAGGAACATTACTCATCAACGTGGGGCGGACTTGTTTTAATGCCGTTTGGATTTTGCTCGGATCTTGGTTGATCGCCACCGGAATGCCTCTGTGCAGGCAATAATAGGTCCAGGTCTTTTCGAATACGTGGGTTAGAGGCAGAAAGCACATCGAGAGATCTTTGTCCGATAAACGGATGAGCCGTTTGTCGTGTATTCTAAAGGCTTGTATATAATTGGTATGGGTGAGCACGACCCCTTTGGGCTCTCCGGTGGTTCCGGAGGTGTAAATGATCGTGGCCGCATCGGACTCTTTCAGTTGTTTTAGCCGGGAATGCACTTGCGCTAACGAATCGGAGTTATCCCCCGTCGTAATGAAGTCGTCGAAATAGATCGACGTGCGGTCTTCCGGATTGAGAACCACGCTGCGGTCGAAGATGATAAGCTTTTGTAATACCGGACTTTCTTTTTGCACTTTGAAAGCATTATTATACTGGAATTGCTCTCCTACAAATAAAATTTGGATTTTGGCATCCTCGGTAATATATTTCACTTGCAAAGGCGAAGCGGTCGCATACATCGGAACCATTACCGCCCTGTTGGCATATCCGCCGAAATCGGTCATCAGGTATTTCTCCATATTTTGAGAGTAAACGCCGATATTATCGTGCGGTTTGATTCCTATTTCAGCCATTGCCTGGGCAGTTTTCATTATTTTAGCGGAGAATGTTTCCCACGACATCGTATGCCACTTCGTTCCGGACGGTTGATATTTCAGTGCCGTTTTATAAGTATATTCTTGCGCTTGCTTATGGATGAGTTCACCTAAATGATAATAGTTCATTTTCTTTATAGTTTATGGAGTCAAAGATAAATCAATTTAGTGAAAAAACGACTGTCGGGCGGGATTTATTGACGTATCAGGATGTCGTTTGAGGTGATGCCTTCGGTAAAACCGCCCTCAGCGGCGCCCCCGGGAAAAGACTTTTTGCGAATTATTCACTTACGGGCCGAAAAACAGGGCGTGTAATTAACGAGACTTAACTCGTTTTTTTACACACGAGTAAAACAATGATTTTATCTTTGTTCCTGTTATGAAAAAGTGTGTCCACTCATTGATATTTATTTGTTGGTTGCTTTTCGCCATGGCGGCAAAAGCGCAGCAATACTATGCGGCGAACATCTATTCGGAGTCCGGAGCATCGGGCAATTCCGTGTACATGATGCCCAACGTGTTTCCGGCCGAATTGATCGACGGCGATACGGTGGCTTGCATGTATCTGCATGATTTTGTTAAATATTCTCCGGTTCATTTCCGTAATAATAAGGAGCAGGTAAAATACACCAAGCTGATGCGCGATGTGAAAAAAACCCTTCCTTATGCCAAAGAGATTGCCGGTATTATTATTGAGACTTATGAGTATATGGAAACGCTTCCCGATGATAAGGCGCGTCAGAAGCATCTTGAGGCAATGGAAAAACACTTATTCGAGGTGTATATGCCTAAAATGAAAAAATTGACCCGTTCTCAAGGACAGTTGCTGATGAAGTTAGTCGATCGGGAAACGCATTCTTCTTCCTATCATATTATCGATGCGTTTATGGGGAGCGCCAAAGCCTGGTCTTACAATTTGTTTGCGAGCCTCTTTGGAAATAGCCTCAAAGAGAGGTACGATCCTTACGGCAATGATCGGATGACGGAGAGGGCCTGTGTATTGGCCGAGCAAGGGGTCATTTGATAAGTGTCCCGTCTACCGGTTAAACAAAATCATATCATTCGGAAAATTCAAAACAGTTTCTTAATTGCTCTTATTCTGGATGAGGGGAAAGGATATATTTTTTTCTTCGTTAAATTAGTCGTACTTTTGCGCTTCTTTTTTGAAGTGATTAATGAGAATAAAATTTTTAAAGGATTTTCAACCCGCACTTTTCGTTTCCCTTAAGACGTATAATAAAGAAAAATTCTTGTCGGATCTGATGTCCGGCTTGATTGTGGGTATTGTGGCTCTTCCTTTAGCCATAGCATTCGGTATTTCTTCGGGAGTGGCTCCCGAAAAAGGGATTGTGACGGCGATTATAGCCGGCTTTCTAATCTCGCTTTTGGGCGGGAGTAACTTCCAGATAGGAGGCCCTACCGGGGCTTTCATCGTCATTGTGTACGGGATCGTCGAGAAGTTCGGCGTTTCCGGGCTTGCCATCGCTACGGTTTTGGCGGGGATCATGTTGTTGGCTATGGGTTTTATGAAACTCGGGACGGTGATTAAGTTCATTCCGTATCCGATTGTCGTCGGATTTACAAGCGGCATCGCCCTGACTATTTTCTCTACTCAAATCAAAGATATCTTCGGGCTAAGCATCGATCGTGTTCCTTCCGATTTTATCAGTAAGTGGCAAGTCTATCTTTCCAATTTTCATACGATTAACGGGTGGGCGGCGGCCATCGGCATTATCAGCGTTGTTCTCATCTTCTTAACCCCCAAGATGACGCGGAGAATTCCGGGATCGTTGGTCGCGATTGTCGTCATGACGGTCGTGGTGTATTTTATGAGAACGCAATGGGGAATCGAGGGGATCGAAACAATCGGTGATCGGTTTAATATTGATAACCATCTTCCCGCGGCTGAGCCTATCGGGTTTAACTTGGAAAGTATCCGCCTTCTTTTTCCTTCGGCTTTTACCATTGCCATGCTGGGGGCGATAGAGTCCTTATTGTCTGCCATGGTCGCCGATGGAGCGACGGGCGACAGGCATAACTCCAATATGGAGTTGGTGGCGCAAGGGGTGGCGAATATCGTCACGCCTTTCTTCGGCGGGATACCCGCTACCGGAGCGATTGCCCGCACCATGACCAATATCAATAACGGGGGTAAAACACCTGTCGCGGGAATCATTCATGCCGTGGTATTATTGCTGATATTGCTGTTCTTGGGCGATCTGACGCGCCATATTCCGATGGCTTGCCTGGCCGGGGTGTTGGTCGTGGTCGCTTATAATATGAGTGAATGGCGGATTTTCGTATCGCTTACCAAACAGTCCTACTCCACATTGGCGATTTTATTGACGACCTTTATCCTGACCGTTGTGTTCGATTTGACCATTGCCATCGAGGTCGGGCTTTTACTGGCCGTGTTTGCTTTCTTGAAGCGCATGTCGGAAAGTACGCAGATCTCTGTGACGACGGGTAAGGTCGACATGTCGAAAGAACTGGAGTCGCATTCCGATCATTATGAAGACGAAGTGCTCACATTGCCCAAAGGGGTGGAAGTGTATGAAATCAACGGGCCGTTTTTCTTCGGAGTGGCGAACAAGTTCGATGAATTGATGCGGGAGATAGCCAATAAACCGAATATCCGCATCATTCGGATGAGGAAAGTTCCTTTTATCGATTCTACCGGATTAAACAATCTGGAAACGTTTTGTAAAAACTCGAGAAAGGAAAAAATTACGGTCATTTTATCGGGTGTGAATGATTATGTGCGTACAAAATTGCATAAATCCGATATTCCGGTCATTATCGGTGAAGAAAATATTTGTTCGAACATTCATTTGGCGGTACAGCGTGCAAATGAATTAACGGAGCAAGCCAAGCAGGATGCCTGAGTTCCGGATGAAGTTGCAGGATTGCCGATTTTTACGTAAGTTCGTGCTCTGAAATAGATAGGAAAAATGAATAAGCGGCCATTGCAACTTACCGACTGGCTCCCTATGACGAAAAAGGAAGTCGAACTCCGCGGATGGGATTATCTGGATGTGATCCTATTCTCGGGAGATGCCTATATCGACCATCCGTCGTTCGGAACGGCGGTCATCGGGCGCTTGTTGGAGCGGTTAGGCCTTCGTGTGGCGATTGTTTCACAGCCCAACTGGCGTGACGATTTGCGTGATTTCAAGAAGCTGGGTACGCCCCGGATGTTTTTTGCCGTCACCGCCGGTGTGATGGATTCGATGATCAATCATTACACCGCCAATAAACGCCGTCGTTCCGATGATGCGTATACGCCCGACGGACGCAGCGATATGCGTCCCGACCGGGCGATGACCGTTTATTGCCGCATTTTAAAGGATCTGTATCCGCAGATTCCCGTACTGATTGGCGGAGTAGAGGCTTCTCTGAGGCGCGTTACCCATTACGATTATTGGGATGACCGGCTTTTTAAAACCATTCTCGCCGATACGCACGCCGACTTGTTGATTTACGGGATGGGCGAACAACCACTTCATCGATTGGTGGAGGAAATGCAGAAGGGTAAATCGATGCGTGAATTGCAGGATATTCCTCAAACCGCTTTTTTGACCGCACCTCAACAAATTCCGGCGAGCATCTTTCAAGAAGATATCCGCCTTTTTTCGCATGAGGAATGCCTGGATGATAAACTGAAGCAAGCGAAAAACTTCCGAATCGTAGAAGAACAATCGAACCGCTTGCATGCGGCGCGGCTTTTGCAGAATGTAGACGATCAGACGTTGGTGGTCAATCCTCCGTTCCCTCCCATGACGGAAACGGAGATCGATTCCTCGTTCGATTTGCCTTATACGCGTTTATCGCATCCGAAGTACAAGGACAAACATATTCCCGCCTACGAGATGATTAAGTTTTCGGTTACCTTGCATCGGGGATGTTTCGGCGGATGCGCGTTTTGTACGATTTCGGCTCATCAGGGCAAGTTTATATCGTCGCGATCGAAAGACTCTATCCTCAAGGAGGTGGAAAAGATTACGGAGATGCCCGACTTTAAGGGCTATATCAGTGATTTGGGAGGCCCCTCGGCCAATATGTACCGCATGGCAGGCAAAGAAACCTCGCTTTGTGAGAAATGTAAGAGGCCTTCGTGTATCTTTCCGAAGATTTGTCCGAACCTGAATACCGATCACGCACCGTTGCTGGATATCTATCGTTCGGTCGACGCTTTGCCGGGAGTAAAGAAATCTTTCATCGGAAGCGGAATCCGATACGATATGTTATTGCATACGAGCAACGATCCGAAGATTGACCAATCGGCCCGGGAGTATATGCACGAGTTGATTGTCCATCATGTGTCGGGAAGATTAAAGGTGGCGCCCGAACATACTTCGGACGAAACGCTGAACGTGATGAGAAAACCTTCGTTTCATCAATTTTATCAATTCAAGCGGATTTTCGATGAAGAAAATAAGCAACACGGACTCAATCAACAACTAATCCCTTATTTTATATCTTCTCATCCCGGTTGTACCGATGAGGATATGGCCGACTTGGCCGCCATCACAAAAAATCTTGATTTCCGGTTGGAGCAAGTGCAGGATTTTACGCCTTCGCCCATGACCTTAGCTACTGAAATCTATTATACCGGCTACCATCCGTACACTCTTAAGCCGATGTACACCGCCAAAACAAAGGAACAGAAAAATGCGCAACGCCAATTTTTCTTTTGGTATGAAAAACGGAATAAAACTTCTATTATACAGAAATTAAAAAGGATACATCGACCGGATCTCATTGCGAAACTTTACCCGAATGGTTAATTAGGGTTAAATTATCCGTTTTGTCTGTCTTTTGTGCAGCGTTTTTTTCGACTTTTCATCTATTAGATAAAAGCAATCATTTATTCAATATAATTATTGGGATCTATGAAGAAAGCGTATGTCGTAATAGGAATTTGTTTGGCCGCATTGTTGGCTTACTTTTCTTCGTGTGATGATAACAGTCAATATTCGTTGGGAGATTTTGTGGTAAGTATCGCAACGGTCGAGCCAACCGGTGCAAATGGGTATCACATCGTTCTGGATAATGGGAAACGGTTGCTTCCCGTTCATTCCGACATCCGTTATATGCCGGGGAGCGAACAGCGGGTAGTGGTGAATTATACGATTTTGTCGGATGCGAAAGACGGATATGATTATTATGTGAAAATAAATGATATTTGGAACATCCTTACCAAGCAAGTGATTGAGTTAAATGAGGAAAATGCCGACAGTATCGGAAATGATCCTATACAAATACATGATATATGGGTCGGAGGTGACTACCTGAATGTCGACTTTTTCTTTAATTACGGCAAAGGCGAGAAACCCCATGCGGTCAATATGGTAAAGAATACCCTCTCTTCCGAAGCCACCTTGAATGGAGTCGACCTGGAGTTCAGGCATAATGCCTATAATAGCGCCAGCTCCAAATTGTACAGAGGCTTTGTCAGTTTCAACTTGAAACCGTTGCAACGGACTGATGTCGATTCGGTTGTTATTTCGGTAAAAGTGAAGGATTGGGCGGAAGAAAAAAATTACGAGGTGGTATACCGGTATAATCAAGCGGCATTGGCGAATATGTCGGATAATGCTTCCATACCGGTCATCACATCGGATGAATACTATTAATAAATTGAAAAAACTTACTTTGAATTAGTTCTATTTCTTATATGACTTTTTGATTTTCCAAGAACCGGATAAACCCTGTGAAGAGTGTATCCGGTTATTTTTTTGTCTACTTCAATGCTTCGATTAGCTTTTCAGCCGCCCTGTCGGGGGAGTTTCCGTTTTCCAATAAGCGGACGAACTTGCTTCCGATGATGGCGCCGGAGGAATACCGGCAAGCGGCGTCGAAAGTCGTTTTGTTGGAAATGCCGAAGCCGGTCAGCCGCGGATGACGTAATCGCATCGCATTCACCCGGCGGAAATAAGCGAGGGTCGCATCGTCGAACGTGTCTTTCACGCCCGTCACCGAAGCCGACGATACCATGTAAATAAACCCTCCGGTATGTTCGTCAATGAGCCGGATGCGTTCTTCCGAGGTTTCGGGAGTAATGAGCATGATGGTATGCAATCCGTATTTCTCTGCGACGGGTTTGTACGATTCGCGATATTCGGCGAAAGGCAAGTCGGGAATAATGAGTCCGTCGATACCGCATTGTGCCGCATCGCGGCAAAAGTTATCGAAGCCATATTGCATGATAGGGTTCAGGTAACCCATTAAAATCAACGGAATATGCACCTTCTTGCGGATTCCGGATAGTTGCCCGAACAAATGTTTCACGCTCATGCCGTTTTTCAACGCCTCTGCGCTCGATTGCTGAATGACCGGCCCGTCGGCCATCGGATCGCTGAAAGGAATGCCGATTTCAAGCATATCGGCGCCGTGTTGTTGTAAGGCCCGGATGATTTCGGTCGTGTCATGAAGGTGTGGGTAGCCGGCTGTAAAGTAAACCGACAGGATTCCGCTATTCTTTTCGTTGAATAATTGATCGATTCTGTTCATTTTCTGATTTCTTGAATAAAGTGTTGTAGTAATTCGATGTCTTTGAGTCCCGGCCGTGTTTCGAAACGGCTGTTGAGGTCGATACCCACGCATGCCGGATGATGGAATTCGCGGATGCGGGATAGATCTGTCGGGGAAATTCCTCCGCTGAGTAAAAAAGGAGTATTGCCTGAATACGAATGAAGGGCTTCCCACTGAAAGGACTGTCCCGATCCGCCATACGCTGCGGTATAGGTATCGAACAGGAAATAGTCGCAACTGTTGTCGTAGCGTTTCACCAGGCCTGCGGGAAAGGAGGCGTCTTCGCGCGAGACGGAAAAAGCTTTTATCACCTTAAAGCCGTCGCCGCGAAGAGAACGGCAATCGTCGGGCGTTTCATCGCCATGAAGTTGAAGGATGTCGATACTGTTTCGCCGGGCTGTTTCGCGCAACGTGGCAGGCTCTTCGTTGACGAAAACGCCTACGCGTTTGGCCTTCGCGGGAAGGTGAGGCACGAACTTGCCGGCATATCGCGGCGAGGAAGGATAAAAAATGAATCCGATCCAGTCCACGTCCAGTTCGTCTATAGCCCGGATGTTTTCCGCATCGCGCATGCCGCATACTTTAATGATTTGTGGTTTCATGCCGGGATGCTTTTCATAAAACGACCCAATGAAGCGCCCGGATCGTCTTCTTTCATAAACCTTTCACCGATAAGGAATCCCTTATAGCCGGCATCGCGTAATTCTTTAACCGTGGCCGGCGAAGAAATGCCGCTTTCGGAAACCCAAACCGCGTCCGAAGGTAACCGCCGGGCCATGTCGAATGATTTACGCACGTCGGTGTGAAACGATCCGAGATTCCGGTTATTGATTCCGATAAGCGTGTTGAGCGGGGTGATATACGCTATTTCACGCTCGTCGTGCAACTCCAACAATACCTCTAATTCGAGATCGCGGGCGACTTCGGTCAGTCTTTTGCATCGGGTGGGAGAGAGCGCCGAGGCAATGAGTAAGACGGCATGGGCGCCCGACAACTTCGCTTCATAGAGTTGATATTCATCTATAATGAAGTCTTTGCGAAGGATGGGAATGGATATCGCCTGTGCCGCTGCGTGGAGATCTTGCCGCGTACCTCCGAAAAACTTCTCGTCGGTGAGCACCGACAGGGCGCTCGCCCCGTTGTCCTGATAACCTTTGGCAATTGTTGCCGCATCGGCTGTTTGCCTTATCCAGCCCTTGCTGGGCGAGCGGCGTTTGAATTCCGAAATAATTCCCGTCGGGGAACTCACCAGGGCCTCTTTCAATGATCTCACTTCAAAGGTCCCTTCTTCTACGGAACGAACGAGGGACGACAGCGGGCGGGCTTTTTTAGCCTGCTCTACCTCCACTTTTTTGTGGGCGATAATATCGTTTAAAATATCTTTCATATAACGAATGGTAGTTTACAGTTTATAGTTTTATAGTTGTTACACGGAGAAATCTTTTTTTGGGGGTCTCCAGTCACCGGTCACCGGTCTCCAGTCATCAGTCACCGGTCTCCAGTCATCAGTCATCAGTCTCCAGTCACCGGTCTAATGTCTAATGTCGGCAGCTATCAGCTAATATGCTAATTTGCTAATATGCTAATTTGCTAATTAATTCATCATTTATCCTTTTCATCTGTCAGACAAATTATCGTTTACAGTTTACGGCCTATTGAGTTCGATAAATTTTTTAAATGTTTTCAAGGCCTTTTTGCCATATAGCGAATCGCGGGCGGTTTCCAGACAATCCTCTATCGATCGGTCGGGAACAATGGTTTGAATGGCGAAAGCCGAATTAGCCAATACCACATTCAGTTGCGCTTCCGTGGCTTCGCATTCAAGCACCTTGTTGAACAACCGCGCCGCCTCTTCGGGCGTATCGCCTCCGTACAATTCCTTCTGTTTGTTTTCGCGAAAACCCAAATCCTCCGGGCGGAAAAGCTGTTCCCCCTTATTCGATACGACCTTAAACCGCCCGGTGAGCGAGATCTCATCATATCCGTCAAGACTGTGAACCACACAATATCTCTTCTTGCTTTCCTGATAGATATAGCTGTACAAGCGCATCATCGAAAGGTCGTATACTCCCAGTAACTGGTATTCGGGCTGTACGGGATTGACTAGCGGGCCCAGTACATTAAAGAAGCTGCGCACGCCGAGGTTGCGGCGCACTCCCGCCACTTCTTTCAAAGCGGGACTGAACAGCGGGGCATGCAAATACGCCATCCCGCACGCTTCGATGCTCTTGCGCAGGGCATCTATATCGGTGGTGAACTTCACCCCTTGCAATTCCATCACGTTGCTTGCCCCGCTGACGGACGTCGAGCCGTAGTTGCCGTGTTTTACCACCGGATACCCCGCGCCCGCTACCACAAAGCAAGACAGCGTGGATATATTGAAGGTGTTCTTCCCGTCGCCTCCTGTGCCGACGATATCGATGGGTCGGTATTCCGAAAGGTCGGTGGGCACGCGCATATCGAGCAGCGCATCGCGGAAGCCCATGATTTCTTCTACCGAAATACGGCGCATCAGGAAGCAGGTGATCAAGGCGGATACCTGCGCTTCGGGAATCGTGCCCTGCACAATTTGGAAAAGAATGTCTTTCGCTTCTTCTCGCGAAAGATAGTGATAGTCGAATAGTTTATAAAGTATTTCTTTCATATAATTATTAGGAGTTTACAGTACAGTTGAAAGTTGTCGGTCATCAGTCTTCAGTCGCCGGTCATCAGCTAATTTGCTAATTTGCTAATTAACTCATAGCTCATAGCTCATCATTAAGAAGTTTCGTATAATGGTTAATCCGTTAGGCGTCAAGACCGATTCGGGATGAAACTGTACGCCGTGAATGTCGAGCGTACGGTGTTTAAAAGCCATAATCGAGCCGGCATCATCGATTGCGGTGATTTCGAGATGGGCGGGAAAGCCGTTGCGGGAAACAATCCATGAGTGATACCGTCCGACCGGTATGATGCGGGGCAGACCCCTGAAAATCGGATCGTCGGCAACGATTTCCGCGGGAATTTGTACGCCGTGAAAGACGTCGGACAGGTTGACGAGTGTCCCTCCGAAGGCCTCGGCGATGGCCTGATGCCCCAGGCAAACGCCCAACATGCTTTTTGCAGGTGCGTAACGCCGTATGAGAGGCAAGAGAAGGCCGGCTTCTTCGGGGATGCCCGGGCCGGGCGACAGAATGATCTTATCATACTGTTCCACACGGTCGAGATCGATGCGGTCGTTCCGGATGACATCGACTTCGGTATATCCTAAGGACTTTATCGCATGAACCAGATTATACGTAAAGGAATCGTAGTTGTCGAGGACGAGAATTTTTTTCATTTCAATCCGTTTTAAACGTGATATAAAGACGCAGCCAGGTCGATGGCTTTTTTCAAGGCGCCGAGCTTGCTGTTTACTTCCTGCAATTCGTATTCTTCCTCACTTTTGGACACGATTCCCGCGCCCGCCTGATACCATAGTTCGTTGTTGCGGCTGACGAAAGTGCGTATCGTAATGGCCTGATTGAGGTCGCCGTTCAATCCGATAAAGCCGATGCATCCGCCGTAGGCTCCGCGATTGTGCTCCTCTATTTCGGAAATCAGTTGCATCGCCCTTACTTTCGGAGCTCCGGATAATGTGCCGGCGGGGAAGGTGTCGAAGAAAGCCCGGATGGGATCGGCTCCCTCGTCGAGCGTGCCGCTCACCCGTGAAACAAGGTGGATGACATGCGAGTAGAACTGCGGTTCTTTATAGAACTCGACCTTCACGCCGTGTGCATGGCGGCTGATATCGTTGCGCGCCAGATCGACCAACATGACATGCTCGGCGTTCTCTTTGGGATCCTTCAGCAGGAAGTCGACCGCCTTCCGGTCTTCGACGGGATTGCCCGTGCGTTTGGTGGTGCCGGCGATGGGGTCGATGCTGATGGCTTTCCCTTTAATCTTACAATGCGTTTCGGGGGAAGAGCCGAAGATACGGTATCCTCCGAAGTCGAAATAAAATAAATACGGCGACGGATTTACGGAGCGCAGCGCCCGGTATACTTTGAAGTCATCGCCCGAAAAATGCTGGACAAACCGGCGGGAAAGAACGATCTGGAACACGTCGCCACGCAGGCAATGTTGTCTGCCCAGTCGTACGTATTCTTTGAATTGATTGTCGGTGATGGTGCTGTATTCGTCGCCTTCGGTAAAGAAGTTGAACGAAGCGAAGTTCCGCAGGTTCACGAGCGATTCGACTTCGTGCAAACGGCTCTCTTCGCCTTCTCGCAGCAATTCGATGAGGGTGATGCGATCGGTGAAATGGTCGAAAACGATCAGGTATTTATACAAGATATATAGCATGTCGGGCGCATCGTTGCGGTCGTTGCGGCTTTCCTTTACGGCGATATTCTCGGTATATCGCACACAGTTGAAGGTGGTATACCCGAAAAGGCCGCAAGCCTCTTTTTCATCCCCTTCCACATCGAAATGCCCGATAAATCCGGCCAGGGCATCGGTAATGGAATAGCGGTCGCGAAGTTTTTCGTGGAGCAGGCTTCCGTCGGGAAAACGCATCGTGGCGGCGCCCCGGTTTACTTCGACGGAAGCGATGGGATTGAGCGCCACATACGACGTGCTGTTGTCTCGGGCATGAAAATCGGAACTTTCGAGCAGCGCCGATTCGGGAAAAGCGTCCCGCACTTTCAGATAAATGCTGACCGGCGTATGCAGGTCGCCGAGTAACCGGCGGGTGTGCGTGTGTAACTTGAATTTCATATCGATTGTTTTTGCTGATGAGTTGTTTGCGAATAGTTGATATAGGTCTCCATGTCCTTGTCGCCCCGTCCGGAAACGGTGAGAACAATGATATCGGAAGGCGCGAAGGTGTTTTTGTTGAGCGCTGCAAGGGCGTGCGCCGATTCGAGCGCGGGAATGATGCCTTCCTTACGGGTGAGCTCGAAAGCGGCTTCGAGCGCTTCGTCGTCGGTGATCGCGATGACGTCGGCCCTGTGTTGCGACGCCAGATACGCATGGATGGGCCCCACGCCGGGATAATCGAGCCCTGCCGAAATGGAGTAGGGTTCGGTGATCTGCCCGTCATCGGTTTGCATCAACAGCGTACGGCATCCGTGTAATATGCCGGGCTTGCCGAGGCGGATGGTAGCGGCCGAGTATCCCGTATCGATGCCCTTCCCCGCGGCTTCGGCCAGGATAATCTTTACGCGCGCGTCGTCGAGATATTCGTATACCGTTCCGGCTGCGTTGCTTCCGCCACCCACACAGGCGATGAGATAATCGGGATAGTCGCGTGCCTCCTTGCCGGCGAGTTGTTGGCGGATTTCTTTGCTGATGACCGATTGCAGGCGCGCGACCATGTCGGGGTAGGGATGTGGGCCGATGGTCGATCCGATGATGTAGTAGGTGTCATCGGGATGGCTGCACCAGTCTCGGATGGCTTCGTTGGTGGCGTCTTTCAGCGTTTGGTTGCCGGAGGTGACGGGAATGACTTCGGCTCCCAGCATTTCCATCTTTTTTACATTAGGCTGTTGGCGTTGCACATCGGTCTGTCCCATGTACACGGTGCAAGGCATCTGCATGAGGGCGCACACAGTGGCGGTGGCCACGCCGTGCTGCCCGGCGCCCGTCTCGGCGATGATACGGTGTTTATTCATCCTTCGGGCGATAAGGATCTGCCCGAGAGTATTATTGATTTTATGCGCCCCGGTGTGGTTCAAGTCTTCACGCTTCAGATACACGGTGCAACGGTGTTTCGCGGAGAGATACTTCGACAAATAGAGGGGCGAAGGGCGTCCCGCATAGTCACGCAACAAAGCATAAAACTCGTTGCGGAAACTCTCGCTCTCGATAATCGGCAGATACGACTCCTGTAAGTCCGTCACGCACCGGTGAAGGATTTCGGGCACGAAGGCGCCGCCGAACTCGCCATAGTAGCCTCTTTGATTGACTGTAAAATTTTGCATATATAGAATGGTTTTAATGATTGCTGAAAACGAAAAAAGCCCGCCGCAGGTGCGACAGGCTTTCTTATATACCGATGTGTACTTTCCGTTAAGACATGACTGCTTTCCTTACGACCGTTATGAGTTGTAAGTAGCGCCACCAATATCCGTTAGAAAGTAAATGCATATTTTCTCTTTTATTTTGATCACAAAGAAAGTCGATTTAAATCAAAAAAACAACTATTCCCTTGTTTTTAACATTCTCGAAAGTGTTTTTTACCTCCCTTCCGGCATTTCCTCCCTCCCTTTTATCATTTCGGAGCTACCGGTAAGTATTTTTGATGTACAGTTTATCGTTTTTTACTTTCTTTTTGTCATTTTAGAGGTACCGGCTATCATTTTTGAAGTACCCTCTATCGTTTTTATCCTCCGTTGAACCATTTTCATCGTCCTTTGGAACATTTTTGAGCGGTTTTCCATCCTCTTTTATTTTCCCGGAGTCGTATCGGAAAGCCGTGCCGGTATTGTTACCGTGGCGGAAGATATTTTTATCACGGATAAGCGCTTAACGATATTCTCTTTCCATCCAAGCGATGCCCCGGTAACTACATTGTCTGTTTTCTCTTCATCTTATGTAGCCGGCGCAACTCTTTGGTGGCGTCGGGCAATATCTCGCGGTAATAGGAATCATAAAGTTCGGATTGCGAGAGCAAACCGTCCACATAGGTTTCATATTTCCGGTAGATTCTGCTGAGCCTGGTTATCTCATTGTCGATACGGCGCTTCTCCTCTCTGCCGTGTGTCAACGACCGGAGTTGTTTGAGCCGTACCATGAGCTGTTTATGTTTTTTTCTGTCTATTCCCCGCACGTTGTATTGAATTATGAAGTATGAGTTATGAAGTATGAATGATAGGTCATAGGTCACCGGTCTCCAGTTTAAAAATGTCAAATGTTTAAGTCGAATAGTGAGTAGTAATTCATCTTTCAGCCTTCATCATTCATACCTTTTTCTCGTTCCCGCAGGCAGAACAAACCGCCTGCAGGATGTGTGTTTTACCAAGGGTGTCGTTCGGAGCTGCCCCCGGATCTTTTTATTTTACGAACACCACGTCGCCGTTCTTGGTACCGTCGCTGAAAGCGATGTAGAACGTGCCGGCCGTTTTCGTTTCCGAAACCTTTACAGAGGTCAGGTCGATAGGCTTGGCATCTTTCGTTTTCGAATCCACCACATACAACTTGCCGCCCGTCTTGTCGCCTGCGCTCAGGCCGCCCGTCCACAACAAGTAATATTGCTGCTTCTTGTCACCCGACAATTGGGTTACCGCGAGTCCGCTCTGAAGAAGAGTGATGCCGTACTGATCGGCTTCGTCGAATTTCGCAGAAGAGATGTCCCAAACGAAGGTGCCGACTGTCGGAACGCCGACCTTCACTTTTATCTCCGCCCTTTGCCCTTTGGCATCGGTCACGGCGATGGTCGTTTCCCCGCCGTCCTTTATCCCCGTCAGGGTTATTTCGTCATTCTTTACTTCGATGGTTATCACACCGTTGACGGCAGGTACGGCTTTATACTCGGGGTTACCGGTTTTGACCATTACCACTTTCGATTCCCCCGGTTTCAATACCACTTCGGTGGTCGTGTCGAGCGTAAGTTTCGCCGCCGGTTCGTCGTTATCGTCTTTGCACGAGGCAAACCCGAGGATGAGGGTTGCCATGAATAAAATGTTGAGTATTTTTTTCATTTCGTTTTTGTTTTATTGTCGAAGGTCTAAAGTCTAATGTCTAATGTCGCCGGTCGTTAGACCTTTGACTTCTGACTTCTAACTCCTGATGTCTTCGACTTCATTCGTAATTTGTAATTTGTAATTCGTAATTCGTAATTTGTAATTTGTAAATTTCTTATATGTTGCCGGTCTCCAGTACCCGGTCTTTAGACCTTCGACTTTTGACTTCATTCATAATTCATACTTCATCGTTCATACTTCATCGTTCATGCTTCATAACTCATACTTCATCGTTTAATAATCAGCCGTATTTTCTGCGTGTCGTTTGTCGCTTCCAATTTGATGGCATCGCCGGTTTTACCGGAAAGGTCGAAGCCTTTTACACCGTCGATAGTGATTTCAAACTCTTCGGGTTTGTCGGTTCCGACAACTTTCACCGTGTTGCCTTCCACCGAGATGGCCGGCGCTTGCAACCATGAGTAATCGAATGACGTGGCAATGGTGATGGTTTTGCTGAAGGCCGCATATTGGTCGTTACCGGCCTGCGTAGCGGTGACTTTCACTTCTCCCGCACCTGTGACGGTCAGTTTGTTGCCGCTCAGGGTCGCCACATCCGTCTTGCCCTCTTCGATCGTATACGTAACATCCAACCCTTGGTCGGTTTTGGCGGGCAGTTCGATTACATCCTCCACATCGGCCAACCGGTCGGCTAAATCTTTGACGGTTTGCGCTTCTTTATCGGAATAACCCTCAATCTTCGCAAACTCCTTCCATATATTCGCTTTGCGATAGGCTTCTTCACTGCCTTTGGGCACATAGAGCGTCGCCTTATCCTTAATGTCTTCCGAAAAATTTTCGTAAAATTCTCCTTTCAAAGTTGCCGGCGTGCTGTTGCCTAAATACAACGAAATAATATTGGGCGAATCAAAAAAAGTATAGGACGGAATGGTAGCGAGGGTGGCCGGGAGCTTAATGGTTTTTACCTGACTGCTACTAAAAAAAGAAAGATTCGAATTAACGATTTCTTTGAGGCTTATCTTACTTATGTCGACGGTTTCGCCCTGAAAACCGTAGAATACGCCGCCACCCACACTTTCTACCGTAGCCGGCAGCGTCACTTCTTTGATGTTAGAGCCGGAAAAGGCGCCCTCGCCAATGCTTTTCAGGTTCTCACCGTAAACGATTTCGTTGACCGTAGCGCGCCAGAAAAAGAAATCCGGAAGATTTTCCCTGCCCGAAAGATCCACCTTGTTTACGGTAGCTTCGTTTAATCCGCCTTGGTATGCATTTCCGCCGGATTCGGGATTGATGAACTCGGTTGTATTTTGTTGCAGTTTAAAGGTATTGATGGTGGTGCCGGCAAATGCCCTTGCGCCCACGGAAACAATAGTAGCCGGAATCTCCACCACATCGAATTTGAGGCCGGTGTCTTCAAACACGCTGTTCCCTATTTTGGTAAGGTGTGCAGGTAAGGTGTATTCAACCCCTTCCAATCCTTTACTACCTGCAAACAGGGAATTTTCCAAAACCGTTACGGTCGAAGGCAGCGTAAACGATTTCAAGCCGCTCCAACTGAAAGCGCTTTCTCCGATTGCAGTAACGCCTTCCGGAATGTCGATATGTTGGAGGGTTGAACTCTGAAAGGCCCTCTTCCCGATGGTTTTCAACCGGCTGCCTGCTTCAAACGTCAACGATTCCAACTTTTCGGTATCCTCAAAAGCGGATTGGCCGATCGTTTCCACGGTTTTGGGGATTTCCAGTTCGGCAAAGCCTGTTCCATTAAAGGCGCCCCGTCCGATGGTTTTCAGGTTTGCGGGCCATACGATTTCTTCCAAAGCAGATGAATTTTGAAAAAGAAATCCCGGAAGTTCTGTAATTCCATCGTGTAAAGTTACGGAGGCCAGATTTTTTGCATTTCCAAAAGCCCCTTCTTCTAATGTAGTTACGGTAGCGGGAATGGTAAGGGTTTCGAAAGCCGAACCGGAAAAGGCATAGCCACCAATTGTCGTAATATTGGAAGGGAATTCGATGGCTGTAATACCGGTTCCCTCGAATATGCTCCCAAGGGTTGTAATGGATGAGTGTGTAGGCAGTTTCAGCGTCGTCAATTTAACCAATCCTTTCAAACCTCTGTTGGGCACCTTGCCGGCAGGATGAGTAGTTTCAATCCATTCTCCTACTTCAACAAACTCTGCAATTTCAGTTACTCCCGACAAGTCGAGCGAAACCAGATTGGTAAAGGCCTGGATAACCTGAAAATCGCTGTAATCCAATTTACCGGTTACTTTCAGATCGGTAGCTGCTGAAATTTGGTCTGTTACCAAATCTTTCAAACCTCCCGGGTTGGGGACATTCACCGTTTGTTGCTGCCCATATGCGGCAAGCATGCCGGAGAGCAACAGGATGACTAACATACTTTTTTTCATACGAAATACTTTTTTATTTAACTTTGCCGCCTCCTTATTTATTTGTGAACCCTTAGGAGCGTTGGCAGCGTATGACGCTTCTTTGGGTTTTATTGCTTTTCGCTTATTTATTTTATGAACGTAATCATTACGCCTCTACACAGACACAAAAAAAACGTGTAAACCAATATTAAATGGTTTACACGTTTTTTATTTTCAGGGTGACAAAAGAACGTCATTCAGTACGTGGCGCGATGTATTCTTTTGTCATTCCACGCTTGACGCGAAATCCCCTTAAAAGTTTTCGTAATGTCCCCGGAGCGAATAGACAAATAGTTTCCCGTCCCGGACTAAATAAATGTAACGATGCTCCGAGGTTATCCTTCTCGACCATTTCGGAGCAAGACTGTATTTAAGCGCTTCGGGTTTGCCGATTCCTTCAAAAGGATTTTCGAGGATCGCTTTTGTGAGTTCGGCTATTTTTTTGAGAATGGCTTTATTGCCGTTTTTAATCCAGTAGGCAAGATCTTCATCCGCTTGCGGAAGATAGATTATTTCCATAAACTGTCCAGTTCTTCAACCGTTACGGTTCTGCCTTTGCCGTTTTTTAAATCTTCATCGCCTTGTTGTATCTTTTTTACAAATGCCTCGTTATAAGGCTCGTTGTTCTTCGTAAGATCATATCTGATCTTTAATGCTTTCATAAAAGCCTTGATGGCTTCTATTTGCGAAGCATCGTCGGGATAAGCCGTAATCTTAACTGTCTTCATTTTTGTCGTTTTTTTATTGAACTTGAACAAAGTTAATGCGATTTTTCAACATTCACAAAAATCACGAATATCTTTTTCTATAAATGTGTAAACCAATATGTCAAAGATCGTTTCCCCTGCAAAGCCGGAAGTTATTTCAAGACTTGCGAGCAATGCCTTGTTTATTTTGTATCATCAGTGGCGTCCCACTATTGTTGTCCGGATCATCCGTATCAGGATGTTCGCTTTTCAGAGGCTTATAAGCGGATTCCTGCTTTAAAACACCCGCCGTATGGCGGTTCTTACATTCTGTTTTATCGTTATATTTTTATAGAGGATATTCCCGTCGGATTGGCGCATATAGGGATATTTCAGTTGCCGTGTTTCGATAAAACCGCGCAGGACAATATGGTAATTTCCTCCCACGCCGGCATGGAGCGCTGAGGAAAGCAGCACCCCGCCGGATTCGTCCAATACATCGAACGGCAGCCTGTTGCGGTTGTTGACCAGCCCCGCGGTATCCACGGCGAAGTAACCGGTATATCCGGGAAAAGAAGCGGAAACGTCGGGCGCGGCGGTTGCATAGCCGCCATCCCGCTTTTTAAAGCGCAACGTAATCTTTCCGGCATCCGGACTGAGATGCACGAAGCGGAAATTGACCTTTTCCCGGTTTTCCGATTCCAGTCGCTCGTCCGCCGTCACGACGGTATAGTCCGTGATGTTGTCGTCGCGCAGGCTGTCGGCCAGGTAAAAGAGCGTATTGCTTTGCGGCGGTAGTTCCCTCTCCGCCGTTTTTGAAATGAAGGGCAAGGGGTCGCAATAGAAAATGAAACGGTTTTTTCCCGCAGCAAGGCGGAGGTAATAAGCCACCTTTTCCTCCATGTGCGGGACGCTTCCCGCGCCGGAAGGGGCTTGTCCGCTTCCTTCTCCCGATTTGGAATAAATAAACGTTGGAAACATGGAGGCGCTGTCCTTGTCCTGCGTATTGATCAGTATAGGGAAACGCAACTCGTATGCGCCGGCGCCGGCATCGGCGGCTTGTGCGGCGAGCATTTCGGTAGCGTCGTAAAAATTCACATTGGCCGCCTGCGGACTGATAATGTCCGCTTCCGGCTCGCAGGCCGCCAGGAGCAATAACAGGAACAAGCCTGCCGGAAATAGATCATTCGTTTTCATATTTAAAATCAGTTTGATGCGGATTCTGCAATTTGCGTTTTCACAAACTGCTTTCCGGGTTTGTAATACAGATAGATATTCCCTTCTTCGTCGTAATTCAGGGCATGGAAATCATACCGTTCATTAGAGGACTCGTATCCTGACGTATCCACCGAAGGAGCATACCGTATCAAACGTTCGGCTTCAAAATCCAACAACGTATTCAGCGAGATGAAAATCTTCTTTCCCGGTAGAGTAAGCAGGCTTATACTGTTGCCGCTGTTTGAATCCCTCATCCAGGAAGGAAGCGTTACTTCGCCGAAGAAACCGATGGGTTTGGCGTCTTGCGTGGCGGAACGGTATTCTTCGAGCGAATTACCTTTGAAAAGGTCGTACTGTTTAATGGTTTTGGCGTTGAAGGCGGCGGTGTAAAACAAACCTTCCTCCAGATTGATAACGGCATTTTTGGCGTCGTCCGACTGTTTGCCCGGTAACGGATTGACTCCTCCGGTAAATAAATCGGTGTTGTGCAGATAAGTCAGGATGTTTTGTGTTGAGTTAAAGTATGCCCGCCCGACGGTTACAACGGCTTGAGCGGCATTTTCACTTCCGATGCCTATCAACACATTCCCTTTGCTGTCGGCTTGCACTTCGTTGACCGTGAAACGCAACTCGCCCAGTACGTCGCCGTTTTGAAACGCGCCGGAAGGCCGCACGCCGGCATTGGGCTTCAAGTTGAGCAGCGCGACGGTTTTATCCGGAATATGATAACGGATAAAATAGCTGCGGTAATTGGTTCCCGTACGGGCGCGCACCGAGAAGTACAGGTTTTCCTCCTGCGGGTCGACCGCGCCGGCATAGAGCGTATGCACCTGGAACTTTTCGGACCCTAGGGCAAGGCGTATACTTTCCATATCGGTTACGGTTTCCACGCCGCCGGCGCTAATATTGTTAAAGGCTTGCGTTTCCGTGTCGAAATAATACATGCTCCCTTTGCCGTTGTTCAGGTGGAGCAGTACGGGTTCGGAAGCCGGGCTGTGTATTTCCGTCAACTTCAACCTTTGAGCCAGATACGGCTTCAACGATGCCGACGCGGCGGTGATTTCGATGGACGGGCAAATGATTTCCTTTTCGCCCGACTTCAACGTTACCGGCCGGTTTTTGCCCAACCCCATTTCCTCCACGATAAGGATGCCTATCCTGTCGAGGGTATCCTCCCCGAAAGATTGGTTGTACACATATTTTTCGTTCTTCACGATTTCGGCAACCGTTTCGCCCACCGTGACGGTTAACGGGTTTTGCGGTTGTTGAAACTTGCCGTACATAAACAGCGTATCGCCTGTTCCGTAGCTTGCATCGTACGCGCGGCCGGCGCTTAAGTCCAATTGCGGCAAGTCGGCGAGGGTTTGGAAATACGTTTCGGTTTCGTCGCAGGAAGAAAGAATGAGCCAATTAGCCAATGCGAAAATGAGCCAATAAGTCAATGTGCTAATTGGTTGATGTACTGATGCGCTGATGGAATGTACCCGGTCATCAGGACTGTATTGTTGTAAGTTTGATTTTGTCATATTCTTATATATCATCATAAAATCTTTTTTTAGTACCTTTGAATCGTTGAGTGATTAAATTGATTCGTATGGATAAAATTATATTGGATGTCAAGCCTGGCATGACGGATAAATGGAATCGCGCTTTCCACCGGATGAAACAAGCGGATTTCACCGGCTATAAATTTGACCGTGATGAAGCTAATGAACGATAAAGTATTCGTTCTGCAATATGTACTTTTTAAAGTGAACTCAATTATATTCATTATGAAACGTATTATTTTGGAAATAAGCGACGCTAACGCGCGCCGTTGGGAGGCCTTGCCTCAGGAAGACAGGGACGAAATTACCCGGTGGTTCGAGCGGTTCATCCCGGAGTCGCCGGAGGCCGAAAAAGCTGCGATGCAAACGGTAAATGAACCTCCGGCTAATTACGGAGATACTGTCCTCAAAAAACAGAAAGAACAAGATAGGCGTCAGCAAAAAAAAGACTTTATTGCCTACCTTGACCAGCTCAGGGAGGATATGGTAAAAAAAGGATTGACACAGGAAATTCTGGACGAAATTCTCAGCGATGAAGAATAAAGTTTTTGTCTTCGATACAAACGTGTTTGCCAGCGCAACGCTTATCAAGTATTCTGTGAATGCGAGCGCTATCAACCATGCTATTGAAAGAGGACAAATAGCCTTGTTGCCGCAAACATTGATTGAATTTGTTTTCGTTATCTTTCGGAAGAAGTTCGACCGGTACTTTGAAGGATACCGCCAACGACTCGAATTGATTGAAACTATCCGAAAAAATATCGTGTTCGTTACTCCTGTCGAACAAATCGTTGCCTGTCGCGATCCGAAAGATAATATGCTGCTTGAATTGGCAGTAGCGGCAAAAGCTTTGTGTATTGTTACCGGCGACCATGATTTGCAGATACTCGATCCTTTCGGAAATATCCGTATCGTTTCTCCCACTGAATTTATCGAACTGTTTTGAATCATATCAATCTATTTTCAATCTACCATCAATCTTAATCAATCCCATCAATCTCCTATCCAATCCCATCAAAACGAGTAATTGATACTCAGCGAAAAGAAACGCCCCGGTTTGTAACTGTTGGTGATAATATCGTTTGAATAACGGTTGTTCTCGTCCTTCTCGAATTTTTCATATTTATACGTGAAATTGCTATCCTCTGCGATCTCCACCGGAGCATTCAACAGATTCTGTACGGTAAATTTTAATTGCCAACCGGTTGCCAGGCGTTGGGAAAAGGAGAAATCCAACTGCCGGCTCGGCAACTCTATCTGGCTGCCTAAATAACCGGCTTCATCATAGTTTCCCCCTTCCGAATCGCTGCCTGTCCGGCCGGTGGATGCCGCGTATATGCGCTCGCCCACGGCATTGTAGATAAAGGCGACTTTGGTTCCGCTGCCCGGATTATCGTAATATATACCTGCGTTAAAGATATGAGGAGCCTGTCCCTGCAACGCCCGCTTGATGTAACGGAACTCATTTTCCCCGGTTTCATTATTGTAATATCTTCCGTTGGGCGTTTCCACCTCGCTATGCAGATAGCTGTAGTTGGCGATAACCGACAAGTTGCGGAAGAACATGCCGGAGATAAAATCGAGATCTTTTCGCAGTTCCGCTTCCAATCCTTTTATTTGGGCTTTTTTGGCGTTGGAGAACGAGATGACGGGGATTACTTTTGAATTCCCCAAGTCTTTATCAATCGTTCTTTCGATAGGATTTATGATCTCTTTATAAAACGCCCCGACAGACAGCAAGTCACTTTTCTTCTCCCCGTAAGGATACCACTCGAGGCGCGCGTCGTAGTTGGAAGCGTTGGATGCTGTGAGGTCTGAATTACCGGTAATGGTCTGGTTGTTGAGATAATCCATTTCGCGGAAAGAGGCCGATTCGCGGAATTCGGTACGGTTGACGGTTTCGCCGTAAGCGGCCCGGAGCACCCATTTGGCGGTGGGTTTGAAACTGATGTTGACGGAAGGCAGCCAGTCGGCGGTTTTATTGTCCACATACACCGGCACGTTCACATAGCCGCTGCTGCTGCCGCTTATGGCCGAAGCGATGCGCTGGCGGTCGTATTCCAAGCGCACGCCGCCCGAAATATCCAGAATATCGCCGAAAGGTTGCATGTCGAGCATGACGTATCCCGAATTCAACTGTTCATAAGCCTTATAGGAATCGCTTCCGGAGGTACGGTCGAATACTTTCAACGCGGAACCGTCGTCACGCAGATAGGTATCGCTCCACACGCTTCCCAAATCCTGCTCGCGGTAGTAGACCAGATTGTAGTTCATATAATTGCCGCTTCCACCGATAATCCATGCATTGTCGTCGCCCATTGCATGCGAACCGTTTTCGTTCAAGTCCCCTTCGTTGAGTGTATACACGCGGCGGAACAGTACCCGGCGTTTCAATTGGTGATAGGTACCCAGTTTTATGCGCAGCCATTTGAGGGGCTGTGCTTTATAGTCCATCGAAAGATTTCCGGCCTGCTCGGTATTGCGTGTCCAGGAGCGGGATATTTTTCCCAGTTCCAGATTGTTTCCTCCGGAAGCATAGTGCTCCGCCCGCTTGATGGCCGTCCAGTTGTAATCCGTAAAAATCACCGGATACGTCCCGCCGGATACGTCGATATTGTCGAAGCGCATGATCCGTTGGTCGGGTATTTCCTGACGGGTGAAAATATAACCGCCGTTCCAGTCGAGCGACTGTTTTCCGCCGGCAAAGCTGTGGCTTCCGCTCAGGTTGCTGCTATAAAGGAACCGCTGGGTATAGGAAAAGATCGTATTTTTTTCTTGTTTGCGGATGGATGAATCATATACCCACTCGCCGTCGGAGCCGGGCTGGTTTACGAAAGGCCCGGCGCTCAGGCGCGTAGTCACCTGGTCTTGTCCCTGCTGCAACAGAAAGTTGTTGAACCGGATGCGGTGGTTGTCGTTCAGGCGCAGGGTAAAATTTTGTAACAAACTCATTTGGGCGTTGTCTTCATTAATGTTGTCATTGTACATTTTATTCAACGCCTGTACGTTTTGGGCGGAGATGGTAAATCCCTGCCGCCTTTCGGTCGTCCAATGTTTGCTTTCTTTTTTGTAGCTGAAAGAGGAGAGCATGGAAAGCGTTTTGCCGAAGACATTCCAGGCATCGTAGTAATTGGCCGTCATCTGTATATCCGGCAGCGCTTTTATTTTGCCGTATTGGAGAATATTGCCGAAAGACTCGGCATACGTTTTCTGGCTGATGTTGGCTTTGGTAAAGTCGCCGTAGCCCGGCACCGTTTTGGGCAGGGCGCGCGTGCCGTCGTCGAAACCCAGAAAATCGTATTTACCGCCTTTATAAGTGAGGAAATTATGATTGAATGTCGTCGACTCCCTCACGCCTAACTGTATATCCAAATCGAAATGCTTCACGGCCGTGGCGTCTTTGGTATACACTTTTACGACTCCCCCGGTCATATCGCCCAACAGGTCGGGCGAGGGGGATTTATAGACTAGTATCTTGTCGATAATCCGTGTCGGTAATAAGTTGAGGGCGAAGGCGCGCGAGTAGATTTCGGTACTCGGAGCGACATTATCATTCAGATAGGTCAGGTTGTAACGTTCGTTCATTCCCCGCACCACCACGAACTTGTTGTCGCGTATGCTTACACCCGCCACTTTAGCCACGGCATCGGCCGCGTTGCGATCGGCGCTTTTGCTGATTTGCTCCGACGAAATGCCGGATGCCACCACTTGCAATTCCTTGATTTCCTGCACCACTTGTTGTACGGTGGCATGGGGAACCGAGCCGCGCTCGCGGCGTACGCCGCTGACTATCACTTCCTGGAGCATCTTGCTATCGGGTGAGAGCACAACGTTGTAGGTCTCGGTTTGTGAAGCGCGCACCCGCACATCGACCTTTTCATTCGTATATCCCAGATAAGTAACCTCCAAGGTATGACGTCCCTCCGGTACACCGGTCAAGCGATAGTATCCGTCCATATCGGTGATCGTGCCGAATTGAGTGCCTTGTATCTTTACGGTGGCTCCGATGAGCGGTTCCGAAGTCTCGGCTTCTACGATACGTCCCTTCAGACTCCCTTTTTCGGAAGTATCGGTTTGCTGCGGGCGTTGTACCAGGTAATAATTGCCGTCTGCTTTTTTTCGATAGATGAAAGGCGTATTCTTCAGCGAACGATCCAGCCATTCTTCCGTATTTTGTGTCGCAGCACTATAGGCCGCTACCCGCACGTCTTCCACGCGACTAATGTCGTACGCTATTTGTTTTTTGGACAATTTGCTGATGTCGTCTATCCGTTGCATCAATGTCTGTGCAGGAAAAGAGTACTCGTTTTGCGCCTGCACCTGATATACGGATAGAATTGCTATCAGTGTGAATAATGTAAAAAGAATTGTTTTTACTAAATTGCTTCTTGGGTTCATCTGTTTTTTTATCAATCTATTATCAATCTACCTTCAATCTGTCATCAATCTTTTTCAATTTACCTTTAATCTCTCATCCATCTGTTCAAAAATCAACCGGCTGTTTTCGAGCCTGTAGCCGATACCGTACATATCGGCAATTTGCCGGGCGATGAGTTCCACCTCCGTGTTCGGCGGAAATACCGCTTTGAGCCGGATGGTTTCGGGTAATGCTTCGTTTGTTACGATTACCTGTTTGCCGTATCGGCGGAGTATCTTCATAGCTATTTCATCGAGGCCTGCGTCGTCGAATACGAGTTGTCCGCTTCGCCAGCTTGCAGCCAACTCAGTGTCGGTAAGCGATTGCGTCAAGGAGTGGTCGGCCTTGTTAAAGATGACTTTCCGGTCGGAGGTGATTTGGATGTATTTTCCGTCGGCGTCACTGATCCGAACCTTTCCCGTTCGTACGGAAATTATCTGTTCGTTCAATTCGCCGTAAGCTTTTATATTGAAAGACGTTCCTAATACCCGCGTGCTTATATCGTCCGCCGTATGGACGATAAAGGGGTGGTCTGCATCCCGGGCGACATCGAAGAAAGCTTCCCCTTCGTCCAACCATACTTCGCGGGTCTTACCGGCGTATTTGTCTTTATACAGGCTGAGTTTGGTATTTGTATTCAAATGAATGACCGTCCCGTCGGATAGGCGTATCGATTTAATCTCCTGTCCGGTTGCAAAACTGTCCCGAACCAATGCCTCTGCCACCAGATTTGCCGACAATACTGTTCGGCGAATAGAAGGGCTGTTGAAGCCGATAATCAACAGCAATGCTGCAATGGCGGCTACGGTTCCATAAGTCATCCATGGTCGCAGCACCCGGCGGTTTTGCTTTTTATCCTTTAATAGGCGGCGCGCTTCCATAGGAGTCAGTTTTTCCACACCGATGGTTTCGGCCAACCGGTCAAAACCGCTGATTAATTTCTTTTGTAATTCATCATCGGTCAAGGGATGTTGTATTGCATTTGCTTTTAGTCCGGTAACGATTTCTTTTTCCTTTTCGTTCAATTCACCGTTCAGAAAGCGGCCGAGAAAAATCTTCACATAGCGTTCTTTTTCTTTCTCAGTAAGTTGCTTTCTTCTTCGTGATAATCTATTTCTTTTCATCTGCTTTTAAATAAAAATGATGAGCAAACCGCTTTCTATATATATTACGTTTTGCTCCCTCTGATTCTCATTTGTTGAAGATGTCGCTTGAAAGGATTATAGGATGTTAGTAATCAGTAAGATATTGATGAAAAGCAGGACGTGTAACAAAAATGTCTTCAAAATGTAACAATATCTTAATATATACCTGTTGTTTTATTGAAACAATTTGTCCTACATTTGTCGGGTCGTAAAGTTATAAAATAGTGTATATTGCAATTATTCAGAGGTTTATTTTATATTCTTCCTGTTATCGAGGGAGGAAGATGCCGGATGTCGACAAATAATGTAAAATGAAGAAGCTTGTTTTAGATAGCGATTTATTGGATGGAATTTCGGCGAAAGATTCATATGCTTTCAAGGAATTCTATATTCGATATGCGTCATTTTTATTTGATTTTGTGATGAAAAAAGTCAAGTCGGAAACGATTGCGGAGGATATTACCCAGGAGTTTTGGTTGAATGTATGGGAAAAGCCTTCCTTTATTCATTGTAATGGATCGGGCTCCGCTAAATCGTTTATTGTGCAGCAACTTCGTTTCCGCATAGTCGATAATTATCGCCGCACATTGACTTCTCCTGTGTTGTGGGATGATATGGCTAAGGCGGAGGATATGGAATGGTATAGCCATGTGTCGGAAGACTTGGATGTGAAAGAAGCGATCGCTATTGTTCGTGAGGCATTGGCCTCGTTGCCCGAATCCACCCGGCGTACATTTTGGATGAGGTTGAACAATTGCAGTCCCGAAGAAATTGCGCAAACATTGTCCATTACCGTGCCTACGACATACAACAAATTCTCACAATCGTTAGTCATCGTACGCGACCATATCCGGAACAAATATCCCGAATTTGCCGCAAATTTCGTAAGACAATCCAAAAAACCATCTTCTTCTTATCCGCTTCATTCGGCAACATTTATTTGGGCGCTTATGGAATTGTTTAAATAAATGGTGTTTACCGTTTAAACATGCGGTCCATCGTCCGCTTGTCTTCCTTTTCCTTCAGAGCCTGACGTTTATCGTATTGCTTTTTCCCCTTTGCGACGGCGATGTTGAGTTTGGCCAGTCCTTTATCGTTGACGAACAAACGGGTGGGAATAATGGTGAATCCCGTTTCTTTAACCAGTCGCATGAGTTTACGTAATTCCGTACGATTCAGCAATAGTTTCCTATCGCGGCGGGCGCTGTGATTGTTATACGTCCCATAGAAATATTCGGCTATATACATGTTTCTCACCCACAATTCGTCTTTTTCGAACACACAGAACGTATCGACCAAGCTGCCTTTTCCCAACCGGATAGATTTTATTTCTGTGCCGGTCAATACGATGCCGGCCGTAAACGTATCCAGCAATTCATAATCGAATGAAGCTCGCTTGTTTCTTATATTTACAGGAGATTGTTTCATTTTAATGGATTAAATAAATCATGAAGGCATTGATTAATCCCGGTACTGCCACTATTAATAACGTCGCAACGATCGAGAAGTTCATCCTTTTCTCCTCCCTCGTTTTCATAAAAATCTCCGCTCCGTTGTATACGATATAAATGGTATATAGGGCGAAAACCCATAATATGAAGAAATCCGATAGTAGAGGCATGACCATATACAAGGCATACATCACAACGGATGAATATCCTACAAACCGCTGATAAAGATACCGGTTTTTTTCGAGCCCGAATTGCACAGCCATTTCGTTAAGCGTATACGAAACAATGTAGTAGCTGCTGTAAAGGGTGACGATGTTTATAATCGCCATCTTCAAAGCCATCTGTAATCCGGCGCCATGCATCAGCCCTATCCCGCCGATAAACGAAGTGACCGCGATGATGGCAAATAGAGGATGAAGGAAACGGTTGAAAAATTCGTCCCGTGTTTCTTCATCTTTCTCTATATGGTTCCAAGCTTGTTGCGGGGATGTCGTCAATTGAATAATTGTGAGAAAAATATCTCTCCACATTCCTTTTTGATTTTGGAATGCAAAGATACGCATTTCTCAGTAATAAACGAAATTACCGGGGGCATCGCTCTGAACGACATCCCCGGTACGAGTCTTTTGAGACACTCTCTTGGGAGCTTGTATTTTTTATTGTTTTTCTTTTGAAATAACCATCGAATAAGGTTGACTCTTTTTTAATGTGATCTTACCATCGTTACCTTTTTCAAAATATTGGAAAGTCACTTGTAACGTCTTATATTCGGTAGAGGAGCTGCCTGCTAAAAATTCGTCCATGATAGATTTGATTTTTACGGCGCCTGAAGCCCCTTTCTCACTGTCTTTTCCGAAAGCGGATGCTTCCCAACGCGCATCGATAACCAGCTTGTTATCCGAGATATCAGTCTCTTCAGACTTGTAGAATTTCAACTGCCCCTTGTCGCTTTCATCGGTTTGATACGAATAGAAGATGTGATAGTCAAAATATTCACCGGCATTGTAGATGTTGCTATTATAAAGGAAAGGCTGGAAGTCTTTTAACGGTATTTTGGGCGTTTGTACCGGTGCTGCATTATGAGCGATGGATGATTGTTCGATAGGTCCATCGATGTTTGTCACCGTAACATCATAAATGTTATCTTCAGTCACGGTGTTTGTTTTCTCATTCCATGAATAAGTAATAACCACAAATGTCCCGGGAGTTAAATTTTTAATACTCGATGAAGTGATTGCCAATCCATCGATCGTTCGGGCAAAAACGGTTCCTCCTTCTGTCCTTGTTATATAAGACAAGGGCATACCCGAAAACTGTGTATCGGTTTCTCCCAAGCATGATGTCAATATCAGGCTGACGCCTATCATAGCAAATAGTAATAATTTTTTCATTTTGTTCTATATTTAAATTGATAATTAAAATTCAACTCTTAATCCGAGGTTCAGATCGAGCATAATCTTCTGCTCCGAATAAATAGTTTTATAAGGATTATTCGTTTCAAAATAATACGCACCTCCGATTTTCCCGTATAAATTCAAATTTTTATATATCGGATACGATAAGCCGAAGCCCGCATTAATCGATAGCTGAGGATTATCTTGTTTCACCGAAATCGTTTCTTGTTTCGAGGATGAACTGTTTAATTCTTTCACTTCCGAATTGCGGTTTCGTCTGAATTCTCCGTGAATGTCTTTTTCAATCATACCTCCCAAAGAAGCATATATATCCAGTTTATGGATGGAAAGGAAATAATAATTGACGTTTACGGGAATACCCAAATAATGAATATGCAATGTTTCTTTAGTGTCGGAATTGATATTGGTGTTTTTTGTTTTCGAATATAAATAGGTATATACCAATCCCGTTTCGACCGACAAATTATCGAAGACGACTTTTGAAACGGTAATTCCCAACGATACCGGTTGTGCATGCTCCATTTCTGCGATGTTATCGGCTGGGTTGGATGTGAGATCGAGTTGCTTCGGAGGAGAAGAATAATGCTCTTTATCTTTCGGATTAGCCGATGCGCTTCGCAATGTCATGGGGGCGTTCACAGTCCTTTCGGAAGAAAGCATGCCCCCGCCGCCGGTTATTCCAATGCCGGTGTTCCTGTTTTTCGTTTTTGCGCCGGTCTCTAACGCCGCAAGTAACATATCCTTTTTCCCTGCTTGGGCAAACTCTTCGATTAGGCGGTCCTTCTCCGCTTGACTTATTTCCTTTTCTTGTTTTTGGGGAGAGGATTGGTCCTTTTCGGATGTGCGTTCAATTTCAGATGACGATTTTTCAACCGGATTTAATTTCGCAGGAGATTCCCCGGAAGCAAAAATAAGATCGTTCTCTTTCTCCGTGTTTTGTCGAATGCCGGATACCGCCTTCTTTTTATTTTTATGGGCATATTGTGCGGGAACTTTATGTTCTGCTTTTTGCTTTTCGCTTTTCTTATGCTCTTCTGTTTGCGGAATGGTTTTTTGCTGCGTTATGATCGGAGACGGATCTTCTATCGACGTGGGGAAAAACAATAGACTGCCGATAAGTAATGCCAGTACGGCAGCAGCCGAACCGATATACCACCTGCTCCGCAGTCGTTTTAGTTTAGACGCGGCGATAAGCGATTCTTCCAGCCGAACCCAACCGTCTTCGGGGACGCGCGCCTCGAAGTTGTTCAGCTTAGACTGAAATTGTTGTCTTATATTATTGTCTTCGTTCATTGAGCTTGTCGTTTATTACGTTCCAGTAATACGCTGATTTTCTTTTGTAATTGTGTTTTTGCCCGATAGAATTGCGACCGGGATGCCGCTTCATTTATACCCAATAGCTTCGCGATTTCTTTATGAGGCATCTCCTCAAAAATGAATAAATTAAAAATCGTTCTATACCCTGTCGGTAATTCCTGGATCATTTGCATCACCGTTTCTTGAGAAATATTTTCGATATCGAACCGATTGTCCTGATAATCGTCTTCCAAATCGGTTATTTCATATTCGTATTCTTCCATAAATTTATTTCTCCGAGCTTCTTGTCGATAATTCTCGAGTGCCACATTTACAAAAATCCGTCTTAACCAGCCTTGAAAAGAACCTTTACCCGCATAAGAGCTTATATGCGTAAATACCTGAATGAATCCGTCGTGTAATAAATCGCGGGCTGTTTCCTCATTTTTACAATAACGCAAACAAACCGTCATCATTTTTGGAGCATACAATTCGTATAGCGCTCTTTGAGCGTTACGATCTTGTTTCTTACACGCTATTATTAATTGCGATTCATCCATTCTTCTCGCATACATAGATTATGATGGAAAAAAGCTAAAAACGCTGCACGAGGGCGGCTTTTTTTTGCAAATTTATTATTTTTTATGGTTGAAGGCGTCTGTTTTGTTTATAAAACAATCTAAGAAAGAATTAAAATCACTAAATAGCCTCGATTGGAGCCTTCGCTCCGGGAGTATTTCCGTTTTAAACGCAAAGATCGGCGCTTTTTTTATCCGCCAAACGGCAAGGAGGCGTTAGGCGGGAGATGACAGCATCCTGTAAAAGAATAGGATTAAAATCAAGGCGTTTATATTGCAATATCCGCCTTTTTTCTTTATTTTTGTTGTTTCTATAAATATAAAAATTTCTTATATGAAAGATTTCCTGAAAATAATGCTTGCTTCGGCTTTGGGCTTTGTGATTGCAAACATTCTACTCTCCTTTGTGGCAATGCTGTTTTTCTTCGGTACGATGAGTTCTTTCCTTGGCTCCCTTTCTACTCAAGAAAAATTTACTTTGCAAGAAAACAGCATTCTGAACTTGCGCCTTACCGGTCAGGTGACGGAAAGAACTCCGGAAGAAGATCCGTTTAGTTCTATGTTCGAAAATGAGCCCTCTACAATGGGTTTGAACGATATTGTGGGCGCTATCCGGAAAGCCAAAAATAATGACAACATCAAAGGAATTTATTTCGATTCCCGTATGTTTAGCGCTTCCATTGCCACATTAGCTGAAATTCGCCAAGAGCTCGAGCGTTTTAAGGAAAGCGGAAAATTTATTGTCGCCTATGCCGACTCTTATTCCCAAGCGGGCTATTATCTGGCTTCCGTTGCGGATAAGATTGCGATTAACCCTCAGGGAATGCTTGACATACATGGATTGGCCTCGATGCCGATATTCTATAAAGATGCATTGAAAAAGCTCGGTGTCGATGTGCAAATCTTTAAAGTGGGTACCTATAAGTCGGCTGTTGAGCCTTTTATTCAAGATAAAATGAGCGATGCGAACCGAGAGCAGGTGAGTTCCTATCTGCATGATCTTTGGGGCGAACTTCGCGATGATATGGCGGAAGCGCGCGGGCTCTCTTCGCAGGCAATTGATTCGCTTGCCAACAAAGTCCCTGCAATGCACGAGACGGATTTCCTGTTGACCTCCCGTTTGGTCGATACCGTTTTGTATGAAACCGAAATGAAGAATTATCTGCGCTCATTGCTCAGCATTGAAGGGGACGCAAGTATTCCGTACGCATCCGTTCAGGATATGAAATCGGTCAAGACTCAGCAACTAAAGAAAACCGAAAATTCCATCGCCATCCTGTATGCCAATGGAAATATCACGTCCGGTTCCGGAGCGACCAATATTCAGGATAAATTTATCGTCGATCAGATCGAAAAGCTTCGGAAGGATGACGATATAAAGGCGGTTGTTTTCAGGGTCAACTCGGGCGGAGGAAGCGCCTATGCTTCCGAGCAGATATGGAAAGCCATCAGTAGCCTGAAAGAGGAAAAACCGGTAGTGGTTTCGATGGGCGATTACGCGGCTTCGGGAGGTTATTATATTTCTTGCAACGCCGATAAGATTGTCGCTCAGCCGACGACATTAACCGGTTCGATCGGTATTTTCGGAATGGTTCCGAACTTCGAAGGCACTGCGGACAAACTGGGTATTAGTACGGATGTGGTAAAAACCAACACCTACTCCGATTTCGGCGATTTTTCCCGCCCCCTCAATGACGGCGAGAAACAATTATTCCAAAACATGATAGAGCAAGGATACGACCTCTTTGTGACCCGTTGTGCCGAAGGCCGCGGCATATCTAAAGATTCCTTGAAGCTTTATGCCGAAGGCCGCGTTTGGACGGGTAATCAGGCAAAGGAAATCGGATTGGTGGACGAACTCGGCGGTATTGAAAAAGCCATCGAAGTTGCAGCCGAATTGGCCAATCTGGGGAAAAGTTATGTGGTATTTGAATATCCGAAGATGCGTTCGAAGTTCGAGCAGCTATTCGATAAACAAAGGGAAGATTTGGCCGCTAAAACATTGAAGCAGTATTTAGGCCGGAGCTACGATTTATTTACGCTGGTCAAAGATATGCAAGAGCAGGATTTTGTTCAGGCTCGGATTCCGGCTGATTTGAATATTCGATAAGATGTAAACGAATTATAAGTGTAATGGATACTCCGCCCGTCGAAATACGCCGTTCGTTATTGCCGTTTTCATGGTTATATGGGGCCGGTGTTCGCTTTCGGAATTTTCTATTCGACCATCATATCCTAAAACAAGAAAAATTTCCTGTTCCGATTATTTGTGTCGGAAATATCACGGTTGGGGGAACCGGCAAAACTCCTCATATCGAATATTTAATAGAGCTATTGTCCTCGCGATATAAGGTGGCTGTGCTTAGCCGGGGATATAAAAGGAAAACCAAGGGCTTTTTAATGGTCGAAGAGGATTCGAAAGCCGCTGAGGTAGGAGATGAGCCGCTACAAATAAAGAGGAAGTATCCCCGGACGCTCGTGGTGGTGGATAAAAACAGAAGACGCGCCATTAAAAAACTGCTCGATAGCGGGCAGGGCGAACGTCCCGACGTGATCTTATTGGATGACGGCTTTCAGCATCGATACGTGCAACCCTCTTTGTCGATTCTTTTAGTAGATAGCCATCGACCTGTCTATGAAGATCAACTTTTGCCGGCCGGGTCGCTTCGGGAATCCATAAGTGGAAAGAACAGAGCTTCCATGGTCATCGTCACAAAGTGCCCGCCGGATATGCAAGCGATTGATTTCCGTATTTATACTAAAGGGCTTAACTTGTATCCTTATCAGAATTTATATTTTTCCTCTATTCAATATGGCGATCCGGTTTCCGTGTTTCCTGAATTCGAGGAAAGAGGGCAAAAGGCGGATATTCTTCCCGGCACTCACGTGCTTTTAGTGGCCGGTATTGCCGCTCCGGAACCTTTAGTAAATGAGTTAAAGCAAAAAACGGATTCTTTACATACCCGGTTTTTCCCCGATCATCACTCGTTCACAAAAGACGATATCCGCACCATTCGTGACCTGTTTAAGAAAATGGAGGGCGATGATAAAATGATTGTCACGACCGAAAAAGATGCGATGCGTTTTCAATCATTGCCTTTCCTTGAGGAGGACTTGAAAAAACGACTCTATTATGTGCCTATTAAGGTGCGCTTTATAGAACAATCAAAAAAAGAACAATTCAATAAAAAAATCAATCAACATGTTAGAAATTATCAAACAAACCGCTGATTATTTAAGAAAAAAGATTCACGAAATTCCTAATACCGCCATTATTTTAGGTACGGGATTAGGCGAATTAGTGCATGAAATAGAAGATAAAAACGAAATTCCCTACGCCGAGATTCCCAACTTTCCCTTGTCGACCGTTGAAGGGCATAGCGGAAAGCTTATCGTCGGAACGTTAGGCGGTAAAAAGGTGCTGGCCATGCAAGGGCGTTTTCATTATTATGAAGGCTATAATATGCAAGAGGTCACCTTTCCCATCCGCGTGTTTCAAGCATTGGGAATCCAGTATCTTTTTGTGTCGAATGCTGCCGGAGGAATGAATTCCAGTTTCGATATCGGAGATATTATGTTGATAGAAGATCATATCAATATGTTTCCCGAACATCCGCTGCACGGAAAGAACTACAATGAATTGGGAACCCGTTTCCCGGATATGAGCGAAGCCTATGACCGCGAGTTACGTTTGCTGGCAATGAATATCGCAAAAGAAAAAAATATCAAGCTACAACATGGTGTGTATGTAGGCGTTCAAGGCCCCACGTTCGAAACGCCGGCCGAATATAACTTCTTCCGTATCATCGGAGGCGATGCGGTGGGCATGTCTACCGTTCCCGAAGTGATTGTGGCTAATCATGCCAAGATGAAAGTTCTTGCCTTCTCTATTATTACCGATTTAGGGGTAATCGGGAAAATTGTCGAAGTTTCGCACGAAGATGTGCAGGAAGCGGCGAAGATAGCGCAGCCCAAAATGGCCGAGATCATGCGTGCCGTGATTCAAAAAATATGAGATGACTCAAGTTTCGCGAGGGACTTTAAGAAATTACAAATTACAAATTACAAATTACGAATTCCAAATTACAAATAGTTAGGAGTAAGAAGTATGCAGTAAACAGTAACTGTAAGCTGCAAATTTTCAGGCGGAATAACTTGCGAAACTTGAATTATTTATATCGAGATTATTATGAAAGGAAAAGAAATATCTTCTCTGGGAGAGTTCGGGTTGATCGATCATCTCACGAAGCACATACAATTAACGCAACCTACTTCTCGCAAAGGGGTAGGAGATGATGCTGCGGTTATCGATAATGCCCATAAACGCACATTGGTGACAACCGATCTGCTTCTCGAAGGAATCCATTTCGATTTGGTGTATGTGCCGATGAAACATTTGGGATACAAATCGGCTGTGGTGAATTTTTCCGATATTTATGCCATGAATGGAACCCCGCAACAAATAACGGTTTCGTTGGGGATTTCCAATCGTTTTTCGGTGGAAGATATCGAAGAATTTTATGCCGGCCTGCTGTTGGCTTGTGAGACGTATGGCGTGGACATTGTGGGTGGCGATACGTCTTCTTCGTTAACGGGATTTACGGTGAGCATCACCTGCATCGGCATCGCCGACGAAGAGCAGATTGTTTACCGTAGCGGAGCAAAAGACACCGACCTGATCTACGTGTCGGGCGATTTAGGGGCTGCCTATATGGGGTTGCAACTGTTGGAGCGTGAAAAAAGGGTATTTGATAAAAGCAACAGCAAAGAATTTCAGCCCGATTTTGCAGGAAAAGAATATTTGCTGGAAAGGCAGTTGAAGCCCGAGGCCCGTAAAGATATTGTGAAGATGTTGGCCGAGCATGGAATCGTTCCTACTTCGATGATTGATGTTTCCGATGGCCTGTCGTCCGATATATTGCATCTCTGCAAAGAAAGCCATGTCGGTTGCCAATTGTTTGAGGAGCGCCTTCCGATAGATTACCAAACGGCTATGATGGCCGAGACGTTTAATATGAATGTGGCTACGGTGGCTCTGAATGGAGGAGAAGACTATGAACTGTTGTTTACCGTGCCGCTGCATTTGCATGATACGATGGCGGAGTTGTCGGGGATTCATCTTATAGGGCACATGACCAAAGCCGAAAACGGGTCGTATTTTGTGACGCGTGACGGGCAGGCGATGGAGTTGAAAGCACAGGGCTGGAATCATATTCCGGAAGGCTTTCGCGAAGAAGAGCCGTAAATTATTTGAAGAAAAAATGAACATGTTTTTTATCCTGCTGTTATATAGTAGAAAATCACACGAAATAGAAAACGGCTCTACAGTTAAGGAATAAAAAAATAAGCCGCCCAAATTTCACAATCTGAACGGCTCTACAATTAAGGTGTCATTTTAAATGACAGTCGTGCAAAGGTACATAATTCTTTTGTTTTAGGGAAGTGTTTTACCCTGTTTTTTAGAAAAACATTCATCCCTCCGACACACATCTTCCCTCAGAACATTTTATTTAAGAAGTATGTTATATATTTCGTACTATTGGAAAGGCAATCATCCGAATAGTTCGATCGCAAAATTCATTTATGAACACAATAACACAATCAGAAACATGAGCTACAAAATCGGAGATAAGTTTGACGTGATCATTCCGGGTTTTTCCCCGACCGTTGCACGTATCGATAATATTACCGATAAAGAAACCATACGGTACTATCATATTTCGTTTCAGGAAGAGCACTTCTATACCATTTGCCGAACGGTTACCGAAAGGCAATTGGAGGAGATGATCGATACGTATGATCGGAATAAAGATAATTTAGAGCCGTTTATGATGAAAAAAGACGGCGGTCAACCGGGCGACTTGCCGTCTCATGATGAGAATCTGCCGGGAGGAGTAACGAAAATAGGCCTGACTTCAGATGCCCGGGATCCGTTTTAGAAGCCGCGCTGCCTCATCGCCTCGAAGATCAGTATAGCAGCCGATACCGAAACGTTTAGCGAATCGATTTTACCGCGCATGGGTATCTTTATACGGTTGCCGGCATATTGCAACCATGCATCGGTGAGCCCGTCGGCTTCTGTTCCCATAATGATCGCCGAAGGATGGGTGAAATCGATGTTTTGATAAAACTCAGCCGCCGTTAATTCTGCTGCGAAAGTGTGTATGGAATGGGCATCGAGCCACGACATGGCTTCGGAAGAGGTACAAGCCGCCGTTTGTACGGTAAAAAGCCCGCCCACGCTCGAACGGATGACATTGGGATTATACAAGTCGGTTTGCGGGTCGCAAACGATGAGGGCATCGACAGCGGCGGCGTCGCAGGTTCGTAAAATGGCCCCCAGGTTTCCCGGCTTTTCAACGGCTTCCAAAACCACGATAAAAGGGTTGCCGGATAATTGCAGATCAGAAAGGGCATGCGCTTTGGGTTTGGATAACGCGACCAATCCGTCGGAATTTTCTCGGTAAGCAATCTTGGCGAATACCTCGGGAGAGATTTCATAAACGAGTTTATCGGGAATCGAGTCCAGCACCTGCGGATACTTGGTCTTTGCCAACATCTGCCGGCATACATATACCGAATCGATCGCATAGTGGCTTTGTAGAGCCAGCGACAATTCGCGCGCGCCTTCAATCATAAAGAGCTGTTGCCGTTGGCGCTCTTTATTTTTCGAGAGTTTGACAATATTTTTTACGGCTGGGTTTTGCAGGCTGGTAATCATATCGGTAACCGAAACTGTCGGCCTTATTTTTCTTCCGTTTCTTTTTTCAACAAAATACTGTCTATGGCGCTTTTGAAGGTCTTTTTAGGTAAAGCGCCCACCGCTACTTGCGGATTTTCGTTCATTGGAATAAAAATAAATACCGGAATGCTTTGTACCCCGAATAAAGAAGCCAACTCCGGTTCTTTATCCACATCCACTTTGTAAATGTAAATTTCGTTACTGTATTCGGCTGCAAGCTCCTCCAGTATCGGATGGGTGATGCGGCACGGACCGCACCAGGTTGCATAAAAATCTACAATTGCCGGCTTATCTCCTTTATATTTCCACACCTCTTTATTCTCTTCGTAATCGAATATTTTACGGATAAAATCGGTTTTCGTGATTTCTACGGGTTTGGCCGTCTTTTTTACCGAAACCGGCTCTTTGGGCAAGGCGACAAACACCGCGCCGAGAAAGGATGCTAAAAGGACGATTTTTTTCATTGTTTGTATTGTAATCATATAAATATAATGCGAATTAAAAACGGTCGCGATCTTTGTATTTTAACGCGTCCCGGCTGGGCACGCCGAATTCTTTTGCCGATACCTCTTCCAACGCCACTTTCCAAATCTTGACGTTCTTGACGGCCGGGTCGGAATAAGTAAATGTCTTACCGGAGTATTGCTGCATAATGATATTCAGCGCTTTTACCTTCTCGTCAAAATCTTCTTCCGGAACTACGTGCCCGTAAACCAGTACGCTTTCTGCCCGCATACGGTAGCTGCATGCAACCTCTTGGTGTTGCCAAATTAATTTGCTATCGGTACAAAACGTGAGACACACTTCGGGACCCTCAGCCATTAACGCCGCCGCTTTCCCTTCCGGTCCCGAATGCAGGTAGATGATCTCGTCTTTATATCCGAAATTCATCGGCAGTACATAAGGACGGCGGTTTTTGTCGACCAGCCCGACATAACAGAGTGCACACTGCCTGATAATCCGTTCTACCCGTTCTTGTTCTTCTATCGAATAGGTATGCATGTTGCTTGATTATTCATTTATGAGGGCAAAGATAAAGAAAAAATAGCAAAACGCTGCTGCCTGAATAGTTTCGTTGACGTTTGCTTATGGCGACGGCGTTTTCCGTTTTTCGGTCGAAGATAACGGCAAAGGGTTCGATCCGCAAGCGTCTCCGGGCGGCATCGGATTGCGAACCATGCGCGAACGGGTCGACAATTGGTCGGGCGAACTGGCTATCGTGTCGGAAAAAGGGAAAGGAACGAGTGTATCGGTTGTTTTTAGTCCGGCCTTTTCGTCATGGCGGGATTGACCCGTAATCCCCTGAAAAAACGAGGAATGTATAATAAGAGGATTCCGAGTCAAGCGCGGAATGACGAAGGATGACCATTATATCTGATAAAATTTATCCTGCAAGTTCTTGAGAAAGTTTCGAGATACGCATAAATTTTCTTCCTTCTCGAAAGGCGGAATCAGGCGGCAGTTTTTACCCCTGATCGTACACAGATAATTCAGATTGATGATTTGCTGTTGGTTAATTTGAATGAAAGAAGAAGACGCCTTCAGGATATCGCCCGCCTTTGTATTTCTCCTTAAGAGCACTTGTTTTCCGTCGGATAAGGCCGCGTTCCATTGGCGTTGAGCATGGATATACGAGAAAAAACCGATTTGATTGATCCGGATCAATTGATATCCGGTTATATCGGGGACGAGGAAAATCTGGTGTGCGGGCAGCAGTTCGGAGAATTCCCGGTCGAAAGGCTGACTGTTTTTCTGCTTGGCCGTATGTTCAAAGAAGCGGCGGATGATCAAAGAAAATTCTTTTGGGCTATACGGTTTAAGCAAATAGTCAAAAGCGGATTGCCTTAAAGCGTCAAGCCAATATTTCTGGTAAGAAGTATAGAAAATCACCTGCATAGGCCAGGTAATACGATATTGTAAATCTTGCAATAATTCCAACCCGTCGATATCGGGTAGTTCCACGTCAAGGAAAAGCAAATCGGGTTTTTCCTGCAAAATCAGTTTCTTACCATTCTTCGCCGTTTGGGCTTCTCCGACAACCTTCAGGTCGGGAAAATCCGTTAACGATTGCCGCAAGTTCTGAATGCAAACCGGTTCATCATCAATCACCGCTACGGTATACAGGTTGTTTGCCATTTCTTATCAATCTTTTTTATTGAATTTATTTAAACACATAATTATCCGGTATAAAAACGGTTACTTTTGCTCCGCCTAACCCTTTTTCGTCCGAACGGCCGATGTGGAAAAGTATTTTTTCCTTATTTTTAGCATTGAACACGTCGATGCTCTGGTATAACACTTTCAATCCAGTACCGGTACCGGCCGAAGAGGTTTCTTTGCCCGGGAAATAACCGGGGCCGTTATCCTGAATGGTTATCCCGACACCATTTTCCTCTTTTTTTATACGGACGGATAGTTTTTTTTCTCCTTCTTTTTGACGCAAGGCATGCTTCATCGCGTTTTCAACCGGTATCTGAATAATCATGGGAGGAACCGAAACGGCTGTTGTGTCGACATGCGGATCGATTTGCCATTCGAGACGGAAATCGTCCCCGAGGCTTTCCTGTTCCAGTTTGATATAAGCTTCGGCGAACTCCAATTCGCGGAAAAGTGTAACATGAGTCCGGTCGGTCATCTCGAGACTCCTTCGCAATAAAAACACCAATCCCTTCAGATTGGAATGATCCGGATCTTCGGCGGAACTTATTTCCCTGTTAAGGGCATTGAATATGAAATGCGGGGAAATCCGGTTGCGGATGTTCGTTAGCCGGAGTTTGGCCATTTGGTCATGAAAGATCATCCATTGCAAGTCTTTTTGTTTCTTCATGCTGACATATACGATCCCGGCCACCGCCATGATGAGCAGGCAAGCCATCACCCAGATAAAACTCCTCATCCGTAGAGACTCGATATGGGCCGCTTGTCCTTGGATAAACAGTTCTTTTTTCATCAGCGTCGTATCCCGGACATAACGCATATCCATTTCGGCGATACGCATCCTCGTTCGTTCCGAACGGATCGAGTCGTCGGTCGCTTTATTTCTTTGTAAATAAGCATACGCCTGTTCGAAATCACCTGTGCGGGCAAAATAGTCTTGCATGTACCGGTTGCGGATACTCATCAGGTTAGGCTCTATCTGGATAGTGTCGCCGTTGTTTTGCAAATAACGGCGAGCTTGTGCGGGATTATCTTCTTTCAACGCGATACCCGCCCGGATTGTCCCGATATGATACAGAAAGGCCGGTTCGTTCATCCGGGAGAAATATGCCTGCGCCTGATTCAGGTAATCAAGCGCCGAATCAGGCTTGTTCAAATGAAAATAAATCTCTCCCAGATTGATGTTGACCAAGTGGATAGAAAAACCGTACCCTCCAGCAGTAACCAATGTTTTCGCTTTCTCGAACCAAGGCAATGCCTGCCGGTATTCTTCCTTAAAAAAATAATAATTCCCCCGTGTATTACAGAAAAAGAATTTTTCATTCAGTGGGCGTTCCTCATATTGGTTTTCCGCCAATCGGAAATAATGATCGGAAAGGTCGAAATCCCGAAGCTCCATATACAGTTGAGCCAATCCGGTATAGATAGGAAATCCCATTCGGCCGGTTATTCCTAACGAGTCGCTGAGGAATAATGCCTTCCGGTAATATTGCGCGCTATTGGCGAAATCTCCTTTTTTCATATACATGTCGGCGATATTCATACACACATCGGGCGCTTTTTCCCGTTCGGATGTTAATTCGTAATAATTCAAGGCGTGCAAGTAATGATACAATGCCGAATCTTGTTTCCTGCCCATGGCGTAACAATTCCCGATCATATTATGAGAGGATGCCGTAAGGATGTAAATGCGGTCGGAGGGGTTTTGTCGCGCTGTATACGCCTGCACCTGTTGGGCCGTGGTGCGCGCCGAGTCGAGCCGATCCGCTACGAAGCAGGTAAATGCGTAGGTGTTAAGAGCTTCGTGGAACGAGAGGCTGTCGGGGGCTTGCTGCATGGCTTGTTGGAGCAGGTGGCGCGAATAAGGCAGGTTCGCGTATAGCGAATCCATCGCTTCGGAGATAAGTTCATCGACTTTGCCGGCCCTTTCCCCGGCGGGCGGAACAGCTCTTTCTTTGCACGAAAGCACGGCAATGACGATAAAAAAATAAACGCAGCTTCTTGTTTTCATTCTGAAATAGTTGTTTCTAAACACAAAGCGATGTGAAAATTGTTGACCGCAAACTTACAAAAAAAGTCCTATTCGGTGCTCGACTTATTCATTTATTTTGATAAAACGGTTACCGGTTCCGTAATTTTCTAAAAAAAATGCTTCGAGCGGACAGAGCGTATATACAAAGGATTATTTTTTTCCGGAAAGCAACGTGTAAAATAAAAATATACCGCTTAATCACGTTTTATGCAAGATACGCCTACAATAGTGCATGATAAGCCTTTCTGCAAATTTAGCCCCTTGTGTTGTAAGGTGTTTCTCTCTACTTTTGTATTGGTTGAAAAGAAATGTAAAAACAATGCAAACGTTACATAACGCTATCGGTAGAAAAGAGAAACTTTGAATATTATCGGGCAAGAAGCAAACAAAAAAACAATACACCCTTGTATTTGAAACAAATTTAAAATTATTGTATTAATTAAAAATGTATGATTTATGAAAAGGAAATTTTTTTTAGGAGCATTATTGCTCGGAGTATTTATTTTTAGCTCTTGCGTGGATAACGAAGAGTCTCTTTCGGTGGAGCAGTTGCGCAACTCGAAGTCGGAACTGTTGAAGTCGCAAGCCGCGTTGAACGCCGCTGATGCCGAAGCAACCAAGATACTGGCTGCCGCCGAAGCCGCCCTGAAGAACGCTCAGGCCGAAGCCGAAAAAGCCAACGCCCAGAAGACGGCCGCCGAAACCGAGATCCTCAAGTTGCAGGCCAAATTGCAGGAAACTCAAAACGAACGGGCCAAACAGGACCTGGAACTGGCTAAACTGAATGTGGAATTGCAGAAAACGACCAACGAACAGGCCAAGCAGGAGTTGGAAATTAAAAAACAACAACTGGAGAAGGAGAAGACGGCCAACGAAAAGGAAAAAATTGAACTGCAAAATGCGCTGGAACAACAAAAGGTGGTTAAGGCCCAAAGTGAAGCTAGTTTGAAACAAATTGCCAATCAATTATTACTGGCGGAGCAACAGCTACAGGTTGATCTGGCGCGCGCCGAAGCGGATTTATTAGCTGCTCAAAAAAATCTGGCCGATCTGAAAGATAATCTATCCGAAGCAGAAAAGGCAAAGCTGCAGAAGCTGTCTGCAAATTATGTGAACAAGGTAAGGGATTTGAACGAAGCAAAACTGGCTCTCTCCGGTTTAAAAAGCCAATTGATACAAGCCGAAAACGACCTGATTAGTTCTGAAGAATCCAAAGCCATAAGCATAGAACAAAACAACACGCAGATAACCCGGAATAAGGCGCAAATAGCTGTGTACAAACAATACGCTGATTATAGCGGTAATCCTCAGGCTCTGTTGGAAGCAGCGCAAGCTAAAGTCGATGAAGTTCAGCTAGCGGATGATAAAAAACAATCCTTATGGGAAACTTACAATCAGAAAGAAAGGGATGCACAATCAATACATAATCTTCAGCCCATTCGGAAGACGGATTATTTTAAGATTGCTTCTGATTTTCCGGGCAACAATTACGTGGCGTATCCGAATTCTGATGGTTCCGGTATTGGTTATTACGATAGTTATAGTAATTATCAGGTTGATCCGAGATTATGGTATTCCTATGATTATATCGAATTACACAGTAGTGATAAGGGTATATTTATCCGAAAAGGCTACCAAAAAATAACCCTTCCCGTAGCCGATGTGCGCCGGTTGGAAATAGACATTCGCGATAGAGAATCGACTGTAGAATATTTCGATGACTATATTAACGATGAAACAACCGGTTTAGCCAAACAATATGCGGATGCAAAAGCAGCCTCGGCAGCAGCTAAAACAGCATGGGAAGACGCCCAAGGCACCCCCGACGAATGGACTGAAAAGCAGAACTATGAGGCAGCTCTCCAGAATGAAAATAATGTGAAAATCGATTTGGAAGACGCTCAATCTAATTTAGAATCTTCGCAAGACGAGTTAGAGTCTTATCAGAATGCTTATAATGTACTTAAGGATGCCGATAAGCTGGCCGAAATAAAAACGGCCATAGATGCCTACAACGCGCAGTTTACAGGTGTGGCTCAGGCTTATCTTGAATACAGTGAAGCTGGTAATGATGCGGCTATATTGAGCGGAGAATCCGGTGCATTATGGTCTATTTATTATGATGCAAGTAGTATTGAGGCCGATATAACCAATCTGGAAGATTGGAATAAAGCTCTGGAACAAGACAATAAGAATATAGCGGCCGATAATTCTATAGAAGAAACCATCGAACGTCTCAAATCGACTATTGATGCACAGGAAAAAAACGTGGCGGTGAAGCAAAAAGCGGCCGACGACGCCAAGAAGGCGCTGGAAGACGCTTTGCCAAAGAAATAAAATCCTTACGTGATGGCAAATGTATATAATTAATGAAAGAACAGATATGAACATAAAAAAGCTTTTAGTAGCAGCCATCATGCCCGTATTTTGTATCACGGTGTTCGCCCAGTCGTCCGTTGCCCCCTCCAAGGGCAACGTGACCCTGGCGGCGACCGTGAGTTACAACAGCTACGCGAGCATTGAGGCGCCCGAAGGCACCCTCGACAGCTACCAACTGGCTGCACTTTCCACCAACTGGAGCGATAAAAAACTACAGGTCGGCTTCGAAGCCGGCTGGTTTGTAAGCAACGCGTGGAAACTGAATCTGGGCGGAGGACTTCATTTCGCATACACTCCCGGCTATACCGGCGTTCCGGGTACGGGCGACGTGGAAAACGGCGGAATTCCCGACTACCGGGCGGTGGCGAAATCGCAAACATTCGTCTATACAGTCTCTGCGGGAGCCGACAGGTATTTTTCCACCCGCATCGACAACCTCTATTGGTATAGCGGAGTGCGCGTAGGGCTTGCTTACGGCCTGAACGAGAAAAAGTACGATGAAGCCGAATCGATGGGTAAATCCATCGGCGAGGCTTGGAACCTGCGGGCGGCGTTTACATCCGGCATCGATTATTTTGTCCTGCCGGCGTTGTATGTCGGCGCTCAGATAGATCCGTTATCCTATACCTATGGCGTCGCCGGCATTCAGCCGCAATCGGGACTGAAACTGTTGCAAGCCGACAGCCACAGCATCGGTTTCCTGGCCGCGCCGACACTGAAAATAGGATTTATTTTATAATGGAGGTGTAACTCGGTTACACGACTGTCGCTATTAGGAAGCCTTTCCCATAAAGAAAGGCTTCCTTTTATTCAAACCGGTACTTGTCGGGAATAAAAACCGACACCTGCGTTCCTGTGTGACCGGTACTATCGGAAGAAAAAATGGTGAAAAGGATTTTCTCCTCATTTCGGATATTGAGCAGATCGATTGTTTGATATAACGTTTTCAATCCGGTGCCGGTGTTCGCGGAATGAGGATTTATATACGGCCGGAATCCCGCGCCGTTATCGCAAATGAGCAACTGTGAGCCGTTCTCTTTTCTTCGTATACTCACCGACAAGCGTTTGACACCCTCCTTGCCGCGCAAAGCATGTTTGACGGCATTCTCTATCGGAATCTGCAGGATCATCGTCGGAACCCATGTATGGTCCGTCGGGATAGCCGGATCGATATTCCATTCCAAAAGAAATTCATCGCCTAAACTTTTCCGTTCGAGTTGGATATATGTTTTTGCAAAAGTCAGTTCCTGCGACAACGATACGAAACATTGTTCCGTCATTTCGAGGCTCATCCGTAAAAGCGTTACTAAATTCATCAAATTCGTTTGCGGAGAGTCATCCATCATACCCATTTCTTTATTGAGTACATTAAACAGGAAATGCGGAGAAATACGATTCCGGATATTTGTTAATTGCAATCGGATCATTTCTTCGTGATACTTTAGTTGTTGAAGCTCGTATTGTTTTTTCATGCTTGCATATATAATGATGACCATGGTTATTGTCAGCAAGCAAATCATAATCCATATATAACTTCTCATATCGCAAGATTTTATCAAAAAGAGCTACTTGTAATTTGTTAACGTCAGTGATAGCAGGTACAAAAGTCCGGTATTTATAAATAATCCTTTTCACGGGTTTCCGTTATTTTTTCTTTTATAGGCAATTTCAATAATGCTTGCCTTTATATTCATCTTCCTCCTCGTTTTCGAACGAGAGTCACGAAAAGACTTCTTCCATACCATGCAATACCGCATGAAAAATTTCGGTGAAAAAAAACAGGCTGAAAAATTTTTTATTAAAAACTTGTTTCTAATAAAAAAACAGTACCTTTGTATCGTTTATCGGCTTCATTATGGTGATTAGCAAAAATATGACCAAAGAAAGAACGCCGCTTAGCCCTTTTATCCATTCTAAAAAGGAATCATCCGACGCTTTTCGAGCAACTCTCCTTCGACTTTTGCCCCTTAAACGGTTTTTATCCGCAATTTATGATGCAGGTTTACTCGTTCCACACACTTTACGGCCATTCTTCCGTAAACTGATGGGTATCCAACATCCTTTACGCTCATCTTCCTGTGAATTTTTCGGCATTCAACAGAGTGTGCGGTCATTCTTCCGCAAATTTTTCGCCATTCCACACCCGTTACGGTCATTCTTCCGTAAAATGATGGTCATACAACATCCTTTACGGTCGTTCTTCTGCGGACTTTTGACTATCCGACATCTTTTACGCCTAAACGACTCCCGGATAATCCGGAACATATCGATATATCGTCTTTTGATTGGATAACATTTTAAATTAAAAAAATTATGAAAGCAAATTTTAGAAAATTGAGTGTACGTTCTTTAGATTATGGAGCGAAATTGATTATCGATGTAACCAATAACAACCCTCAGGAAGCGGCGAAAACAAGTCCGGTCTTTCAGAAAGTGGTCAGTGAACATGCCTATTTTGCCCCATTAGTGCCGGTAGATCATTACAGCCGTATGAGCGGGCCGATGAAAACGGAAAGCAAGGAGATTATTGCTTTAATAAAAGGGATGAACAGTTATGCCTCGGGATATGCCGCCTTGTTTCCCGGCACCGAAAAGAGCCAGGCGGCACAGGCGGTGACCGGGGCCATAAAAGCGGGCGGCAAACTGTATAACCAGACAACAGGCGAATTGGATTCGCGTACCGAAGCGGTGCTTACGCGACTGACCAATCCTGAAATGGAAGCCAACCTTACCGCTCTTGAGCTCACGGCTCCGGTGACGTTGTTGGCGAATAAGAAAAAGAATTACAATGCCCTTACCGTAAAGCGGGTCGATAAGGAGTCGGAGTTGAAGCAACTCGACACGGCTTCCGAAGCGCGTGGTCGGATGGAAGATGCCTTGAAAGATTACCTGAGTCTGGTGACGGCCATGCGTACCGTCGACGGTTGGCAAGATCTGTATGCCGATATCGAAGAGGTGGTGAAAACCATTAAACGGGCTATCCGTTCCGGCAAGGAAGTGGAAGACGAAGACAAGGATAAGCCCAAAGCTTAAAAGAGGTGAGAATTTTTTCCATATTAGAGTTAATAGATTGAGGGGGATGTTGCTAGAAGTGGCATCTCCCTATTTTCATCGGAATGCTTGATGCGTTCGCGATAATACTGTCGGGAAGCTTGTTGCCGAATTTCCGACGGAGGTATATGACCTCAGTCTTTATATCATTGTCAATGCCGATGCTTCTGCACTCCGAGAGAAGGTTACGCACATGTATCTCTTCTTCATTTGTAAGTCCTTTATAGCTGAGTAACTCCTACTGTCCAGCAAAATTTTAATCCCATTCATCTCTCATTTTTCTTTGAATAGAAAGCGGGTCTTCTTTTAGTTTTATTTTCCCGCAATAAGAATGGACATCGATGTGCTTTGGTTTTCTGTTTTTAGCTAAAGCCTCTATGAGTTGCCTCATTTTTATTTTGCTTTCCCCTTGTTTCAATGTTGTTATCATATTCCACTTATTGTTCATTAATCGAGCAAAGTTAGAATTTCTTTATCGGATATCCAATTATTTTTTTACAGATATACGAACAATTCCGTTTTCAGACAGTATTTCTGCGTCTGGTGACGGCCATGCGTACCGTCGACGGTTGGCATTCGCCATATCGGCGATGTATTCATTGAGAACTCTGTTTTGGATGTCCGCGACTGCCAAGAAGCTGCCGATATGTCTAAATTCCTTCACTGCTTCCGGCATACCTCATTATGCCCGGCACACTAAAAGAACAAAGGCGCTTTGGGGGCGCCCTTGCTCTTTAGAAAAAAGAATTTAAATTTATTTACGTTTTGGCTTGAATGAATGATGCCGTCGTCACTGATATTACTTATTCCAATTTTTAGCCCGTTTCCGCAACTCTTCGATAGAGGCTTTTTTCTTAGGAGTAGCTTGTTGTGTCTCGTCGACTTTGTGATCGTCTTTATGATCTCCCTGAACTTGGCCACGAGGCGAGGGTAGCGGCTTTCCTTGTTGTTGACCGCCTTGTTTTTTTGTCCCTGGCGCCGGCTCGGGAATAAGCGATAAGAAATTGGCATAAGATTTTTTCAATAAAGCGGCTTCCTGAGGATTGACATCGATGTTCTGATAACCTTGTGCAAAGTGCACGACAAATTTTTTCACTAATTTATTCGACAGGAACGAAAGATCGCCCCCGAACACGACCCTCATATCTGCAATTTTCTGCGCCACCGTGTTCATTCTGCGCGCTTTTGCATACCGGGCCGCTCTTAATTCGTATTTACTGCCTTCCGTCTCGACTTCAAGCCGCTCATTTTTTAAATATTCTACCGGTACAGCTTCTTCGAATACGGCATCGGTAAACATATATTTCAAAGACAGGTTCATAAATTGCGAGCCGTTCTCATAAATGAATCTTACCGTAATCATCGGATCTTTGAATCGAGGTTTTTTCTGTAATTTTCCCTGGGAAATGATTTCCCATTCCGACGTTATCGCTTCGGGCGCATGCTGCCCAAAGCCATTTAAAGACGTGAGTAAACACGTGGCAATACATAAATATCTAATTGCTTTCATCATTATTTTAGTTTTTAGTTTTTAGTCTTTAGTCTTTAGTTTCCGGTCATCAGTCATCAGGTCACCGGTCTTAGACCTTATTTGTCATTTGTCATTCGTCATTCGTCATTCGTCATTGTCTCCAATCTCCAATCTCTAACCTCCAATTAATTATTAAGCGTATCCCATAAATTCTGTTGATCGGCCAATTCTTTCACTTCCGAATCCAATCGGGTACGATAATATAAATCCGGATTGAGTTGGCAGGCTTTTTGAAGATGCTTTGCGGCCTCCGTCGTCTTTTGCTTTCTTGCTTTGACAATGGCCAGTAAGTATTCGTTTTTACCGGTTTCAGGCAACGACTCCAATACTTCCTGCGCTTTATCGTTATATCCTAAACAAACTAATGCCAATGCCGTATTATAGTCGCCGTATTTGGCCAGCTTCTCCAGAGCAGGCATATACTCCTTCTCTTTCAACAATTTTATTCCCTCGGCGTAATCCTCACGATAGGTTTCCTTCATCGTGCTTTTTTCTATATCGTGGCGATTGACATGGAGAATCACGTCAAAACGGCGGAGCTTAGGAAATATCTCGTCTTTCATGATTTTATAATCATCCGGAAACAGCGCTTTTATGTTCTCTTCGGTCATGTCGGGAAATACCGCATGGGTGAGGGTATCCAATATCTCTTCGCGATGCAGCAGACTTTTATGTTTTTGTACTTCCTGTGCCAACGTAGACCAGTCTTCCCCGGCAGCTTTGGCGACAGGCATTTTCACCCCCTTCTGTTTAAAGTAATCGGCAACCTCTTTGGCGCGGTTTTCCGCCAGTTCGTAGTTTTCATGCCACAATCCCGTCAGGTCGGTATATCCGCGAATCGATACGCTGTCGACAAACAAATCCGTTTCCTTATTATAGGTCTGGTAGGCTTCGAATATTTTATCGAAGATCTCCGGATTTTTAATATCTTTGAACCGATACGATTTATTCGTCCGGTAATCCGGATAAACGCTTTGCTTATCCACCATGTTTTTATGAAGCATTTTTCGTTCCGTTATCAGCGATTCGTCCGCCAATTGCGACAAGGAGGCGATGAAGTAGGTGAGGGTGTCGGTCAGCGGAAACACGAAAGTCGATTTGTCGATACCTTCCACCATTCCGGCTAAGACGACTCCTAACTTTTTGGTTCCCTTATCAATCTTCCACGGTTGTTTATAGCCATAAATAAAATCATCTTCCGCCGTAATAACCGTATCCAGTCGTAATCCGGCCATCTCATTGCGGAGAGGGAACTCGACCACTTCATTGAATATTTCATTTTTCCGCTCGATATTCATATCATTGAGAACGATTTCATCAATCAAATAATGATGTTTCGCTATTTTTACCGAATCTTCTTTCGTAAACGCTTTCGCTTTCAGATCCCGTAAGGTTAATCCTTTTTTATGAATATCCCTGTATTTCCTTGGAATATGGCTCCGTCTCATAATGCTGTCTTTCTGATTGTGGATATTTATATCGGGACTGATCGAGTCGAGCCATGCCAGCGAAAATTGCCTTTTAAGGTAGTCAATATAATCTTTTTCGTATTTATCCATATACTTGCCGTAAATACCCAGCGTATCGGTATCGTTTTCCAACTGCTTCAATGCTTTTTTCTCCGATTTACGCCAATAGCGGTTCTGTACATATCTTTTATGCCTTCTGGCGATCGCTTCCATCCGAAGAAATTCCATTTCATTCATTTTCCTCCAATTCGCATAGTCCATCATCAAGTCGTAATTGCGCCTGTAATCCGTGTAGTTGCGCCTTTGGACTTTCAGGATTTCCTTGTTAAGGCCTTTCCAGTCAATAAATAACGAATCGTATGCCGACGGATCCACGATCGTATTAAGGAAATCCTGATACGCCTCGTAATCGCCCTGCTGCTTGTCCCTGAACCCTTCACCCGTAACCAAGACGGTATCCAGCGGAGTGATGCTGTCTCCGTCTATCAAGAAAGGAGCCAACGTTAACCGCCAATTCGGGTCGATTACATCTATCGGGGCGATAATATCGAAATCCACATGCACCTTTCCATCTCTTTCTGTCGCAAAATTTGACTTTGCTTTCACAACCACATTAAATAACCGGTATGTCTTAGTACTGTCAACCGCATTGGTTTCATCGGCAAGGACTTCGTCTTTTCCAAGATCACCGGATGACTCTGAAAACGTGATTTCTTCCGATACCGATCGTGAGCCATCCTGTCCTTCCAAGCCTCCGAAGGAACCCGGAAAGGCGATCTCCGGAGTCGTGGTTTGCATAAACAGACGCTCGATATCCAATTTCCGATAATTTTTCTTCGGCGAACACGATACGAGAATAAAAATGATAAAAGCCAACACTAATATAAAAAACAACAGACTAAAATTAAACGGGATTTTTTTTTTCATATTTTGATTTCTTATCTAAAAAAGAGGTTTTATACGTTTATTTTACAGTGAATTCATGCTCAATCGTAGACGAGGTATCTTTATATGTAAATGCTCCCCCCTTGAAGTCCCGGGATACCCTAACTGTACTTCTGTGATTTTGGGTGTGGCATCTTGGTAGGTATAATCCGGATCGCATAAATATTGTTCCACAATACTCCAATCCTGTTCGCCTTTCTTTAGATCTCTCAAGAGGTCGTCCGATTCTTTCAATCGGTAGAGCGTATATTTGCCTTTCATTTCGCCCATTTCGTTGACCGATCCCAGGGCTTCGTATTTGTAGTTGCCCAATGCAAAATTAAATGAACCGGCGAGGGTATCATTTTTAACTTCCAACCGTAAATTATGAGCTACATACGCTTCTGATGGAACGAACGTGATCTTCCTTCCTTTCCCTTTTATAAATTCGCTTTTTCTTTTCCACTTGAACTTTTCGCAATTGATCACGACGGGCCCGTTTATTTTATCGTGGGCGAATGTTGCGGTAACATTCTCCGAACCCGACCACAAACTCCGCTCGGTTTTCTCCATGGACCATTTCCGGGTAAATTTTCCGTGTTTGACTTTTTTACCGTTCGCATCCTTGTAATATTCATACCGTATTTTGCAACCGGTATTCCGGTCTTCGAATTCTTCCACTTGAATTTTCTGTTTTGAACTTTCTTTTTTATTCTTTTGCTTATCCGGCATACCTCCCGAATAACAAAGGGTGGTAAATAATGCGCCAACTATCAGTAAAATAAATCTATTTTTCATATTTCATTTATTAATAAAATTATCCATATCGGTCGGGTAAGATGAAAATCGGGTATGAGCCGATAGCGTGATTGACAATCCATTTATCTTTTCTACTTTTAATTTTCCTGAAATCGTTCTTACTTGAATCAAGAAGATTCCTCCGCGTAAGGATACCCGGTGTGTATATTCGGTGAAATTGACCGAATGTGCCGAATGCACTAAGCGTCCTTGAGAATCATATATATAGATAGCTCCTATATTTTCGTCTGACGTGATTTTTAATATTCCCGAACGGTAAAGGATGTTTATTCCTTCGTCAGCATCATTTTTCCGAACGGTTTCGTTAGTCAGTTGCAAGACAAAGCGATTTTTATCGACCGATTGTTTATCCAGCCCCGAAGCCCGTTGTGTAAACGTATACACCGGATTGCGAGCGAGATCTTGCTTTATATTCAAATACGTGTCTTTTAGGATAGCTTTTGCCCCGGTGGACGCGATAAACGCGGGTATATTCCCGAACTCGAGCGACAAACGCGAGCGGGTGTCGGATGTTTTCACGCCGATCGTCACCTCTTTTTGTCCCGGCGTATAATGTTGGATCAGGTTTGCAGCGCCTTTTTCCGAATCGATAAAGAAGACTTCCGGCGTTGCATGCCCTTCCGGAAGAATCATTTTCCGTACTTCCTGCGAATTTCCGTTTTGATTATTTTGTAATACGGCGGCATCGCCCGAGGCGGCACCCTCTTTCAGCAATTGCAAAGACAGACTGTTGCCAACAACTCCCGCGTAAGATGCGCGCGCCGTCGTCGAAGCGGAACGCGTATTCGTCGCTGTCAAAGGAAAGGATACGGTCGATGCTCCCGGTGAGTTTAACGTAACGATAAACGCTTTCCAGGCAGGAATAATAGGACTACTCTCATCGAATTTATGTTGCTTCCATGTTCCATCATCCGACAACAATTTATAACCTTGACCTCTAATTATCGTATTTGAATTTTCGTAGGCAAAAGCTTTGGCATCGATATCTGCTAAAAACGGATTGCCAATCATTATCTCTTTTGTTTCCCCTACAGCATGCACAGTCATTTTATAGATATTGTCTGCGGGCAGTTCATACTTTCCTGTCGCCACATTCTTTGTTTCGTATATGAATCGATAAGCCTCATTGCCTCTGAGCATTGATCCCACAGGAGAGTTGAGCAGTTTCAACGTCTTCGTATCGAAATAATAGAAAGAGCTCTTTTTTGACAAGGCATCGTAGTTGTGCCCGGGATAATCTTTGTTTTCGAAATAGGGAATTTCAAGAACACCTTTTAATCCATCCAGATTTTCCTGATTTTTATAACCTGTTTTACCGGATTGATATCCCGCCATTTTCACCGCAATGGCGTTATTGTTATCTACAAGATCTATATTGTTCTCCGGAAAAGACTTAGACAAATCGCCTACTTCCACTAATCCACCAGGATTAGTGACTTTCTGAAACTGACTTTGCCACGAGAAAGGATGCCCTGCCAGAGAAAAATCTCCCGAAGCCATCTTCTTTAACGGTGCAGCCAATATATGCCATGTATTACGCGATAATTGCCGACCCTCTTCCCAATGTGTTGGTTTTCCTTCTGTCGGAGTATCGCTCTCATAATATCCCCAGTTATACTGAATAAACGCTCTGTTGTATTTCAGTTTATGTTGATAATGCAGTTGGCTGCCATAGTGGAAAACGATCTCATCCGCTTCGGGCTCTCCGTAAAGCGATGTGTCGGTATTCTCATCGCTTAATGAAGGATATACCTCTGTTTTCTCACTTCCCGGAAGAACGACCCGCGTACATGGCGCAGGGACGGCTGATATAGATTTTCCTGTAGCGTCAGCCCAATTGGAAAGATTATTCCAATTATGGTCTATGGCATCCGTTTTCCAATACATCTCTTTGGGTGCTATCGAGAGATAAGGCAGAGTAAAGTTGATATTTAACTGGTTTTTTATTGTAGCGGTAAAAATATACTCCCCCGCATCCTCCAATGTCAAATTTGAGCGTTCCGCCTTCTTTGTACTAGAAAACGATTCAGATTTGGGCTTGGGAGTGAGCCACCCATAAGTTACACCGGTATCATTAGAAATGCCAGAATCGAATGTGATTTTATCACCGACACACTTACGGTAACTGTCCGCCCACGCTAAGTTATCGAACGGAATACTCATGAATGCGTCGGTCGAATTTTTTACATTTTTAGAATCGCATACTCTATGAAAAGTTTTACCATCCCCCTCATCGTTCACACGGATAATGAGGTTACTAACCGGCAACCATGTTTTAAAATCTTCAATCGTAACATCGAACGTAACAGTATTTCCGTGCCCTATATCGCCCTCAATGCTCGTTGTAAATTTTTCTTCCGCTTCCTCCACTTTATCCTTGTACACGGTAATCTTCATCGGACCGGTAAAGATGGCATCACCGCTATTCGTCACCTTTATATTCTGAATCTTCAGAATATCATCATCCATATTGTAATCATAAGTTACTTTATCTTGTTCGATGAAATCGATTCTGGCTGCATTGTAAAAGGGTACGCCATCGCCGCTTAAAGATGTCTGTTGCTGCAAATAACTGTTGTAAGGATACACATCGTCGGTCGTACCCATCGCCTTGTCGGGCCCTGCGAAGACCGTGGCAGGATTCAGTTGATATTTCGGAATAGTGAGGTCTTCATTTACATGCACTGCATTATACCCGTGCTGGTTCCATACGGTACGAGCCGGCGCCCAGTCATTCTTTAATCCCGAAAACCAAAAGAGACGAACATCATTCGATGTTTTCCCAGATGTCTCTGCTCCTGATACTAAAATATCGGCGTGCCCGTCCCTGTTAAAATCCACGATTACCGGATATTCCGAGTGAGTTGCCGAATAACAATCGAATTCTTGCAGGTCTTCACCTGTTTCTCCATTGATGATACGTAATTTAGTCATATCTCTATATACTAACTCCGCTTTCCCATTCTGGTCAAAGTCGAACATCGATAAGGTAGTACCTCCAGAAGCATCCGACGTTGTAGTAATCCATGTTTGCTTCAATCTTTCTTTGATATTTGCTGGATTACCATCATAGTCAAACCGGACAAGTTGGTTTATATAAGAAAAAAACAATTCAGGGTGCGCATCGTCATCCACATTCCCAATAAACACCCGGGAGCCTCCTCCTGCTTTTTCGGTCGGAGATGCCGGCCCGGCTATAATCTCCCCCGTCACTCCATTCCACACAGTCAATACAGGGAATCCGGTAGATGATTTGTTTCCGTTCTCAATTACTACCACATCCAACTGTCCGTCCATATCGATATCCGCAACCGAGACAAACCCATCATTCACTCCCACAGCATTAGACAATGGTGTTACCGAGTTTTTAGAATCATCATTGGCATTGTTAATAGTCACTTTATAAACAGTATTACCGGTAACGACTTCCAATGTCCCGTCGTTATCCATATCTGCCAAGGCCGGCATATACATTGGGTTCTGTGTATTCAAGAATCGATATCCTCTACCACCACCTTCGGGTAAAGTAGCTACCAATTTGCCATCCTTAGCACTAAAGATGCGATCACCGGCCAAAATTTCCGGTATGCCGTCATTATTGATGTCTCCCGCCACTAGACAGATGGATGGGTAAAGTTTTGATGCATCGAGACCCGCCGGTATGGGTTCCTTAACAAATATAGACTCTGTTGAAATCCACTTATGGTCCCCCTTAGAGTTATATGCCACAAGCTTATATTTCTCGTCGTCTTTATTGTCGTGAGAGGTAGCAATAACAATTAACGCTTCTTTATCAGTCGAATTAAGCCTTAAAAGAACCAACGGTGTAGCCGAGTTAGTGTACATTTTAGGGGTGCTGATAGCATTCGTTTGCTTCAATTCATTATTGAAAATCAATATGGCATCCGAAGATCTATGTCCGCTTGTACCAATTTGATTTGTTGTGACTACCTCTGATATATCATCGCCATCAATATCGCCCACGAAAGGTTGTGCGAGAGTGTGTATCTTCCTATCGCTAATTTTGGGCTGCCCCGCTTTCCATTCGGTAACGGGAGGTTCTATATAGCAGTCGACATCTTCAATATTCCCCGGATGCTCACTTACATATACCTGTTTGGTAAAAGGACTTCCATTATTCACTTTTAGTGTAATTGTTTTAACGCCGGCTTGTGTATATTTTACGGTTAAGGAATTCGAAGTCCCTGTTCGAGGATCAGCCCCGTCACCGAAACTCCATGAATAAGTTCCGGTTTGTTTAGTAGAAAATGTATAAGACTTTCCTTGTATCAACAGCGATGGCCCGTCGATCTGTGTATAAGCCGAAAAAGAAAAAACAATAGACAAAGCCAATAGCAGTATTTTATACCCTATCCTATTGATTGAAGACTTATGACTTGTATCTGAAATTCCTAAACTCACTTTCTTTTTGATTATAATTTTTCTGTTACGAATATTCAACCTATTCGACTCATTATATAAAAAATCGAGTTACGCCGTTTGACTATAGTCCGTATAACTACACGGCAAAATGATCAATAACCCGTTATCTTCTCTGCTTTCGATTTCCCCGAAACGGTTTTTACCTGCACAACGAATATTCCTCCTTTTAACGTGATAGGATGCGTATATTCGGCCAACCCTACGGAATGGGGCGAATACACCATTCGTCCCTGTGAATCATATATTGTGACCGCCTCAATCGTTTCATTGGCAGTAACCTGCAATACTCCCGAACGGTAAACTACTGCGATGCCATTATCGGAATCTGGTGTCACCCTCGATTCGTTGCCCAACCGTAACACGAATCGGGTTTTATCGACCGATTGTTTGTCCAATCCCACGGCGCGTTGGTTGAAACCATACGTTGCATTACGAGCAAGATCTTGTTTGATATTTAAATATTTATCGACTAAAACGGCTTTGACACCGGTCGTAGCGGTAAACATCGGAACATTCTTAAATTGAAGCGATAAGCGCGAATGCACATCGGACGTTTTCACCCCAATAGGCACTTCTTTTTGTCCCTGCCTGTAATTTTGAATGAGGTTTGCAACGCCTTTCTCCGAATCGATAAAGAAGACTTCGGGCACGGCGTGCCCCTCCGGAAGAATCATCTTCCGAATATCGGCGGAGTTTCCGTATTGATTATTTCGTAACACGGCGGGCTCTCCCGACGCGAAGCCCTCTTTCAGTAATTGTACGGAAAGAGTATTATCCGCTGTCAAGCTCTTCGTTTTATACGATATAGAAGAAGCCGAAAGACTTTTGGTAAGTGCAATCCCCTCCAATGGGAACGATACGTCAACAGCACCATCCTTTAATGTAACGATAAACGCTTTCCACGCAGGAATTTTGCCTCCCTCCGCAAATTCTTGATGCTGTTCCCATGTTTGGCCGTCATCCGACAAAAACTTATAACCTTTCGTCTCGTCTATTGTGGTTCTGTTCTCATCGGCGAAAGCCTTGGCGTCGATAGGCGCGAAAAGCGGATTACCCACCATTACTTCCTTGTTTTTTCCTATCTCGTCATCTTTATTTAGACGCATTTTATATATTTTGTCTGTGGGGATTTGATTATCTGTCGTCTCATATACGAAGCGGTATGCTTCGCCGGTCCTGCCCATCGCTCCCACTGGAGTATTCAACAGCTTCAGCGTGTTCGTGTCGAAATAGTAGAAATAGCTTATTTTCGATAAAGCATCATAATTATGCCACGGATAATATTCTTTTTCTGAATTGTTCTCGAAATAGGGGATTTCGATTACCCCATGCAAATTTTGCAAATATTTATGATCTTTATAACCGATTGTATTGGCGTCAAATCCCGCCATTTTTACCGCAATCGCATTATTAACGGTTTCAAGTTTGATGTCATTCGTTTCGAAAGGCAAAGAAAAGTCTCCCTCTGCCACGCTGCTTCCATCAGGTTGTCTTACATTAAATTTTTTCTGCCAGGAAAAAGGATATCCGGCGAGTGCGAAATCACCTGAAGCGATACTTTTTAACGGTGCTGCTAATATATGCCACGTGTCGCGTGATAGTTTTATTCCGTTTTCCCAAGAGTCAGTCGGTTGTCCTGCCACCAAATTACCGTCATAATATCCCCAATTATAATTTATGTATGCTTTGTTATATTTAAGCAAATGCTGATAGTATAATTCGCTGCCATACCGGAAAACGATCTCATTCACTTCCGGCTGCCCATAACGTGACCAGTCGGTATGCTCTTTACCGTCTTTTAGTGAAGGGTAGTTAACAGCGTTAGAAGTCATAATTACCCGAGTATCTTTCGAGGGGATAAGCAATATACTGTCTTTGGGCAAATACGTTTTCGACCAATTGTGGACATTGTTCCAATCTCGGTTTCTAGCATCGGTTCTCCAATACATCACTTTTCCAGCAGATGCTTCAAGCACGTTTATTTGGCGAGTAACAGTACTATCACACTTTGCGTCTTCATTCCAAATCTTTAATGAAATTGTTTTCAATCCTGATGATGAATAGGATACCGTTACCGAATCCTTGTCGGATGTTGCAACGGATGCCCCTTCTCCGAATTTCCATTCATACTTCTTTTTAAAATAATTATCGGGATCTTTCTGGGGATTAAGCACAATCTTAAAATTGAACGACTTATCTACAAGCAGTTGCTCTGGAGCAGAAAGGATATGATTGAAATTTTGCAATTTTAAGTAGGTCGTATCTTTTACAATAAAAGGATCTTGATTGACTTCTAATATATATCTCCCACTTTTTTTGGTAACAAAAGTGGAATCGTTTGAAGTCGTACTGTCGGGTAATGTCCAAGTGTATTTTTTAGCATAAGGGGTGTCGAAAGTGTAATTATCCCCGCAAATGTAGAGGGTATCGCCGGCAAAGGAAAATCGCCCGAAAGCCGATAAATAGCCATACAATGATGTACCACTACCTCCATTGAAATAACCCAGAGCAAAAGATCCGGTGGAATTAGCAACAGTAGAAACTTTTTCCCCTCCGGACGTTGGAAGCGATACTTTGGCATATCGCCAGTCGCCGAAACCCACATCCGATACGGTATGTTTCGGCAATGGTTTACCGTCTAATGTAAAACCCGATTTGGCGGCATCGCGAAATACCAGGAACATCGAGTTAAAACCCGACTGCCTTTGCATAAACGTAATACTGCGCCCCGATATGGCATACAAGCTTGGAAGTATTGCACCTCCTAACTCGCCACCGTCGGCTGCCGACTGATGCATGCAATATACCGATTGAGTGGTACTGATAAAATAGGCTCCGGGCTCAGCATTCCCAAGCCCTAAATCATAGGCAATATATTCACCTTTTTTTAGGCTAGTGATCAGTTCTTCTTTTTTTCCTTTATGCCCTATCCAAACATCTGTAGTACCATCAGCAACAGCCAATATAAGCACATGGTCAGTTGCATTAGCGGAGGAATATCCTTTGACGACAATATAATTCTGTCCTAAATTATTGACTGGCACTAACTGGTCTCCAATTGGATCTCTATCGGTATTAGTCAAATCTTGCACACAATCTTCAAAATGAGTTACGGCAATCGGTTTGTCAGAGGTGATTCTCGTACCAGTTAAGTCATCCGTATTACGTACATTTTCTCGCCACAAAAGAGTTTCTCCTTTATTTAGAATTTTTGTTCTGTCTGCTTCTGAAGATTTAGAGTTAATAGTACTTGTAGCCGTTTTAAACACGGATTTTTCACTTTTGGGATGAATTACAATTTTTGTATCATTTTCCGTAGCAACAATCTGTATTTGGCGGAATTGTTGGTCCTTATAGCTTGAATTATCTGCGATACGGTATATTGCTTGAAAAGGCATATAAAACTCTTTACCCAAAGCTTTTTTTCCTTTAAACGTAAAAATTTCTTTCTGATTGCCTCCATCAATTTGGTAGTAAGCCGAAACCGGAGCAGTAGAGGTTATATGAATACCTTTCTTGGTAACGATTCCCGAAGAGGTATAAGCATTCTCTACACTATCGACCTGTGCACCTGTAAAATTAAATTTCCAAGAAGAATTTGCAGGCATAATCGTTGTCGTATCTGCTCTGGTTTCTTTGAAATACTTATTTTGAGGCATGCTGATGGTAACCGTTGCAGGTTCACTTCCTGTGGCGATCATCAAGAAGGTGGGGCGGTCGGAATGATGAAATGCCGCATCCGGCGCAACAAACCAAAACTCAGTGTTATCACTATCTTGACTATACGCCAAGAAAGAGAATATACTAAAAAAGCACACGAACAATATTCTTTTTAGAATACCCATAGAAGATAATTCGAACCTATTTAAATTCAAAAACATCATTTACGTCCCATTATTTTTTCGACTTTCAATTTACCGGAAATCGTTCTCACCTGAACAACAAATAATCCCCCTTGCAAAGAGATCTCATGCATGTATTCGGTTACTCCCATTGAGGAACCAGAATAAACCAATCGTCCCTGCGAATCATATACGGCTACATGTTCAATATTTTCATTCGACGAAATTTTCAACAAACCCGAATCATAATGAATCCGAATATCATTTTCCGGCGTTGCATCAACATTTGTTTCGTCTCCTAGCTGCAACACGAATCGGGTTTTATCGACCGATTGTTTGTCCAATCCCATGGCATGTTGGTTGAAACCATACGTTGCATTACGAGCAAGATCTTGTTTGATATTTAAATATTTATCGACTAAAACGGCTTTGACACCAGTCGCAGCGGTAAACATCGGAACATTCTTAAATTGAAGCGATAAGCGCGAATGTACATCGGACGTTTTCACCCCAATAGGCACTTCCTTTTGCCCCTGCCTGTAATTTTGAATGAGGTTTGCAACGCTTTTCTCCGAATCGATAAAGAAGACTTCGGGCACGGCGTGTCCATCAGGCTGAATCATTTTCGGTATTTCGGAAAGAGAAGCATCCCGTTCATCTTGCAATATGGCTTCATCCCCCGAAAGAACATTCTCTTTCAGGATACCCATATAAAGGGAACTCCTCATATCAGACTTCGTAAACGAAGAACGAGTTCTATTTGAAGTTGAACGTGGAATAGGATACGTTTCCAGAGGGAAAAAGAGTTCTGTAGCAAACGTTCCCCGCGTAGAAGAAGTTTGCCTGGATGCCAATTTTCCGGATGGATTTTCTAATAAAGTAACGATAAATGCTCGCCAAGCAGGAATCCTATCGTCCCCATTAAAAGACTTTTGCTCCCATGTCGAACCGTCTTCCGATAATAGTTTATATCCTTTCTCTTTATCGATAACCTCTGCGTTGGCACCATAAAAGCCCCATGCATACATCGGTGAAAGAAGAGGATTTCCGACCATCACCTCACCCGAAGTACTGATGCTTTCCGGATCCAAATTCAGTTTATAAATATTATCAGAGGGCACTTTATTATCATCCGTCTCATAAACAAATCGGTAGGCATTGCCACCCCGGCTAATCGAACTCACAGGCGAATTTAGGAGTTTCAACGTCTTCGTGTCAAAATAATAGAAATTACTAATCTTCGATAAAGCATCGTAACTGTGTCCGGGATGAGAAGGAGCTAAAGAACCATTCTCGAAATACGGAACCTCGATTACACCTTGTAAATTCTCCAAATAGGTTTGGTCTTTGTAACCGATCTGAGTAGTATTGTTCCCGGCCATTTTTACCGCAATCGCATTATTGTTATTCGAGAGCGGAGTTGCATTATCAGGGAACGACGAATAGAATCTGCCTTCAATCGCAACGCTTTCCGATGTCGTTTGGAACTTTTTCTGCCAAGAGAACGGACGTCCCGCCAACGAGAAATCGCCCGAAGCCATGCCTTTTAACGGAGCCGCAAGAATATGCCAAGTATTCCGTTTTAATATCTTTGCGTTATCGACTGAATTTTTCGGTTGTCCCTGTCCATCGGCACCATCGCTGCCATAGTATCCCCAGTTATAGTCGACGTACGCTTTATTATATTTGAGCAGATGCTGATAGTACAATTCGCTACCATACCCGAAAACTATTTCGTTCACTTCCGGATCCCCGTAAAAGTACCGATCCGTTTCCCTATTTAAAGACGGATAATTCCGAGCATCGTTGGCAGGTCCGGGTAAATAGACTTTTGTTTGAGCGGAAGGAACTGCGAATAAATCATTTCCTTGCGCATCCGTCCAATTGTTTTCATCGTTCCAATTCTGATTTTCAGCATCGGTCTTCCAGTACATCACTTCAGGGGTATCCAACACCTTGAATTCGTGCGTGATTGTCGTATCACAATGAGCATTGGTATTTGTGACTTTCAATGCCACTTTTTTAGGTCCCGCAGTTTCATAATACACATTAACCCATTTTTTCTTTATATCCGTTGTTACTTTGGCACCTTCGCCGAAATCCCACTCATAGGTAGCATTAAATTTGTTATATGGGTCATTTTCCGGATTCAATTGGATTGAAAAATTATAAGATTTGCCCACAAGTAACTTCGAAGGAGCGTAAAACTTATGATTAAAATTTTGTAAACAGAGAATCGTCTCATCCGTTAACTTATAAGGGTCTTGATCAACATATAAAGTATATTTCCCGCTTTTCGTTGCGGTTAACACCGATTTATCAGATGTCGTGTTGTCAGGTAGTGTCCATTTATATGAGAGCGCATAAGGAGCATCAAATTCATGGCTAGTTCCACAATGGTAGATAGTATCACTTGCAAAAGAAAAAGTTCCAAAAGCAGAAAAATACCCATACAATGACGTACTACTGGCACCATTGAAATAACCCAATGAAAAAGAACCTTTCGTATTAGCAACGGCACACACCTGAAGTGTATCGGTTGTGTTTGTAAGATTTACTTTGGCATATCGCCAATCTCCGAAACCTATAGATTTAGCGTCAACAGTTAATCGCTTATTATCGATCGTGAATCCATCTTTTGCTGATTCGCGAAAGACCAAAAACATAGAATTAACGGTAGTATTTTTGTTCCCCTTCATAAATGTGATGCGTTTCCCCGAAATGGAATACAAACTGGGTAAAATGGCACCTCCCAATTCTGAACCTGATGCTGACTGGTGCATACAATATACAGGTTGACTTGTACTTATATAGAACGCACCGGGTGAATCTCCCCCCTTTCCTAAGTCTTCACTCCAATATTCACCTTGCGAAAGTGTGGCAATTTTCTTCTCATCATTATTTTCAGAACGTATCCAAACATCTGTTTTACCAGTGGCTACAGCAAGTATAACTGCATGGTCGGTTGCGTTCCCTGATGAATAACCTTTTACAACAATATAATTTTTGCCTAAATTGTGTGTCGGCACTAATTGATCGCCAATCGGATCAACACTTCCGTCTTTTCCATCTTGCACACAGTCTTCAAATAACGTTACAGCAATAGGTTTCTCTTTGTCGGTAGATGTAATTTTTGTCCCTATCAGATCTGGTGTATGGCGGGCATTCTCTCGCCATAGAAGCGTCTCGCCTTCATTTAAAGTAATAGTTCTGCTTTCTAAAGGAGATTTTGAATTTATTGCACCATCAGCCGCTTTAAAAAGAGCTTGATCACTTTTCGGAGAAATAACGACATTTGTTCCATTTTTCGTCGCAACAATTTGTATCTGGCGGAATTGTTCATTATTATATTCATCTCTATCACTAATAGGATATGCTTTTTGAAAAGGCATATAAAATTCTGTCCCCAATGCTTTTTTGCCTTTGAGGGTGAATATTTCTTTTTGATAATTTCTATCCCCGTCAATTTGATAATAAGCGGATACAGGTGCTGATGAAGTGATATAAAAACCCTTTTGTGTTGGAATGCCTGAAGAATTAATATCATTTTCTATAAGGGATATCTCTGCATCGTTTGAAAACGAATATTTCCAATAAGAATTGGCCGGAATATTTTTTGTTATTTTTTTAAAAGATTTATTTGCAGGCATACTGATTGTTACACTTGCCGGTGTATCTCCCGTAGTTATCATGAAAAAAGTCGGCCTGTCGTTATGTGAAAAGGATGCATCGGGGGCAACAAACCAAAATTCTTGATTGTCGGAGTCCTGAGCGTATGTCGATAAAGAACAAAGAATGACCAATGCTGCAAACAATATTCTATGTAGATGGGTACGTTTTGCACAAATCTTATTTATTGTATATGATACATTCATAATCGTTTCTTTTTTATAATCATTCCGCAATTGTTTACAATACACATTTTACCGTTGCGGGATATCTTTTTATTATTCTCAAATCATCTACTGTCGTTGATAAATTATGTTCTGACACATAGATAAATCTTCTACTATCATTGACCGGTTCATCTATGACTGACAAACTTGCTACTATCTCTGTCAAACAAATCTTTGTTGCTGACAAACGAGCCTCTATAACTGACAAATTCATCTCTGTCGCTGACAAACGTATTGCTATCATTGCCGGACATTATTTTATTATCGGAATGCGTGGCGGTGTCATTCAAATACCTCTTTCTGAATTATCCAATCTCCCCAATCTTTTACATCAACCTTTATATCCAGTGAAGTTTTACCGCGAAAGGTCACATTCACTTGTATGATGCTATTCACTTTCGGGGAATACTCAATTTCAATTCCATCCTCACTTTTTCCAAAATACGACTTTCCGCTTAACGGCATCGAAACACGCAATTTCAGTTTGTTTGTCGGGCTATCTCCGGGATTAGCATTCAAGGTAACACCTCCAGTTTCACCAACCGTGTACATATCGCCTCTGTGCGCCGGAACAATAAAATTCACCGTGTCAGCCACGCTATTTTTAAAATTGAAATCTTCCCTCAATGCTTTTTTTGAAAGAGCCGGAGTGGTCTTACTCGGATATAAATTGCCGTTCCAATCCAAGGTAGTCGGTACATCCAACAGTTCTACGTACGCATTCGTATTTTTTCCATCTTTGATCGTATCGAAGCCTTCGTATTTTTTCAATATCACCTGTATCTTTGCCACATTGCGATAGAGTGACGTCTCGAGCTTGGTGACTTTATTCTGCGTTATGAGCACGTTGGACAATGCGACGTACCGAAGTTCAGGAGTTTGCGATAAATAGTTTCCACCATCAGTATATGGTGTGTGCCACATCGGCGCTTTATCCGCTGATGCTGTGGGTGTCGGCACAAAGATATTTTTCGCGATGTCCTGGTCGCAGGTTAATAATACCAAATTCCAATTACCGACTGCGGTATAGGTGGAAAGTGTATTCTCACCCAGACGCTGAATATTCAGCATTTTCTCTACAAACTTATTATTTGTGTCGAAGCGATAAATGGAGGTGTTATTTAAATACGCTTCCGCGGTAGCTCTCATTTGAAACGACACCGCCGCTTCTTCGCGAGTTTTATCGGGAACGGGACTGTCGTTGCACGAAGAGAACAACGCGCCAAACAACAAGGCGAAGCCTATCGCATAAGAATAATGTGTTCGTATTTTGAATATCCTTTTATTCATCATCTTCTGATTATTTATATACATCACCGCCCCAAGGGAACAGGTTCGATCCAACGGTTTCTTCCACTTCCAATACGCCCGATTCCTCTTGCGCCGAAAGAATATCGGTCATCCGAGATAAGGCACTTTTTGTAATATATCCAGCAATAAGATTTCCAACTCCTTTTATCGTTACCTTAAGACCGTATTGGTTATTCCTCTTAATGTATCGATGTTTATTATCTTCTGGTCCACCTCCATTTGAGTTGATCACAACCGGATAATATGCTTTCTTTACTTTCACCACACTTTCTCCTGGATTAATATACTGATATTTCACCCCAATAATAAAAGCCGTGGGATAAGTCTCACTGTCACTGTTTTCAAACGTATAGAACCAGAGCGGCACTTGATTATTTTCGATATCGTAACTTGAGAAATTAATAGGAATGCTTAGGTAGTCGGCAAATTGAGCATCCGGTGCTGTCAATTTATTATCTTTGAAAAACTTATACCACCAATAACTTCCGTGGCCGAAAGGAGCCGTAACAACCGGGAAATTCGTTTCGCGCGGGAAATAAGATGAAGCGGTTTTCGCATTAATCAAAAAAACCGTATCAATATAGTGATTGTACTTTTGTGTTTTAATTCCGCTCTCAAATGCGACTTCTGTAGGAAGAGCAAAACTTATTTTTTGAATTGCGACTCTTGCGACCAGACGCACTAGTTTAACGGGATCTGTCAAAGTTATGCCATCAGAATGCTCATTGCTTCCGTAACCCAGATAATGTTTTTTGGCTCCTGTCAAATCAAGTCCGGGAAAGGATTGGGACATCACCAAATTTGTATGAGTGACAGCCGGTTCTACCCCTCCGATAGGAGACTCTTCTTCATTTGCTTGAACTCCCGGAGCGTACACTTTCTGATTCGCCAATGACTCTAACTTCTCTTGAAAAGAAGTCCTAGTTTCGTCTCTAGAAAAAGTTTTGTCGGGAGCATTTGCTATTATATACACATCCCGTTTACCGGCAGTGAGAGTGATTTCTTTTATTTCCGTTAATAGATTATAATCTTTATCGCCTAAACCATCTGTTTTTATTGTTCGATCGATAAATTTATATCCGGCTAATTTGTCGCCAGAATTTTCGAAGATCAATACCGCCAGGCTGTATATCTTGCTTTCGCGGGCGAACACGTCCTCCCCGATCTCGCCACCTTCGTTTGCTCTCAGTCCGTTTTGAGTCTTGGTCTGTTGTGCAGAATGAAAAGATATAGACAACGAAATCTTATCGCCCGGAGAAATCAGCTTCTCAGGTTCATTTTCCGCCGTGCAGGAGGCCATGAAAGCCAAGAATGTAAACAGGCTAAAAAACAAATATGCAATATATTTACCGGTTTTGTTCATCTTTTTAACTATATACGAAAATTCATGAATGCTTCAATCGAAAAAAACTTTATACAAGATCGAAAACGGATAAAGAACGCGTTTTAAAACATCTCTAAGAATCTTTGTTTCTCCTATGAACTCCTCTGCATGACACAAAGGAACTCATAGGATTCACAAAGGTTATGAATAAGAAAGAACTATTATCGAGACAACTTCTGCTAACTTCTATTCAACAATCGAAAATTCGGCTGATGCCGCTTTCGGTGATACAATGATATCGGGTGCGTTGTCGGGTTTGGTGATAGAGTCGATCCCGATGACTATCTTTTTCGCTCCCGAACTGTCGCGATTGAACAATACGATACCGTCCAGATTGACGGCGCTACGCTCTCCGTCGCCCAATACTCTTAAGTTATGCATATTGGTAAGGACGAAATCTTTTCCTTCCTCAGCCGTTGTCTGGGCAAGAATGGAACAGGCGATGCCGATATCTCCGCCGGTGGCATTGGTCAGGGGCTGCCCGTCGGATGCACGCAACAGGGATAGTTTGAAGAATCCCGAAACAATATTATTCATCCGCCCATGGTCGCCTAACGAAGTGATGGCCACCGCAGCCGGCTGATCGATAATCAATCCCCGGCAACTGAGGATGGAGCCTTCAAAACCGACGGATGCGTCATTAATAGCGAGTATCTTGTTGAAATCGACCACTACTGTTTTAGGTAGCTCATAACGGGCGTCGGTCAGCGTATTCACATTAAACTTGCCGCCGGAAGCGCCTTTCCCGATAACAAGCCTCGGCGCCACACCCATATCGAAGTCCAACTTATCGGCGGTGCCTCTGCCGTAATTGCCTTCTACGATAATATCGGATCCGGTGGCATTGATTAATTTTTGACCGTTGGTTTTAAAAATCCCCAGCTCATACACGATGTCCCTTTCTCCTTCCAGTCCGTTCTGCGTGTTGACCAGTTTGACCAATACTTCCTGATCTTCTATGGTTCCCACGCCGATCGGCTTTACGATATAACTCTGATCGACATTGGCCAGATTCACCTCGAACATCTTTCGCCCTTCGAGCAGATTGTTCGTTTTGATGGGCACTTCGATGTCTTGTTTAATCATATAGCGTCCGGCTCCGTCGCTGGATGGTATGAAAGACAGGCTTCCCTTCACAGGACCATAATTTTCCCTTTGATTCGCCGTTCCGTCCTTTGTGAAAAAGTCGACGTGTACCGGCATGGGGGTTCCCTGTTCTGAAGTGGGGAATCCGGTGAGCGTTACGCTGAAAAGCGCGGTGATGTATCCGTCGACGGGTTTATTGATTTTTACATCGGATACATATAATCCATGGCTCATTTTTACCAACCTGTTTTTTATCCCTTTAAAAAGAATATCTCCGTTAGAGACAAACAAAACTTCTTCGAAATTGGTCGCACTACTCTCTTCCGTTGCATGCCGGTCGAACAATAATTCGCCTGCAGGAGATAACATGCAAACGCGCCCGGAGAGGCTTTCTGCCAGAAAAATTCCATTGGATGTCACTTGTACTCTATCGAAATTACCGTCTGTCGACTTCTGATAAGTCTGACGCCCGTCTTTCGCCAAACCGGTTATGGTTCCCCGTGCACGTTCATTGTCGAAACCGGCGATAACCGATTCGCCCGTAACGGGATTGATACCCATACCCGAAATAGAACCGGATACGACATATTTTTGCAGGTCTGTTCCGTCGTTTCGTAAAAGAGAATAGTAACTTTTTCCGTCGCCTCCGTTGCCTCCGACCAGTAAGTTGCCGTTGTTTGTCACAAACAGATGATCGATCGTCGTATTGGCTGACGCGGGAACGATTTCCTTACTGAATACGATATCGCCTTCCGGCCGTATCTTGATGACTCGTCCGTCACCCATATAACTGTTCCCGATAAGGAAGAGAAAATCATCCGGGGCTGTGATCATCTTATTGATGGCAAACCCTGCGTCGGGGAATTTCGTAACGAATACCACTTTTCCTTTGCTGTCGAGGCTCGCAATCGAAGAAACCGTATTTTCGGCCGAGGTGAACGCGGCATGCACATACTCGGTCATACTGCCCAATACTTCAAATCCAATGCATGGGCCGCTCTCTTCGGAGACATACTTATAAATTTCCTGTCCTGCTTTATCAATCTTTGTTAACATTCCCAGACGCACGCCAGCAGCATTTTGTTCGTATCCGCCCAACATAAGATTTCCGTCTTTCAGTTGGCCGCCGCAAAAGAGTTCGCTGCCGTTATTCCCGGTGTAAACATCGTTCAATACGGTTCCCGTATAGTCTATGATAACCGCTCTTCCGCAACTGTTTTTTTCGGATTTACGGGACGACCAATTTTGTGATTGTCCTATGATAAGTAGTTTTCTCTCGCCTATATGGTATACATTATTTACGATGTTGAACCTTTTAGGGAGGGCTTGGGAAAATAGAATCTCGCCGTCTCTTTTCACCCACGTAACGGTCGTTTGCCGGTCACTGTTCCCCACAAGAGCTACTTCGCCTTCCGAAACAGGGCAGGTGTGTTGATATACCATATCGTTGCCGTAAGTTCTGTCGTAAACCACCGGCATATACTGCGCTTTGGCATTTCCGCAGAGAAACAGAAATAGAATCGCCGAAAACGCTATTCTGATCACATTCTTTTTGTAGTTCATTCCTTTATTTCTTTTTTATTTGATTGTTGCTATTATATCTACACGTCTTGCATCTTTTGTCAACCATACGGGCTTATCCCATACTGTTGACTCCGGATTATTCAAGGATACGTCTCCCTCTAAATCGTCCAATAGGGGTATCATGCCCCTCCCGATGGTTTTCATATGGGTCTTTATACCGGACGAATTCAAATAGTTTTCGACCCTATTCGCTCTTTTTTCAGATAATTCCAAATTATATTTTTCTTCTCCGAACTCATCGGCATATCCCTCGATTAGAAAAGATTCTACACGAGTGAGATCGGCGCGCGAAATCCAATCGTCGAGTTGTTGTAAAGCTTTTCCGTTCAGGTCGAAAGAGTCAAAATCGAAGAATACGCTTAACACCGGCTCGGTAAACGTGTGTTGAGGTAATTCTTCCACACGAGGTACGCCCGAAGTTTGATCTTTTGCCGGGAATTTAAACAGATTTGCAAAGAATAACTGATTGCCGGACACACCGCCGAAAGACATACTTGCCGTGCCGAAACTGCGATTACGGTCAAAATAATAAACATCGTCTTTATTTGACAGATTACGGTCGGAAATAATATAACCGCTGTTTTCATCAATCCGGACCATATTGAAGTCGTTTGAGACGGTATTGATCGGATAGCTGAAATGGACTAAACTTCCTACGGTAATCTCTCCGTCCACATATTCTGTACTATAGAGGTCATATCCTCCGAATCCGGTGTGGCCGTTGGAGGCAAAAATGAGCGAATTCTGAAAGATAGAAGGTGTAATTTCATCTCCTGCCGTATTAATGTAGGCCCCCAAATTTACAGGCAATCCCCAGTCGTTTTTTTCATCATCCCAATGGACAACGTATATATCATATCCTCCGAATCCTCCCGTCCTATCGGAAGCGAACAAAAACGACCGGTCGTTATTAAACAGAAAAGGATGCGAATAGGAATAGTTCTCCTTGCCGGGAAAAACTTCCGTAAACGATGACCAGCCCTTTCGTCTGGAATTGTAGCGGGAGGAATACAGTTTTGTTTGAAAAGTGTTGATGCCCTCGTCGGTTATGCCGATACTTCCTCCTCGTTCGTAATAAACGCCGGTGATGATCATATTCGACAAATCGTTCGAAAGGGAGAGCGCTCCGTTTTGCATGGCTCGGGGAATCTTGTCAAGCAGCTGACTCTTCCCCTGCGAGATCAACGGGAAATATTGGGTGCGGTGGTAAAATTTCTTGTAAGGATCGTGAAAACGGCTGTTACTCGCAGCATAGAAATATTCGTCCTGTACTTCGCCGATCCAGAACTCGGAGTTGACCGTATTCACTTCTTCCAGCGCACGCACATTGAATTCGGGAGTGCCGATAGGCAAAAATCCGTCTTCGTAATTGAGCGCATGCAAAATATTTTGGTAACGCCGGTCGGAATGATAAGCGTCGCGATAAGCATATTTTCGGGCGATCCCGATTGCTTTCATCTTCGAACCCGAATAGCGTAACGCATCGAGGTAATTGCATATATCGGATGCTTTAAACAAATCGTCGTTCAAAGCCATGGCGGCATCGTAGTGAGGTATTGCCAATGCGTATTCGAGTAAGGTTAAGTAAAGGCGGGCGGTTTTCAGATGCAATGTCGCCGAATAAGACGGGCTCAATTGAATATTGTCCTTGAATGCCGTCTCATAGATTTGCATGGCTTTATCGAAATCCTGCTGTGCGAATCTTCGATCGGCTTTAGCTTCGATACCTCTGGCTCTTCGGTCTCCTTCCGCTATCATTTTTTCATCTTGCGCGTGGGCTATAGAGGTGAAAAAGACCAGAAGGAGCGCGGCCAGGACAGAACGAACAGACACTTTTATATCATGCTTATACATATCTATTTTACTTAAAAATATTGTAAACTATATGCACACCAAACTTGGTAGGTCCAACATAACTTTTTGTTTTCTTTATCTCGAGCGGGAAATCGGCATACTCCCCTCCCAACTGAAACTTATCGTATTGCAGATGGGCATAACCCGCTCCCAAGTTAATATCGAGTCTAAAGCGGCTGGATATGTAGAATTTATATCCGCAGGTAACTCCGCTGGATACTCCCCATCCTTTGTGGCGATAGCTGGTTTTATTTTCGTCTTTGTTTTTCAGGCCGATATTGAAGTTTCCCCACATGGCGTACGGACCCACATAAAAACCATCCCACAAGTCATTCGTATAATAATACCTGGGATTGAGGTAATACCTGAAATCGACACTTGCTATTAATGTCCGAAAGACCTCTTCGTTCTTTTTAAAAAGGTAAGGTGCCCATAACACATCCGCGTTTACGGTCATTTGCCTTCCGACAGACCATTCGAACCCGATATTGGGATTGCCGGTTAGCGTGAGCGGAATGTTCGTCTTGATAGCTTGTGCCCGGATGCTCTGTCCGGCAAGAAGCGGAAGCAGAAATAGGATCGATAAAAAAGCGTATCGCAAAAAATGTTTCATCTCCAAGTTCTATACTTATTTAATTAGTTTTTTAAATTCCCATTCCGCCATCATCACCCGGCACTATTTCCGGATCCCATTGTTCGGGGCCGCCAATATCCAATACCAGCGTGCTGAGGCCGTCTGTTCCCAAATAAATCGTTTGATTCATATGGAGGGTTTCCGTAACGGATATCGAGAATGCGTGTATCGAAACGCCGTTGCGATCGAGAAAATCCAATGTCAATGATATGGGTATTGTGCTGCCGCTTTCTTCCTCGTTTATCGAAGGGAAAAAGTAGCCGTCAATCCCGAAGTCGTAATCACCATAGGGTTTTTCGTAAAGATTGCTGCGTACCTTTACTTTATCGGATGACGAGTAACGGCTGGAACGGGTGTTGACCGAATCCGTCAATAACGACAAACGTTGATAGGTACCTGTGCCCGTCGCCTCAATTTTTACTTCGCTTATATTGCTATAGGTCAAAAACGGATTGAGTTTGGTCAGCTTTTCGAACGCCACACAGATTCTGCCGCTGTAGCGTTTATTGAAATAGGCGGTATCCGTTTTGAGAGGTGCGGGATAGTCGATTACGGGAGGCTTTAGTTCCGTTGAAAACAAGGCAAGGGAATCGGGGTATCGGTACTCGTTACTTTCCGACTCTTGTAAACCAAAGGCGGCATCCTGATAGGTTTCCATATCATAGAAATGAATGTCCGCTGTATTGGCGAAACAATACGTGAGGTACGATCCCGGAAACAACCTGAAATTGAAATTTCCAAATTTCATTCTGGTGTTCTCTTGAAAAGGGTAAGAGGCTGTTTTTTGTTTCTGCAGCGTTTCTTTATAGACATAGATATGTATATCCTCGATTCGATAGTCATCGGTCATCAATTCACTGCTTGCCTTCGGGGCATATACAACATAGTTCGTTTCATCTTCGAAATAGTCGTAGGTACATGACGCGAAGAAAAGCAAACCGAAAAAGAGGCTGATTCGAAAAGAAAATCGATGAATGCTATATCTTTTTATTATATTCATTCCTGTAGTTTATTTAGAAACAAGACCCGGCATCGCAAAAAACTTTCTCCTCGCACTGCCCGCACCGGCTCCGGGGAGCAGTGCAAGGAAAAAGATGACTTTTTTATTTCCAGTTACTTTTTATCTCTGACGATAAAAAGATTAAATATTCATATCGGTACTTACTATCGTTGAATTCCATTCTTCAGGTGCTCCGATCTCAATTTGAAGACTGCCTTGTGCTGTTGGTTCATCTGGGAATTCTAGATAACCGGCCGTTTCCAGAGTTAAATTGACTTCACGAATTACATTTCTGGTAAACTCGTCTTTTACAAGAGCCCACCAATATACAGGTTGGGATTTTGTTGCGATTTTTCCATCTGCGTATGTGTAAATTTCACCTTCCTTAAGATCAACCCAAGCTGCGATAATAATGAAATATTGTTTATCTATTATATTTGTACCATCCCTACCTTCCACATTGGGAAAAATATGAAACTCGTTCCAACGACTGTATTTAGTATCGACAAATGTATAATCATCGCCGCCAGAGGGGGTTTTATAACCCGTAGGACGGTCTTCTCCTTTTCTATAGGTATTCGCACCGGTAGCGCCAACAAATACTTTTTTGGAATCTAACGCGGACACAATGCCAGATTCTAAACTGAAATGTTGAGGCAGACGCTGTACAACGATAAAACTGTTCTCGGTATCGAATTTCACTTTTGCTCTATTTGCAACTTCATCCGCAGGTACATTGGTAATATCGAAACGAGTGCGCATTAATGAAATTTCACGTTTAAGTTCTGGAATTACTACTTTCGTTTCTCCTTCTGTGATATTTACATTTTCATAAAACGCTGTAAATATCTCGGACGGTTTGTCATAACCTTTTCGTGTCTTCCATACTTCTGCAGGCACTTTATCAGGAATTGTAGGCAAATCTTTTGTTTTTACATCGACAAGTATGTCTTCAATTTTTTTACCCCTGACATTGGCATTGGTAAATTCTACGTCCCAAGTCTGACCTTTGTCTAGTGATGTTCTCACATTGTCAGTGCTACTTTTCGTGTTAGCTAGCAAAGCCATTTTGTAGTTACCTAGTGGCACGTTTGGAATATTAAAAATACGTCCGTCTGTTGCTTCTGGATTTGTAGCTTCCCCCGGAGTTAAAATGTGGGAAAACGCGATTATACCGTCATCTCCATACAAAAACAACTGCACTTGCTTTACATTACCCCAGCTGACAACAGGGATAGCTGTTGATCCTGATGCTCTTGTTGTGGCTTGTGCACTTTTAGTGTCTTTGTTTCCGAACGAGATGGTTGCCGTCAACGTACCGGTCTCCTTCTCTTCATTTCCATTGCCCGGCTCGTCATTGCTACAGGCAGAAAATAACAATACGCCTATTGTTATCAGACTAAAATAGATTTTTTTCATTTTGTAATTAATTGTGTTGAATGTAGAATAATTTTTTATTTAGTTTATTTTGAGTCCGATCAGAAGACCGGACGATCAATTAAGAATAAAAGCATCTCTCGATTATTTACAGATTAAATATTTTGTGATCCTTTCCGATAAAATATCGACTTTGCCGACAATGGCTTTTTCGTTTCTTATCTGGAGTCTTTCAGAAAGATGTTTAGAAAACCTGCTTGTCCTTTTTGAGTTTATTGAAAAAGAAAATATCGGACAGCGAAGGTTTGTGGCGGAGGGCTTCCGAAGGAGTATCCTCGAGTTCAAACGCAAGCATCTTTTGTTTCTCTTCTTTCAATTCTTTCTTTTCTATATACTCGATCGATTCATATTCGGGAATGTACTTTACTTCAATAGACCCGATTTCGATTATGTCTTCGGTGCTGGTGAAATTCATACATAATTTCAGAAAGATACTTTTTGTCACCAACACGTGGCAGGGTGTACTTATTACAGACGCTGAGGTATTCTCTCTGTCAAGTTTGTCATCGAATAGTACGGTCGCTGAAATGGGCATGCGTTGCTCTATCAGACGGATCAATGATATCAGGCTTCCCATATCGCTTCGGAAAGAAGCTATTTTAACTTCCGTTATTAGGTCACCCATGGAAAGCGGTAGCATCAAATATACCCATTTCGCTTCACCTGGTTCGGTAACACTTATTTGTACCCCGGGATGAAAAAGAAAGGGGTAATTGATCTTTATGGTTGGATCGCCGGTGACTAGTCCCAACCCATGGAGCATCAGGCTTTTCTGTTTCAATAGACGCTTTTTAGGAGTACGACTTTTTTTATTTCCCATATTTTTCGATTTCCTTTATTTGGCTTTTTCGAAATGTATAGCCTGTAATATGAGTTTAAATTCAGGCGAAGGGGTGAAGACGATTCTTCTGCTTTTAATATTTTCAGAACAGAATTTTTCAGGATCATTGACGCCTTCGCTGGAAATAGAGAGCCTCAAAGTTCCTAAGTTATCCAGATTTACGCTGTATCCTTCCATCAGAAATTGAGGTATTTCATCAATAATGTTTTCGATAACATTCATCACGTCGCCACGGGTAAGAGACGAACGGCCGGCTATTTTTTTGCTCAATTGATAATTGTTGATAGTACCCGCTTTTACCGGACTGGCATACCATTTTCGTTCGGCTTCGGGCTCCAGCGGATTGGGCTTTTGTATTAACTTATACTTCATGTGTAACTCTTATTGTTTATTTCACTTCTAATTCATTGTTTCTCATACCCCAAAATAGGGCGAGCTATTATATGTACTGCTTTGAGTCGTTTGGTGGTTACGGATATATTCCTCTACGTATAGAGTTTCGGTTGCCCACAGATAGAATTTTTATTTTCCTCTGAAACATCGATTTGTATCCTAATTATCCTTCCAAATTTATTTCGGTGGCAAATGTATGTTTTTCTCAGTCCTCGTGTTAGGATTTTTTCACGGAATAATAGCACGGCGTGCTCGTTAACATTTGAATAATTAGCACCGAATGCTCGTTTTATGTAGTTACATCACTATTTTATAGTTAAATAGAAGTACTATTTTTATCTATATTTTTAATGGTAAGAATATGGATATTTCGTTAATGAAATTGTAAAATAAAGTGTTTTTTCATGATATATTCGAAAACAGGCGCTATCGGATAAGGCGAAGGAGGGGGATGACTTGGGTTCGAAAAGAACGGAAAGAGCGAGCCGACCGTTGAAAGCTACCTCCGATTATTATGGAAAGGCAAACTGAAATAGCAGGTATAAATTTTGTTGGGCGACGTAGTGTTACGCAACAATATCCGCAATGAAAATGCCATCCGTATCTTAGTGAAAAAGTTGGCGGAGAGTGTGATGCAGCCCTCCTCTCTGGCACGTTTGAAGAACGTGGTAGATTCTACCGGCGCCTCCATATCGCGTAATACACTCACTGAATATCTCACTTTTCTGTCGGATGCTTATCTGATCTTGGGCATTTCAAATTTTTCGGATAAACTCAGTAGCCGGGAAAGTTTGAAAAAACGCTATTTTTCCGACAACGGTTTGTTGCATATTTTTCTTTTGGATGCGAATACCAAGCTTATGGAAAATATCGTTGCCCTCACCTTGATAAAACAATACGGAGACGAAGTATATTATTACAACCGGAATATGGAAGATAAAACGATAGAAGTTATTCCACTATGGAAATGGCTGTTGTCCTTTTAAAAAACTCCAGTCTGTCCGGTCATCAGCACATCACCCCATCAGCACATCTATATTACCGTGGCAGCCGCTGATATTTGGAAGGTGATATTCCTATGTGTTTTTTAAATACACGGGCAAAGTAATTTACATCGTATATTCCGCATTCCGCAGCCACTTCTCCGATACTTCTATCGTAGGTCGATAGAATTTTCTTTGCCAATTCCAGTTTTACCTGCAAAATATAAGTAGAAGCAGGGAATCCGGTTAGGGCATTTAGCTTTTTATTGAGTTGAGAGATGCTGATAGCCATTTCATCCGCTAATTTCTTCGATGAAAACTCCGCATTTTTCATGTCTCGATAAATGATGTTCGTCACTTGCTGAAGAAAGTCCGAATTGATGTCATTGCTCATACTGTTTTTTTCTCCTTTGAAAACGATCCTGAGATATTTCTCTTTCAATAATTTACGTATTTCAAGAAGTTTCTCTACTCTCACTTGTAATTCTTCTGAATTAAAAGGTTTACAGATATAAGCATCGGCTCCACATTTGATTCCATTGATTTGATCTGTTATTGAGCTTTTTGCTGTAAGCATAATAATGGGAATGTGATTGAGTAATTGCGATGCTTTTATTTCGCGGCAAAGTTCTATTCCGTCTTTTTTAGGCATTATAAGATCGGTTATGATTAGGTCGGGAATGCATTCATTCGCGATGGATAACGCTTTCTCTCCGTTCCGAGCTATGAGAATGTGATATTTATCTTCCGGAAACAGTGCTTTTATATAAAGTGCCACATCTTTATTATCTTCTGCGAGTAAAATGGTCGTGCGCGGGTCGTTTTCATTGGGGTGATTCTCTGTCGCTAACGTTTCTTCATTTTTATATAAAGGCGGATTTTCGATAAGAGAGGGAGTACCGGGTTGTTCGGGTAACCAATAAGGAAACAATTCTTTTTCATTTCGATTGATCGGTAGTTCTACTATAAAAACAGAGCCTTTTCCCGGTTCACTTTTCACTGTAATATTTCCGCCAAGTATATCCGTTAATTGTTTAGAGAGGGTCAATCCTATTCCACTACCTATAGGCTCTTCTACCGATGGGGCTTGATAGAATAAATTGAATATGTAAGGAATCGCCTTTTTATCAATTCCTTTTCCCTGATCGACCACTTTGATCAGTAGTTTCTTTCCGTCTTTTTTCTTTCTCTCCAGCGTAAGGGTTATTTTATCCCCTTCTTTACTATACTTTATGGCATTAGAAAGCAGATTCTGTAAAATTTTATTTAGATAGTTCGGGACAAAATCTGTTTTTATAGTTGTTTCCTCACTATAAAAAATCAAGTTTATTCCTTTTTGGCTTGCAAACAGGCGAAAGGATTCGTAAAGCATTTCTATATATGCCACGATATTACCGGTTTTCCACTCAACGGTGCGAGGTGAAGCATTCAGATTAGCGATATCTAATAATTGATTGACTAAGTTTGATAAGCTTCGTGCTTGCCGCTCTATCGCGGAAAGATAGGTCGTATAGGTTTGTGGGGAAATATTTCCTTGACTTTTCAATTGCTTGCTTAATCCTAAAATAATGGTAAGAGGCGTACGGAATTCATGTACTATTTGAGTGAAAAAATTGGTGTGAATTTCTTCTATATTCTGCAATAACCGATTGTTTTTAGTCTTTCGTATAAAGGCAATAAATAAGATAATCGTCGTGATGATGAAAAAGACGGATATACTCACGAGTACAATAGTCAAATGACAGGAGTTGCTTCGTAAATTCATTTGAATGCGGGGTACTGTTGTTGCTGATATCTCATAGTTTACCTGTAATGGAGGGCATTTTTTTAATATAGAATGGGTGTGAAACCGGTTATCCGGTTTATAAGATGTCATATATTGTCGTTCTCGGGAAAAAAATCTTGAAAAAAGGAAATTGTTTTTTTCAGCTTCGTATTTCCTTAGTTGTATCATTAAATGGGAATTTGAATTCTCTATAATGAACAATGATTTCTTATTTTTTATATTCCGATTATTTCCTTGGATTGTAGTTGACTCCGGATTTTGGTAAATCATTGCAAAGAAAATCATTAATGCTGTAAAGAATTGACGAATAGAGAAAATAAAAATATAATTGAACATTGCATTATATGTTTGTTGACTAATGATTTGCCAATAAAAAAGATGCAAGTTACATTTATTTTTTATTTCGGGCAAGCACTTCATTTTAAGATAAAAATGTAAAATGAGCTCTCAAAGGACGCAGATAAGATATTTTTATTTTTTTAACCATTATCTTCATTTTTAGAAAGAAAAAAAAGAAGAATGGCATGCGATACATGATCAATAGATTTCCGATAAATAAAAATCTGTAAGAGCATCCTTTCTGAAGAGTGAGGTTGAGCGGTAGTAAAGGAAGATCGATTGTTCTATTTTTCATTTGTTGCTTGTTTACTTAAATAATAATTATCTGATCGACAGCATTTATTATTGTTTTCAACACGCAAAAGGCGCAGGATTACACTTTATCCGACTAAGAGGTACGACCAAGCACCCACCAACCTAGACAAAAGTAATGCCCGCGCCAAAACGCCGGCATTAACTGATTGCTCATTGAGGTTGGATTGAAATTGGTCGTTTTCTTAGCCCTCAAAACAATAGCTAATGCTATTAATACTGAGTGCAAAGATATATATTTTCAGTCAACATGCAATAATTGACGAAGGAATCATCAATAGAATCAGGTGATTTCATCATACTATTGATTGAAATGTTTTTTACGGGTAAAATGAAACCATAAAACGGACGTACATCCTTTGATGATAGAGGTGATCGTTATGGCCCACCATACACCGGTTATTCCTATTTGTGACGCGAGAAAGACGGATAGGGGGATTCGCAACGTATTGAAAGTCATACTTACAATGGCCGGAGGGGCGGTTCTCCCTAATCCGTTGAACATACCTTGGGTTGTGATCTCTATCATCATGAAAACTTGTGAAAAGCCCATGATCAACAGATATTCTCCACCTGCCTGGTAGGCTGATTTTTCGGGAATAAAGAGAGAAAAGATCGATTCGCCCGTAAATATAAAGGCCAAAGAAACGAATATTCCGAAGACAGTCATCCATTTCAGGGTTGAGCGATAGGCTCGTTGCGCCCGGATTATTTTTCCTGCGGTGTAATTTTGAGCGACAAAACTGCTTAGGGCTGTTGCAAACCCTTGTGAGGTGTTCCAGGTAATACCTTCGACTTGTCCGCCGGTCGTTTGGGTTGTTACACCGATATATCCGCCGTAGATGGAGGCGATGCGCGCCAAGTTCATATTGATAAATGAAAAATAGACATTCATCATTGCTGCAGGAACGCCTAGTCGAAGAATGTTCAACGTTTGCGTTTTACGAAGCTTTGTCAGAAGCGGAAATCCTCCGAGCGCTCCTTTTTTGCTGCGCAGATGCCTTACAAAAAGAATAACGACGATAAAATGAGAGATGACTGTTGCCAAAGCGGCTCCTTTGACACCCATTTGAGGAAAAAAACCGGGGCCGAAGATGAACAACGGATCGAGCACGGCATTCAGTATTAATCCGGAAGCATTAAAGTAGAAGGGTATATCGCTTCTGCCGGACCCGACATAGATGCCGGAGAAGTTGAGGATAAGAAAAATCAACGGAATGCCTACGGATATAATTTTTAGATAATCTGCGGCCTCTTGCGCGATATCACTCTCTAATTTGAAAAAAGAAATGAATGTGGCGGGAGAAGAGAAGAAAAGAATGCCGAAGCTTAATCCCAATATAACGGCAATGGTTGTGGTGTGGGATGCGTAACGAACCGCTTGGTCTGTTCGTTTGGCCCCTATCGATTGTCCGACGGCGACCTCTGCGCTTATTTTGGACGTGAGAGCAAATGCGTTCATCATCCATATCAACATGCCCACGCTTCCTACTGCTGCTACCGACCGGCTTCCCAGTTGACCTATCCATAAAATATTCACAAGGTTATAGGTCATCTGAATAAAACTGGTAGCCATTAAAGGCAATGCCAGTTTTATGAGTTGACGGGAAATATTGCCCTGTGTGAAATCGCGTATCTGGGAATTCTGCATGAATTCTGTAGCCTATTTGTTATACAGAAAAAAGAAAAAAAGAAGCAACCGTTGTAATAGTTGCTTCTTCTATGAGCGGAAGACGGGACTCAAACCCGCGACCCTCAGCTTGGAAGGCTAATGCTC